>Ga0307416_100000693_pt1 | contig 17497 bp, 16 predicted proteins | sample DK1Cmetagenome_2_FD_203821 | JGI IMG/M metagenome (GOLD analysis project Ga0307416, IMG submission 203821) | Maize rhizosphere microbial communities from greenhouse at UC Davis, California, United States - DK15-C-3 | ecosystem: Host-associated > Plants > Roots > Rhizosphere > Soil | place...
ATGCTCGGAATAGCGGCCGATCAATTGGTCGATCCCGCCGTCCATTTTTGTGAAAAAATCGTCTTCGCGACCCGATAGGGCCTGCGCAACGGCCTCGAGATTCGTCCCGCAGGAGGCGCAAAATCGAAGGTCGTTCGAGTTGTCTTTGCCGCAATTTGGACAGAACATTAGATTCGCCTATGTGCATTAACGATCTTGCCGGGCAATTTGTTCGATGAGGAATGATTCTGCGAAAAGACCTTCCGCCGTCACCGGTCCAGCTGCGGAAGTACAAAGGCCCCAATGTGCGGTCGGTCCGTGTTAAGACAGGTGCGGAGGGCAAGTATAAGTGAATTCCGGACATTTTCCGGCACGACGATCGCATCGACAAGTCCGCGGGCAGCGGCGTGTTTCGCGTCGAGTTCGCGGTCGTATGTCTCGCGCACCTTATCCATCTCGGCATTGAGTGCGTCGTCGGGCTCTTCGCCCGCTTTTTTGCGCTTTTCGAGCTGGGTGCCGAATATCGCCTGGGCAGCGGAATCGCCCTCCATCACGCCCATCCGTCCGGTCGGCAGAGAAAAAATGAAGTCCGGGTCAAAACCCTGCCCGGCCATCGCGTAATAGCCCGCGCCGGAGGCGTGGTTTACGGTCAGGACGATCTTGGGCACCACAGCCGTCGCCATTGCTTCGACAAAACGGGCGCCGGCGCGAATTATCCCGCTATGTTCCGCCTCGGGACCGACCATGAATCCCGACACATCCTGCACGAACAAGAGCGGCGTGCCGTGACGATTGCAGTTCTCGATAAAATAGGCGGTCTTTTCGGCCGACTCGGTGTACACGATCCCGCCGAAACGCGGCGGTTGGCCCTTTTTGCCTTTCGACATTCCGCGCGAATTCGCTATAACCCCGACCAGAATGCCGTCGATGCGTGCCGTGCCGCAGATTATTTCCTGGGCGTAATCGGCCTGGAATTCGTCGAGTGTGCCCGCGTCGAGAAAGCAATCCAACACGGTTCGCATCTCGTACGGCGCTCGATGGTCTTCCGGAAGCAGCTCGTTGAGCTTTTCGCTGCGGGACGCCGGCGGTTTGCTCTCGCCGATGGGCACGCGGGTCGGATCTTTCGCTGGAAGTTCGCTGACCAATTCGCGGATCTTCGCAAGGCACTCGTTTTCGTTCTTCGTTCTGTAATGCGCGACGCCCGAGATGGCGTTGTGGGTCATCGCGCCGCCGAGCGTTTCGTTGTCGATCGTCTGCCCGGTCGCGCCTTTGACTAGGTTCGCACCGCCGAGACCCATGAACGATGTGCCTTCGACCATCAGAATGACGTCCGAAAGCGCCGGCAGATACGCACCGCCGGCGACGCACATTCCCATCACGGCCGCGATCTGCGGGACCTTCAAATAGCGCCGCATTATCGAGTTGTAATAAAAAATGCGGGCAGCGCCGTATTGGCCCGGGAACACACCACCCTGATAAGGCAGATTGACACCAGCCGAATCGACAAGATAAACGATCGGGACGCGGTTGCGCATCGCGATCTCCTGCGCGCGCAGGATCTTTTTGATCGTCTCCGGATACCACGCGCCGGCCTTGATCGTCGCGTCGTTGGCCACCACCACGCACTCGCGTCCGTCGATCATTCCCACGACCGTCACGACCGCCGCCGCCGGTGCCTGTCCGTTGTATTCGTCATACGCGACGAGCAGACCGATCTCCTGCGTATAAGTGTCCGGGTCGAGCAGTGTTGCGATCCGCTCACGCGCCGTCAGCTTTCCCTGCTTGTGGATCTTCTCGATCTTTTCCGGCCCGCCGCCGAGTTTCAATTGGGCCTCGAGACGCAGGTATTCCTCGGACAAAGCTTTCAATCTCGATCCAGGCTTTGATAATTTCATTCAGGTGAAAACGAATTAGAAGCTACCGATCGCTGATGACAAATGTGGGCACCATGCCGCCGCCGGCCGTGACGTTGGCGAGCTCGTTGGTAGATAGTCGAGTGAACGCCGACCCGACGACGCCGTTGAAAAGCAGCGGATCGAGGTCGACGAGCTGCTCGGCCATAGCCCATTCGCCAAGCTGCCCGAACAGCATCGGGAAATTTTCCTTCGCCGTGCTTACCCTCTCCTGAACCAGATAATCTCCGTTCGCGAGCGCCGTCTCGATCGCGGTGTCCCACTCGGACGCGTCCGTGTTCCACCCGATGTGGATGCCGTGACCGCCATAATCGTCGTTGGGTTTTAGAACCAGTTTTTGAGAATTCGCGCGGGCCCATTCGACAAGGTCGATCGCCTCGCCATTGTTAACGGTCTTCTCCTGACGGAATCTTCGCGTCCACGGTACGTGATTGCCGATCGCCTTCAGCTCGTCGCCGTTAAAGAGATGTGCGTACCTCTCGTTGGTCAGTACCGCGAATATTGCCTTTTTATGCACCAGCTTTCCGCGAAAGCTGTTGACCATGCAGACCGCACGAGCGCGGCACGCATCGACGAGGGCCGGGTATTCGCCGATGATCGGGAGATATTCGTTCACCAGTAGACGCTTGTAAACGACGTCGATCGCGACGCTGCCGAACCACAGCTTTCCGCCGTCGAATTCGAGTTCCTGAGGCGAGCAAATAAGGGCGTCGTACCCGGCCGCCTCGAAGTAATCTTTGAACAACTCGAATTCCTTTTGCGTTGGCAGGCCGGCCAGATCGACGATCGCGATGACGGGCTTGCGGTCGGCCTTTCCGCCGCAAAACTCGTCCCAGCAGCGAAGCAGCACGTCGAGCATCTTCGGTCGGCCGTCGAACCCCTCGACGACGTACCGCTCCGCAAACCGCTTCATCACCGGCAGCGACATAAAAATCTCCGTTGCCGAATCGGCATACGCGATCCCGGCCGGGCTTTCGCCGTTGAGCTCCACAAAACTGTAAGCGTTATCGGTGAGGAACGAATCGAGCCGTGCGGTCGGCGAGACTTGCAGGTATCCGGGATCGATCTTCACAAGATCGCGTTCGATATCGCTCAGCCCCAGTTCGCCCAGCAGCGAATCATCGACGACGGCTGCGTCCTTCACTTTTTGGAGCGCGCTCCAGACCGTTTCGCAGGTGGACCGAACGCGCAGCCAATCGACCGCCGTTATGAAGTGCGGCCGCAGATAGGGCGTGAGTGGGCGACCGCCAAAGATCAACTTGCTGCGTTCGAGGCCTTCCTGCAGCACGGCGAACGACTCGGCGGCCATGTCCTGTTCGGCCAACAGATCGTGATAATAATCTACGGCTTCCTTCAACATTAAAAATCGCCAGTCGTTATCAGACGCATCTGTCTCCGAGCATTTATTCGGACAGTTCCACGATCCTCTCGAATTCAACCTTCGACAGCGCCATCACCGAGATCCGCCCATTTCTCACTAGCAGGATCTCCTTCAGTTTCGGATCGGCTTTGACGGCTGCCAACGGAACAGGATTCTTTAGCTTTTTTCCCGCCTTCAACTCCACCGCGATCCACGCGTCATCGTCCGCGGTCGGATCCGGAAACGCCGCCTTGGAAACACTCGACAAACCGACCACTGCTTTTTCATCACCCGAATGATAAAAAAGCACGTCGTCGCCCTTCTGCATGTCGCGCAAAAAGTTCCGCGCCTGATAGTTCCTGACGCCGGTCCAATCCGTTTTCTTTTCTTTCTGAAACTGCTCGAAAGGGTAATTCGCTGGATCTTGCTTGACCAGGAAATATGCCATATGGTGTCTAGCCTTTCTGAGCTTGGGCCGCTTTCTTGTTAAGCCATTTTGCCCAACGCTCGAGTACCGGGCGGAAGGGTTTGAAGATCTTCCCCCTGATGGTGTTCTTGTTCTGCGACTCGCTCCACGACCTCAAATTCTTCTCCGCGTACTGCCGTATCTGCGGCTCGAGGTTCTGCTTTTTAACGGAATGCCGCAGCGTGAAATAGTAATGTTGCCCGACGAGCGAGAAGATCAGCCCGGCCAAATTGCCCTTGAATGACGTCTTCGCCATCCACTTTTTCGCGAAGCCCTCGGTCGGCTGCAGCAGAGCGCCCATCGAAAGCTCGAGCCAGCCGTTCTGGCTGCCCATCTTCGGGTGGTACAGACCGGGCAGGTCACCCTTCACCGGCACGTCCTTGAGCCGCGGATCGTTGATAAAATCGACCAGCCTGATCTTTTCCAGCCCGCGAAGGTGCTCAAGCGGGAGAAAATCGAGAACGCGCTTGACCGTCTGCTCCGTGTCCTTGGGCAGCGGAAACGTAACCTGATTTTCTAACCTCAACGATGTCGATCGCGCCGTTTTCTGACCGGCGGTTTGAATAGCCATAATTAAACCGAACTATCCGATAATTTCGCTTTCCAGGTAGAGGGTCTCGGGTGCGAAATCCTGCTCATTTTCCCAGTGGACCGTCCCGTGCGCCACATTCACTTTTTTAAAGTAGGCCAGGTCCTTAAGGTCCACAAAAATGCCTTTGTCCAAATACGGCTTGGCGTCGAATCTGCGGATGACACCGTCACCGAACTCGAGGTCCAAGGTAAAGTCGTCGTTCGCACGCGCCGTCGTCACACGTTTCCTGATCATTTTAACGGGTCGATCTTTTTTATCGGTTCCCCATTCACAGCCATCCGCCAGTTTGCCATCAATTCCTCTTGATGGATCTCGACCCAGGCCTGAACAAGTTTGTACTTGGATCTCGGAATCTCGCCTTCTATAATCTCGCCTTCGGGAATCGTCACAACAGCTTCTTCATCCCCGCAACGGACATGAATGTGTGGAAGGTGATGTTGGCGGTTGTCAAAGTAGTACATTAGCACAACCACGCCGTAAAACATTGAGATTACGGGCATAAAACGGCTCGGCGAACGTTCGACCACGCCGCTTCAAATTATTGTAAGGTGCCGCTGAGAATTAGTAAATTTGCCACAGAACTGTTGCAATACCGCGAATTAATTCAATGCATTGTCCGGTCCTGGGCCATGTAAAGCATTAGAAAATGCGTGTCCCGCATTACTGTGTGGCAATGGAACGCGGATTGATAAAGTTCCTGCTGGAATGAATCAGACAACCCTTGTCGATAGTGTTGAGGTATCGGGCGTCGGCCTTCACACCGGCGTTCCGGTCAACCTCACTCTAAAATCCGCGCCGGAGAATACCGGTTACATTTTCGTCCGGACGGATCTCGACAATTTCGAGATCCCGGCGTCGGTCGAGTACATCTCGCACTGCAGTTATGCGACCACGCTTTTGCGCCGCGGCGTGCTGCTCTCGACGTGCGAGCACCTGCTCGCGGCGCTGCGCGGCTCCGGCGTCGACAATTGTTTCATCGAGCTCGACAACATCGAGCTCCCGATCATGGACGGCTCGAGCGAGGACTTTATCGAACTGATCCGAAAGGCCGGTATTCGCGAGCAGGACGCTCCGAGGCATGTTTTTCGCGTACTAAAGGCGGTGTCGGTCGAGCAGGGCGACCGGAGGATGTCGATCGGTCCGGCCGACAGATTCGAGATCGACTGCCTGATCGATTTCCCCCACCCGTTCATCAAAAAGCAGGAGCTCAAATTCGTCGCCGAAAACGGTTCGTTCGGCCGCGAGATCGCCGCGGCCCGCACGTTCGGCTTCACGCACGAGATCGAGATGCTCCGCAAAGCGAATCTCGCCCTCGGCGGCTCGCTCGACAACGCGATCGTCTTGACCGATGACGGAATGCTCAACGAACAGCCGCTCCGGTTCGCCGACGAATTCGTCCGCCACAAGATCCTCGACATCATCGGCGATTTCGCTTTAATTGGGATGCCGATCGAAGGAAAGATCACCGCCCAAAGATCCGGCCACGCCGTCCATGCCGCCCTAATGAGTAAACTCCTAAAAACCGAAGGCGCGTGGGAGATCAAATAGATCGAACAATTTGCGGCGCCTGCTCCACATGCACAAGCCCGACCGTAAGGAAGGGCGATATGCGGGCGCTTTTTGTCCCACCGCCTACCGCATATCGCCCTTGCTGACGCGCGGGCTTGTGCATTTGATGTTCGTCGTCACGCCCCGACCGCGTTTTCGTCCCAGTCCGGAGTGTGGAAAATGCCTTCTTTGTCGATTCGCTGGTATGTGTGGGCGCCGAAGAAATCGCGCTGTGCCTGGATGAGGTTCGCGGGCAGGCGTTCGGACGCATAGGCCTTCAAATAGTTCAGCGACGCGGCGAAGGCCAGACACGGCACGTCGGCCGCGGTCGCGAATTTCACGGTCGCCTTTAGAATGTTCTGCTCGTTTCGGATCGTCTTTAGAAGATTCTCTGCGACAAGCACGTTCTCGAGCTTCGGGTTCGAGGTGAAGGCCTCGCGCAGGTCCTCGAGGATCTTTGAGCGGATGATACAGCCGCCCCGCCAAATTTTCGTGATCTCCGCGAGGTCAAGGTCGTAACCCTTCTCCGCCGACGCGACCTGCAGCAGCGACAAACCTTGGGCGTAGGTGATGATGAACGCCAGATGCAGCCCCGCCTCGACGAAATGGATCATGTCCGGCCCGAGCGTTTCGTCGAGCTGGATGTCCTGGGCGACGCCGAGCGTTTCCGCGGCCTTGACCCGCTCGGCCTTGCGGGCGGAGATCTGCCGCATCGACACCGCCGAGTCGATCGTCGGGATCGGAACGCCGTATTCCATCGCAACCTCCGACGTCCATTTGCCCGTGCCTTTTTGTCCGGCCGTGTCCAGTATCTTTTCGACGAGCGGCTGTCCGTCAGTGTCTTTTTTCCGAAGTACGATCGAAGTGATCTCGACGAGGAACGAATTCAGGTCGCCCGCGTTCCACCTCGCAAAAAGCTCGCCGGCCTTGTCGTCCCTGATCTGAAATCCGCTGTGCAAAAGGTCGTACGCCTCGGCGATGAGCTGCATCATTCCGTACTCGATACCGTTGTGCACCATCTTGACGAAATGCCCGGCCGACCCGGTCCCGACATGTGCGGCGCACGGCTCACCGTTCACCTTTGCGGATGCGGCCTCGAAAACGGGCCGCACGCGTTCGTAATAATCCGGCCGGCCGCCGATCATGATGCTCGCCCCGTGGCGCGCTCCTTCTTCGCCGCCCGAAACGCCGACGCCGATGAATTCGACACCCTTGTTCTTGAGCATTTCCTCGCGCCGCTCGGTGTCGGTGAAATGCGAATTTCCGCCGTCGATGAGGAGGTCGCCTTCGGCAAGGTGCGGCAAAACGTCGTGGATTACGGAATCGACGATGGGCCCCGCCGGCACCAGCATCATTATGTTCCGAGGGGTATCGAGCGACGCGACGAACGATTTCACGTCGGCCGCCGTCGTCACCTGGAATCCCGCGGCCTCGCTTAACAAAAGCTCCCGTTTTTGTTGGTCAAGGTCGTACCCGGCACAAGGCACGCCGTGCTCGGCGACGTTCAGTAGAAAGTTGCGGCCCATCGTCCCGAGCCCGATCATCCCGAATTTTGGTTTTTCCATGTCGGCGATTATATGCCCCAAATGTCGGCGGACGTCAACTGGCGCCGCCATCCATCGCTGCCTTCCGTGCAGGTCCAGAAGGCGGCGAGCACCTTTTGGGCGAAGGCCCATTCGTGAATTTCCCGTAGAGGGCAGTCAAATGCGTCCGAGAATCGTTTCGCGGCAAAATGAGTTTCCGCTTTCGCATCGGGGCGATCGCGAAGCCATCCGTAGTGGTTATTTAGAAAGACGCCAATGTCGTACTTTGTGTCTCCTATGATCCCCTTCGGGTCGATCGCGATAAAGCCGCCGCCGGAGGAAAGGATGTTTTCGTGGTGGAAATCGCCGTGCAGCAGTGAAGGTCCGACCTTCGAGAATTTTTTGAAGATCTTCCAGGCTTTTTCCGTGTACTCGACGGGAAAGACGCAGGCGGACGTGTCATGGAGTTTCGCCGTCCAGTCATCCAGTGAAACAAAGCCGTCGACTGCCGGCTGGTATAAAACCTTCAACACGCCGATCGCGGCCTCGACCGCGGCTCGCGGATCGCGAGCGAACGATCGCTTAAGATCGTCGCCCGGATCGGCGCGTCGCATCAAAAACGCGTCGCGATCCGCGTCCTCTTCGAGTATCTCCGCAACGGCTCGGCCGGCCATCGCTTTAAGATAAGCCCTTTCGCCTTGCGCTTCGCCGTCATCGGCGGGCAGGCAGATCTTGAGCACGATGTCGGTGCCGTTATCTCGCCTGGCCGGGGCCACGTAATTGTAAGAAAGGTTGGGAAAGTGGGGCCCGGCCCGGAAGCTCCATTTTTTTTCGTATTGCGCGACCAGCACCGGCAGCATGTTTATCCAGTCGCGTCCCCGCGTGCCGCAAACGCCGACGACATTCTCTACAAATTTCCTGGGAAGTTCGTTCGTTGACCACCCTAACCGATGATTTGACGGCTGCCGCATCGCTGGTAGATTCTACTCGAATGACACCGCTCACCGAAGCGATTCGCCCGACCACGTTCATTTCCTCCGAAAAGCTGAAGGCGGTCCTCGGCCTCGACGTTACGATCGCGTCCGAGACGTTCCAGCATACGGGTAGCTTTAAATTCCGCGCGGCTTACAATCTGGTTCTTCATGTTCCGAACGAAGAGTTCCTGACCGCGTCATCCGGCAATTTCGGTCAGGCACTCGCCTACTCGTGCAAGCTGCTCGGGAAAAAGTGTACGGTCGTTATGCCGGAGACTTCGGCGAAGGTAAAAATTGACGCCGTCCGCGGTTACGGCGCGACCGTCGATCTGATCGACACGCGCTCGACGAGCCGAAACGCCCGTGTCGCGGAGCTGGCGGCTGAAATGCCGGACGCGTATTTCGCCAGCCCGTACGACGACCGATTCGTGATCGAGGGAAATTCGTCGCTCGGCGAAGAATTGGCAGGCGAGAAATTCGACGTCGTCGTTTTGCCGGTCGGCGGCGGCGGTTTGATCTCCGGCGTAGTCACGGCTTTCGGCCGAAACGGATCGAGCCCGGAAGTCTGCGGTGCCGAGCCGCTTCTAGGGAACGACGCGGCCCGCTCGCTGAAGGCCGGCCATTTGGTAAAGAACGAATCAGAGCCCATGACGATCGCCGACGGCGCCCGGACGATCTCGGTCGGGGAGCTAAACTGGCCGATCATCCGCGACGGCGTTCATGAGATCTTCGAGGTGCCCGACGATCTGATCGCCGAGGCGATGCGACTTTATTTCGGCCTCGCCAATCTGAAATCCGAGCCGACAGGCGCGCTTTCGCTCGGCGCACTACTTCTGGACCCGGAACATTTTAAAGGGAAAAAAATCTGCGTCGTGGTCAGCGGCGGGAACGTCGACCCCGAGATCTATCGCGCGATCCTAGCCGGATGAACGATGCTGTCGGAGACGCTGTTCAAGACCGCGTCGTCGAAGGTGTCAACGGACGCGATCATTGACGTGATCAAGGAACGTAATTCAACCCAACACTCCGCGTGCGCGAGAAATACGAAGGGCGGTACCAAGCAAGCTCAGGCCGGCCTCTAAAATGTGATACTCGTCGCCCAAATGCGCGATCTGGAAGGCGCTCTTACCGCTCTGGTTCGCCGCTAAGACGCTTTTTTCGCGTTACCGAATTTCTTCGACGAAAGTCACGCGGTTGATCTCGTAAAGCGTCGTGTGTCCCGAAAAAACTTTTTTCACCGCCGACTCCCGCAGCGACTTCAACCCCTCTTTTTCCGCCTGGCGCCTGATCTCCGACCCGGGCCGACGCGCGATGTTCATCTCGCGGATCGTGTCGGACATGTCCAGAAGTTCGTGGATCGCCGTCCGGCCCCGATAACCCGTATGGTTGCACGCGTCGCACCCGACGTTTCGGAAAAATGTGCGTTCCGCCACATCGGCGGGCCTGAGGCCCGACTCGTGCAGCTCCTGTTCGGACGGGACGTATTTCCGCTTGCAGGTCGGGCACAGAAGCCTCACAAGTCGTTGAGCCAGCACGCAGTTAAGCGACGAAACGAAGTTGTACGGCTCGACGCCCATATTCAAAAATCGCCCGATCACGTCGATCACGTTGTTGGCGTGAACGGTCGTGAAAACGAGGTGGCCCGTAAGCGCCGACTGGATCGCGATCTGCGCCGTCTCCTCGTCTCGGATCTCGCCGACCATGACCTTATCGGGGTCATGACGGAGTATCGACCGAAGGCCTCGGGCGAACGTAAGTCCTTTCTTTTCATTGACCGGGATCTGCATGATCCCCTGCAAAACGTACTCTACCGGGTCCTCTATCGTGATGATCTTGTCCTCGTCGTTCCGAATTTCATTGAGCGCCCCGTAAAGCGTTGTGGTTTTACCTGAGCCGGTCGGACCGGTCACCAGCACCATCCCGTACGGCTCTTTGATGTACATCCGGAACCGCCGAATATCATCTGGGTCGAAACCGACCACGTCGAGGCTCAGATTCTTGAATTCTTCGGAGATCTGCTCTTTGTCGAGGATACGGATGACGCAGTTTTCGCCGAACGCGGAAGGCAGGATCGAAACGCGGAAATCGACCGTGCGGCCTTTATACCGCACGCGGAAGCGGCCGTCCTGCGGGATGCGCCGCTCGGCAATGTCGAGTTCCGACATGACCTTGATGCGGGAGATCAGCGTCTGGTGAAACGTTATATCGATCGGATCGACCTTTTGGTAGAGTGCGCCGTCGATACGGAATTTAACGCGTACGTCGCGGTCGTTCGCCTCGATATGGATGTCCGAAGCCCGCGATTCCATCGCGTTGTAAACTATTGTGTCGACGAGCTTTATGATCGGCGACATTTCAGAATCCGATGCAAGGCGATCGAGGTCGAGGACCTCTTCTCCCTGCTCCGTTTCCTTGACAAGCGAGATCTTGAATCCGGAGGCCGCTTCCTGCAGCACCCGCTGCGTCGCGTCGCCGCGCTTTAAGACGACGTCGATGGCACCCTGCGTTGCGACATACGGGACGATGCGGACGTTAAGTGCGTTCTCGATCTCATCCAGGATCTCCAGATTCGTCGGGTCCGCCATTGCGGAATGCAGGGCGCTTCCCTCACGCTTGAGCGGCACGAAATGGTTGCGGAGCATCATTTCGACCGGGATCTTCGCGAGCTCCTGGTAGTCGATCGGCGACTCGCCTTCGGCTGGCAGCAGATCGATGTACGGCAGCCGGTAACGGCGTGCCAGCTGCCTTGCCTCGACGACCTCGGGCGGTTCGGCGTCCGCGAGTCCTTCGACCGGTATCGCGGGCCTCGTCGTCGCTGCGGTGACCACTTCTCTCGTGTCTTCCATCGCTTAAAAGTCCTTTATCTGCGGCCTCCCATCGGTCCCGCCGAGATCGTCTGTATGATCGGCAAATAAATCGCGAGCAAGATCACGACGACCACGATCGCCATAAAAACCAAAATTAGGGGCTCCAGCAGGGTCGTCAGCTGCTCGAGTTTTACTTCGGCCTCCGCGTCGTAGAAAGAGGCGACCTCGTCGAGCATTTCCTTCAAGCTGCCGGACCTTTCGCCGATCCCGATCATGTCGATGGCCAATTCCGGTATCCACGCTGCCTTGTCGATCGAATCGGTAAATCCGCGGCCCTCCCTGATCGCCGGCAAAACGGCCTCGCTTCGCCGCCGCAGTTCCAGATTGTTCAAAGCCTGAGATGCTATTTCCCAGGAATCCGGCACGGTAATTCCGCCCGAAAGCAGCGTCGAGATAGACCGCGAGAGCTGCGCTGTGGCCATTTGCTTGATCAAAACGCCGGCGATCGGGATCTTGAGCAAAAATCGATGCAGCGAGAGTCGTCCCGCGTCGGTCCTTAGCCAAATGAAGATCGCGGCAGCGAGGACGGCGATCAGGGGCAATAGCCACCAGATGTTGGTCGCGACCCCGGTCGAGATCGACATCACGATAACGGTGACCGTCGGCAAACCGCGTCCGGCGCTAAGGGATTTGAACAGCTCCGACATCCGGGGAACGATGTAGAGCGTCAAAAATGCCACCATTATCCCTGACGCGAGCAGCAGAAACGCCGGATAGGCCAATGCTCCGCGGAGCTTTCTTGTCAGTCCGACGCTCCGACGCAGGTACTCGACAAACCGAAGCAGCACGTCATCGAGGGCGCCGCTTTTCTCGCCTGCAAATATCGAAGCCGTATATATTCTCGGGAAAATGCCCTGTGCCTCGAACGCTTCGGAAAGCGGCACACCGCTCTTGATCTTGTCCTCGACGTCCACCAAAACAGCCCTCAGGTTCGCCGACGCCGAACGCTGTTTCAGCAGCGAGATCGATTGGAGCACGGGAATACCAGCCCGCAAAAGCGCCGACAACTGCTGGTTGAAAAGCAGAAAATCGGCCTGTTTGACCTTTCCCTTTTTGCCCGCGTTCCCGATCCCGAGAGCACCGGAAATCCCGCCCGCGGTCGAGCTGATGTTAAAGACTTTGTACCCTTCGCGCTCGAATTGAACACGGGCGTCCACGGCCGCGGTAGCCTCCACGACCCGCGTCACGATCTCGCCTGAAGGCGTGCCAAGGCGGCAAATGAACTCAGACATCTGTATGGTGAATTAGACGAGCGAAGGCGGTCGGGCGTCAGAGGCCGTTATTCCCGCTTCACCGACGATTATAACACGCATTTTTCGCGAAAATGTTGCGCTTGGGCGGGCGATGAATTTTCTGCCGCTTACGCAACTATTCCCGCGCCCCAATCATCCTAAAACAATCTTGCGTAAGGTGTCATTGTATCTATAAAATAAGACCGTTCCCCGGGAGCTAATATGGCTGTTTTCAGCTTTTCCGTCCGCGGCCGGCGTCGAGCGACGCTCAGGACGCTTGCCTTGGGCCTGTTTTCCGTCGCATTCCTCGCCTCGGCCGCCCTCGCCCAGCAGCCTCAAGGCTCGCCGCCGCCGACGGAGGGCAACAATTCCGACGATCCGATAAAGATCAAAACCGACCTCGTCACCCTCACCCTCACCGTCACCGATGTTTACGGCCGTTACGTCTCCGGGCTTCCGAAAACCGCTTTTTCCGTCGTCGACAACAGCGAAGATCAGGAGATCACATTTTTCAGCGACAGCGATGCACCGATCTCGGTCGGCATCCTTTTTGACGTTTCGGGCTCGATGAGCGGCGAAAAGATCGCCAAGGCCCGACGAGCCCTCGAGCGCTTCATCAACACCAGCCACCCGAGCGACGAGTATTTCCTGATCGCTTTCAACAGCCGAGCTCAGCTATTGATGGACAAGACCCGCGACGGCGAGGCGGTGCTGCAAAAATTGACCCTCGTCCAACCGCGTCAGAACACGGCGCTTTACGATGCCTGTTATCTCGGGATAGAACGCGTAACACGCGGCACGCACCGTAAAAAAGCGATGCTCATAATCAGTGACGGCCAGGACAATTCATCTCGTTACAATTTTGGCGAGGTGCGTCGTCTGATGAAGGAATCCGACGTCGTTACGTACGCGGTCGGCATTATGGATCACGGAGATGCCGGAAGCGCTCTGGGGATGCAGGGCCAGGCCTTTCTCGACGAGTTGACGTCGGTGACGGGCGGGAAATCGTTCTACCCGACGACGGATGTCGAAATGGACGAGATCTTTGAAAGGATCGCCCTCGAGCTCCGATATCAATATTCCATCGGGTACACGCCGACCAATTTCCAGCCCGACGGCAAGTGGAGAAAGGTGAAAGTTAAGGTGAAACCCCCGCGCGGGTTGCCGCGTCTAACCGTACGGAGCCGCGAGGGCTATTACGCCACTCCGGCTGCGAGCTATCGGTAGAGAAAGTTAAACTCAGATGTACAAAGGACTTATTTATCTAACTGCGGTTTTCGCATTCGCCGCCGGTTCGCTCATCTCGGTCTCGAGCCCGGCCGCGGCGCAGACGACCACCCGCGAACGCCAGACGGCCCCAAAAACGACCCCGACTCCGACCCCGGTCGCGGCACCCACCGTCGACCCTGCCGATGAGGTCATTAAGGTCGATACCGAATTGGTAAACCTCAACGTCCGCGTCGTGGACCGGAACAACCGCCCCGTCAATAATCTTTCTAAAGCCGATTTTCGGATCACCGAGGACGGAACACCGCAGTCGATAGAGTTCTTCTCGAAGTCGGAAGTTCCTACCAACTACACACTCGTCATCGACAATTCAGGCTCGCTTCGCAGCCAGATAGAGCAGGTCATCGAGGCGAGCAAGATCCTGGTCGGGACAAACAAACCCGAGGACGAGACGAGCGTTATCCGGTTCGTCAGCTCTGACAAGATCGAGATACTGCAAAATTTTACGCCCAATCGAACGGACATCAACGACGCGTTGGATAGCCTTTATATCGAAGGCGGCGAAACGGCGATCGTCGACGCGGTCTACCTTGCTGCCAGCGAGGTCGCAAAATACGAAAAGTCGACCTCGCAGGACGACCGGAAACGGCGGGCATTGATACTTGTTTCGGACGGCGAGGATCGCAACAGCTATTACACGCAGCAGCAGCTTTTCGATCTGCTGCGCGAGTCCGACGTCCAAATATACGTAGTCGGCTTCGTCCGCGATCTGAGCAGTGATAAGGGTTTTATAACGAAGAGCCCGCAATCGAAGGCGAAGGCTTTTTTGGAGAAGCTTGCGGCGGAGACTGGCGGAAAGGCCTATTTTCCGGCTAGCGTCAGCGAATTGAACGGCATCGCCCGGGACATAGCGAGCGAGTTGAGGACGCAATACTCGATCGGGTATCTTCCAACCAACGACCGACAGGATGGCACTTATCGCAACATTAAGGTGGCCGTCGCGGAAGGCCCGAATAAGGAAAAGCGGATCGCCGTCACGAAAGCGGGCCGAACGGCCGACGGTGGAAAGCCGGTGCTTCAATCGGGAACACCGATCAAGAACAATTAGACGGCTGAAGCTGCGATCGAAAAAGGAAAAGGCGTGCTCGACGGCACGCCTATTTTTCTGGAACGGACCCGGAGATCTTTTTTCGGGTCGTCTCGCCCGTGTTCAGTACCGGAATGCCCGAATCCACTTCGCCATGCGGCCGAGGGATAACGTGCACGGCGGTAACGGTCCCGATCCGCCTCGCAGCCGAAGCACCGGCGTCGACCGCGGCCTTGACGGCGCCGACTTCGCCACGCACTATCGCGGTAACAAGTCCGGCGTCGATCTTTTCGTAACCGACGAGCTGCACGTTGGCGGCTTTCACCATCGCATCGGCGGCCTCGATCATCGCGACGAGGCCCATACATTCAACCATTCCCAGTGCTTCCATAGTCGGCAGATAAGGCGATCAGCGAAGATATAAGGCCAAAAGTATCAACAGTATAGCAAGCCCGGCCAGAACGATCGATACCAAATAAAACAACGTCGGTGTCCCGCTCGGGACCCAGGCAACCTCCACGATCTGTGGTTCCGGCCTTCTTGCACGCCGGTGCCGGTTTCGGTTTGACGGAACTTCGGCCGCGGCTGTCGCCAAAGGTTCGCCCGGTTGCGGGATCTCGGGCAGATCACTTAAGTGGATCGCCGACGCCTCCTTGCGATTGGTCGAGGCTGCCGGGTTCAATTCTTTCCCGCAGCCATAACAAAAAACCGACCCTTCCCGGATGTCGGCCCCGCAATGACGGCAGGATTCGGTTTGGACGGTGGGTGTCGCCATCAAGAGAACATTATCCCACAGCCGCGGCGAAGCGACTACAAGCGGGCGAATACATCCTTCTCTTCACCAAGATCGCGGGCCGAAGGCGTGAGAATGGTCTTCGCGGTGATGTAGATCTTTTCGCCGCTTTCGACCGCGGCCCGGACGTCGGTCTCGCTGACGAAATCTACAGGTGTTTTCGGTTTGCCGTTACTTTGCGGCCGAAGCTCGTGGATGACCGTCTTGACCGGCGAAGGAGCGGGCGTCTCGGTCGCGATCGACGTCTCAGCGACGGACGCCGCAGGCTCGGGCACAGACGTTCGGTCACCGATCTTTTGTTGCAGAAAGCTGTCGACGAGGGCCGCGATCTCTTCACGTTTCGGCTTCGGTCTAACCGAAGAGGCCGCGGGCGTCGATCTTGTCGCCGTCCGGGCTACCGTGCCCACGGGTTTAGTCTCGAAAGCCACCCGTTTGATGTCCATCAAATGGATCGGCGAAACGTTGTCCGATGTCACGTTTCCACCCCATGAGCCGCACCCTAGCGTCATCGACGGCGGAAGGTCGGTCGAAAAGCCTATTGCGCCATGGGTGGTCGGAGAGTTGATAACGATCCGCGATGCCGGCATTTGTTCGCCGTACCGAACAGCCGCTTCGCGGCTGCTTGAATGCATTCCGGCCGTGTGCCCCATGCCGCCGAATTGCAAAATCTCCTGGCAGCGTGCCGCGCCCTGCTCGATCCCATCGACGACGAAGAAGGCGAGTGTGGGCGAAAGTTTTTCTATCGACCACGGATGATCGCGACCGACGCCGTGACAGTCTGCCAACAGGCAGCGTGTACCCGACGGTACCGAAACACCGGCCAAATTCGCGATATACTCCGCAGATTTTCCTACGATACCGGCGTTCAGTGTCCGTTCCGGAGTTACAAGAATCTTTGCCACGGCGTCGGCGTCCGATTGCGACAGAAAATGAGCGCCTTGCGCTTTGAACTGTTCGCGAACGTTGGCCTCGATGGGAACGTCGACCACGACCGATTGCTCGGAAGCGCAGATGGTACCGTTATCGAAGCATGTGCTCGTGAGAATGTCGGACACCGCCTTGGCCACGTCCGCGGTTCGGTCGATGAATACCGGAACGTTGCCCGGTCCGACACCGAAGGCCGGCTTTCCTGAAGAATAGGCCGCACGCACCAACCCGATGCCGCCCGTCGCGAGAATAACGGCCGTGCGTTTATGCCGCATCAGGGCCTCGGTCGCATCGATGGTCGGCTGCTCGATGCAATAGATGGCTTCGGGTGGAAGCCCCTTTTTCACCGCTGCGTCACGCATTACGCGGGTCGTCTCGGCGATGCAGCGGGCCGCAGAAGGGTGCGGCGAAAGGACGATGGTGTTACGCGATTTGATCGCGATGATGATCTTGAAGATCGCCGTGGATGTGGGATTGGTCGATGGAATGATCGCGGCGACGACACCACGCGGAGATGCGATTTCGACGATGTTCCTGGTGTCGTTTACGACGCCTACCGTGCGAAGGCCGCGGAAATAGTTCCAAACGTCTTCCGCCGCGAAACGGTTCTTTTCGCGCTTATCCTCGGCCTTGCCGAAACCCGTTTCTTCGTGGGCGAGCAGTCCGAGCCTGGCCGAATCCGCGAGAGCCGCACCGGCCATCGCTTCGCAGATCTCATCGATCTTTTCCTGGCTGAACGAAGCGACAGTTCGGAACGCACGGTGCGCGGCCTCTATCGCGTCCGCGACCTCGCGTTCTTCGGGTTTGGTGGTTGGATCTGCTTCGGGCATGGATGAGGCCGCCTAGACCCGTTTACTGACGCGTCTTGCCCTTGTTTCCCTCAGTGATATCGGCGGTGCCGGTCGGTTCTCCGGCTCCAAGCTGCCGCCCGCCGCCCTGCAGCGCTTTTTCGTCGGGACTGAATCCCGTTTTACCGCCGCGTGGAAGCACGCGCTCGACTTCCGTGTGG
>Ga0307416_100000694_pt1 | contig 17494 bp, 13 predicted proteins | sample DK1Cmetagenome_2_FD_203821 | JGI IMG/M metagenome (GOLD analysis project Ga0307416, IMG submission 203821) | Maize rhizosphere microbial communities from greenhouse at UC Davis, California, United States - DK15-C-3 | ecosystem: Host-associated > Plants > Roots > Rhizosphere > Soil | place...
AATCGTGATGGCAGTGATCATTGTGCTCAGTGTGTTCATCATGATCTGGCTCGAACAGGGACACCGTGAAGAGGTTCCGGACTACAAATGGTTTGCATCCCTTACGGGGGTGGCTGGAGGATTCACCTCCATGATAGGAAATCTGGCGACTTCTGTAGTCGCTATTTATTTTCTCACCATGCGTTTGCCAAAGAACGCCTTCATAGGAACTACTGCCTGGTTCTTCCTTGTCATTAATTGGTTCAAGGTTCCCTTCCATATCTTCAGTTGGAAAACTATCACCTGGAACACCTTCCTTCTGGATCTCACCACCCTGCCTTTCATAGCAGTTGGTGCTTTTCTCGGAATTGTGATCGTTAAGAAAATCCGCGATAAAGCGTATCGGTGGTTTATAATCGGAATGACTCTGGTGGCAGCCGTGTTTATGATTGTTTGACGATTTGTTCGTGGCCAATGGAACGAGTTCCCTGCAGACCTCCGGTATGGAGTATAAGGATTGTTTCACCCCTGCTGAAAGCGCCGTTTTTGACTTGGTCAATGACGCCCCAAACAACCTTAGCAGTGTAAACATGGTCAAGTGGAAGGTCATAAGACGCTTTCATTTCTGAAATGAAGTGCATGAGCGATGGCGTCACCTTTCCATAACCACCATGGTGATATTCTGTAAGCAATGACCAGTTAGAATACTCCGCAGATGAAAATTCTTTAACAAAATTTTTGATTTCACTCTTTAGAAAATCGCCCTGCTTTAATACCGGAATGCCAATGATATTTCTTTTCCCCTTAAAAGCGCAGACCAATCCTGCCATTGTGCCACCTGTTCCTACCGCGAGAGCTATGTGGTCGAAGTTGACATTCAGTAGCTCTCTCTCAGCAAATTCAGCGCAACCTTTCACCGCAAGTGCGTTCGTTCCGCCTTCCGGTATTATAAAAAAATCACCAAATCGTCCACGAAGGCCATCGAGAAGCGCATTCGAATTCTTTTTCCTGTAAGCGCCCCTGTCTAAGTAGTATATCTTCATCCCTTGCTTCGTGGCAAAGTCAAGCGTGTGATTCAATGGAATATGTTCTTCGCCGCGAATGATGCCGATGCATTGCAGGTTCAATTCGTGTGCAGCTGCCGCTGTTGCGTATATGTGATTTGAGTAAGCGCCTCCGAACGTTAACACAGTTCGATGGGACGTTAAGGCTGCTTGCTCCAGATTATATTTAAGTTTCCACCACTTGTTTCCAGTGACGGTCGGGTGATTCATATCCTCGCGTTTCACGAGTACTCGTACACCGGCTTTTGCGAGCGCCGGATGATTTTGCAATTCCTGAACAACAGTATGTTCATATGGCAGCAATGAGGTGACCATAACAACAAAATTACCAGGATCGCTTTAAGAAAAGAACTAAAATTATTAGGTTGCTAACTAATATTTTTAGTTAGCAAATGGACGGGTCAGAAAGCCAGGATAATTATTTCAAGGGAAGAGGGGCGCAGATCAAAACCAGCAATAAGTTCCTGAAGGCGGCCTATGTGTCTGAACACATTGAAGGTTTGGACGAACCATTATTATCTTCTCCTTCCACACAGATATTCCATGAACAACCAAAGAAAATTGTTAACAAGGTTACGAGTCCAGACCTTGGAATGATGTATTCGATGAATCCTTATCAGGGTTGTGAGCATGGCTGTATTTATTGCTATGCCCGTAACAGTCATGAGTATTGGGGGTTTAGCGCCGGACTAGATTTCGAAACCAAAATTATTGTCAAGGAGAACGCCCCGGCCTTACTTGAGAAATTCATATTGCAGCCCGACTGGCATCCTGTCCCCATCTCCGTCTCGGGAAATACAGATTGTTATCAACCACTGGAACGAAAATTTGGAATAACGCGCAACATCCTGAAAGTGTTTGCCCGCTACCGTCATCCACTTGGCATGATCACCAAGAACGGGCTTATTGTCAGGGACCTTGATTTGCTGTCTGACCTCGCGAAAGACAATCTTGTGCATGTGTACATCTCCATTACAACGCTGAATGAGGATTTGCGTCGCGTTATGGAGCCGCGAACTGCGAGTGGCATGAAACGTTTACAAACTGTGGAGGCGCTTGCAAAAGCGGGCGTCCCTGTAGGCATAATGAATGCGCCCGTCATCCCCGGCCTAAATCATCATGAGATACCGGAGATCTTGAAGGCGGCGGCCGATCATGGTGCATTGAACGCGGGTATGACCGTGGTCCGGTTAAACGGTTCTATCGGCAAAATCTTTGAGGACTGGCTCAGGAAGAATTTTCCTGATCGTTTTGATAAAGTGTGGAACCAGATCTGTACGCTGCATGGTGGGAACGTAAATGATTCACAATTCGGCAGAAGGATGGTCGGCGAGGGCAATTTTGCTGACACAATTCAGCAGTTGTTTCGCGTTTCGAAGAAGAGATACTTCGGCGACAAAAAAATGCCTGCCATTGATTTGACAAAATTTCGAAGAGGGGGAAACCTCAGCCTGTTTTAACGTAAATCATTATGCGGCGTTTGCGGCCGTTCACAACGCCTCGACATGTGACACCAGAGATTCTTGGATGTTTAAGCCTTACCATTCTTAGCATAGTGCTTGTAAAACGCGACTATGGTCTCCACTCCCAGCATAAAATTCTTTACTCCGTAGTGTTCATTTGGTGAATGAATGGCATCGCTGTCGAGACCAAAACCCATCAGTACGGTATCGAGTCCAAGCTCTTTTTTGAATAGTGCTACAATCGGGATGCTTCCGCCGTCGCGTGTTGGTATGGGTCGTTTGCCCCAAACTTCCTGAAAGGCATTGCTTGCGGCCTTGAATGCCGGCGAATCAGTCGGTGTAACTGCGGGCTCTCCGCCATGGTGCGCGGTAACTTTCACTTTCACGTACTTTGGCGCGATCGACTTGAAATGTTTGGTAAATAGCTCCGTGATTTCTGCGCTGTTTTGGTTGGGCACAAGCCGCATTGAAATTTTTGCGTGGGCTTTTGAGGGTAGTACTGTCTTTGCGCCTTCACCTGTATATCCGCCCCATATTCCGTTTACGTCCAGGGTAGGTCTGATGCCTGTGCGCTCAAGGGTGGTGTAACCTTTTTCACCACGCACATCATCAATACCAAGTTCCCGTTTGTATTCTTCAAGGTCGAAAGGAGCTTCGTTGATTGCTTTTCGCTCCGACGGTGAAAGTTGGGCCACTTTGTCGTAAAAGCCAGGAATGGTCACCCGTCCATCGTCATCGTGAAGCGATGCGATCATTTTACAGAGAACGTTCACCGGGTTTGCGACTGCTCCGCCGTATACGCCTGAATGCAGATCGCGATTCGGTCCACTCACTTCTACTTCCATGTAACTTAGTCCGCGAAGCCCTGTGGTGATGGATGGATGGTCAAGAGAGATAAGCGCTGTGTCGGAGATCAGAATGATGTCTGCCTTGAGCTTATCTTTATTACCCTTAACAAAGGTGCCCAGATTATCGGAGCCCACTTCCTCCTCACCTTCCACCATAAATTTTACATTGCAAGGAAGGCTATTGTGCTTCATCATGGTTTCAAACGCTTTCACATGCATGAACACTTGCCCTTTGTCATCACAGGATCCGCGAGCGTATATTTTGCCGTCTTTGATTACTGGCTCAAATGGTGGCGAGTTCCACAGATCCAGTGGGTCGGCAGGCTGTACATCATAATGACCGTACACCAACACAGTTGGAAGTTTGGGATCCTTGATCGTCTCGGCGTAAACAATGGGATGCCCTTTCGTTTCACATATCTCGACGTTACTGGCGCCGGCTGCCATCAACTTGTCTTTTAAAAACTCAGCAGCCTTCCTCACGTCCTGCTTGTGTCTGCTATCAGCGCTTACAGATGGAATCCTTAACCATTGAAAAAGTTCGTCGATAAAGCGATCCTGGTTTGCCGCGATGTAATCTTTCATGTTGCTGACTTTATGCTGCAAAATAAAAGAATTATCACATCGGACCCAATGAGGAAAGAAACAGGCTGCCAGTGAATACTGATGCAGCTGAATGGATTAGAAGCCGTCGTCTTCTTCTTCTTTTGCTGGCTCAGGATCTTTCTTGACAGGCTGCTGCTCTGGCTCTACTTTTTGCACGGGAGTTTCCGGTTCAACACCGGGCTCGACGGAAGGTTCGGTTACAGGTTTTTGTTCCTCCTGCACTGGTGGCCTGTTGTCGACAGGAGGGGCAACATCATTGCTCGGAGCAGTCTCAACAGGCGGCGCCTCATACAGGCTATAGGGAACGTCAATAGCCAGATATTGTTTACGGAAGCGATTGATGAAGGCAACTGTCTCCTCTTCGCTACCGGGAATGAATGCCACCTCGCCAATCTTCGCTTTGCCGGCATTCGATCTTTTCGATATAAGACTATTGAAGTCCTCGTTAGATGAATGCAGGATCAAGCGGTTGTCCTCCACGCCAAGATAATACCATGACTCGGGTGACGCTTTGAAGAACACATGAAAAACGGTCACACCGTCCCCAGTCTTTCTGATCTCCATGAATCCTTCGAAGGCGCCATTGATATCATTCTTACCTATGTGTGAAACACCCAGTCTTCCTTCGTTATAAAATGCTGTGTGTTGTGGTGACCACTTCAGCTTTACATCGGAGAACACCAAAGGTTTTGTCAGCGCTGGAAGTGTCGATAGTGAGACGTAACCTTGAAGGCTTTGCGTCTCGTACTCTTTCACCGCCTGTTCGCCCACAATGTTTGCGATCTTGTACAATAATTCCGTCTGATCGCCTAACCCTTCCTCTGCGCCTTCATTCTTTATCACCTGTTGAAGATCACGAGCCATAAGGTCAAACGCGGCTGTCGGAACATCTGTCTCCACCATGACGAATGAATTCATGCCGATTTCGTTCGTCTCGAAATTTCCAGTGCCAATCGCTGTCGCAGTGAGGTTAAAATTTTTCCCTCCTGAATAGAGATTAATATTTCCTTCAAATCGCACCTGGTTCGTTTCGTCATTGTAGGCGAAAACTTTACCCGATAGTTTATTTCCGGCTGCCTTCTCTGGGTCCTCTATCTTGTATTCTTTGGAGTCCGCGTCGTAAAACAGTTTTCCTGCTGGCGTAAAAAGGTCGTCATCGTCGTCCGATTTCTTAAGGTTGGCGAAAGTAAGGTAGAGACCGTTGTCAGGAGAGCCGAAATGCAGGCCAGCGCTTATTCGTTTGCCAGCTTCATCTACCGCTTTGTCATAGTCGAGAACAATCTCGGTCTCCTCACCGCTCTGCGCGTACTCGATCCATGTATTATGGTCCTTGATCTTTTTGATGTCAAGCTTCACATAGCCGTCGAGTTGGAGGGCAGGCCGTGTGGCATACATCGTCATTTCACCTTTATAGAACATGCCGGCTCCAAGAACGAGATTGTCAGTCTCGGCAACGGAACCCTTAGCAACGGTCTGCATACTTGCGATTGACCGTCCGCGATTGGATTTCCCTCCACGTTCTTCGCCGATAGGTTCCAGGTGAAAGTCCGTCATCTTAATTGCGAACGTGTCATTAAGAAGGTTCACATACTGGTATGTGGCATAACCGCTGAACTCTTTCCTTGAAACGATGTCTACTACGCCATCCGTCAACCGGTGATAAGCGTTGAGAGTATCAAGGACGAGCGTTGTGTTGTTCAGTGTTCCAATCCGGGCATTCTCGTGAATGAGTACCTCATTATTTTCCGGAGTGATCATCGCATCAGCAACAATGATGTAGGGTATGCCGCTTACCTTGAGCTGCTGTGTCTTCAGATCATATTCCGCCTTCTCTGCATTGAAGTGCAGAGAGTCGAGATCATCGCGCGTGGTGTAGAAGTACGAGTTTTCGATTGGCACGTCAGGGGCCTTGCTCATGGTAATTTTTTGAGCCGCGAGGTCCCAACGCGCTCGTGGAATGGATGTCTTGAACTGCGCATAGGGGAATTCAATTGACGCGGTGCCTTCAATTTCCGGGCTGATATCTGCATAGTTCTCTGCAAGGTTGAACTTCAGCCTGACATCATTTCCTGCCAGAAGATTTTTGGCCGGATCGTCTGACTTCATCTTGAATCGTGCATGTCGGGCGCCGAACTCCTTGCCGGCAAATTTCATCTCCCGCGAGATCAATTCAGTCCCGCGTGTCTCGAGTTTTCCCGCCCCCGCTACTCCCTCTTTGGAGATGGTCAATAGGCCCTGCATCTGCGCTGTGGAGTCGTAAAAATTAAATGGTGCCTTTAAGTTTTTAAGCAACATCCTATCCTGTCCTGGCAACCATTTCATTTCATAGTCGGGCAAGGAGGCCTGAGGAAACAGAACAGAGCCAAATAGTTGCTCACTGATCTGCGCGCGATTACCCCTTGCAATTACGGAATCAGGATAGAACAGAAAGTCGCGGGATGAAAGTCGCGCCGCGAGAAAGTCGATATCACCTACACCTCGAAGTCCCCGGTTATTCATTGTTAGGACACCGTTCAACTTTCCACTACCCCTGTAGAGCTGATAACCAGGAGGCGGTATCATATGCTCGAAACCAAGCGATTTGTCGGGCATGGTGCGCAGTGTCTCTTTGATGCTGGGAAACATGCCGCTGGAGACAAAAGTACCTTCGAAATTTATCGAAGCTGGATCTGCGTTGTTCAAGCTATCAAGCTTGAACGGTGGGACAACGAAAAATACGGAGCGGTCGTAAACGCCTCCGAGAACTTCTTCACGGTCAAAGTATATGACCCCGCCAGCCGTCGCATCAAGTCTGGGATAACCCGGAATCTGAAGTTTACCCGATTTGTTGTTCGCGCGGCTGATGAATAATGTACCAGAGGCACTTGCGACCCCTCCAAGTCCCCCGGCTGCAGCTGCGGTGGAATCAGCGCCTACCATTGAGTTGTTCACCTTTCTTCTTACTTCCTGTCCTCGTGCATTCTTCTCCTTCACAAAGAAATTTATCGAGTCAATGTGCGACAGGCTTATAAAAAAGCTATCGTACTTCAGAGTGAAACCTTTGCCTGTGATCTCGAAATTTCCAGCAGCCACGGTGCCGTCGAACTGTATGTCCCTGTTCTGAAGTATCGTGATGAGGCTGCTGTCGGGTATGATGTGTACGTTGAGGGAATCGCTCACATCAAACTCCTCGACACCTCGGACCGTCATGTTACCTTTTTTGAAATTAATGGTTGCGTTAGGGTAGTTCGGTATAACACTGTGAATCTTGAGGTTGTCGTAATCCTCATCACCTTTGTGTGCGAGGAATATATCGATGGCTTTCTGTTTGACCTGGACCAGATCTGTGCGATTGTTGTAGTTAACAAGCCCCTTTTGTTTGAGAAATTCTATACTGTGTTTTATCTCCTGCGTGTTTTTCTTTGCATAATTTGCCAGATCGCCGGAATAGAATTCGCGTACATTCTTTTTTAAAGCGTAGCTGGCTGTAAGGGCTAGGGGGTGGAAACTGAAGCCCACACCTTTTAACAGACGATAATCTTCCGGATCGTAAAAGTCGATGGATTCTATGATGAGAGGGACCGTATTTCTCGCGCCTTCGATCTGCAGATCCAGTGTGTCAGACACAAGATCCCACCGCAAGATGTCCGCTGAGAAATCAATATTGAAAAACGTAGACGAATAAGGAGCATTGCGCATCTCGCCTTTATCTTTTTGCAGAAGAAGTTGTTGCAGGCTGTCCTGGTGATAGGAATATTTCATACGGACAAGCTGATGGACTATGGAGTCGTTGCCCTGATGAATGTTTACCTTCGTCTTGTTGGACGTGATGTTGCCGGGCTCAAAACTGAATTCGCCTGACTGAGCGGTGAATTTTTTCATGCCCTGCTGAAATACTTCAATAACAGCAGGATCGCCTGCGACTGATGCGCTTGTTATTTTGTTGCCGATCAAGGAGAATCCGCCCTTGTAACGCACATTTGAATCCGCGAGCCCGGTGATTACAAGGTCACTTTGATAGGACCGAAAACGTGGAAAGGTTGAAAGGGTCGAATCCTTTCTTGCTGTCGATTTGAACTCAAAAGTGCCAGGGATAAAACCCGGGGTTTTGCCTTTGTAGCTGAGCTTAACCAGGGTCGAGCGCAACTCGGGTTTTTTCACGTTGAAGTGAAACGTATTCATGTTGCAAACCACGGAGTCAGAGTTGAGGCCGGCAGGTGTCCAATCAAAAGATCCGCCTTCGCCTGCAAAAATGTTTTGAAAAAGAGACAGCGTTCCTTTGCTGCCGCGCAACGACACGGAGTCATAAGTGGTTACGAAATTCAATGTTATGCGTTCAAACTTAATAACTGGCCCTTCCAATGACGGCGATGCTTCAGGCGTCATCCAACTTGGCATAAAGTCTTGAGAAGGTTCGCTATAGGATGTAGCGCTGTCTGTCAAAGCCGGTTCCTCGATGTACTGCGGTTGTGGCTCTGACTGTTGTTCTGCGAGGGTAGCATTCTCCGGAGCGGACTGATCCCAACTTAAAGTTGCCGGCGGTATGTTTTCGAGATAATCGAAGACGTAAGAATCATCCACCGCGTATAGCCGAAAGGTTTTCTCGTAAGAAAGTGCATGGTGCTGAAAGAATGTGCGGACGGATATCAGGAATTGTTGAACCTGTGATGGCGTCCCTTTTTCCAGTACCTTTCCCGCCACTTTGAGGTAACTGTTTAGCGTCGACGGATCTACTTTTTCCATCGAGATAGCGTTGACCAGGGCGCCGTAATAGTGCACCATATGGCTCTTCAGGGGAAACTTGCGTTTCCGCATCAGAAAACTCTGCTTCTTGACAACTATTTGCTGATCGACAGAAAGCTGGTTCCAGATTGAAAAAAAACCGGCTCCAACAACGGTGGCGTCCAGGTTCCTGGAATTCTCGAGTGCTAGCCGAACACTATCGGCAAAGCTGGCCGGCATGCTTACGTCGTCCCCCTGGGCCTTACTGATGGTCCAGGACATAGCTAATATGCCAAAGAGTAGAACTGCCTTTTTCACCGGATCAAACCCTGAAATTCGGAAATTATGATGAGATAAACTATCCGTCATTTGAAACGAGGAAAACTACCCGTTATGCTGACAGTTTCGCGTTTTATTTGGCCTTATTTATCAGGTACAGGATCAGACTAAGCACAACGCTTAATATGATACTGGTCGTGATAGGAATGAACATTTTGAAGTTTCCACGGTCTACGACGATATCCCCGGGCAGCCTGCCAAAAAACGGAATCCTTGGATTCAGATGGATCAGGATACCTGCAATCACCAGTACGATCCCGACGATTATTAAAATTTTTCCCATCTTCAAAAACTTAAAGCGCCGACAGATGCATGAGTAACAAAGGTAAGCTGTTTTTGATTCCTACGCCCATTGCCGCCACCACAAACGATGTAACGGTGCCGCCATATGCGCGGGAACGATTAACCTCCATACAGCATTTTTTAGCGGAGGATGTTCGTACAGCGAGAAGATATTTATCGAGTTTAAAGATCTTTCAATCGATTGAGACGTTAAGTTTCGCAGTACTTGACAAAGACACGAGGCCGGAACAACTGGAGGGTTTGTTGCAGGCGCTTTTCGAGGGCTACGATGTAGGTGTACTGTCTGAATCCGGTTGTCCTGGAATTGCAGACCCCGGTGCCCTGGCCGTCGCGTATGCTCACAAGAATGGCATAAGAGTAATCCCCCTGGTGGGTCCTTCCTCAATAGTGATGGGTTTGATGTCATCGGGCTTGAACGGTCAGCATTTTGCCTTTCACGGATATCTTCCCATACAGCCGAAGGAAGCGTGCAACGCAATTGTGCAGTACGAAAAAGAATCCAGGCTAAAGGATCAGACGCAGATATTCATAGAAACACCGTACCGCAACAATCATCTGTTCGCAAACCTTGTCCGAAGCCTGGCGCCAGAAACCCGGCTGTGTGTGGCCATCGATATTACCGGTCCCAACGAATTTATTCTTACGCAGCCAGTTAAACAGTGGCGGCAACAGTCGCCAGAACTGCGGAAGGAGCCCGCCGTGTTTTTATTTCTGGCCTGATAAATCTCCCATTTTTTCCTTTCCACAATTCCTCTAAATTTGCGCGACCTAATTTTTTTAACATCAAGCTATGCCTTACTTATTTACCTCTGAATCTGTTTCAGAAGGCCACCCGGACAAAGTTGCTGATCAAATTTCTGATGCACTCATAGATTATTTTCTGGCGTACGACGCAAATTCAAAAGTTGCATGCGAAACGCTTGTTACTACCGGCCAGGTAGTTCTTGCGGGGGAGGTAAAATCGGAAGCATACCTGGATGTGCAGGACATCGCTCGTGAAGTTATCCGCAAGATCGGGTATACGAAGAGCGAATACATGTTCGAAGCAAACTCATGCGGAATTTTTTCTGCAATTCATGAACAGTCTCCGGACATCAATCAAGGGGTAGAAAGAAAAAAGAAAGAAGATCAGGGGGCGGGCGACCAGGGGATGATGTTCGGATATGCAACTAACGAGACCGACAATTTCATGCCCCTTCCGCTGGAGATTGCACACTCTTTGCTCCGCGAGCTGGCGGCAATCCGCAGGGAGGGTAAAGTGATGAAGTATCTAAGACCTGACGCAAAATCTCAGGTTACGATTGAATACAGCGATGACAACAGGCCAGTGCGCGTTGATACTGTCGTGTTGTCTACCCAGCACGATGATTTTGGGAAGGATGCGCTTATGCTGAAGCAGATCAGGGAGGATGTCATTAACATTGTTATTCCCCGCGTAAAGAAGAAACTGCCCAAAAGGGTGCAGGTGTTATTCACTGACGAAATTAAATACCACGTTAACCCTACTGGTAAATTTGTCATTGGCGGCCCCCACGGAGATACTGGACTCACCGGAAGAAAGATCATTGTCGATACTTACGGGGGTAAAGGCGCACATGGTGGCGGTGCTTTTTCCGGAAAAGACCCCTCAAAAGTAGACCGCTCCGCCGCGTATGCAACCAGACACATTGCTAAGAACCTTGTTGCCGCTGGCTTATGCGATGAAGCGCTTGTACAAGTAGCTTACGCTATCGGCGTTGCGAAACCTGTCGGTTTGTACGTGAATACTTTCGGAACTTCGAAGGTCAAATTGAATGATGGCGAAATTGCCCGGAAGGTTGAGAAGATTTTTGACATGCGCCCATACTTTATCGAACAGAGATTTCATTTGAGGACACCCATCTATTCGGAAACTGCCGCGTATGGCCACATGGGCCGTGAGCCAAGGGAAGTTGAAAAGATCTTTAACAGAGGGAAGGGCAACGAGCTGAAGGTAAAAGTAGAGTTGTTTCCCTGGGAAAAACTTGATCACGTCGACCAGGTAAAGAAAAGTTTTGGTCTCAATTGATGAGACAAAGTGGCTATAAGAAAGAAGGGACGTGGTGAGCGTCCCTTTTTTTAGTTTACATCGTTTGTATCTGGCTGATTGTTCCCGTCTTATTCTTTCGCAACTTCGCCTTGAATTTCTTAAGCTGCATCCTTAAGGCATCTGTGGCCAGATCAGTGGCCGCCTCGAAGGAGCGCGATTTTTCCACCGCAAACAGCTGCGCACCAGGCACACTCAGCTTTATTTCCACAGTCTTATTCTCAGAGCCTTCATTGTTCAGACGAAGGAAAACTTCTCCACCCACCAGCCTGTTATAGAATGTTTCCAGCTTGTCTACTTTTTTCTGGATGTAGTTCACAAGCTTTCGATCAGCATCGAAGTGAATGGAATGAACTTGCAGCTTCATAGTAAGGAATTTAAAGTTGTACATAAGAACAGTCCGGTTTTTATTCGGCGCCCGGCAGCATGCCTTTTTAGACCGCGAGTGTTGTCAGGCCTTTGGATGAGCCTGCTCGAAAACCTTTTTTAACTTCTCCATCGAGTTGTGTGTGTACACCTGCGTCGCTGCCAGGCTTGTATGCCCGAGGAGGTCTTTTACGGCGTTCAGTTCAGCGCCCTTGTTTAGAAGATGTGTCGCATATGTATGCCTCAGTACATGGGGACTTCGCTTGTCCACTGTGGGAAATCTGTCAAGATATTTTTTAACTGTCTTGTAGATCATCATTGGATAGCAGGGTTCTCCGTTGGACCTGACGAAAAGATTTCCGTGATGCTTCATCTCCACCTCGCGGTTTCTGATGGTGAGATATTCTTTTATTAATAATACGAGGCTCGTTGAAAAAGGGATTACTCTTTCCTTATTTCTTTTTCCCAGGACCTTTATTGTCCGGTTTACGAGGTCGACGTCTTTTTCCTTCAAGTGAAGTAATTCTGAAAGGCGGATACCCGTACCGTAAAACATTTCCAGCACCAATCGGTCACGCTGACCATCAAACGTGTTGGGAAACACTTGATTGTCCAATAAATTCACCATATCAGCTTCCTTCACAAACCCAGGAAGTTTTTTCCTGGTCTTCAACACATTTATTTTGCTCATTGGATCCTTTGAGATCGTCTCCTGCCTCAATAGAAATTTGTAAAATGTTCGTAAGCAGGCGATTTTTCTGTTTACGGAAGAGGGCCCGATACCTTCCTCAACAAGTTTGATGATCCATGAACGGATAACGGAGTGATCTGCCGTACTGAGATCTGCGTTGGAAAATGAATCGTGTATGAATTGGCTGAACTGCTGCAAATCGTTCTCATATGCGAGAACGGTGTTGGGACTTAATCTTTTTTCGTACTGAAGGTGCCTTAGAAAGGTACTTATCATGCAACGCGGCTTACGACCAAACTTCAGTACAATTTAAAAAAATAAATCCCCTAAAGGCAGAACCTCCAGGGGATTATTTATATCTCGTCAAAAGTAAACCTGCCAGGCCTTGGCAAGCTTTAGCTGTTTTCTTTCAGCCTTTGCTGCTCGCGGTACGCTGCCCGGATTATTTCACTCCTCCGTCTGACAGACGGCTTCTCAAACGCTGTCCGGGCCCTTAGTTCCTTAAGAACTCCCGTCTTTTCAAATTTCTTTTTGAAGCGCTTTAAAGCCTTATCGATGGATTCGTTTTCTTTTATGTTTACTATGATCATAATTCTTTATTAGGGCTGCAAATATCTATAGTGGGCGCAAAAAATGCAAGCATTATTTTAAAATCGCCCGTGATATAACAAGCTTCTGAATCTCTGATGTTCCCTCGCCGATGGTACAGAGCTTCGCATCGCGATAGTATTTTTCAGCCGGAAAGTCCTTGGTATACCCATAGCCTCCAAATATTTGCACGCAGTCGTTGGCGACCTCAACCGCAACCTCGGAAGCAAAAAGTTTTGCCATCGCCGACTCTTTATTCACCTCCAGGCCTTTGTTTTTCAGGTCGCCGGCCCTGTATGTCAGCAGCTTAGCCGCCTCGATCCGCGTGGCCATATCGGCTAGCTTGAATGCAATGCCCTGGAACTTCGATATAGGCTGATTAAACTGATGGCGTTCCTTTGAATAGCGCAGGGCTGCTTCAAAGGCGCCCATAGCAATGCCCAGACTTAGCGACGCAATGCTGATGCGGCCGCCATCGAGTACCTTCATCGCCTGGACAAAGCCATCACCCTCTTCGCCCAACATCTGCGACTTGTGAACACGACAATCGGTAAAAATGAGCTCAGCTGTTTCAGAGGCTCTCATGCCAAGTTTGTTCTCTTTTTTTCCAGAAGTGAAGCCGGGAGTGCCTTTTTCAATAATAAAGGCGGTCATTCCGTGGGAGTCACCGACTTTGCCAGTCCTCACGATCACAACAGATACGTGGCCGGACTTGCCATGCGTAATAAAGTTTTTGGCTCCATTAATCACATAGTAGTCGCCGTCCTTTATGGCAACGGTCCGCATGTTCCCTGCATCGGATCCGGTATTCGGTTCTGTGAGGCCCCACGCTCCTATCCACTGGCCGCTGGCAAGCTTTGGAAGGTAAGCTCGCTTTTGTTCTTCACTTCCAAATGAGAGTATATGATTTGTGCAAAGTGAATTGTGGGCGGCCATCGAAAGCCCGATGGAGCCGTCAATCTTTGACAGTTCAGCAATAGCTGTGATATATTCGAGGTAGCCGAAGCCAGCGCCGCCATATTCTTGCGGGACCAGGACACCCATGAGACCAAGGTCTCCAAGTTGACGAAAAACGTCGATTGGGAATTCCTGGCTCTCATCCCACTCCATCATTTTGGGTTTGATCTTCCTCGAGCCGAAATCCCTCACCATCTCGGCGATCATTTTCTGGCTTTCCGTTTCCTCAAAGTTTACCTCAGGTAAATTTTCTATCATCTCGCTCATACGTGCCTTTAATTGCGAAGCAAAGTTACTTAATAAGACTGTGCCCGGGAAACGGGCGATAGGTCCGGAGCTTATTGCTGGTATAGTTTTTTTGTTGTGGAAGAAAAGAAACACCTGACAATTGACCTTATTGCAAAAAATTTCACCTGAACGATACATAAACTAAAATCATGAAAATTGCTGTAGTTGGAACTGGTTACGTTGGTCTCGTCACCGGTACTTGCTTTGCCGAAACTGGTAACACCGTTACGTGCATTGATATTGACCACGAGAAAGTCAATAAGTTGAAAAATGGTAAAATCACGATTTACGAACCCGGGCTGGAGCAGTTATTCGAGCGGAATATAAAGCAGGACCGGCTAATGTTTACGACCAGCCTCGCTGACGGTATCAAGCAGGCTGATGTGATTTTCCTTGCTCTTCCAACGCCTCCAGGTGAAGATGGTTCTGCGGATCTTAAGTACATTCTGAAGGTTTCCGATGACCTGGGACCGCTTCTGGAAGACTACACAGTTATTGTCGACAAGAGTACTGTTCCCGTGGGCACCGCCGATAAAGTGCGTGACAGGATTGCGAAAAAAGCCAGGGTAGAATTCGATGTAGTATCGAATCCGGAATTTTTACGCGAAGGAGTTGCGGTCGAAGACTTCATGAAACCGGAGAGGGTAGTCATCGGAACAAGTTCGCAACGCGCTCGCAAGATCATGGAGACGTTATATTCCCCATATGTGCGTCAGGGAAACCCGCTGGTCTTTATGGACGAGCGTTCAGCCGAGCTTACTAAATATGCAGCGAACTCTTTCCTCGCTACCAAGATCAGCTTCATGAACGAAGTTGCCAACCTCTGCGAATTATTGGGTGCTGATGTAGACGCTGTCCGTAAGGGCATTGGAACTGACAGTCGCATTGGTAAACGCTTCCTCTTTCCCGGCATCGGTTATGGTGGAAGTTGTTTTCCCAAGGACGTCCAGGCGCTGGCCAAATCAGCTGAAGACACAAAGTACGACTTTAAGATATTGAAGGCAGTGATGGACGTTAATACCTACCAGAAGACGAAGCTGCTCACTCGTATCAAAGAATATTTTAAGGGTGACCTTAAAGGCAAGAAGATCGCCATCTGGGGCCTCGCCTTCAAGCCGCACACAGATGATATCCGCGAAGCACCTGCTCTTTACAACATTGAAGCCCTTTTAAAAGAAGGCGCAGTCATACGGGCGCATGATCCCGAAGCCATGGAAAATGTCAGAAAAATTTTTGGCAACAAGATCGAATACTTTGAAAATCCTTATGAAGCGGCTCAAGGCGCTGACGCTATCTTCATCGCCACGGAGTGGCCTGAGTTTCGGACACCTGATTTTGAAAAATTATCAAGTACTGTCAAATCAAAAGTTATCTTTGACGGCCGGAACGTATATGAATTGAATGTTATGAAAGAACACGGTTATAAATATTTCAGCATCGGCAGGGAGGTGGTTCATGGCTAAAGAAAGAGTACTGATCACCGGTGGCGCCGGGTTTCTAGGATCTCATCTCTGCGACAGGTTTATAAAAGAAGGTTTCCATGTGATCGCAATGGATAATCTTATCACCGGAGATCTTAAAAATATCGAGCATCTCTTTAAGCACGCAGATTTCGAATTTTATAATCACGACGTTTCATCTTTTGTGCACGTGCCTGGAGAACTGAAGTACATATTACACTTCGCTTCACCGGCAAGTCCTATCGATTATTTGAAGATACCGATTCAAACACTGAAGGTCGGCTCACTCGGTACACACCATCTTCTAGGACTTGCCCGGGCAAAGAAGGCGCGGATTCTGGTAGCGTCTACTTCTGAGGTTTATGGAGACCCCTTAGTACACCCGCAAACAGAGGAGTACTACGGCAACGTGAACCCTATTGGTCCGAGAGGAGTTTACGACGAAGCCAAGAGATTTCAGGAAGCCATCACTATGGCATACCACACCTATCACAACGTTGACACGCGCATCGTGAGGATCTTTAATACATATGGTCCGCGTATGCGTCTAAACGACGGCAGGGTGCTGCCAGCTTTCATCGGGCAGGCATTGCGGGGCGAGGATCTCACCGTATTCGGCGATGGATCACAAACACGATCATTCTGCTATGTCGACGACGAGGTGGAAGGGATTTACCGCCTGTTGATGTCTGATTATCACCTGCCCGTGAACATTGGCAATCCCGATGAAATCACTATCAGGGAGTTTGCCGAAGAGATCGTTAAATTGACAGGGACCAAACAAAAGATAATCTATCAGCCTCTTCCCAAAGATGATCCGAAGCAACGCCAACCTAATATTACCAAGGCGCGGCAATTACTGGGATGGGAGCCCAAGGTTTCCCGCGCGGAAGGTTTGAAGATCACTTATGAGTATTTCAAGTCTTTGCCTCGCGACGTGTTGTATGAGCGAGAGCATAAGAGTTTTGAAAAGTACATTCGCTAGCAGCGCAGCGCACAGCGGTTCTTAAGTCTTTACCATGAACTCCAAAAATCTTATTATTACGGGCGGTGCCGGTTTTATCGGTTCTCATGTTGTCAGGTTGTTTGTGAAAAAATATCCTGCGTATCAGATCATTAATCTGGATAAGCTGACGTACGCCGGCAATCTTGAAAACCTCAAGGATATTGAAAATGAGCCCAATTATAAATTTGAAAAGGGCGATATCCTTGATGTCGAATTTCTCTTTGAAGTCTTCAAGAAATATGATGTTGACGGCGTCATCCACCTGGCAGCAGAATCCCATGTGGACCGATCTCTGCACAACCCGGCCGAGTTTGCGAACACCAATATCATAGGTACATTAAATCTCCTTCGGGCAGCACAGGCCGCATGGCACCCCGAGTATCGCGACAGAGTTTTTTATCACATCTCCACCGATGAAGTGTATGGTGTCGCAGCGCCTGGAGAATATTTCACAGAGGAGACTCACATCGATCCGCGTTCGCCTTACTCGGCATCTAAAGCGAGCAGCGATCACTTCGTGAGCGCTTATTATCACAGCTTCCATTTGCCAACGATTATCAGCAGGTGTTCGAACAATTATGGTCCCTATCATTTTCCCGAGAAATTGATCCCGCTGATTATCAATAATATTATCCAGAAAAAACCTCTTCCGGTTTATGGGAAAGGTGAAAACATCCGCGATTGGCTTTTCGTAGAGGATCATGCGAGCGCGATTGACTCGATATTTCACAAGGGCAAGCCTGGAGAGGTTTATAACATTGGTGGTAACA
>Ga0307416_100000695_pt1 | contig 17487 bp, 13 predicted proteins | sample DK1Cmetagenome_2_FD_203821 | JGI IMG/M metagenome (GOLD analysis project Ga0307416, IMG submission 203821) | Maize rhizosphere microbial communities from greenhouse at UC Davis, California, United States - DK15-C-3 | ecosystem: Host-associated > Plants > Roots > Rhizosphere > Soil | place...
CGATCTTCCGGGCTTTGCGACTGAAGATGTGGGGGAGCGAGGACGAACAGCGCTCCGACAGCGAAGGCCAGGGCTGGGGCTCTTACCTGCAGTGACGGGTGCAGCAGGAAAGTCTTCAGCAATCGCATCGTAAAAGACATCAGCAAACCTCACACTGCGCTCTAAGGGGCGACACCGCTGTCCGGCGCGCCACTTGGAAGCACACCGCGCGGTGGGGAGGGATTTGCCCTAGGAGACGCCACTGGACTCGACCGCCCCACACCGCCGGCGGATTGAAGTTTGGCCTGCTCCCGGAGGAATCCGGCTATACCCTCGTACACCCCTCGCGCATAGCGGTGCGCGCCGCGCGTGGTACGAAGCGCGGCCTCCTGTTCGGGCATGATGATAAACATTCCTTCTACCAACACAGAGGGCATCCACGTTCCCCGTATGACCGCCAGATCACCCCTGCCGATTCCGAGATCGGGCAACCTCAGCTGACGAACCAACGACTGCTGGATGGCAGCCGCAAGGGGAACACTCCGGGGCTGATTATAGAATACGCTGGTACCATTGTTGGTGAAGGGATTGATCCCGTCCGGAAGCGCGTTGTTGTGGATTGAAACAAGCAGCTCCGAGCCGGTCTGCTCGGCGAAGGCAACACGGGGCCAGAGATCCACCGCCGAATCGGAGACCCGCGTCATCTGCACCTTTGCACCAGCATTCTGGAGCAGGGTGCGAAGGTGAAGCGCCACCGCGAGATTGGCTTCAGCCTCCCGCAGACCCGTGGGGCCGGTGGACCCGAACGGAGGATGCCCGGGATCGATCGCGATGGTCCGTCCACGCAGCGGATTCGTTCCCGAGAAGCGCGGTGGACGTCTGAGCTCGACAATGAGGTCGTTCCGGCTCCACCGGCTGCGGTAGCCCCAGACGGGGGCACTCAGCTCGATGGTGAGCGTCACCTCCTGGCGCTGGGATTGGACCCACGTCAGTCGGCGCACAAGAGGATCGGTACCATAGCGCATCCAATCAACGTCACTGGCCGCGCTGTACAATGTGAGGGCAAGGCTTCGTTCGAGCTCCACCACCTGAAACGGCACTCGCTGCGTCAGTGGGATGCGCAGGACCGCACGGTCGGCGGCCGGCATGACGCTGACGGAACCAACGATGGCCGAAGGCTCTGGAGTGCCGGCAGGCAGCGGGAGGGCATCCGATATTGGCGCCCATGCTTCAGAGACCGGCGAGAGGCGAAGCCGCACGTCATCATTTACACGCCCGGTCACTGCCGCGCGGGTGCCCGTGGGAAAGAACCAGCTGTACGTGCCCCCGGGTACCGCTCGGCCCGGCGTCAGGCTATCGGTGGTGCCCTGCCCTGCGGTGTCATCATCGAACACAGTTACCACGGGAAGAGTGTCGAGCAGCGCTACCTGCAGTGGCCAGCGTGACCGAACCGTGTCTCGGCCCAGCGTTGCCTCCACCGTGGCCCACGAGCTTTCGGGCGACACCAGCTCGGCGTACGGAACAGGACACGGCGCACCGGTGACGCAGCGCAGGGCTGCGCGGGCCAGTACGCGGACCAGGGCAGCAGTAGTCCCCCGGAGCACCGGCCCGGCGTCGGGACCGAACGCACGTCCCCGCACGACACCCACGTATCTCACCTCCTCAGGTGTCCGCAGCTTCGTGGTGTCCCAGTCGAAGGCACGCAGCGCCGGCAATGCCTGTTCTGCCTGCTTCTCAGGGAGCAGCCGTATGCGCCTGCCGTCGGGGAAGCGTACCCTGACATCGGCCCCTTCCACCGCGCGCACAGAAAGCGTCAAATATTCGCCTCGCGGAAGCCAGACCTGTCCCTGGGGCGAGAGCGACACAGAGTCGATCCACGCTCCTCCGACGCTGAGCAGCCGCGGCAGGGACGCCCGATCGCGGCGAACCTGATACATCAGAACGGATGAGTCGCGGCCGGAACTCGCCTCGATCCGGAACTGCATTAGGGTGTCGGGAGGAAATGGAATCCAGGCCAGCCACGCCCCGTTGGGCCAGACGCGCACCGGGTGGCCGTTGATGGTGAGCCGCGTGCGGCCGTCGGCGACTGACCCGAAGAGAAAGCTGGAATCGCGAACGCGGACGATGTCCGTAGCTGAGGGATAGACCACGCGCAGCCGGATCGGGTCGGCGACAGCAGGCTCCGAATGGTATTCCGATCGTGTCACCACCGAATCGGAGGGTTGAGCAAGCGGCAACGACGCAATGGATGATGACAATGGGTCGGACTGGCGGCAGCAGACCAGCGCGCCGGCCAGGAGCCACCAGCCCCTGCCGGGTGAATGAATGACAGCCATGCGTGCAAGGTACACGGCGGCTAGGACTTACGCCAAGACGGCGTTGACGCTCCCTCCCCTGCTTCCTAGATTCGTCAGACCTCGTACCGCCTTAATCGGCGGAAGGGACCTTCGCGTGACTCTCCCAGTAGCCGCTGGTCGCTCTCGAGATGATGATCGTCGGAGGTATGCCAGCCGTTTGAGGAGCGTGTGAAGCACGCATCCGTGCGCGTCAGCGTGTTCGGCAAGACCGATCTCGGGCGCACTCGCGAGCACAATGAGGACACCTTTCTCGTCGCTGACCTGAGCACCGGGAACGCGAGCCTTCAGCCTGAGGTTCGTCGTCATGAGGTTGGGCCTCGAGGCTCGCTCTTCATGGTCGCGGATGGAATGGGTGGCGCGGCAGCGGGTGAGCTGGCCAGCGCCATGGCGGCCGATCTCATCTACCGACACATGGCCACGGCATGGGCCACCGATCCGGGCAATTCACCCGATCAGTTTGCCTACCGGATGCGTGAAGCCGTCGAGCTGGCGAATAGCCAGATCTACTCGTACGCCCGCGCGCATCCCGAGGTACGCGGGATGGGTACCACCGTTACCGCCGCGGGAATCTTCGGCGGTGATCTGTACCTCACACAGATCGGTGATAGTCGTGCGTATCTCGTCCGGGGGGCCGACGCGGTACAGCTGACAAAAGACCAGAGTCTGATGCAGCGGCTGGTGGATGCTGGGGAGCTCACGCAGGACGAGGCGGAGCAGAGCGAACGGCGCAACATCATTCTCCAGGCTCTCGGACCGGACCCTCGGGTCAAGGTGGATCTCACGCACCAGCCTGTCAGGCGAGGCGACACCTTGATCCTCTGCTCTGATGGATTGTCAGGCGTGGTCAGGCGGGAGGAATTCGCCCAGTTGGCACAGGACCATGCGGATCTCTCAACGTTGTGCTCCGCACTCATTGATCTGGCGAACTCGCGTGGCGGTCCCGACAACATCACCGTCGTGGCGGCTCGCTTCGAAGGTGAGGGGTTGCCGGAAGACGGGACCGAAGCGGTAGGGCATCACCGATATCATCTGGAACAGGTCTCTACACCCGCTGAGCCTCTCTCAACCAACACCGAACTGCATCAGTCTCACGAGCACGGAAGCAGGCTGGTTCCGGAAAATGTCGGCTATGGATCGTCGCCCGACATCATGCGCACAGTCGCACTCATTCTGGTGACGGTAGGCGTGCTCCTGCTGCTGCTCGCGGTGTGGCAGTAGCTTCCCCCCCAACGTCAGATCACGGCGAACCCGCCGGAGTAGCGGCATCCCTTCGCGCCCGCCTCACCTGGCTGGCGGCGCTCTCCTTTGCATCGGGTTTTCCCTTCGGTCTGGTTAACGAAACTCTTCCAGTCTATCTCCGCACTCATGGCGCGGGCCTCGTCGAAATCGGGCTGATCAGCGCGGTAAGCTTCCCGTGGACCTTCAAGTTCATTTGGGCTCCCCTGGTGGACCGGCTCGGCAGCCGCAGGCAGTGGATCGTCGGCTGTCTCGCCGGCCTCACTCTCTTGACGGCGATCCTCGGTGTTCTGGAGCTCGGGGAAATGGCGCGGTGGTTTTGGCTCCTCCTGGTTCTGATGGTTACACTCTCCGCAACCCAGGATGTGGCGATTGACGCGTATACCATCGAGGCCACCAGCACTCGCGAGCTGGGTGTGGCAAACTCGGTCCGGATCGCAGCGTATCGCATAGCCATGTTCACAGCGGGTGGGCTGTTGATCTGGATGGCGGGGCGGAACGGCTGGCCAGTCTCCTTTCTTACTGGCGCAACGATGATCGGCGCATTGACGATCGCGGCACTCTTCATTCCGGAGCCGCGGCGTGCAGTGGCGTCCGCTGCATCGGTCTGGGAGCCGTTGCGAGCCCTCCTCGCACGACCCGGCATCTGGGCAGTGGTGGTGTTCGCCCTGTTCTTCAAGATCGACATCTATGCGATGGAGCCCATGACCCGGCCTTTCTGGGTCGATCGCGGGTTCACGCTGGAGGAGATCGGAGGAATACTCACGCCCGGTCGTATCATCGCCACGGTGGGTGGCGCAGTGCTCGGCGGACTGGTCACGACGAAACTGGGGATTTTTCGCGGCCTCTGGACCCTGGGCCTGGTTCAGGCGCTGTCGAGCCTTGGCTATGCTGGTGTGGCCAGCGTCCCCGCCTCAAAGCCGCTGATCATCACCGCGGCACTGTTCGAGAATTTCGCGCACGGCCTCGGAACTGCCGCGTTCCTGGCCTTCCTCATGTCAGTGTGCGAGCGCCGATACGCTGCCACTCAGTTTGCAGTGCTGTCCGCGCTTTTGGCGTTGAGCCGGACTCTGGCAGGAGGGGCTTCCGGGGTGCTGGCCGAGAGAATGGGCTATGCAGACTACTTCTTTCTCACCTTTCTACTCGCCATTCCGGCCTTTGCACTCCTTCCCTGGATCAAGCACGCCGGCAGGAGCAGTTGAGCTCGGCTTTCAGAGCCGCCTGCGAAGCCAGCGGGCTGTGGCCTCCTGCATGAGCTTTTGGCGGTGCCACGCGAGCAGCACCGGCGCGTCGCTGGGCAGCTCTGTCGCCAGACGAGGATGACCGAACAGAACGATCAGATCGGCCCCCGCTGCGTGGTGCGCCAGTGCTTCCTTAGTCGCTGGTCCGAACCCTGACCTCCCCTTCCAGGCCCGCGGTTCGGCAAACACCAGCAGCACGCGAGAACCTCCGCCATAGCGTCCGATCAGGTCCGGTCCGAGCGCTCGGTGCACATAGTCGCTGGGGCCGGGCGGGTACGGCCCTCCGACGTCATCGTCCACCACGACCAGGTCGAGCGGCCCTGTCAGCTGGGGCTCGGAACGCCGCACCATCATTCCCTGCTTCAACAGGGCATCAGCCAACGCCTCGGCAGATTCATAGGGTCCCCTGGTAACTGGCGGTGTAGGCGCGGTCGCCGCCGCGAGAGCGCGGTGATAGCGGCGTAGCGACTCCTGGATCCGCTCCCGAGGGAGGGCGCTACTCGCGAGCGCGGCCTCGAGTGCATCTCTTACGCGCCGGGCATCATTGGGGTACAACAGCAGGTCCGCGCCGGCTTGCACCGCTTCAACCGCAGCATCCGACTCTCGGCGGCCAACGAGAGCGCCGTCCATGATGAGCGCATCGGTGACGACGAGGCCATCGAATCGCGCGGCTCCGCGCAGTCTTCCGAGCAGGGTCCGGGAAAGCGTGGCCGGCAATCCCGAACTATCGATACTGGGATATGCCACGTGTGCCGTCATGATGGATGCTACCCCGCTCTGAATCGCGACCGTGAAGGGCACATGGTCGGTCTCGAGATCGGCGGCTGGAGCATCCACAACCGGTAGGGTGACATGAGAATCAACAGAGGTGCGGCCGTGACCAGGGTAGTGTTTGGCACAGGCAAGCGCCCCCGCCGTTTGACAGCCCTCGATCCAATGCCGTACGTACGTTGCAACCTCGTTTGGATCTGCTCCGAAGGCTCTGGTCTGCACGATTGGATTTTCGGGAAGTAGATCCAGATCCGCCACTGGTGCAAAGACCCAGTTGATGCCTACAGCGCGCGCCTCCTGTGCCGTCACGGAGGCGGCCCAGCGCACGACCAAGGGGTCGTTGAGGGATGCCAGAGCCATGGGCGGAGGAAATTCGGTCAAGCCCGACACCTGTTGGCCCGCACCCCGTTCCAGATCGGATGCGAGCAGGAGCGGGCGGCCGGCTCGCCGCAGCAGGTCTGCCGTCAGGCGACGCACGCTTTCAGCCGTGCCCCCGAAGATGATGTAGCCACCCACTCCGATCTCCAGGGTATCGGCAATGCGACCGGCCTCGTGAGCGAACCCGCTCAGAGCATCAGAGCGCAGCGCGGGCATGATCAGCCGAGCGGGACTGGATGATTCGGGAATGATGCTGGTCACGGGGGTGTTACAGCGCCGAGGACCCTTGATCCTGTGGCCCCTGTCGCTGCCGGCACGTTGCCCGGCTGGCCATGCACCGTCAGGTACCCCAGCAAAGCGAACGCGACGGCTTCCTTGGCGTCGCCAGGAAAGAACAGGTCGTCGAAGCGACGGAGTACATGGTTGCCGCCATGACTCAGGTGGCGTTCGAGACTAGCCATCAGTCCCGGATGGTGACAGCCACCGCCCGACGCGACGACCTCGACACCGGCAGGAGTCCACCGTCGGACCGCGTCGGCGATGCTCCGCGCCGTCAGCTCGACAGCGGTAGCGATTCCGTCCGCCCCGGGCACCTTCTCGTGAAGCGCAAGAGCGTAGCCATCACCGAAGCGCTCCCGGCCGGTGCTCTTCGGAGGCTCGGCGGCAAAGAATGGATCGGACAGCAGCTCCGTGAGTACGTCCTCATGTGGGCGACCCTGAGCCGCCAGAAGACCATCCCGGTCATAGGAGCGGCGCTGGTCGACCAGTTTCGCCAGGGCGTCGATGACGGCGACGCCCGGTCCGGTGTCGAACGCGAAGACGCCATCTTCCTGCGCGCGCCGCACGACATATGTGAGATTCGCCATGCCGCCGAGGTTCAGCAGGACGCGGGGGGCGTCGGGGGATGCGAACAGAAGCACATCGGCCATCGGCACAAGGGGAGCGCCTTGACCGCCAGCCGCCACGTCACGGGCCCGAAAACCACTCACGACCGGGACACCAAATCGCTCGGCCAGTACGGCCGGCTCACCCAGCTGCCAGGACACGAGCGGTGGCTCATGCCAGATGGTTTGCCCCGGAAAAGCGATCAGTGAGAGATCCGACGCGCGGGCCTTCCCCTGCACCAGGAGTGTCTGGACTGCTTCGGCTGCCCACTCCGCCACCCGTACATGCAAGCGGGCCAGCGTCTGTGCGGTAGCTCCGTTGAACGCCGCGCGGATCTCGGAGCGCTCCGCATCGCTGTAGGGTCGGGTGACGAAATTGACGAGCGAGGCGTGGGTGGGACCCTCGAGCCGAACCAGAGCCGCGTCGACGCCGTCGAGCGAGGTGCCGGACATCAGTCCGACTGCAAGCGTTGGTCGTTCTGTCATCCCGTCCGAACCGGTGGAGGGTCGCCCACAATGGCCCGGAGCCGCCCCGCATGCTCCGACAGGAGTCGCTCAGCCTCACCTCTGGCGACGCCGCGGCGAGCCATGACGATGGCCGTCTTCACGCTGCCGTCGGCAGCCTCTATGGCACGCTGTGCAGCTGAGCGATCTACTCCTGCAGCTTCCATGACGATGCGCTGGCTCCGGTCGACCAGCTTGTCGTTCCAGGCTCTCAGGTCCACCATCAGGTTGCCGTAGGTCTTGCCGATGCGGATCATCGCGCCGGTGGTGAGTGTGTTCAGCACGAGCTTCGTGGCCGTTCCCGCCTTCATTCGGGTGGAACCCGTAACGATTTCCGGGCCCACCAGCACCGTGATGCAGATGTCGCAGCTCTGTCGAAGCCCGGTAGGCGGCTCGGAGCACGAAAGAAACACGGTGCGTGCACCGCGTGCCTGAGCTCGCGCGAGCGCGGCCCCGACATATGGGGTCGTGCCGCTGGCGGCGATACCGAGGACGACGTCCTTTCGGGCGACGTGGAGCGCGTTCAGCTCACGGTCCGCCGCACCGGTGTCGTCCTCGGCCCCTTCGATCGATCTCACGAGTGCCGGCGAACCGCCGGCGATGAGCCCGACGACCATCTCCGGCGGAGTGCCGAAGGTGGGCGGACACTCAGCCGCGTCGAGCACGCCCAGCCGCCCGCTGGTTCCGGCACCGACATAGATCAGGCGTCCACCTGAGCGGAATGCATCCTCGATCAGGTCGATGGCCCCGGCGATTTCCGCTCGCGCCTTCGCGACGGCAGCGGGAACGCCTGCATCTTCAGCCCCGATGAGATCAACGATCTCCAGAGCGGAGGCGGTATCGATCGTGGTGCTGCGCGGGTTGCGCCGTTCAGTCAGGCGCGTGTCGTGAAAGTCGTCGGCCACGCGAGCAGGAGAATAGGAGTGTCCAAGCGTCAGTGTTGGGCTAAATTAGGAGAAGTGCGACGCCCCAGGCAACTCCGCACCAGCTATTCAATTCTTTCACGGAGGTCCCTTGCAGATAAGCGCTGCCGGTCTGCTGCTGGCGCTGCTCGCAATCACACCGGCCTGCGCGCGGCATGCTGCACCTCCAACTGCGTCCCCCGTCCGGGGGATAGCCCCGACGTGGAATCCTGGTAAGACACGAGTCGTTGATGCATCGAAGGCTCTGGTGGTCTCAGGCAGTCCCATTGCGAGTGAGCTAGGGAAGCAGATCATGCTGCAGGGGGGCAATGCCGTCGATGCGGCGGTGGCGGTCGGGTTCGCGCTGGCCGTGGTTCACCCTGAAGCGGGAAACATCGGTGGCGGCGGCTTCATGGTCATCCGGATGGCGGACGGCAAGGTTCAGACGCTCGACTACCGCGAGGCAGCGCCCGGACGCGCCTCACGCGATATGTACCTGTCCGCCGACCCCGAGGCGAGCGTGACCGGTCATCTGGCCGCCGGCGTACCCGGGGCGGTGGCCGGACTGACGGAGGCGCACCGCCGTTATGGCCGTTTGGCTTTCTCCGCCGTGATTTCCCCCGCGATCAGGCTCGCCTATGAAGGCTTCGTTATCGATGACTACCGCAACTCTTCCATCGGTGAGGACAGTGCGCGGCTGGTGCTGTTTCCCGCTTCGCGAACCACGTTTCTGCCGAACGATCGCCCTCCTGCAGCCGGCTCGACCTTCAGACAGCCGGAACTCGGTGCCACTCTCGAAGCGATTCGCGACAGCGGTGCAGCCGGGTTCTACCGTGGGCGGGTAGCGGACCTCCTGGTGGCGGAGATGGTACGCGGTGGCGGGCTGATCAGCCACGATGATCTGGCAGCCTATCGGGCCATCTGGCGAAATCCAATCGAAATCTCGTACCGGGGTCACACGGTCTACTCCATGGCGCCAGCCTCGTCGGGTGGTGTGACGATGGGAGAGATTCTGAACATCATGGAAGGCTACGACCCGATGCCGCCGTTCGGGTCGGCTGCGCTGATACACCGTGAAGCCGAGGCGATGCGCCGGGCGTTTACCGACCGCAACCGGTACCTCGGTGACCCAGCATTCGTGCAGAACCCACTGGAACGGCTGCTATCGAAGGAATATGCGGCGGAGCTGCGAAGCCAGATCGGCGAACAGGCGTCGGTGACACCGCAGTTCGAGAACGATCCGAAGGGCGGCTCGTCGACGACCCATTATTCCGTGGTGGATGCCGACGGCAACGCGGTAAGCTGCACGACCACACTCAACAACAGCTACGGCAGCGCAGTCACGGTGACCGGTGCCGGATTCCTGCTGAACGACGAGATGGACGACTTCGCTACCTCACCGGGACAGCCGAACATGTACGGCCTGGTGCAGGGCGAGGCGAACGCCATCGCTCCCGGGAAGAGGATGCTGTCGGCCATGACGCCGAGCATCGTGCTGGACCGGAACAAGCAGCTGTCCATGATCGTCGGTACTCCTGGTGGCCCCAAGATTATCACCATGGTGTACCACGTGATCTCCAATGTGGTCGACCACCGTATGCGCCTACCTGAAGCAGTGCAGGCCCCTCGCATGCACCACCAGGCACTTCCTGACAGCCTTCAGGTCGAGCAAGAAGGATTTCAGCCTGAGGTGCTCGACAGCCTCAACGGGAAAGGCCACGGCATCTCGACTCGGGGGCACTGGGGCGACGTCGAGGCAATAGTGCGTACACCGGGTGGCTGGCAGGGAGTCAGCGATCCGCGACGGGGCGGCGGCGGGGCCGGGTACTGATGGCACTAGCACAGTCGGTAGAAAAAGCGTGAGCGGGAGGTACTCGTGCTCCCCCCGCTCACCGCTTACGCTTGTTCTTGTCCCGCTTACGTCTTTAGCTACGTCGCCGGCCGGAACTCTTCAGTCAGCGACAACGTCACAGTGGTACCCTTCGGCAGCACGACATCACGATCCTTCGTTTCTACTGCACGCTGAGCACCAACCGCGCCGCCGATGACGCCGCCGATGATGGCCCCCTTGCTGCTTCCGCCAAGCACGCGGCCCACCACGGCTCCGACCGCCGCACCTGCTGCCGGCTTAGCGACGTCCCCAGCATTGGTCCCCCGACCCTGAAGCTCGGTCTTTACACCCTCGATGCTCGCTGTCAGTGGATACGATTGTCCGTTCATGACGACCGACGTGGGCTGGACCGTAAGAGTGCCGGTCGTATCGCTTTTGTTTTCCGACTCCTTGATGGCCGTGACCTTCAGGACGACCTCGGAGCCGGCGGGGATGACGACGCGGCCGGACCGGTCCTTCACGTCATTGGCGATCGTGGCAGTGACGGTGTCGCCGACCTTGTTCTTGTGAGAACGGATCTCGGCGTTCGTTGCTGCCGTTAGCGTAGTCCCTGCCGCCAGGCTGCGCGCGATGGGCGCGGCCGCCGGTGCTGGGGCGCTGGCACTAGGCCGGGAGGGTGCAGCCGGCCGCGGGGCGGGGCGGCTTGGGGTGGTTCGCGCGGGCGCAGGAGCCGGCGCGCTGGCAGTCGGACGCTCCTCGGTGGTGCGATCGTTCAGCTCAGCCGACGTATCGACGGGGGCTAGCTGCAGATCACGACTGAGGCTATCCGCCGTGGCCGTGTCCCCCCTGTCGCTACCGCCACAGGCGGCGACGGCCATTAACGTAAGCCCTGCAATCATCGCTCTCGACATCTCAGCCTCCTTAGGTGTGGCTTGCTCGGGTTACAGCACCCGCTGACATATCTTTCCTTCTATGCACGAGCTGCGTTCTCTTCTTCCATATTTGCGCCGCTACCGGAACGCGTTTCTAGCCGGCCTGGCGCTCGTCGTGATTTCCAACTTCTTCGCCACGCTCGGGCCGAAGTTTCTGCAGCACGGCATCGATGCGCTGGAAACGGGAAGATTCGACCAGGTACAAACTGCCGTCGTGTTCCTGCTGCTGGTTGCGGTTGCGAGCGGGGTTGCCCGCTATGGAATGCGCGAACTGCTCAACAGCGGCAGTCGCCGCGTTGAGACCGACTTGCGAGACCATCTTTACAACCACCTTCAGCGCATGTCGGCGGAATTTTACGACCGTTATCCGACCGGCGATGTGATGGCCCGCACAACCAACGATCTGCTTGCGGTGCGCATGGTTGCAGGCCCCGCGCTCATGTATCTGGTGGATACGACTGTGCGCGCTCTGCTGATCGCACCGGCGATGCTCGCCATCAGCCCCCGGCTGACACTTATGGCGCTGGTTCCGATGCTGGGATTGCCGGTGGCAATGGTTTCGCTGGGGCGGATCATTCACCACCGGTCGCAGGAGATTCAGGAGCAGTTCAGCCGGCTGACCAGCCATGCGCATGAGAACATCTCTGGAGTTCGCGTGGTTCGGTCGTACCGGCAGGAACACGCCGAGACGGAGCATTTCCGCACGCTCAATAATACCTATCTGACACGCAACTTGGGCCTGGCCCGGGTTCAAGGTGCGTTTTTTCCGCTGTTGACACTGCTCGGCGGGCTGAGCGGACTCGTCATTCTTTATGCCGGCGGACAGCTGGTTATCCGGGGCTCGGTGAGCGTCGGTGAGTTCGTCGCCTTCGGGGTGTACCTGGCAATGCTGGTCTGGCCTATGATTGCCCTCGGCTGGGCGTTCAATCTAGTGCAGCGCGGAGCAGCGTCCATGGGACGCATCAATCAGCTGTTCGCTGAGCAACCCGCCATCACCGGCCCCGCGTCTCCGGTGCCCTTGCCCCGAGCGGCGAGCTCGCGCTCAGTGGAGTTCCGCAACCTGTGGTTTCGGTACCCGGGTGCGCTGGACCGCGGCTGGGTGCTTCAAGACATTTCATTCAGGGTGGAAGCCGGGTCATCACTTGCCATCGTAGGTCCAACAGGCGCGGGCAAGTCTGCGTTGGTGGATCTCATCGTACGCACCTACGATCCTGAGAGAGGCACGGTGCTCATCGATGGAGTGGACCTGCGACAGATGTCTCTCGCCGATCTGCGCCGGGCGGTGGGCTTCGTCCCCCAGGAGACCTTTCTCTTTGGAGAGACACTCCGCCGAAACGTGCTGCTCGGCGCCCCGGACGATGGCCGCCTGGAACGAGTGGCTGAGATTGCGCAGCTCACTGAGGCGCTCCCCGTGCTGCCTAATGGATACGACACGATGCTGGGAGAACGAGGAATCAATCTCTCAGGCGGGCAAAAACAGCGGGCGGCCATCGCCCGCGCGCTCGCTCAGGATCCGCCGATCTTCGTGCTCGACGATGCGCTCAGCGCCGTAGATGCCCACACGGAGGCCCGTATTTTGGCCGGATTACGGGATGCGCTGGTGGGCCGCACGAGTATCATCGTGTCTCACCGCCTAGCCGCGGTGCGCGATGCGGACTGGATCCTGGTTCTCGACGGCGGGCGCATTGTGGAACAGGGTACGCACGGCGATCTACTGGCGGCCGCCGGTCGCTATTGGGAGCTGCTGCGCCGGCAACAGATAGAGGAGGAGCTCGAAGAAACCAGCGTCAGCAGTGAACAGTAAACAGTGACCGGGAGGTGCGGAGCGGCCGGTTAACTGTTTACCGTTAACCGTTCACGCTTTTCCTCAAAGTTTTTCCCTCAGAAACTCCGGCGTCAGTCCCTGGAGCCATCCAGCGAGTCGCGTGAACTCCCCAGTCACCAGGAGCACACCGACTACGATCAGGATCAATCCGCTCAGGCGCATGACCCAGGGCAGGTACCGGCGGAAGCCCTGGAACCAGTCGAGAAACGACTCCACTGCAACGGCCGCGATCAGGAATGGCAGAGCGAGTCCAGCTGAATAAACCGCGAGTAGCTGCATGCCGCGTGTAACATCGCTGGTCGTAGCGGCGAGGCCGAGTATGGCCCCGAGCACCGGCCCGATGCAGGGCGTCCAACCTGCACCGAATGCGACGCCTGCCAGTGCAGAGCCCAGGTAGCCCACCGGCTTGTGTTCGAGGTGGACCCGCCGCTCCTGATTGAGCACTCCTACCTTGAACACGCCCAGACAGAGAAAGCCGAAGATGATGATCAGCACGCCGCCGACCCGCTGCAGCCAGACCTGGTAGTAGTTAAGCGCGCGGCCGAGTGCGGTGGCGCTGGCGCCGAGCAGGACGAACACGAGGGAGAACCCCGCCACGAACAGCAGGGCGTGGAGCAGCGCCGCGCGGCGCCGGCCGCTGACTTCGGGCAGGGTCATCCCGGTGATGAACCCTACATATGACGGCACCAGTGGGAGCACACACGGAGACAGGAAGCTGAGCAGCCCCGCGACAAAGGCGACCATGAAACTCAGCGCGGCAGGCTCGGTCACAGTGGTCCCAGCTCCCGCTGTCGACACTCCCGGCACACTCCGTAGATCTCCAGACGGTGCCGCTGGTGCTGGAACCCGTGCTCGTCGGCCAGCACCGGCAGCATACGTTCCAGGCGCTCGTTGGCGAACTCGACCACTCGCCCGCAGCGCTGACAGATCAGGTGCTCATGATCTGATTGCGCAGCCATAGCCTCGTAGCGCTTGAACCCCTCACCGAAGTCGTGCCCTCGCACCAGCCCGCTCTCCACGAGCAGCTCGAGCGTTCGATACACCGTAGCCGTGCCGACCTGCTCGCCCCGCTGCCTCAGCTCGCGACGGATGGCTTCGACAGACAGATGGTCCTGGGCGAGGAAGACGACCTGCGCCACGAGATCTCGGGGCCGTGTGATGGGTTGGTGGTGCTCGCGAAGGTAACGGCGAAAGCGCTCGGTATGGGCGGCTGCCTCTGCCTTATCCAGTCGCGCCATGAACGCCGACATCCGCGGTGTTGTGCGAGAACCAGGACGCGGGACTGATAGAGATCGGTGGCTGCTCGTCATCGATACGGCGGTGCGCCTCCTCTACCAGCCGGGAAAGTGCCTCCAGTGGACCGGTCCCGACTTCCTGTACGGAGGCCTCGAACTTTCCACGCTCCTTCCCTTTGACAGCTAAACCGTACCGAGCGGTGTAAATCCGGCGTCGCTCGCCATCGATGCGCGAAATCACCGCAGTACCCCACTCCTTCGTGTCACGCCGCAGCGGTGAGAACACCCACACAGCGTCCACCTCATCCACCGGCATGTTTTCGGCGACCGCCTGTGCCAAGCGGTTCCAGCCGGATCCCATGTTGGCTACTCGTTGGGTACTCATTCGGCTGTCTGCTCCCACCGCTCGCTGTAGAATCGCAGGACGTGCATGAAATCCTGCGCGTTGGTGACCACACCATACGCCTGGTGTGTCCCCCGGTCTTTCAGCTTGTTCACGACAAACTCGGTCTGATCGACGCAGATGGTCATGAGCGGGGCCGGGACACCGTCACAGAGATAGAACGCCGGCAGCATGTTCCCGACCGCGATGGCGTGCAGGGCCGTGGCGACGAATACAGCACCGGTTGCCTTCACCGTGTGCTCGCGCATGGCGTCCTGTGCCTCGAGAGCATCGCTGTACACCCCAGGCAACGGCCCATCATCCCGGATGGATCCGGCAAGGACGTACGGGATCCCGGTGCGCACCAGAGCGTGCATGATGCCGCTGGCGATCAAGCCGTTCTCGACGGCCCGCTCGATGGAACCGGCGGCGCGGACCCGATTGATGGCACGCATGTGCAGTCCGTGGCCGCCCTCGGTCGGCTGCCCGGTGTTGCTCATTCCGAGCGTAGTGCCGAAGATGGCTGCCTCGATGTCGTGCACCGCCACGGCATTACCAGCGAGCACGGCCTGAACATACCCGTTGCGAATGAACCACTCGAAATCAGTCCGCGCACGGGAGTGTACCAGGGCTGGCCCAATGACCCACACCAGATATCCCTGTCTGCGTTTTTCCTCACCCAGGCGGGCTGCCAGTTCTTCGTAGTTGACCGGCCGCTCACGGCTGACCTCCGTGGACATAAAGCGGAACTCATTGGCGCCGTGCCCACCCCCGAGAAATCCTCGGGCGTACACGACGATTCCCTCGGTGCCATCCTCCGCCTCGCCCATGGCGATGAGCTCGCCTCTCTTGAGCCGGCGCGGCTCGATGGCCTCCAGCATACCGGCGCGCTTGACCACAACACAATCCATTCGGGGTCGTATCGGCGCCAGCCACTTGCCATCGAGACGGATGTAGGTGGGCAGATTAGAGGTAGAGAAGAAGCCTTCCGGAAGGACGCCGTCCGCCGGCAACGGAGCGAAACGCGCATTCGGCGCACCAGCGAACGGCGGCTGTTCGAAGTCCGGCAACAGGTCTCTGGTTGGATGCATGTGCGGGAGGAAGCTAGGGGTGGGGCAAGGTGGATTCAAGCACCATGCATGGCGCCCCAGAGGGAGATTAGCTTTACGCCAACCAGGAGCGTGTTATGTACCGAAGGAGCCTGTCCATGCCGTCTCGGCGATCGTATCACAACGTGGTCGCCGTCTGGGCGCTGTGCAGCGCTGCGGCAGTTGTGCCAGCCCGCGCCCAGGAGCCGGTGCGGACCGATACCACAGGGCGCGACACTACCCGGGTGCGTCAGCTGCCAGAGCTCAATGTGACGGTAACGCGCTCGGCCGAGCCGCTCCAGAAGGTGCCGTATGCTGTGGGTGTCCTGAACCGAGATGACCTGCAGCGCGGCCAGCAGACCCTGGGGATCGACGAGGCGCTCAACAACTTGCCCGGAGTGGTGGTCTCCAACCGCTACAATTTTTCCCTCGACCAGCGCATTTCGATTCGCGGCTTCGGCAGCCGCTCCAACTTTGGTGTGCGGGGTTTGAAGATTCTGCTGGACGGCGTGCCGCAGACCCTTCCTGATGGCCAGAGCCAGCTCACGAACGTCGACTTTGCTACTATCGATCGAGCCGAGGTGCTCCGCGGTGCCAGCTCGTCGCTGTATGGCAACGCCTCCGGCGGAGTCATTTCCTTCCAGACGCAGCAGGCTGCGCCGGGACCGTTTGCGCAGAGTGTTCGGGTGCAGGGAGGCAGCGGAGAGCGGGACGGCGACGACTTCTACAAGTGGCAGACGTGGACCTCCGGCCGCTCAGGCAATGTGAGCGGTACGCTGTCCCTGTCGCAATTCAAGGCTGACGGGTTCCGGCAGCACAGCGCAGCTGAGTTCCGCCAGCTCAACACAGGACTCGACTACGCGATCAGCGGCTCAACGCTGGCGCGGCTGCGGCTTAGCCTGGCGGACAATCCGGAAGCACAAAACCCAGGTGCGCTGACACTCGCCGAGTACCTCGCGAATCCCGACTCGGCGGCCCCGAATAACATCCGGCGAGCGGCCGACAAGGATGCGCAACAGCATCAGCTTGCCTTGGGCTTACGGCACTTTGACGATGCGGGCAACGAGTACGAGGCAACGATCTTCGGACTGATTCGGGACCTCGCCAATCCCCTGGCTGCGCCCCCCGACATCAATCCGGGACCCACCGCGGGCACCTACGTCGCGATCGACAGAGCGGTTGGCGGCGCCAGGCTGAGCGCCAGCCGGCGCCTCGGGGGAGCCGAGACCTCGCCTCGCTTGAACGCGGGAGCGGATGTCCAGTTGATGCGCGACGATCGTCAGAACTTCGTCCACATTGCCGGCATACCCACCGCTGACGTGTTCCTGGATCAACTGGAGAAAATCACCGAGATCGGCCCCTTCGCACAGCTTCAGTGGAGCCCCAACGACCGGCTCCTCGTGAGCACCGGATTGCGGTACGACTGGGTTCGGTTCGATCTGGACGACCGCTACACTGGAGACGGTTTCGACGACAGCGGCGCACGAACGATGTCCGCGTTAAGCGGAAATGTCGGCGCAAGCTGGACCTTCGACACCCGATTCGTACCCTACGTCAACGTCTCAACCGCCTTCGAGACCCCCACAACCACCGAGTTGGTCAATCAGCCAGACGGGTCTGGTGGATTCAATCCTGAGCTGGGGCCGCAGAGAGCGGTGAATTACGAGCTGGGCGCACGCGGCCAGCCCGGAGAAGGGATCAGCTACTCAGTGGCAGTATTCCTGGGCCGGGTGACGGATGCCATCGTCCAGCAGTCCGAAGTGGGCGGGAGAGCTTTCTTCCGGAATGCCGGGAAGACCCACAACGACGGTGCCGAGGTGGGACTGACGGTCTCGCCGGTGTCTGCCCTGACCCTGAGCGCCGCCTACACCTATGCTCGATATCGCTTCTCCGGAGATTCTCTGGATGGTAACAGGCTGCCCGGGGTACCGGAGCATTTCTG
>Ga0307416_100000697_pt1 | contig 17448 bp, 29 predicted proteins | sample DK1Cmetagenome_2_FD_203821 | JGI IMG/M metagenome (GOLD analysis project Ga0307416, IMG submission 203821) | Maize rhizosphere microbial communities from greenhouse at UC Davis, California, United States - DK15-C-3 | ecosystem: Host-associated > Plants > Roots > Rhizosphere > Soil | place...
CAATTGACAAAACCTGCATATCTCACACTGTGTAAGTTTTCAGGTCAGATCGCTCCGTTCTTCGCTTTCCCAGTTCGAATCCGGGTACAGGTTTCTGGACGTGGATCAGGGATATTTTCAGCGGCCCCTGGGTCGAAATCGAAAAAGAAGGAGCGTTTCGTCATGGTAAATGGATCAGGATTCGACAATCCGGCAGCGCTTAGCGGGATACTGACTGGCGCCAGTTTCGTCGCTGGTCTGGCGACTGGACTCAGCCTTGCCGACGCGCCCTTTCCGCAGCCGGGCGCGGACGTCAAAGACGTGCAGAAATTTTTCCAGGGGGACGCCGGAGCCGAACGCATCAACGTAACGGGCCAGCTCCTCTCGGCAGCGTCGCTGGCCGTGTTTTCAAGATCGGTCGCGCAGCTAACCGGCCGCGGCGGATCCAAGCTGCTCAAAGCCGCCGCCATCGCCGGTGGCGCCCTCGCCAGTACCTCGCTCGCCGCCTCCGCGACAGCGGCCGCCGCCCTCACATCGGCTCCGGGTCGTGACCAGGATCAGGCGAAGTCATTGCACCGGTTCCTCTTCGCCGCCGGAGGGCCAGTGCACGGCGGCGGCCTGGCGCTACTGCTCGGTGCGCTCGGTTTGGCCGGGCTGCGGACCGCAGCATTACCCCGTCCGTTGGCGATCGCCGCCAGGGCCGCAGCCGGCGTCAACGCTGTAGCCCCCGTGGTGCTCGCCGTACCAAAGGCGGCGCTGGTCATCCCGGCCGGGCGGTTCCCCACCTTCGTCATTCTGGGGATTGCCGGGTTCCGCCTCGCCCGAGGCACAAGAGCTGGCTGAGAAAAAAGGCGGCGGTGATCGCGGCAGGGCGGGGATCGGCGAGCCCCTGTTGCGCGCCGATTCACATTATCTGTTGGGTAGGAGCGATCGGAGAGTGGTGGACAAGATCTGGATCTGTTAACGAAGGGTGACAAGGTCGACCTGTCGGTCAAGGAGGGCACGCTCGAGCCGGTCAAACGCCACGTTCGCACAAGGGACCGCCATCTTGTAGGCCGCCCAGCCTGCAGGGGTGAGTTGGAGCAACCACGAACGGCTGTTAGCGGGATTGACCCGACGCCCGACCCAGCCCCGCTCAATCAGCGCATTGAGCCGCGACCCGAGGCTGGATGGAGCCACTCCGACCAGGCGCGCCAGCACGGCCGGGGTGAGTTGACCCTCGACCGCGAGCAGGCTGGCCAGGGCGTAGTCCCCTGAGCCCATGCCTGCCCCCTGCAGGCCGGCCCACAGGTAGCTCTCCAGCCTGGTCCGCATCAAGAAGGCAACAAACGCCAGTGACATGCGCTCCTCGGCGGGAGGCCGCTCCACATTCTCGGATGGTTCCAGTTGCCGTCGCGCCTCACTGACCTTGCCACACAACCGGTCGAGTTGGCGATCGATCCCCGCCCGCTCCGCATCGGACAACTCGCCGCGGAGTGCACGCACCGCGGTTGTAGTCGGTACACCCGCGGTCCGCAGCGTCTGCATGCTACGCAGCCAGCGCACATCTTGCTGGCAGTACGATCACGATGATCCCTACAAGGTAGAGCCGATCGAGCTGCGGATCGCAGAGCAGGACCCCGCTTGCGGCACTGGATTCTTGCGATGGGCGGGGATTGGGAGCGGGGACCGGACCTGGGGCCGCCGACGCGATTCTCTGCTTTCGCTGAAGCAGTCCTCCCAAGCCACAGCTCGTCTATACGGGCGCTGCGTCAGCGGCGCGCACGACGTCGTAGAGGCGCTCCGGCGCGAATCCAGGCGGGAAGACGGCTACCAGAATTGTGATCGCGTCATCCCCGCACCGCATCCGGACGACCGGGTCGCCGGGCACAACGCAGTGCCGGAGCACAGGCGCTTGCGACGCACGAGGCATTCACACTTTGGGTCGCGCGCCTGCCTCGCTATCGAGCATGGCCATCTGGCGCTCGTCATAGCGGTCGCCGGCCACCGCGTCGGGCGGCACTGCGCGCTCGATGGCAGCGAGGTCATCCTCGCTGAGCTCAAGCTCGAGGGCACCGACCGCTTCTGCGAGCCGATCGCGCCTCGTCGTACCTACCAGGGGGACGATGTCCTGGCCGCGAGCAAGCACCCACGCGATCGCGAGCTGGGCGACGGTCACGCCCCTAGCCTCGCCAATGGCACGCAGGGCATCGACGAGGGCGAGATTGCGTTCAAGGTTCTCTGGGCGGAAGCGAGGCATGCGCGCACGCATGTCACCGGGTGCGGCGGCTTGCTTGCTCGACCAGGTTCCCCCGAGCAGCCCACGCGACAGCACGCCGTACGCGGTCACGCCCACGCCCAGCTCCCGGCAGGTGGGCAGGATCTCCGCCTCGATTCCGCGAGAGAGCACTGAGTACTCGATCTGCAGATCAGCCACCGGATGAGTGGCGTGGGCGCGGCGTACCGTTTCGGCCCCCGCCTCCGACAGGCCGACGTATCGCACGTAACCTGCGGCGATCATCTCCGCGATAGCCCCAACTGTCTCCTCGATTGGCACCTGCGGGTCCACCCGGCCAAGGCGATAGACATCGATGTAATCGGTGCCAAGGCGTCGCAGGGAATAGGCCAGGAAATTTTTGACCGCCACCGGTCGACCGTCGATGCCGATGAAGGCATTGTCGGGAGCGCGCAGTGCTCCAAACTTCACACTGATCACTACCCGGTTCCGGTCCCGGCCGCGCAGCGCCTCCCGGATCAGCAGCTCATTGTGGCCCATGCCGTAGTAATCGCCGGAGTCGAGCAGGTTGATCCCGGCGTCCAGGGCCGCGCCGATCGTGGCGATGCTCTCTGGCTCATCCGCCGGACCATAGACACCGGACATGCCCATGCAGCCCAGCCCAATCGCAGAGACGACCGGACCGGTCGACCCCAGCTGTCGGGTGATCACCAGAAACCCCTGTCCTCCGAGTTCTTGGCCAACCTACCCAACCGATCTCAGCTGCCACCCTCTGGCGTCGGCCGGTCTCGCGAGACACGGCTCTGAAACGTGAGGAAGAGCCGGCGATGCCGATGAAGGGGGGCGGCCGAGAAAGGCGGCCGCGTAGCCCAGCGGCCGCAGTACCTGTACCTCGCAGGGGGCTGAGGAGTGGATCGAACAGCTTGGGTTTCACTCCGATACTTTCGGCGGCGATGAGGTCGGCGCGGAGCCCGTCATAGTCAGCGGTGCCGAGGTCGGCGAGGAGACCGGTGAAACGCTCTGCAGCCCAGTAGCAGCCCAGCCGCCGGACGGGCCACGAGCCGACCCTCTCCCGAACCATCCAAATGATCATTTCAAGCAGCTACCGGAACTCAGCTGTCAAGCGGGTACCGGAATTTGACAGCCGTGGGCACGAGGACGGGAAGGTCTGTGACGGACCGGCTTGTCGCCCTCGAAAGCCGCTGGACCGCAGTGCCGAACCTGGCGAGGTCAGTAGTGGGTGAGCACCCGGGCCTGAACGACACCGGAACAGATGCAGGCTCGGTTCACCACGCCGAGCTCGCTGGCAGCGCACCACCGCAGGCTGATGGCGTCGTGCGCTGAGAGCGGGTGTCCGCAAGTGCGGCAGAGGTCGGGCGCAACCTTATCTGCGCGGACGGTTGGCGAGTCACTATGCATGTCGAACTCCGTAGAGGCCCATTTACATGGGCCAGATCGTGAGCGCCAGGGACCTACCAATCGGATGTCAGCAGCAATGTTCTCTGGTAGTCCCCACAGTACGCGCGCCTCGATGTCTGACCGAACCGAGCGCCAAGTCACCTCAGAAGCTGCCGACGAAGCGGCCGGAACGCGAACGGCTCATGGAGCACGCAGGGCGACCAAACGCGCGAACGACTCTGGCAAGTGCCTTATGGAGCTCGCTGACGTTGTTCATCACAGGCTTCCGTTCTCTGAGCTGAGAACCGCTATGTGAAGCCGCCGAGCTCGATGGCGCAATCAGATGCTGCCACCCTAACGACGCTAAGGATGCCCGGCTAGGGGCTACGGCTTGAGACAGGCCGGCGTGGCTTGACTTCGCCGTCCGCTTGGTCCATTTTTGCTGATCTGCTCGACCCACCGGAGAACCCGTATGTCCGGGATCCGTTCGGTTGGGTGAGTGAACCTGGGCGAGCTCCTATGGTCCAACCAGCGACAAATCGCCGCGAGCATTGTTCGGAACGGCTGCACAGCCGTCAAGTCATCGCATGACCACCGGGAAGAGTCACGGTCCTCGCGGATCGTTTCGTGGTGGCTCGACACCCATGAGCGTCTTGCGACGACCGCCGCGCCGACTACGAAGCAGGTCCATGCGATCCTCTGGCGATACATCGGCCAGGCTCATCGCGAGGGGCAGCTACGGGGGCGGATAACGCTCGATGACGAGTGGTACACATGGGTTCTGCAGGCAACGAGCTCGTCGCCTTTGGCCGCAAACCCGCTGATCACGACCAGGCTGCATTCCAGGGCATCCATGCACTGAACCCGCTCATCGTGATCGACGAGGCCTGCGGCGTCCGAAGTCGATCTTCGACGTAGCCACAAACACGAACGCCCCGAGTGCTCACTACCGGTAACTCTATGTGATCAAGGTCTCTGCCTTGACATGCCGGCCTACACCGGGGAACAGGTGCCGGAGGAGTTATTGCCGCCGCTCATCTCACCGGAATGGGTGGAGGAACGCACGGTCCGCTGGGGCATCACCAGCCCCAATTTATCAATCCAAAGTTCTCGGCGAACTCCCCGACATCTCCGATGACACGCTGATCTTGCCCAAGTGGATCGAGGCAGCCCAGAAACCCACGCGGCGCCCGATTGTCGCTGCCGACATCGCACGCTTCGGAGAGGACGAGACGGTGATCATGCGCCGCGAGGGCGGCTGGATACGGGTCTACCGCGCCCACCATAAAGCCGACACGATGACCACGGCAGGCTACATCGCCAAGGCCATGCGGGAGATAGATGACGAGGCCGGGAAGAACGACTGGGTGCGGGTGATCATCGACGTTCCTGGCGTAGGCGGGGGAGTGGTGGACCGCCTGGCCGAGCTCGACCTTCCGGTCGTGCCGTCCAACGTCGGCGAGCCGCCCATCGACAAGGAGCGGTTCGTCAATGCTCGAGCGGGAGGACTACTGGACATTGCGGGAGCGGTTCGAACAGGACGAGATCGACATCGATACCGATGACGAGAAGTTCGCTGCCCAGCTCGGCTCGATCAAGTGGGGTATCGACTCCCGAGGTCGTATCAAGATCGAATCGAAGGATGACATGCGCAAGCGCGGACTGCCGTCGCCCGACAGGGCGGACACCGCAGCGATGATCTTTTCTGACAGGGCGAATGCGGCACCGATGAATGTGGATAGTCACGCCGGCGAGAGCATCACCGGGGATCTGATGACAAAGGCGTGGTGATCGCAAAGGGCATCGGTTCACTTATCGTTGTTTCTCCACGCCGGCAGACGCGACGAGCGGAGATCCGTACGGTCGATCTATGACCATGCTCTGGTCCTGCCCGCAGGGATGAGTGTCCGCCAACCGACAAGCCACCACGAGATGTGGAGGAGCCTGGCGAAGTAGCAAATACCGAGTCGCACAACGTCCTCTCGATCCAGGAAGTTGCGAAGCTGCTGAATGTCCCAGTCAGCACGATCTATGCGTGGAAGAGGCGCGGCGAGGGACCGCCATACTACAAAATCGGCAGGAAGCTCCGCTATCGGAAGAGCGACGCGCGGAAGTGGCTCGCAGAACACCTCGTGTCACGCACCGTTTGCCAGAGCGGGTGCGGCCGGACCTATGCTCGAGACGCCTTTTCGTTGCTGCCGGGTTAGTGACCGACCCTTACGATCGACCTATGCCGGTGCTGTGGTCGTGTCCGAACCCGGGCTGCCCGCCCACTGAGAAGGCTCCGATAGGCGTGCCGGAGTCCGACGACGAGGCTGGTGCTGAGCCGGACCGGTTCACGGCAGATGAGGTAGCGGCGCTGCTCAATGTTCCGCTTGACACCATCGACCAGTGGCACCAAGAAGGCACCGGTCCGCCGGGTTATCAGACGCACAAGGAGAGCCACTACCGAAGGAGCGACGTCGTGCGGTGGTTCGTGGAGCAAGGGGTACTGCTGGCTATTTGCCAGAGCAAGTGCGGTGGGACCTACCGGCTAAATGCCTTCACGACGGTGGAGGACGCCGAAGATCAGCTGCTTTGACCCACCGTTGACGGCCATCTGGACCGCGTACCCGGCCCAACCACTGCTGGCGCTCTTTGATCCAACTAATTGAGTGTGCCTCCTGGAGCCCACGTAGCTGACTCCCCTCGATCGGCGGGTTCACATCCCCGACGGTCGGCTTCATCGAACTGATTCGGATCGAGCTGCATGGGACAATTGGAACATGCGTTCGAGTGCGGGAAAAGAGGCGAACGCCTGACACGCTGCGCGTTTATGCTTGCTGCCGTGGCGGATGCCAAGTCGAGTGCCTGCTCTGGACTGCGCTGGAGTGGGCAGCTGCGGCGTTGCATCAAGCCAAGCGGGTTCGGGCAGTTTTGAGCCGTATCGGGTATCCATGCTGAACGGACCCGACGGCATCGTGATGCGCATGACCAGAGATGCAACGGCCCAAGGCGATCTTCTGGGCCGACGTGCAATTCCTCCTGATCTCGGTGAGGCACCTTGACCTCACGCGTCAAAAGCTCGGCCGGGGCACGGCCCGTATGCAACGCCTACGCAGGTCGATTCCGGTGGCGGCCATTGCCGGCCAGGTGGGACCGTCGCCTTGACCGTCCAGGAGTATTTGCATCTGCTGCACGTCGCCGGATATGACCTTAAGTACTAACAGATCGGACGGCCCATGCGCGTGTTCGTTGAGGCGCCGTACCCCATCAGCACCTAGTGCCACACCCACAGTCACCCAGGGTCGACCGGTTCCCGTTCGCGGACCCTTGACCGTGCACGCTCTCGGTCTGCAGAGGACCAGTTCGCCTACACGGCGGCTGTTGAGCGCTACACCACTGTGGGACCCACGTCTATCACCGCGAGCGTGGCACTGGCGCGCTGTGCACCGCCACGCCAACCGCAGACCTCCTGGCCTGTGATCTGAGGGCGATACCATCTCGCCCAGAGGCCTCAGAGCCAGCGCCGGACCTGGGATTGGTAGCGCTCGTATTCGGCACCGAACCTGCGCTTGAGGTACTCCTCCTCTGGCACAATGACCCAGCGGTGCGTCGCAAGCACCGGGAGTGGGGCGATGATAAGCGGCCACCATGTTCCGACCCAGAGCGCGGCGCCCACGTACGCGGCGGCGAGGCCGGCGTACATCGGGTTGCGGCTGATCCGGTACGGGCCTTTGGTCACCAGCGTGGACACCGGGTGGTGCGGTACGACCGTCGTGCGGTTACGCCGGAAGGTTGCTGCGCCGGACCCGCTGAGCGCAAGTCCAGCAATAGTGAGGACGGCGCCGACGGTTCTCGTCACCGGCCGCCCCGGCAAAGGCAACGGCAGCCACTTCTGCAGCGCAAGCGTTGCCGAGAGTGGTGCGGCGAAGAGTAGCGGCGGGGCAGGGACGCGGACGGCGGCGCCGCTCTCACGCGTTGCGGCGGAGGGTTCAGGGCTGTCGCTCACGGTGCGCCTCCATGGGAGTGTGAACTCAGTGTCAATGCTCAGCTTGCCACCCCAGCTACTACGCACGCTGCCCTGGCAGGCCACGTGGATCAGCCGTTCGTCAGATCCAACAGCGCACGCCGTCGGCGCTCTGGTCCGGGAATGACGCAGCGACAAGAACCTTCGCGCGGACGACACCGGCGCGTGAACCGGCTGCAGCCAGGAGAGGCCGTAGGTCCAAACCCGCAGCGATGAATCGCGCCTTCTTCCAGCGTCTAACGAAACAACGAGAAGGCGGGGCCTAACCGCCTCGAACCAAAGGAGACCCGATGCAGATGAAGCTTGAGCTGGTGCCTATTCCTGTCGCCGATGTTGACCGCGCGAAAACGTTCTATGTCGAACGGCTCGGTTTTGTTGAAGACGTCGACGTGCAGCCGGCCTACGACGAGATGGCCCCCGGCACGATAAAGGGCTTGCACCTGGTGGTGGCCGACATCGAACAGGCCCGCGCTGATTTGGTCGGCCGCGGCGTTGAGGTTGGCGCCATCGAGGACGTCGGCGGAGGAGTCAAGTACGCACGGCTGGCCGACCCCGACGGCAACACTCTGACGCTGCAGGAGATGGCTTGGCGCACCGGAGATAGGTTCTAAGCCCGATCGCCGGTAAGCGCCGACCGCGCCGAATCCCGACAACCGTCGGGCGTTCAGATCCTCCGCTGGTTCCGACGTCAGCTCCTAGGCGTATACCGACACAAGGATCCGGCTGCGGCACATCGCACCGGGAGGACTTGACGGGAGTCATCTGTCAGCGTCATCGCAGATGGATGAACGAACTACTGGTGGGATACGCACGCGTATCAACAGAGCAACAAGATCTCACCTCCCAGCGCAACGGTCTGCATGCGCTTGGTGTCGGTGATGATCGCATCTATGTCGATCACGGCTTGACCGGCACCAACCGGGACCGACCCGGTCTGCGGCTGGCGCTTGCTGCCTGTCGGGCTAGTGACACGTTGGTGGTGACCAAGCTGGACCGGCTGGCCCGGTCGTTGCGTGATGCCCGGGACATTCTCGACGAGCTCACGAGGAGAAATGTCAGGCTCAGTCTTGGCGGCTCGATCCACGATCCCACCGATCCGGTGGGGCGGCATTTGTTCAACGTGTTGGCGATGGTGGCGGAGTTCGAATCCATCGACGTGGCAGCACGACGACCCCATCAGCCTCACTGCGGGGGGAGTCGGACACGGGAGTCAACCGCTCGGAGCCGCCCCTTCTGAAGGTACGTCCCCTGGACGGCAGGCTGCCGTCACGGTCCTGAGCAGACGGATCGGGGTGCGCGACACCCGACCGCGCGACGCCATCGATGTCGGTCTCGCGTGGGTCCGCGGCGAGGTGCGCATGGGTGACGCACGACGAGCTGCTTTCGCGGCGATCACGACCGATCACAGCAGCGCGCCCGCAAGCCGACCGGCTTCCGGACGGTCGTGCGCAGCAGCCGGGAGGGCCTGCGGTTGAAGTCGGAGTTGCCGCGACCGGCATACTGGGGCAAGGCCCCAAACAGGCTGGTCAAGCTGGTCGTCGCGCCAGCACCACATGCCTGGTGCCGCCAACCGTTGTTGCCGAGAAGCGCGTAACCGCGCTTCTGCCTGACTGCGGCTCTGTCAACGGCGGAACAATCTGAGCTCTAGTTGGTCACCGGTCGACATTGGCGTCGTGGGCATTCGCGCGCAGGTCCCGGTATTTGAGGCATGGCGGTGACGTCACCGCCACAACCAGGCCCACAGCCGACCGTCGTGAGACGCGGAGCCTGGCGGGGGCCACCCCAGACCGCCCGCACGTCCTCTATCAACTCGACATCGCCGGGTCTGAGTCCAGGTCCGAGCATCAATAGTCTTGCCAGATGATCGTGGTCAGCAGGCGCGCTGGATGCTTGACCCTTAGTCGACGACGCGCCGCTGGCGGACCGGCTTACGGTCCTCGCGACGTAGCGGCGGCGTCCCAGACAATCGCACTTGGGGCAGGCTGACAGCAGCGGCAGCTGGACCCGCGCTGAAGCGTTCCCGAACTCCGCCTCAGCCTGGAGAACGGTTGTACGAAACAAGATCAAGTTGCCCTTCCACCGGCTAGCGGATCCAGCTGGGCTGGGCGAGCCGTCGACTTGTTGCCATCGTGGCGGTACCGTCATCAGGTGCTTCCCGGGTCCGGCCGGTTCCATGGCGGTGCCGTACTAGTCCACGGTCTGTGGGGGAATCCAGACGACTGGCGCTGGGTGCGGCGCCCGTTGGAGGACGCACAGGTGCAGGTAATCACGCCAGATTTGCCCTCCCACCGCACTCCGATGGCCGGACTTGTCGAGGATGCTGCCGAGGTTCGCGACGCCATACGAGCCTGCGTGCCGCCAGTTGCTGCGGTGGGCTGGTCGTACGGCGGCAGTGTCATTGGCGTGGCGGCAACCGGGGACGCGTCGGTGTCTCGGTTGATCTACGTCAACGACATACCGCGACCTGCCGGCTTTCCTGCCGAACATCTTGGCTGGATCGACGCCGACCCGCACGTACTTGTCCTCACCGATGGAAGATTCGTGCCTGACAACGAGTACTGGTTAAACGAAGGCGACGGAACGACTTTCCCAGCTGAGATCCGCAGGCACTTCCGTGACCATCCACGGCGCCCCGTAACCCGAGCCACGCTTGGAGCCCGACCGCAAGCGGCCTGGGAGACCACGCCCACGAGCGTGCTTATCGGAGACAGGGACAACCTGCTGCCCGAGGTTGATCGCAAGTGGGCCCGGGACCATCTAGACGATATTCGCGTGATAAACACCGACCACTTCATCATCTTCCGGCACCCGGAGGTTGTCGCGCAGCTAGTCCTTGAGGCACTCGGACGCACACTGGATGTGCCGGATCGCGGGTCATAGCCCCCAGGAGAGCAGCTTCGTAAGCCGACCTGCCTACGGGACTGTCGAATCGAGCTGCGGCCTCTCGGACAGTCGCACTTGAGGAACCTCTCTACTGTCCGTCGTTTCGGACTATCTGTTTCCTTCGAGCGTCCGATCTTGAAGTAGCCACCGATGGGCATGGGTTGTTCCAAACTGCTCATCTCCAGGCCGGCGAGCAGCGGCTGGCGCGAGACTCTTGTTCCGCGCCTTGTCCTTCGTTGTCGTTAAGCCTGGCCCCAACGGGAGAAGACAGCCAAGGCTTGGGCATCAGAGGGCACCGTCAACACGTTCTCCTCGATAAACTCGGGCAACCCGGGATATTCCGGTGCAGCAGAGCGGAACGTTTCTGGGGCTAGCTCGGCTTCGTAATCCGTGCGGCGTAAAGCGACATCGGGGCCGATCAGCGCCCAAAGCGCGCTCTGACTGCCGTACGGCACTCCCACACTCCCAGGATTGAGGAACCGACTGCGATCGGCAAGCCGGTCAAAGGGCATATGCGTGTGGCCCAGGCCGACCGTCGGCTCGTCAGTGTCGGCGAAGGCGTTTCGGTAGCGCTCGACCGGCAAGTCGACCAGCACGATCTCGATATCGCTACGCGTTGTGGCGTGGCAGAAGCGCACCAGCCCAAGCTTCGTCACGTCCATGGCGACCGATAAAGGCAGATCGGCGAGCAGGTCCCGATGACGCGACCGTGAGACGCCCGCAGCACCCTCCGCAACGGCACTTCGGCGAGCCCGACTACCTCCTGCGCGTCATCACCGCCGACCCTGCCCGCTTTCCAGGAACTCTACGACGAATGCCTCGGCACCCTCCCCGGCATCCAGCGCCTCAGCTGACAGCCGCAAAGCCGGCTGAGCCTCGGCGCAAACCTTCCGCAGCAGGCGCGGCAGCGGAAACACAACAGAGTGTGTCTAAGCTGACCCCATGCCGTGCATCGCGGCGTCCGGGAGAGGAAGGATCAACGTTCAGGTCTGCTGGTACCAGTGCTTGAGGTTTGGGTGCCGAGGTAGTCAGATTCCAGCACTAGATCCTTGATCACTGACTGATATTCGGCATGTGTACGGTGTTCGGTCGTGTGCCAAAGTGTGCCGTCGTTATGCCTCATGTGCGCACGATAGGCCGGTGCGCCGGGCACCAGTATGTTGTCCGCCACCACGACCGAGCCTGGATGCAGCCAGCCCGCATCGACGATCAGTTCAAGGTCGGATAAGTAGGCTTTCTTGTCGTGGTCTAGGAAAACTAGGTCGAGCGACCCGGGGACGAAGTTGTGCTCACGCTTCAGAGTGCGGATCGTTTCGCCGCCGTCGCCAAGCGTCCCGACGATGACGGTCACCTTGTCGTCTACGCCTGCGTGGGCGAGGATACGGCGAGCGATCTCCGCGTTTGCGGTGTTGAACTCAACAGAGTAGAGCCGGGCTTCGCGCGGCATAACCCGGGCCATCCGCAGCGCGCTGTAGCCGCAGTAAGTACCCAACTCAAGCAGTAGGCGGGGCTGAGTCCGCTCGACCGCCCTGTCCAGGATCTTCCCCTTTTCGTCGCCGACGTTGATGAGAAAGCTGACGTGCCGGCCGAAGTGATCGATAATTCGAATAGCGTCGTCGACGTGACCGGGGCGGGCGCGCGCCAGGACGTATTTCTCGAGCGCCGTTTCCCGACCGTCCCCAACCTGCCACTCTCTTAACAAGTGCCTCCCTCGGAGCATCATTGTCAGGACGGACCACCGCAGCAATGGAACGGGCTTACCGACAAGCTCGTTCACAGTGATCGCCGCCGCGATGGACGCGGTCAGCCACAGCAGCCACCGCGGGACTTTCAGCCGCCATCGCACCCGAGGAGTGAGCAGTGCAGCGGCAGCTGCGGAAACGGCCGCACCGCAAATGGCTCCTGACATCCGTCGTAACAGATCCAACGCTGCTGGCCTCCTCAACTTCGGCCCAGGTGTCAGATGAGACTATTGGCAGCTTGCGATCAGTCGCCAAGAAGGGCGATGCATCTCGTTCCGTCAGCCGAGCGGGCTGCGGGACGTCGCAGCGAGTACAACACGCTGAGCGGTGGCGCAGCCAGGAGGGAGCACCTGTGCCAACTGGCCAAGGTCGCAGGTGTCGGCGTCTTACCATGGCGCCATGGCACGGACGGACACGGCCTCGCGCGTGATCGCCGCCCCGCCGGACCGTGTCTTCGCGGCCCTCATCGATCCTGAGGCGCTTACGGCCTGGCTACCACCCGACGGGATGAGCGGCAGATTCGAGCGATTCGACGCGCGGCCGGGCGGGTCGTACCGGCTCGTGCTGACCTACGCGGACGCCTCGAGTGCACGCGGCAAGGCCACCGCGGACTCAGACATCGTCGAAGCTCATTTTGTCGAGGTCGTCCCTGGTGTGCGGGTGGTGCAGGCCATCGACTTCGTTTCCGACGACCCGACCCACGCTGGCACTATGACAATGACCTGGGAGATCACCGCACTCGACGCCGGTACGCGCGTCGACATCCGCGCCGACGACGTCCCCGCCGGCATCTCCGCGAAGGATCACGCTGCCGGACTCGCCTCTTCACTCGCCAACCTCGCCACCTACCTCGAGCAGTAACGGAAGCCTCAGCGTTCCGGATCGAGGAAGGCTGCCCGACGCGACGCCGACGCGCCCGGCAAGGAGCGCTCACAAGAGGAACGGAGAGTGGTCCTATGTCACCGGCTCCTAGGAATCGGGCCGAACCCGTCCACTAAGGATGCAGAACTCATTGCCTTCAGGGTCGGCGAGTACCACCCACGACGCGTCACGCTGCCCGACATCGGCCCGCCGAGCACCGAGGGAAAGGAGACGTTCGACTTCTGCGGTTTGATCGACCGGACGGAAGTCAGGATGGAGTCTGTTCTTGCCTGCCTTCTCCTCCGGAATCGGCCACGAACAACAGGCCCGGCACCCGATCTGGAGTCGGCCTGATCTCGAACTCGTCCGCGGTGTCGCCCACGACAACCCAGCCCAAAGCCTCGGCCCACCATCGACCAAGCGCGACCGGATCGTGAGCGTCGACGACGACCTGCTCCCAAATGAGATCCACGTCGCACACTCTGCCAGGTCGGTCTCGCAGGCGGACCGACATACGAAACGATCCGCCGGCATGGCGTCGGCCACGCAGACGTGCGCTCAGGGACCGCTTGCCGCCCCATGCCTTGACGTCCACCGTCGGCTAGGTGATCGCGGGAGGATGGACGAACTACTGGGGCGATACGCGCGCACCAATAGAAAGAAGTACTGCGGCCAGGCACCTCGTAGCGGCGGTTGATCTTGCCAATGCTCACCCCTGGATCATGTGGGCAACTAAACGAGTTCAGCTTGTATCGCGCGGATCAACCGAGGATATGGAGACTCAGCATCTTCGCCCACCGTTGAGGGCCGCGTTTCCGCTGGCCGCTTTAGGCCAAAATCGCGAAGCCAATTTGTGTACTCCCGATTAATTAGGCACCCATCTTCCGGAATGACGGGCTTCGTTTGCCGAATCAACACCGCTTGCGGGCAACAGCAGCGTTCGAGGCGACAATCTGATGCTTGGGACTGGGCTTCACGCCCTTGCCGACGAGGTGCTGCAGCGTCGGCACGTCGATCGCGTAGCGAGCCATGTCGGCACCGAGGCATGCTGGGTCGGTTCGTACGCACCCATGGCCAGGCCTGCCGCACAACACAAGACGCATGCCGTAGGCCAACCCGTTATCGGGCAAGCGTGCGTCGAAGGCCCGAACCTTCGGCGAAGATCATCGCCCCAACCAGCACAGTCCGCTGGTGCCCAACAGTCGGTAATGCACTCAGCTGTAGGCTCGTGCGGCTGCCGCGACGACCTCGTCGTGTGGGACGTCGCGGAGGTGCTGAGCGATGTTCCAGCGATGCCCGAACGGGTCCTCCAACTGGCCGTGGCGGTCGCCCCAGAACATGTCCGCCAACGGTTGACGAATCGCTGCACCCGCCGCCACCGCCTGCGCAAACACCGTCTCGGCGTCAGCGACGTCAAGGGCCAACACCACTGGCGTTCCGCCGAACGAGGGCGGGGCGAGCACCCCTATCTCTGGGAATTCATCGGCGAGGTGCAGTAGGCCGCCGGCCATGCGCAACTGGACCGACATCAGACGCCCATCAGGAACGGGGATCCGGCTTACCTCTTCGGCGCCGAAGGCGTCGCGGTAGAAAGCAGTAGCGCGCTCGGCGTCCTGAACGACAATGTGGGGAGTGATCGACATGAGCCGAGCGTAGCGACGCCCGCCTCGGGAGCGGTTGAACGCTGTTGCCGCCCAGCATTGCCACACGGGACCCCTGAGCGGACGGTATTTGCCAATCTTGACCAGGCCGACATGCAGCACCATCGCGGGAATGAATGAACCACCGGTGGGATACGCACGCGTATCACCAGAGCAACAAAGATCTCACCTCGTCGGCGCAAAGGCCTCCACGCGCTCGGGGTCGGTGATCATCGCTTCACATCGACCGCGGCCTAATCGACACCAACCGCGCCTGCCTAGGATTGCGACTCGCCCTACTGTCTGCCGGGCTGGTGCACGCATAGTGTTCATTCGGTAACACGTTTTTTGTCTGGGCGGGGGAGAACAACTACCTCGATATGTTCATGGCGCCCCCGGATCGCCACGGTGCGTCGCTCGAGTTGATCGGTCGTGATGCCTGCCGCCTCGGCGGTTGCCACACTAACGATCACCTCGCCTGCGGCCGCAGCCGATGCGAGTCGGGCCGTGATGTTGACGGCGTCACCGAGTGCAGTGAAGTCCTCGACGGTGGTGCCGAGCCCGGTCGCGCCAACGAATGCTTCGCCGGTGTGGATGGCCGTTCCTACTGGGATCGCCGCCGCCGGCGTGATGCTGGCTTGTGCCACTCGCTCAGCGAGGTCGATTGCCGCCGCTACTGCTGCTGCTGCGTGTCGCGGCCCGGTGATTCCGCCGAAGAAGAGTCCGATAACCTCATCGCCCACGACTTTGTCAACGATGCCGTCATGGGCAACGATCGCATCCAATGCCATTCGATAGAAGCGGTCGAGGAATGCGTGGAAGTCGGTGGGGCGCATACGTTCTCCCAGGGCTGTGGAGCCGCGGATATCGGAGAACAGCAGGGTGATCGGGATCTCCACACCCGTTAATTGGCGTTTGCGAAGGTCGGTTATGCATCGGGTGCAAAGAGCGGGGTTATTGCCGGAACCCCGCGTGCCTGAAGACGAGGCCACCCGGCCCGGCGAACGGAGCTGCGCACAACTTGCATCGGGGAGGGGACGGGATTCGTCGGAACGCCCCCCGCTGTTTGGCTAGCCAGGGGCTCTCCCCGGTCAGCACCGCACGGACTTGTTCAGTGAATTCCTCGGCCGCCATTTATTCACACCGTCTCATACTCGAGCCCGCCCGTAGCGGTCGCGGGCTCTGAAAGCGGTGAGCTCGCTGTTATTTGTGGTGCGGATCGCAGCAATGGCGGCTTTGCGCTTCGGCGTTGTCCCCTGTGCTTTGCCGCAGACGACTTCGTGAATCACCGGGAATTCCGGAGTCCTAACGCATCATCGCTGTGCGAGCACCTCGTCGAACGAGGGGAATGACCGCTCGAGCCACGCAACTTGATCAACAACTCCGGCACCTTTTCGAGGGGCGTTCGTCCGCTGATCGGGAACCACGGGACGGGCGCGCGACGACGAGGATGCGAGCGCATGGAGTCATTCCAGCCCCGTCAATCTGACTCGCTGCAGTCGCGGTGAGATGTCACATGCGGACCCGGCCCGGCCATGGTGCCGCCAGGCGCCGCACTCGATCAGGCGTACCAGAGATTCCGAAGCGCCCGGTCTAGTGCGAAGTACTCCTGCTGCGCCAGCACCAGACGGGTCACGAGCCGACGGAACCCACGCCCGGGAAGGACCGAGGCGAGCCTGAATCGCAAAGCGCGGTCGTCCACGGTGGCGCCGGCGTCGATCCCGGCGAGCAGTCCCAGCGGGTTCCCGGTAAGCGCTCCCGCGAGTGCCTTCCAGTCCGCGGCGTATGAGAGGTGGAGCGAGACCACAGCATCGCCCTTGGTGCGACGCTGGATCTCGTCGGCGATGATGCGAAGGTCCCGGCGGGTCTTGGTGCGGACCCGCCCGTCGGCAAGGTCGGCGAGCAGTTCGCGGCGCCACTGACGGTAGCTACGAACAGTGCGGCTCTCGCGCTCCTTCAGCGCCAGGCGGATCAGCTCTCCTGGATTCCTCGGCTCCTGTGAGAGCAGATACGGCAGAAACGTCGGTGCCTTCACCTCGACCGCTGCGACAGCGCCATCGGTGGCCTCTTCGACCCGGCGCAGACTTCTCAGCAGCCGCGCTTCATCCAGCCCGAGGGAGCCCGAAGGCGCCAGCGAGGTCGCCAACATCACACGCGCGCGCTTGGCGTGCAGCACGTGCTCGGCGCGCTGGTCGAGGCGTTGACGCGACGCTTCCCTATCAAGGATGCGGTGCGCAAGAGGGAGGTGGCCTCGCACACGGCCTTTGTCCCGACTCCGGCGCGGGTCTCGGGCCTGTACATCGTCCGCGGCCTCACCGAGGCGCACGATGGCGTCGTCCGGGTCGAGCACCGTCCAGCGGATGATCACATGACATGCAGGCCACCGGCGATCGCCGTATCCGTCGTGACAGATCCTTTAATTCAGAGGTCACGCCGGTGGTTCGGCTTCCGTGGACTGGCCTGTGACAGGTTTGCGGCGGATGCGGTAGCGCAGCACCAGGAATGGCAGCCCGAAGAGCCAGAATGCGTGGTCAGCGCGCAGCTCGCCGTCGGCGACGTAGACATCGAGTTCCTCTTTGAAACCAGGCACCCCCAGCGTCGTCAGCTCGCGCGATTCGGGCTCGATGAAGGTCAGGTAATGGCCGGCGTGTGGCAGGGGGCTGCGACTGGTCAACACCAGGCCGCCGCCGGCGCGTGCTCGTGGCGCCAGGGTGGCCGTGA
>Ga0307416_100000699_pt1 | contig 17435 bp, 12 predicted proteins | sample DK1Cmetagenome_2_FD_203821 | JGI IMG/M metagenome (GOLD analysis project Ga0307416, IMG submission 203821) | Maize rhizosphere microbial communities from greenhouse at UC Davis, California, United States - DK15-C-3 | ecosystem: Host-associated > Plants > Roots > Rhizosphere > Soil | place...
TCCAGGGCGCCCCGTCACCGTGAGGTGGCGGGGCGCCCTGCTGTCCGCGGAGCTACTCTCCGAAGAAGTCGGACTCGTCGATCAGCCCGACCTGCGGGACCCGCACGGTGCGGTGGCCCGGCGTGCCGCCGATGAAGACCTTGCGCAGCGACACGTTGTTCTCGGTCGAGGCCTCGACCAGCCGGTTGTCGGGGTTGGCGATCACGGCGACGAAGTACTTCCCGTTCGGCAGCGTGCGCAGGTCGAACGACTGGCCGGCGCGGAACTGTGCGTAGGTGTCACCCCACCCGGAGGCCAGGACCTCGCGGATCGACAGCGAGGAGGAGTCGCCGCACGACGTGGACAGGTCGGTGTTGAACGGGTTCCACGCCGCGTTCGGGACGGTCAGGTCGACCGCGTCCGTGTTCGCCAGGCAGAACGCCTCCTTGTGGGACCGGACCGCCTCGACCTTGTCCGCGGCCAGCAGCGAGTACCGCGCGAAGTCCTGGAAGTGCCAGTGGTGGTGGCTCCGCTTGGGGTCCCAGTGCATCTCGCCGACCAGTTCGAAGCCGGTCTGGTTGCCGTCCCCGTCGAAGAAGTACTGGTAGGCGTCCATCACGTCCTCGTCCTCACGCCGGAATCCGTCGACGACCAGCGGGCTGTCCCCGGCGTTCCAGACGGTGGCGGCGAACTGGAGATGGTTGCCGCGCCCGTCGACGCGGATGCCCCAGGCAGGCAGCGAGCGCAGGTCCGGCACCGGGCCGGTCCGCGTTCCCGCAGCGGGCTGGGCGGGCTCGCGCTCCGCCGGCTGGGCCAGGCGCGACGCGGGCGTCCGCGTACGGCCGAAGCCCTCCTCGGTCCGCACGATCAGCCGGTACGTGCGGGAGGCGTCGTCCGGGCTCAGCCCGAAGACCTCCGCGTAGCGCGGCGCGATCCTCGCCGTGACGGTGTACCGACCGGGAGCGAGGCGCAGCGGGCGTGACTGGGCAAGGACCGGGGTCGCCCAGCCCTCCTGCACCCCTTGCACGGAGCCGAGCGCGTAGGGGTTGTAGAAGCAGGTGCCCGGGTACGTCGAGGTCGCCGGAGCCTCCGGGCGCACGCGTTCGGACTCGTTGCCCCCGACGCAGGCCGCCCGGCGCATGGTCCGCACCGTGTCACCGGACGTCACCGTCAGCTTCACGAACCTCCGCAGCCCGGAGGAGAAGGACGGCATCGAGCCGGACGGCAAGGCCACGTCACCGGCGGGCCCGCGCCACACCGTCTGGATCTCCTCGTCGTACGCCGGCCGCTCGGACCAGAGCTCGAACGGTGCGCCCTGCGCGACCACCCGGAGGCCGAGGTCGCTGAAGACCCGGTTGCCGAAGGCGAAGGCGACGACCCGTTTCGGGGCCACCAGGCGGATCGGGGAGCTTTCCACCTCGGACGCGGAGGCGACGGCGGTGGACGAGGCCGGCGTCGCCGGCGGGAGCGTCAGCGCCGCCATGGCGCCGAGCGCGAGGACACGGGCGGCGGACCTCTTCAGCCGCCGAGCGGAGTGGGGAACGGGCACGGTGGTCTTCTCTCTGGACTCGGGACGAGAAATACGAGAACTCCTGACTGCTGAGACGCACCCACGACCGTCGCAGTTGCCTGCACGGCAAGACCACCCCGATTTCGGTGAGGACCGTGGCTAGGCTCGGCCCCATGAGCACCCCGCAGGACGTCCTGGACGCCGCCGGGCGGGCCCGTGAGGCCAGCCACGCGCTGGCGCTGGCCACCCGCGCCCAGAAGGACCGGGCGCTGCACGCCATGGCCGACGCGCTGCTCGCCGCCGAGGCCGATCTGCTGGCCGCGAACGCCGAGGACGTCGCCCGTGCGGAGGAGGGTGGGACGCCGCTCAACATCGTCGACCGGCTCCGCCTCACCCCCGACCGGCTGGCCGCGATGGCGCAGGGGCTGCGGGACGTGGCCGGCCTCCCGGACCCGGTCGGCGAGGTGGTCCGGGGTGGCACCCTCGCCAACGGCCTCGAGCTGCGGCAGGTGCGGGTGCCGTTCGGGGTGGTCGGGATGATCTACGAGGCCCGGCCCAACGTGACCGCGGACGCCGCGGGGATCTGCCTGAAGTCCGGGAACGCGGTCCTGCTGCGGGGCAGCTCGAGCGCCCGGTCGAGCAACGCCGCCATCGTGGCCGTGCTGCGCGAGGCCGCCGTCTCGGCCGGCCTCGACGCCGACGTGGTCCAGCTGGTGCCCGGCGACTCCCACGAGGCCGTCAAGGTGCTGATGCGGGCCCGCGGCCTCGTCGACGTGCTCATCCCACGCGGGGGAGCGGGCCTGATCCGCAGCGTCGTGGAGGAGTCGACGGTCCCGGTGATCGAGACCGGGGTGGGCAACTGCCACGTCTATGTCGACCGCGCCGCCGACCAGGACAAGGCCCTGGCGATCGTCCTGAACGCCAAGACCCACCGCACCAGCGTCTGCAACGCCGCCGAGTCCCTGCTGGTGCACGCCGACCTGGCCGACGCGTTCCTGCCGCGGGTCGTCGCGGCCCTGCAGGAGGCGGGCGTGACGATCCACGGCGACGACGTGTTCGCGGCGTACGACGGTGTGGTCGCGGCGACCGAGGCGGACTTCGGGGAGGAGTACCTCTCGCTCGACATCTCCGCGGCGGTCGTGGACGACCTCGACGCGGCGGTCCGGCACATCCGGCGCCACTCCAGCCGGCACTCCGACGCGATCGTGACCGAGGACCAGGGCGCCGCCCGCCGGTTCGTGGCCGAGGTCGACTCCGCGGCCGTGCTGGTCAACGCGTCGACCCGGTTCACCGACGGCGGCGAGTTCGGCTTCGGCGCCGAGATCGGGATCAGCACCCAGAAGCTCCACGCCCGGGGGCCGATGGGCCTGCCGGAGATGACGTCGACGAAGTACGTCGTCACCGGGGACGGTCACGTGCGCTGACGAGGCTGCGGCTAGGCTGTCGCCCATGCTCAACGCTCTCACCGTCCAGGCCCACGAGGGTGGCGCGAACCACTGGCTCGTCGGCGGCATCACGCTGGCCATCCTGCTGGTGATGCTCTTGGCACTCCTGATCTTCGGCGCGGGACGCGAGCACAGCTGAGCCAGCCAGCCACTCCGGTGGCCGACCCCGTACTGACCGGACCCCGCCGCGTGGGGGTCATGGGTGGCACGTTCGACCCCATCCACCATGGCCACCTCGTCGCCGCCTCGGAGGTCCAGGCGTGGTTCGACCTCGACGAGGTCGTGTTCGTGCCCACCGGTGACCCCTGGCAGAAGTCCGACCGTGGGGTGTCGCCCGCCGAGCACCGGTACCTGATGACGGTCATCGCCACCGCGGCCAACCCCCGCTTCCGGGTCTCCCGGGTCGACATCGACCGCTCCGGTCCGACGTACACCATCGACACGCTGCGCGACCTGCACGCGGCGATGCCCGACGCCGAGCTGTACTTCATCACCGGCGCCGACGCGCTGACCGAGATCTTCACCTGGCGCGACGCCGACGAGCTGTTCGAGCTCGCCCGGTTCGTGGGCTGTACGCGGCCGGGCTACACGATGGACGCCACCACGCTGGACTCGATCCCGCCCGACCGGGTGACGATGGTCGAGATCCCGGCGCTGGCCATCTCCTCCACCGACTGCCGTGAGCGCGCCCAGCGCGGCGAGCCGGTGTGGTACCTCGTTCCCGACGGGGTCGTGCAGTACATCGCCAAGCACGACCTCTATCCCCAGAAGCCGCACGACACGACAGACTCCGGAGCGAAATGACCGCCACCGACCACGCCCTCGAGCTCGTCCATGCCGCCGCCCGCGCGGCCTCGGACAAGCTCGCCACGAACATCATCGCGTTCGACGTCAGCGAGCAGCTGGCGATCACGGACGCGTTCGTCCTCGCCTCCGCGAACAACGACCGCCAGGTCAAGTCGATCGTCGACGAGGTCGAGGACAAGCTCCGCGAGATCGGCGCCAAGCCGATCCGTCGCGAGGGGGAGCGGGACGGACGCTGGGTCCTCATCGACTACGGCGAGATCGTCGTGCACGTGCAGCACGAGGAGGAGCGTTCGTTCTACGCGCTCGAGCGGCTCTGGCGCGACTGCCCGGCGATCAAGCTGCCGGCCGACGTGGTGTCGCCGCCCCGGTGACCCACGCGACGACCGGTCCGACCTCCGCATCGCTCCTCGGGCCACGGCGGCTCGTGCTGCTCCGCCACGGCCGCACGGCCTGGAACCTCATCGGACGCGCCCAGGGGCACACCGACGTCACGCTCGACGAGACCGGCCGGGACCAGGCGGCCGCAGCGGCGCCGTACCTCGCCGGCTACGACCCGGTCGCGCTCTGGAGCAGCGACCTGGCCCGGGCGCGGGAGACGGCGGCGTACGTCGAGAAGGCCACCGGCCTCGAGGCGGTCACCGACCCCCGGCTGCGGGAGTTCGACGTGGGGCAGCGCAGCGGCCTCACGGTCGCGGAGTTCGGCGAGAGGTTCCCCGAAGCGCACGCGGCCTGGGCCGCCGGGCACGTGACCGGCGGCGTCCCCGGCGCCGAGACGATCGACGACGTGACGGCCCGGATGGTGCCGGCCCTGCGCGAGATGCTCGCCTCGCTGGGCCCGGGGGAGACCGGCGTCGTGGTCGCGCACGGGGCCTGCATCAAGGTCAGCCTGATGGCGCTGCTCGGCCTGCCGGCGCGGAGCGAGGAGGCGATCTTCGTGATGGACAACTGCGGCTGGGCGACGATCGTCGAGCACCACAGCGGACGGCTGCGGCTGGGTTCCTACAACGAGACGTCGCATCCCGGCGTCCTGCCCCCGGTGGGGACCCCCGATTTCGCATCGGACGCCCCGAGTGGCTAGTATTCCGCGAGTTGTCACCCCGGTGTCCGGGGAAGCAATGGGGCTGTGGCGCAGCTGGTAGCGCACCTGCATGGCATGCAGGGGGTCAGGGGTTCGAGTCCCCTCAGCTCCACCCACACGGGTTGGTAGAACAGCCGGAAACGATCGCCGAAACTCCTCGTCACGCGACGGGGAGTTTTCGCATTTCCGGCGCCTTCGCGGCCCCGTCGGTCGCTCACAAGTGACCTACCCAACATTGGGGAACGATCCATACCCAATATTGGGTAAGACCGCTCGCCAGCGGTCGGGTTCGCATGCCACCCTCCTCCGGTCGTACCCAATTTTGTGTAGCCGGGTGGTCGCGCCAGCCGCCGGCCGTTCCCGGCCGCGCAGCAAGCTCTTGATCGGATCTCGGTGCCCCCCTCCCTCTTTCCCGCGCCGGCGCGCGCCCGCGCGCCCCGCGTCGTCTCGTTCTCCCTCCTCGCCCTCCTCGTGGCCCTCGTCGGCAGCGTCGTCCTCGTCGAGGCCTCCCCGGCGCCGGCCTTCGCCGGCACGACCGACGGCACCCTCACCCGCGACGACCGCCGCGACCGCCAGACCTTCACCGTCCGGGGCGGCCGGTTCGAGGCCCGGCTCGGCTTCGCGAGCGCCGCACGACGCCTGCCCGAGCGCCCGCTGACCGCCCGCCTGGTCCTCCGGAACGCGGCCGGCCGGATCGTCGCCAGGGACGGCGGCACCAGCGCCCTGCGCCTCGTGGCCACGAACCTCCGCCTCGGGAGGTACGAGCTCACGGTGGCGACCAGTCGGGCGCTCCGCGGCGGCCACCTGGCCTACCGCCTGGCGGTCTCGACGCCGGCACCCGCGGCGAAGCCGACCCCGACGCCGACGCCCACGCCGACCCCCACGCCCACTCCGACGCCCACGCCCACTCCGACGCCGATGCCCACGCCCACTCCGACGCCGACCCCGACGCCGGCGCCCCGCAACTCGAGCCTGGCCGCGGCCTCCTGCGGGACCTGGGTCCTGCAGCAGGTCAGCAGCGAGGCGGACCTCGTGCGGCTGCGGCCGCGCATCGAGGCCGCCCTCGCCCTGCCGGGCGTGGTGGGCTTCTCGGTGCGCTTCCCGTGGGACGCGGCCGACCTGACCGGGTCCGCCACGACCCACCCGATCCTGGAGCTGGCCCGCAAGATCGCCGACAGCCAGGGCAAGGCGCTCTCGCTCCGCTTCATGGCGGGCGAGCACACCCCCGACCGGGTCTTCGCCGCGGGTGCCGCGTACTACCTGCACGACGGCGAGAAGGTGCCGCTGCCGTGGAGCAACGCGACCGGTGACCACCAGGTCTTCCTCGACGCGTACGACGCCTACGCGGGCAAGCTCGCCGCCTGGGCGCGCACGCACCGGGTGAGCCTGCTGCACCTCTCGTGGTACGGCCAGGACTGGGCCGAGCTCAACCACGGCGCCGCCCTGCGTGCCGCCCCCGGCTACTCCCGGACCACCTGGCTGACCGGCCACCGTGAGCTCATCGACGTCGGCGTCCGGCACTCGGGTCCCGACCTCACCGTCGAGCTGCCGCTCTCCGGCTACGGCCCCCTCGCCGGTGGCGAGTCCGCCGCCCTCGCCGACCACGTCATCGCGCGGGTCGGCCCGAACAGCGACCGGTTCCTGATCCAGGCCAACGGCTGGGACCAGACGCGTGAGTGGGGAGCCCCCAACGCGACGGTCGAGAGCCAGTTCGACGCGATCTGGGACAAGCCGATCCGCCGCGGACTGCAGATGATCCAGCCGGACGGCTACAACTGGGCCAGCGTGTTCGACTCGCTCGACGCGACGAACGCGCTGTACGCCGAGGTCTACCTGCCCAGCTTCTGGCAGGTCCCCGGTCCCACGGCCGCCCTCGATCACAACACCCCCGAGCGCGTGGCGCAGCTGGAGGCCGAGGTCAAGGCGTTCGCCCAGCGGCGCTGCTGATCCACCATTACCCGGATTTCGGGACGCGCCGGACGAGGAGCGTGCCGATACTCGGGAGGTGAACAGACCTCGGGGCGTCAGCCTCCTCCTGCTGCTCCTCTCGGTCGTCTCAGGGTTGCTCGTGGTGCCCGCGCCGGCTCATGCCGCGTGGGCGCCACCCCAGCAGGTGCGCTCGGTCGGGGGGACCGGGCGCGCCGCCCTGTTCCCGTGGGGGATGGCCTACAACCCGGTCAGCAACTCCTACGTGGTCACCGACTACTTCAACTACCAGGTGCGGCAGTACGGCGCCGACTGGTCGTTCGACCGGACCCTGCCCCAGCCCTCGGCCGCCACGGGCGACCCCGAGTCGGTCCTGGCCGCGGTCGCGGTGGACCCCCGCAACGGTGACGTCTACGTGGGCAAGCCCAAGCCGGACACCCTCGCGCACTACGACGCGGCCGGGAACCGGCTCGAGGACGTGGTCGTGGATCCCGGCTCCGGGCTGCAGACCTACACGGCCTGGCTGACGATCGACGCCGAGGGCTACATCTACGTGCTCGACTCGCACTTGTGGAACACCGACGCGGACCCCTCCCGCCTGATCAAGCTCGCTCCGGGCGGCGGGTCGCAGGTCGCGGTGTGGGACCTGCGCTTCGACGGCCAGAAGCCGGGGCAGTTCTACGGCATCGACGTCGGTGCCGACGGCACCATCTACCTCGCCGACTCGATCAACCGCCGGATCCAGGTGCTCTCCCCGGACGGGCAGCTCGTCCGCTCGATCGGGTCCGCCGGGACCGTCGACACCGTCGGCGGGCTCTCGGGCGACCTGCGCAGCGTCCTCGTCGACGACGCGACCGGAATGCTCTACGTGGCCGACGCCCTGCAGAACCAGATCGAGGCCTTCGACCTCGACGGCACCCCGCGCTTCCACTTCGGCGGCGAGGGAACCGCGCCCGGCCAGCTGATCGCGCCGCGCCAGATGACGATGGGACCCGACGGCCACCTGTGGGTGACCGAGTACGGCAACTACCGGATCCAGGCCTTCGACCCCGCCACCGGTGAGTCGCTCGACATCCAGCCGGCCCCGCTGCCGGAGCGCCCGGTCGGGCAGCTCGGCCAGCCGCGGGACGTCGCGGTGGACCCCGCGACCGGGCAGATGTGGGTCGCCGACACCTGGAACCAGCGGTTCTGCCGGTTCGCCGCCGACGGCACCCCGGAGGGTTGCTGGGGTGGACGCGGCAACGCGCCGCCGTACGGCGTGAAGTACCCCCGAGGCATCGGTTTCGACCCCGTCAACCGGCACGTGTGGGTGGCCAACAACGCGGGCGGCACCATCTACGTCTACGACGACCAGGCCAACTTCCTGTTCCAGGTCGGCAACGAGGACAACCGCCGCAACAGCGTCCCCGGGATGTTCGAGAAGCCGTTCGCGGTCTCGTTCGGCAACGGCTACGCCTACGTCACGGACACCGGCAACACCTACGCCGGGAACACCCAGCAGGTGAAGGTCCTCGACGCGAAGACCGGCGAGCAGGTCGGCACCATCGCCCGGAACTCCCGCTCGGTCTCCGTCGACGAGGCCACCGGCGAGGTGTACGTCGCCGACCAGGGGGCCAACCAGCAGAAGATCTACGTCTACGGCCCCACCGGCGGCCTCCCGCTGCGCAGCTTCGGCGGGAAGGGGACGCTCGACGGGAAGTTCACGGGGCTGTGGGGCGTCACGGTCGCGAACGGTGTCGTCTACGCCACCGACGACGCCCAGGCCCGGATCCAGGCCTTCACGACCACCGGCGCCTTCCTGGGCCGGTGGGGCGGCGGTGGCTCCGGTCCCTACCAGTTCCGCAACCCCTCGGGCATCACGCACGACGCCGCCGGACGGCTGTACGTCGCGGACTCGGCGAACGACCGGATCGCGGTGTTCGACCCGAGCTCCACGCGCCCGGCGTACGAGTTCACCCGCCCCACGCTCACGCTCACCTCGCCGACCCAGGGCAGCTCGACGGACGCGCCCGTCGTGTTCAGCGGCGCCGCGACCGACAACCGGGGCCTGTCCACGGTCGAGATCTCGCTGCGCGACAACGAGACCGGGCTGTGGTGGGACCCCAAGACCGCCACGTGGGTGACCGCCCAGGTCTGGGGCCTGGCGCCCTGGCGGGGCAGCCCGCAGGCCGCCACCTGGTCGTGGACGTTCCCGGGGCCGCAGTACGGCCACACGTACCACGCGGTCGCCCGGGCCCGCGACGTCGACAACACGGTCTCCAACCCGCTCCGGACCGTCGACGTACGGGTCTCGCGCCCCGACCGGCAGGCGCCGGACACCGCGCTCGACGCCCCGGCGCCGGACGCGAGCGTCCCCGTGGGACCGGTGTCGCTCGCCGGGTCGGCGAGCGACGACCAGGGCGTCGTCGGCGTCCGGTACGCCGTCCAGCACCGCACGAGCGGGCAGTGGTGGACCGGCGGCGGCTGGAGCAGTACGCAGCGCTGGTTCCCGGCGACCGTGGCGGAGCCGGGGGCGACCAGCATCGCCTGGAGCGCCACCTGGACCCCGCCGAGCGCCAACGACTACCGGGTCACCGCGCAGGCCACCGACACCGGCGGCAACGACGACGCCACCCCGGCGAGCACGCCGTTCGCGGTGGCCCTCGACGGGCCGGACACCACGCCCGCCAACGGCACCGTGTCCAGTCCCAAGGCCGGTCAGGCGCTCGGTGCCGGCCCGGTGAGCTTCGCGGGCCGCGCCACCGACGACTCCGGCGTGGGCTGGGTCGACGTGGCCGTCCAGGACCGGGACACCAAGCTCTGGTGGAACGACACCACCGGCACCTGGGGGCCGTTCGCCTGGAACAACCGCCAGAGCACTCCCGCCACCCCGGGCGCCAGCCCGACGACGTGGTCCTACACCTGGGAGCCCGGCGTCCCCGGCAACTACCGGGTGGGCGTCCGCGCTCGTGACAACGGCGGGCTGGCCGACCCGACGCCGGCGTACGTCAACTTCACCGCGGGCTGACCCGGCGGCGGTCCCTCGCGGGGGTCTAGGTGATCGTCATCCCGCCGTCGACCGCGAGGGTCTGACCGGTGACGTAGCCGGCCGCGTCCGAGGCGAGGAAGACGACGGTGGCGGCGAGCTCGGCCGGGTCGCCCTTGCGGCCGAGGGCGATCCGGGGGCCCTGCGACTCGAGGTAGCCGGGCGGGTACTGCTCGGTCATCTCCGAGGCGAAGAACCCCGGCGCGACCGCGTTCACCCGGATGCCCTTGCGGCCGCTCCACTGCTGGGCGAGGTCGCGGGTCAGCCCGATCAGTCCGGCCTTCGAGGCGGCGTACGCCGCCTGCGGCAGCCCGGCCGTGGTGAGCCCGAGGACCGAGGAGATGTTGATGATGCTCGAGCCGGGCCGCATCACCCGGCCGCAGGCCTGCGCCATCCAGTAGCAGCCGTTGAGGTTGACGTCGATGACCTGCCGGAACTGCTCCGGGGTCTCCCGGGTCGCCGGCACCGCGGTGCCGATGCCGGCGTTGTTGACCAGGATGTCGACCCGGCCGAACTCCTCCATGGCGAGCGCGACCAGGTTCGTGCACGACTCCGGGTCCGCGACGTCGGTGCCCACCGTCAGCGCGCGGCGTCCGGACTTCTCGACGAGCCCGGCGGTGTCGGCGAGGCGGTCGACGCGGCGCGCGCCGAGGGCCAGGTCCGCACCGGCCTCGGCGAGGCCCTGCGCGAACGCGACGCCGAGCCCGCTCGACGCGCCCGTGACCACCGCGACGCGGCCGTCGAGTCGGAACATGTCGGGAACAGTCATGCGGTGATCGTAGGGGTCCGGGATCCGCGTCGCGCGAGACCTCCGACGGGGGCTAGAATGCCGGCATGGACACCGTCAGGATTTTCCGGTCGCTGCTTCTTTGCCAGCCGCGCTGATCGAGCACCCCGGCAGGGGAGATCGCGCGGCCACCCCTCCCTGTGAGGGGTTTTTTCATGTCACGGAGCAGACACCGACGAGGAGAGCAGGGCCATGACCCAGGAACGCCAGGGAGCACCGGAGGCCGCGACGTACGACGTCGTCGCGGTGCAGGACAAGTGGCGCAAGGTCTGGGACGACCTCGACTCCTTCCGCGCCGGCTCGGCGGCCGAGGGTGCGGAGAAGCGCTACGCGCTGACGATGTTCCCCTACCCGAGCGGCGACCTGCACATGGGCCACGCCGAGGTGATGGCGCTGCACGACGTGATCGCGCGGTACTGGTGGCAGAAGGGGTACGACGTCCTGAACCCGATCGGGTGGGACTCCTTCGGGCTGCCCGCGGAGAACGCGGCGATCCGCAACGACGCCGACCCGGCCGAGTGGACCTACGCCAACATCGAGGTGCAGGCCGAGTCGTTCCGCCGGTACGCCGTCAGCTTCGACTGGTCGCGCCGGCTGCACACGTCCGACCCGGAGTACTACGCCTGGACGCAATGGCTGTTCCTGAAGTTCCGCGAGCGGGGCCTGGCCTACCGCAAGAACTCGCCGGTGAACTGGTGCCCGCACGACCAGACCGTGCTGGCCAACGAGCAGGTCGTGCAGGGCATGTGCGAGCGGTGCGGGGCCGAGGTCACCAAGCGCGAGCTGACGCAGTGGTACTTCAAGGTCACCGAGTACGCCCAGCGGCTGCTGGACGACATGGAACCGCTGGCCGACACCTGGCCGGACCGGGTGATCGCGATGCAGCGCAACTGGATCGGCCGGTCCGAGGGCGCGCACGTGCACTTCCCGATCGAGGGCCGCGACGAGCCGGTGACGGTCTTCACCACCCGCCCCGACACCCTGTTCGGGGCCACCTTCTTCGTGGTCGCGGCCGATGCCCCGCTGGCCCACGACCTGGTGACGGAGGAGCAGCGGCCGGCCCTGGAGGCGTACCTGGAGGAGGTCCGCAAGGCCACCGACATCGAGCGGCTGGCGACCGACCGGCCGAAGACCGGGGTCTTCCTGGGCGTGCACGCCACGAACCCGGTGACCGGCTGGCAGATCCCGGTCTACGCGTCCGACTACGTGCTGGCCGACTACGGCACCGGCGCGATCATGGCGGTGCCGGGCCAGGACCAGCGGGACTGGGAGTTCGCCCGGGCGTTCGACCTGCCCATCGTGCGCACCGTCCAGCCGCCCGAGGACTACGACGGCGAGGCCTTCACCGGCAACGGCCCGGCGATCAACTCGTCCAACGACGAGGTCTCGCTGGACGGGCTGGACGTCGAGGTGGCCAAGCGCCGGATCACGGAGTGGCTGGTTGCGAAGGGCCTGGGCGAGGCCACGGTCAACTTCCGCCTGCGGGACTGGCTGCTGTCGCGGCAGCGCTACTGGGGCGCGCCGATCCCGATCATCCACTGTGACGTCGACGGCGAGGTGCCGGTGCCGTTCGAACAGCTGCCGGTGCGGCTGCCCGAGCTGCGCGGCGCCGACCTGAAGCCGAAGGGCGTGTCGCCGCTGGCCGCGGCCGAGGACTGGGTCAACGTGGCCTGCCCGCAGTGCGGCCGCCCGGCGCGGCGCGACACCGACACGATGGACACGTTCGTGGACTCGTCGTGGTACTTCCTGCGCTACATCTCACCGGACTACGACCAGGGCCCGTTCGACGAGGAGGCGGTGCGCGACTGGATGCCGGCGGCGCAGTACGTCGGCGGCGTCGAGCACGCGATCCTGCACCTGCTGTACTCGCGCTTCTTCACCAAGGTGCTGCACGACATGGGCATGGTCGACTTCGTCGAGCCGTTCAGCGCGCTGATGAACCAGGGCCAGGTGATCAACCGCGGCAAGGCGATGAGCAAGTCGCTGGGCAACGGCGTGAACCTGGGCGACATGATCGACGAGTTCGGCGTCGACGCCGTCCGGGTCACGATGGTCTTCGCCGGCCCGCCGGAGGACGACATCGACTGGGCGGACATGTCGCCGGGCGGCTCGCTGAAGTTCCTGCAGCGGGCGTGGCGGCTGTCATGTGACGTCACCTCCGCGGTGGGCGTGTCCCCCGAGGGCGGGGACACGGCGCTGCGCAGGGCCACCCACAAGACGCTGCACGAGGCCGAGCAGCTGATCGACTCGCACCGGTTCAACGTGATGGTGGCCCGGACGATGGAGCTGGTGAACACCACCCGCAAGGCCATCGACTCGGGCCCCGGCCCGGAGGACCCGGCGGTGCGGGAGGCCGTCGAGGCGGTCGCGATCCTGCTGTCGCTGGTGGCGCCGTACACCGCCGAGGAGATGTGGGCGCGGCTGGGCCACGAGCCCACCGTCGCGCGCGCAGGCTGGCCGACCGTGGACCCCGCGCTGCTGGTCGAGGACGCCGTCACCGCGGTCGTCCAGATCCAGGGCAAGGTCCGGGCCCGGCTGGAGGTGTCGCCCGACATCGCCGAGGCCGACCTGGAGGCGCTGGCCATGGCCGACGAGAGCGTGGTCCGGGCGATCGACGGCCGGCCGGTGCGCAAGGTGATCGTGCGCGCGCCCAAGCTGGTCAACATCGTCGTCTGATGGGCACGCCGACCGGCCGCACCGTCGTCGTCACCGACTCGACCGCCATGCTCCCTGCGGAGGTGGCGGCCGAGCGGGGCATCGTCGTCGTGCCCCTGCAGGTGGTGATCGGGGCGACCGTGTACGACGAGGGCACGCCGGACGGCGCCACGCCGGACCTGGTCGCCGGGGCCCTGAAGGAGTGGACGCCGGTCAGCACCTCGCGGCCGGCTCCGGCGGTCCTCCAGGCGGCCTACGAGCAGGCGGCGCGCGACGGCGCGACCGCGGTGCTCTCCCTCCACCTGTCCGGCGAGATGAGCGGGACGTTCGAGTCCGCGCAGCTGGCCGCCCGGGACTCGCCGATCCCCGTCACGGTGGTGGACAGCCGTCAGGTGGGGGTGGCCACCGGATTCGCGGCGCTCACCGCGGCCGACGTGCTGGACGCCGGTGGTTCCGTCGAGGAGGCCGCCGAGGCGGCCCGGCTGCGGGCCGGGTCGTCTTCGTCGCTGTTCTACGTCGACACGCTGGAGTACCTCCGCCGCGGCGGCCGGATCGGCGCCGCGGCCGCGCTGTTCGGCGGCGCGCTCTCGGTCAAGCCGCTGCTGCAGATCGCGGACGGCCGGGTGGCCACGCTCGAGAAGGTCCGCACCTCGGCCAAGGCGCTGAGCCGCCTCGAGGAGCTGGCCGTGCAGGCGGCCGACGGGCAGCAGATCGACCTGTGCGTCGCCCACCTCGCCAGCCCCGACCGGGCCGCGCAGCTGACCGAGCGGCTGGGCCAGCGGCTCGCCGACAACCTCTCCGACCGGGAGATCTGGTTCGGCGAGCTCGGGGCCGTGCTCGGCGCCCACGTCGGTCCGGGCATGCTCGCGGTCTGCGTCTCCCCGCGCGTCTGACCGGGCCGCCGGCGGGCCCCGCACGGGCCGGGAGCTCTCCACAGCCGGCCACCGGCAGCGGGTCGTCCACAGGTGGCCCGCGCCAGCCGACCCGTGCGGCGACGGTTTCCTAGCGTCGAGGCATGCGCACCCGACGACCCTCCTCGGAGCACCAGGACGCGGTGGCCCGCAGGCTCGCCCAGCTGAGCGCCGAGCTGGCGGAGTCCCGGCCGCCGGTGGACGACGCCCGGGCGCAGGACCCGGACGGCTTCGGCGACGACTGGGCGGCGGACCCGGCGCCGTCGACCCTGCTGCCGCCGGCGGCCACGCCCGCGCCGCCAACCCTCGCACCGGTGGTGCCCGTGCCGGGTCGACACGCGTCCCGCCGCGGCTGGCTCGTCGGAGCCGTGGTGCCCGAGACGCTGCGGGGCCGGGTGGCCCTGGGCCCGGCTCAGGTCACGGTGCTGGCCCTCCTGATCGCCCTCGGCCTCGCGGTCACCTGCTGGTGGGTGGTCCGAGGGAGCCCGTCGGAGGTGGTCGCCCCGGCCGCGGTGACGCCGGACGTGGCGACGGCCTCGTCCGAGCCGCTCGCGACTCCGGCACCGCCAGCCGCAGCCGCCGACTCGCCGGGCGCCGCGGGCCCGGCCGCAGCAGGCTCGGTCACCGTCGACGTGGCGGGGAAGGTGCGCCGGCCCGGCATCGCCGTCCTCGATCCCGGGTCCCGGGTCGTCGACGCGCTGAAGGCCGCCGGCGGCGCGCGGGCCGGTGTCGACCTGTCCCCGCTCAACCTCGCCCGGGTGCTGGTGGACGGCGAGCAGATCCTGGTGGGGGAGCCGACGCCGGTGGGCCTGGCCGCCTCCGCCGTCCCCTCGGCCGGGGCGCCGGGAGGGCCGCTGGTCAACCTCAACACCGCCTCCCAGGTCGAGCTCGAGGCGCTGCCCGAGGTGGGTCCGGTGACCGCCCAGGCGATCCTGGCGTGGCGCACCGAGCACGGCGGCTTCACCTCGGTCGACGAGCTGCTCGAGGTCGACGGGATCGGGGACGCGACGCTGGGCCAGCTGGCGCCGTACGTCACCGTCTGACGTGGCCGAGGAGCGCCGGCCCGAGGTCGCTGACCTGCGGATGCCGGTGCTGGGCGCGGCGGCGTGGCTCGGCGGGCTGGCCGCCCAGCTGCTGCCGGACGCCGGCCTCCGGGCGGCGGCCGGGATCCTCGTCGCCGCCGGCGCCGTCGCAGCGACCGCGTGGAGGCGCGGGCGGCTCCCGCGGGGGAGGGCGCTGACGGCGCTGGGCGTGCTGCTCGTCGCGGCTGCGGCGGCCTCCGTCGGCCTGCTGCGGCAGGCGCAGCTCACGCGCGGCCCGGTGGCGGCGCTGGCCCGCGACGGCGCGACGGTCGAGGTGCGCGGCACGGTGACCTCGGACCCCCGCGAGATCCGCGGACGGTTCGGGGACCGGGTCCTGGTCCGGATGGAGGTGCGCAAGCTGAGCGGTCGTGGGCGGTCGTACACCCTCGCGGCGCCGGTGCTCGTCCTCGCTGACCCGAGCTGGCGGCACGCGCCGCTGGGCGCCACCGTGCGCGGCTCCGGGCGGCTGGCACCGGCGGACGGGCCGGACCTGGCGGCCATGCTCGTCGCCCGCGGCCCGCCGGCGCAGCTCGACCCACCGGACGCGTGGTGGCGTGGCGCCGACGCGGTGCGCACGTCGCTGCGCCGCTCGGTCGCGGGCCGGCCCGCCGACCAGCGGGCGCTGGTGCCCGCCCTCGTCGACGGGGACGACGCCACGGTGGACCCGGCGCTGGCCGAGGACTTCCGCGCCACCGGCCTGACGCACCTGCTCGCGGTCTCGGGCACGAACCTCACGCTGGTCGTGGGATTCCTGATGGTGCTGGCGCGTTGGCTGGGGGTCCGTGGCCGCTGGCTGTACCCCGTGGGCGCGTGCGGCATCGCGGGCTTCGTGCTGCTGGCGCGCACCGAGCCCAGCGTGCTGCGGGCCGCCGTGATGGGCTCGGTCGGCCTGCTGGCGATGGGCGCCAACGGCCGGCAGCGGGGGAGCCGCGCGCTCGGTGTCGCGGTCGTCTGCCTGCTGCTCGTCGACCCGCCGCTGGCCACGTCGATGGGCTTCGCGCTGTCGGTCCTGGCGACGGCCGGGATCCTGCTGCTGGCGCCGGGGTGGCGTGACGCCCTCGGCCGCTGGCTGCCACGGTGGCTGGCCGAGGCGGTGGCGGTCCCCGCGGCCGCCCAGCTGGCCTGCACGCCGCTGGTGGCCGCGATCTCCGGCCAGGTCAGCCTGGTCGCGGTCGTCACCAACCTCGTCGTCGCGCCGGCGGTGGGACCGGCCACCGTGCTGGGACTCAGCGGCGGCCTGCTCGGACTGGTCGCGCCCTGGGCCGGCCGGGCCGCGGGCACCGTCGCGGCCTGGTGCGTGGCCTGGATCGTGCTCGTCGCGCGGAGGGGAGGCGGGTTGCCGGCCGCCGCCGTCGACTGGGGGACGGGCGCGGTCCCCCTGGTGCTGCTGACCGTGGCCTGCGTCGTCCTGGCGGTCGCCGCGCCGCACCTGCTGCGGCGGCGCACGACCGGCCTCGGCTGCTGCCTGCTGCTGGTGGCGGCCGTCGTGGTCCGGCCGCCGACGCCCGGCTGGCCCCCCGACGGCTGGCTGATGGCCGCCTGCGACGTGGGGCAGGGCGACGCGCTGGTGCTGCGCGCGGGCCCGGGCGTCGCGGTGGTCGTCGACGCCGGACCCGACCCGGCCACGACCGATGCCTGCCTGGACCGGCTGGCGGTGACCTCGGTGCCGCTCGTCGTGCTCACGCACTTCCACGCCGACCACGTCGACGGCCTCGCCGGGGTCGTCGACGGTCGCCGGGTCGGGGCGATCGAGACGACCCCACTGGCGGATCCCCCGGTGGCGGCGGCGGACGTGGCGGACCTCGCCCGGGGCATCGGGCTGGCGCCGACCCCGGCGCCGTACGGCGTGACCCGAACCGTCGGCGACCTGACCCTCCAGGTCCTGTGGCCGACCGCGGACTCACCGACGGTCGGGCCGGGGGACGGCAGCGCCGCCAACAACGCGAGCGTCGTGCTGCTCGTGCGGGTGCGAGGGGTCCGGCTGCTGCTCTGCGGCGACATCGAGCCCGAGGGCCAGGCGGCGCTGGCCCGGGCGTTCCCCGGCCTGCGGGTCGACGTGCTGAAGGTGCCGCACCATGGCAGTCGCCACCAGGACCTCGACCTGCTGACCTCGCTCGGCGCCAGGCTGGCCCTGGTCTCGGTGGGCGCCGACAACGGCTACGGGCAACCGGCGGGCGACACGCTGGCGGCGCTGGCCGCCACCGGCGCCCGGGTGCTGCGGACCGACCTC
>Ga0307416_100000701_pt1 | contig 17392 bp, 16 predicted proteins | sample DK1Cmetagenome_2_FD_203821 | JGI IMG/M metagenome (GOLD analysis project Ga0307416, IMG submission 203821) | Maize rhizosphere microbial communities from greenhouse at UC Davis, California, United States - DK15-C-3 | ecosystem: Host-associated > Plants > Roots > Rhizosphere > Soil | place...
CGGCCTCATCCATTCCGGCAGCCAGCTCCTCGGCGTCCCCACCAGCCGCCTTGGCCGTCTCACCGAAGAGCTTGTTGAGCGAACCAGCGCGCTCCATGTCGCCCGTAACCAGACCCAAGGAGTCCTTGATGGCCTGAAGTCCCGCAGCCTGCTCGGCCAGGCTCTTAGAGCTTTCCGGCGGAACGAGGCCCTGGAGTTCCAGCCCTTGGGCTTCCTTCATGGCGGTCGTCAGGGCGTCGATCTCGGTCTGAAGAAGCTGGGCCGCCTTGGCCGGGGTCTCGAAGGCGATACGCATCGCCTCCTGGACGGTGGTCGAGTTCTCCGTGAGCGCCTTCATGGCGCCCTGGGTCTTGAACACCTCGTTGTTCATGACCGTCTGGCGGACGGTGCTTTCCAGTACAGCCTGGGCCTGCTTACCGAAGGCAATCGAGTTCTCACCAAGGGCCGTGGTGACCTGCTGAATGACCTTGTCGGCCGCATCCCACTCGGCAACATAGCCACGAGCACGCTTGGCCGCGTCGGTGGTCCCCTTCGCCTGCTGGCGCAGGGCGTCGATCGAACCGAAGAGGGCCTCGATACGCTGCTGCTCGATCTGAGCCGCCTGACGGCGCTGCTCCGCGCCCTTGCGCTCCTCGGCGTTGAGGTCAGCCCCGGCAACCGTCAGGCGCCGCAGGGCACCTTCGCCGTTGTTGGCCGCCTTCGTGTCCGCCTCGATCGCGTCACCGAGAGCCGTGACACCACCCGCTGCCTCATAGGCGGAGGCTGCCGCCTCCTTGGCCGCATCGTTGGACTTGGTGAACTGAGTGACCAACGCCGTGATACCGGCGATGATGAGGCCGATACCAATGGCCGACAGAGCGGCGCCCAGCAGTGATACACCGACAGCGGCAGCGCGGGCGGCTACGCCCACGGCGGCCATGCGGGCCGCGAGTCCCGTGGTGGCGACGTTACCCACGGCGCCGAGCCGGGTGGTGGCGGCGGCGGCCTGGTTGGTGGCCTGGATGTACCGCTGCGTACCGGCATTCATGCGCTGCTGCTGCGTGATCAGCCTCTGGTTATCGGAAGCCAGTGCAAGTCCAGCAGCCCGGCGGCCCTGGATGGCCTGGATCTCCGAACGGGCGTTGTTCACCGTGGCGAGAGCGAGACGCTGGCTGGCCTGAGCGCTCTGCTGCGCGGCTCGGGCCTGGTCGTTCAGAGCCGCGATGGAGGCGCGTCGCTGCGCGGCTTCCTGAGTGGCCGCTCGGATGTTGGCAAGGTAGCCCCGCGTAGCATTGCTGTTGGCGGCGGCGGCCTCGTTCACCCCTCGCCCGTACGCCTGGTAGATGTTGCGCAGGCTGAGGGTCTGCACACCAAGGCGGGCCTGCGTCTCTCGCATGGCGACCATGCTGCGCAGCGTCTGGAAGGCAATCATCCGCAATGCCGCCAGGGCACCAGCGAAGGCGGTCACGGCGACGATTGCCGTGAGCATCCCCTTCACGATCGACGGGGCCCCCGAGAAGGCCTCGATCATGTCGGTGGCGAACGACGCGATGTCACCCAAAACGATGACGATGTCCTTGCCGACACCCGCGAGGAAGGTCTCGAAGGCGTCGATCATGTTGTCGATCTTGACGCGGGCAGTGTCGTAGAGGATGCCCGTCTGTTCGGCCAGCTCCGAGTTCTTCGAGAACGCGATGGACGCGATGTCTGTCTGCGAGGCCAGCGTGTCGAAGTTCGACGCCAGACGCGAAATGAACTCGATGTCACGCACGGCGCCGACACCCAAGGACTTCAGCACATTGGCTACCGACGCGGTGGCCTCCTCCGCCGACTTCGACGTATCGGTGTACTGCTGCATGCCCTTGATGAACTGACGGAAGAACTCACCCGGGTCCGAGGCCCGGAGGTTCTGAACCTCCTCGCCCGTCAGGTTCATGACGTTGGACAAAATGCCCAGCTCGGCACCTGCCGCCTTCACCGCGTCATCCAGCTCGCGGAAGATACGAGTCGTCGTACCACGTGACCACTCGGGGGGTACACGGAGCGAAGCCAGCGCACCCGCGAGACCGCCGATGTCCTGCGTCGTCAGACCGAACATGGTCGACGAGGTCGAGATGGCCTGCGTGACCTTGAGGATCTCGTCCTCGGTCGCGGCCGACGCCGTACCGACCGCGAGGACCATCGAAGCGAAGTTACTGACCTGCTGCGTCGGCAGGTTCTGCATGTTCTGGATGCGGCCGAAGAGCACCGTCACCTGGTCCGACGCGATGCCCGTCGTGACAGAAAAGCGGATGACCGTACGCGAGAACTGCTCAAGCTGGTCAGTGGCGACACCGGTCTGTGCCGCGAGCTGACCCACACGGGCCACGTCCTCGAAGCTGATCGGCTCCGTGGTGGCCAGACCCTCGAACGACCTCTTCAGGTTGTCGGCCTCGGCGCCGGTTACCTTCGTGACACGAGCGAGCTGCGCGAACGCCGATTCGTGACTGATGCCCGCGCTGATGACCTCGGTGACAGCACTGACGGCCGTCTGCGACATGCGGCGGTACGCCGTCTCCAGCTCGGAAAGATCCTGCCTCAGAAGGTTGCCGGACCCCGAGCCACCGCGAAGCTGCTCGTTCACCTGGCGCTGGGCAGCCGCCACCCGTCGCTGAGCCTCCGCAAGGCGGAGCTGGGCCTGGGCTGCCGCCGCTGCTGCCTGGGTGGCCCGAGCCTGGGCCGCAGCGGCCTGGGCCGCTCCTCGGGTCTGGGCCGCAGTTGCCGCTGCCGTCGCCTGGGCGGCACGGGCCTGAGCTGCCGTGTTCGCCGCTGACGCCTGGGCCAGCCGCTGCTGCGCGGAAGCCAGCCGAGTTGCTGAAGCCAGGGCGTTGTTCTGCGCTGTGGCCGTACGCGCTGTGGCGGTGGCGAGCTGCTGCTGGGAAGAAGCCGCCTGTTGGGCAGCCTGAGCGCGGACCTGGGCGGTCTTGATGGTGGCCTGAGCCAGGCGCTGCTCGGCGATGGCCTGGTCGGTCGCCGCCTTCTTGACCCGGTCCCGCTCCTTGGCCTCCGCGATGGCGGCCTGTGTGCCGCGCGCGGTGGCAGCGGTCATCTGGTTCTGCGCAGTGGCGAGGCTCTTGAGGACCGTGGCCATCTGGATGTAGAGGGACAGCGTCCGCTGAAGACGCTGCGCCTCCTTCTCCCCGATTCCCCGCACAGCGCTGAGGGACCGCTGAAGGCCCTGGAAGGCCTTTTCCATCTGCTTCGTCGCGTTCGAAGACGACAGCTCAGCCTTGTTCAGGGCCTGGATCATCGCCACGTAACCACGGACCGTGGAGGTGATCTGGTTGTACACCCGCAGGGTGCGGGTCAGGTCGGCGGCCTGCTTCTTGTTGACGTCGCCGACCTTGCCCAGCACCTGGTTCAGGTTCTTGAAGACCTGCTCCATGGAGCCACCGGCCTTGGTGACCTGGTTCGCGCCCGCCGTGAACGCCCGGAGATCCAGGCTGATCCTGGCTACAGCGTCGAACTGGCTACTGGCCACCTAGTCCTCCTTGCCGGTGTAACTCTTATACCTGGAAGGAAGGGGCATTCCCTCCCACACGTTGTGAGCGGTCACGTACCGCGTCTCGCCCGGACGGTGCTTCCTCTTGGACCTGCCGTCGGACGTCACGCTGCTGTCCCGTTCACGCTCCAGCTCCGCGCATCCGTAGCACACGGACGACTTGATGCTGAACGCGATCTCATTGTCGGTCGAGTGGCCGATCCAGGCCGGTGTTCCGCAGCTTCCGCATGTCTCGTCCTCCAGGAGAGTCAGTGCCACCGCCAGCATCCGGTTCCTCTCCTCGGACCACTTGGTGCTCTTGCCGGTCAGCAGATCAAGCGGCGGGATCCCCCAGGATCGCGCTGTCTTCAGCACCGGAACCGCCCACCGGTTCGCTTCCCACGTCAGCACTTCCGCCAGGAAATCCGGCGTCGATCCGGCTGGCCCACTCGGCGCTCGCGTCCAGTCCCCTGTGCAGGGCGGTCAGAAGCCGCAGTGTCTCCGAGGCGATGAGCGAGTCGACCAGGTCGCCCAGGCTCTGCTTCGAGGGTGCCCCGGGGTGCGTCACCCCGTCCGGCGTGGTCACGCTCATGCAGTAGGCCGCGAGCTGGGCCACCAGCACATGGCGCGTACGCGCGGTCACGTGCTCCATGTCGTCGTCGTGGACCTTGCCGTTGGCCTTGATGTACTCCTTCTCGGCCTGACGGATGACCTTGCCGTACTTCTGCGGGGTGCCCGCCTGGAAGTTCAGCGTGAGCGCGGTGTCCTTGATCTTCTCGGTCATCTCCGTCATCTGGAGATCGATCGACTCGATGCGCCGCTCCTCGGCGTCGATCAGCTCCGCCAGCTCCGACAGCGTGTCATCGGCGATCGACAGCGCGCCGGTCTCCATGGCCCGCTCCTGCTTGAGTCGCAGGCCGCCGATGGTCTTCACCGCCGCCTCGTAGCTCTCGATCAGTTCACCGAGCGCGACGCCCGACTCCTGGTCCAGATAGACGGTGTGCGCGAACGTGGGAAAAGTCGACTTTCCCTTGATGTACGCGTCGAAGTCGAAGTTGTCCGGGCCCGGCGCCTTGTCGAACCCGGACGTCTTCTCGTTGCTCATGCCATTCCCCTTGGTGTGCGTTACGTATGGAAGCGTCAGCTTCCGGTTTCCTCGCCGCCATCCCCGGCGTCGACAGGAACCCAGTTGTCGGGATACTCCCCGACTTCCCCGGGTGGCAGGTTCACCGGCTCATCGGGCGTCGTCACGAGCCGCAGATGCCGACCTGGACGATGCCGTCCGAGGACTCGCCCTGCGCGTAGAAGACGACCTCCATCTGCACCGGCGCCGTGGCGTCGTTGACGATGTTGGGGTCACCCGACAGGAACTTGAAGACGGTGACGTAGTCACCGTCGGCCGCGTCGGGAACGGTACGCGGGTGCTTGCCGATGCGCTGCACCAGGTAGCCCGGCTGGAGCGGAGTCTTGAACAGCTCCAGCGCCTCGTTGTACACCGACTCGGGCTTCGCGTCGCCGAGGTCGCGGTCGAGGAAGAAGTTGAGGGTGCCCTCGTAGTTCTTCTTCGTCGGGTTGGCCACGTTGGCGTCGTCGCACAGACCACCGGTGTCATCGGTGTCGCGCTCGGTCCAGCCGAGGGTGAGGTCGGTGGTCAGGGCGCAGGAGATGTTCACTCCCGCGTTGATCTCCGCCGCCGTCGGGCAGTTCACGTTCGCGATGCCCGCCGGAATCGGCACCCACCACACGGTGACATTTGGGGGTAGCATCTTAACTTCGTTAGCCACTGGTGGCTACCTCCTTGGAGTTTGCTGATGCCACCCTTGGAGTTTCGGCGGCGGCTTACGCCTGAAGTCTAGATCGTCCGGACCTCATCTTGGGGGTAACACAAAGGGGCCCCCTGCTGGGAGCCCCTTCGGATGCTGCTGCCTACTTGCCATCAGGTGGTGTTGCCGACGACGCCGGAGAAGAAGATGGCCTTGTAGAACCTGAGCCCCACGCCGAGGCCGGTCGGCAGCGGGTCACGGACGGCCGTCACGCCGCCCTCGGCCAGCTCTCCCTGACCGGCTGGCTGAAAGCCGGTGAGAGCCGAGCGGATCCGGTCTTCGAACTGGAGCAGTGACAGGCCGTTGGGCGCCACAACCTCCAGGGCGAAGGTGGCCGTACGGGCCGACATGCCACCGCCGAAGCCGCACAGGTCACCACTCTGCGTGCCGGTGAGAATGTCGGTGAGCTGACCGAACCAAAGGATGGCGAACGGCTTCACAAGACCTGTCGGGTCGATGGGAATCTCGGTGGATTCCGGCACACCTTCCAGGAAGACGCGGTTGTTCGGCACCGACTCCTGGATGTGATCGAAGATCGCCGTCTGCCAGTTGATGATGGACTTGGTCATCAGCGGCCACCGAGGCGTCCACGCAGTTCGGCCAGGACCGTGTTGTAGGCGTCGAAGACCGCGTACATGGGCGTGATGCCGTGCCGTGTGCCGAATTCCTGGAACGGCGCGTAGTACGGGGCCAAGGACTCCCACCCGAAGCTGATCTTCAGGATGTCCGTTCCGAAGTCACCGGTGCCCATGACCTGCCGTTTCATCGCTCCGGTGTCGACACGGGCCTTGGCCCGGACGATGCCCTCGCCACGCCGTCGCGCATTCGACATGTCGAGAATGAGCTGCCTGCGGGACTTGTTCAGGTGGTCGATGACGAAATCGTCCAGCCCGGTGTCCTGCTTTCCGTGCGGCGTACCTCCGGGGTAATAGCGGTGGCCACCGCCGAACCGATAGTTGTACTTGAACTCAATGCCTGCCATGTCGGCTTCCTCCCTATCCGCAGTTGCACCCGGTGGTGATGGGCGGGGGCGTGTTGAACGATTCCACCGGCTGCATCGAGTACGGCGGGGGCAGCACGTTGGGGTGTGCCACGTCCACGTCGCACAGGAGGTTCCTCAGCCACGGCGCCGACGACATCATCATGTTGCGGACGTGGAAGACGAAGTGGGTCAGCTCCTGATCGGCCGGAGAATCGATCACCCTCAGCACATCATGCGCGTGGATGGGTGGCGCCTCCTCTTCAGGGATCTGGAAGCGGACGGCGTGGGCGATACCCGAGTCGCCTCGGATGGTCTTCACGCGGGCTCGCCAGTCCTTGTTCGTCGCGGCGCGCGCCTGGCCCCGGTACAGCAGGACCATGGGCGGAGCGTCGAGGCCGCCGGTTGCCGGGTCGTAGCTGTAGTTCGCCACGTCACCCACGCGCCGGAAGATCTCGCACACGATGAACATGTGGCCGATGGGCACGGAACGCTGGTGCCATGCCCACCGGGGATCGAGTGCCCGCCGGTTCAGCAGGGGTGCCATGGTCTTCTCCTCACACGTGTCCGCTGCCGAATCCGGCGCCACGGTCCTTCGATCCGGCACATCCGCAGGCGCCCGCGTACGAGGTCATGCAGCAGCGCTGGGGGAATCCGCGCAGCGTGTACGGCAGGCAGTCCAGCGGGTAGGGCTGGAAGTCGACGATCTGGAAGGCGTACTCGTCCTCGCTCTGCTCGTCGTCACGTTCGGCGTCGTCTCGTAGCTGACGGGCTCCGGCCAGCAGGGCGTTGGCCACCTTGGCGCCGTCGGTCTGAAGGTCTTCGGTCTTGATGACCTTCGAGATCAGGGCTTCGGAGTTGGCGACGGCGCTGATCGCATCGGCGGCGGCACGCTTGATCCGACCGGCTTCCGACGGGCGCGAGGCGTAGAGGCGCAGCAGGGCACGCAGGTGCGCGTCCGAGAACATGTAGGTCGGCACGCCTTCGCCGGTGAAGTCGACGCGCTCGACATCGGGGATGAGGGCCCGGACGGTACCGATGTCGGTGTCGTAGTCCGGGGGATAGACGGAGACGTTGTCGGCCATGGACCGAGTATCTCCTGAAGGATCACGGAAACGGGGTTCTCACCGGCAGTTCTGGCACAGCCGCACCAGGGCGCCCTGCGTCCGGGGAAACGGGCTCCAGCAGGACCGGCAGAGGGCGGCATGCTGAGAGGGCCCCTGAGAGGCGTTCTCACTCCCATCCGACTCCTGGTGCGCAGGAACCACTGCGAGGCGCTTAGGCGGGCACGCAGCCTGGTTCTCGGGCGTCCCGCTGGCGAAGCCCAGGTCGTCGAGCAGAGAGATCTCTTCCTCCTCGCCCGAGGCTCCGCCCGAGGGCTCGCAGTGTGAGAGAGAAGAGTTTTCTTCGAGGACAGTCTTCTTAGAGACTGCGGGCTGAGCCGACTGTCGGGTATCCCGGCACTCGGGGCTGACCTGCGGTTTTTCCTCCACGCACTCTTCCGACCTGGGGCTTTCGGAATCTTCACCGAGTGCGGGTTTTCCGGCACTCGGCTCACCTGAGCATCCGCTGGTCCGGGGCCCCAGGTTCACCACGACCTTCCCGGCGTCCGTCTTCGGGCGGGACAGCTTCGTGAACCGCGCCTTCGAGCGGTTGCGGGCGGTCTCCGTGGGCTCGATGAGGCGCACATCCATGACGAGCGTCTCGGACCGGACCGTCTCCAGCAGTTCGGCCACCTCCTCGTCGGACGCGGGCGTGTCGTACGTCACGATCTCGGTGGTCCACTGCCCCGCGCCGCCGATCTGGACGCGGAGCTTCACGACGTACCGGGCCGCCTGGAGCAGGCCCATGGCATTTGCCAGAGCCTCCCGGCCGTATCCGTACTTCCTACCGACGCGTTCCAGCGTCATGTCCCAGCCATCCTTCTGACGCAAAAGCACCGTGAGGAGACCGAGCGCCATGAAGTCCAGGTGCTGGGCGTCGTCGATGGTCGCATTGGGGATCATGGCGAAGCTGCGCTGCCGCCCGTGCCGGGTTCGTGCCACCAGGTCTCCACTCCTCTGACCTGCGTTGCTGGCCGCGCAACACCCCGTGGGATACCATGGGCAGCATCGCTGATCGATAGCGATTTTCCAGGGAACCCGGCCTGACTCAGCGGTCATCGAAGGCCGGGTTTTCTGTTTCCCATCCTACCTTTCGGGCAGCAAAAGCCCCAGAAAACCCCTGGGTATTGCCAAGGTTTCCCTGTTGCTGCCTATGGTGTGCCCATCGTCGCGCGAAGTACCCTGGTGCAAGGCATGGCCAATGATTTAGCCTTCGCGCGAAATGGAAGGAGGCGCACGTGCCTGCACTCTGCACACCCGGCGTCCCTCAGCGATGGGAGGCGGACGACGAGCCCGGAGACATGAGCGGCGAGGAGGCCATAGCCGCGTACAGGGAGTGGAGGGCCCGCGTCATCGGGGGCCACGACACTCGCGTGCACGACATGCTCGACCTCCTCGCCGAAATGCGAGAAGAGCCCGGTCTCTAGCCGGTCACCTCGGCCCACACCTTCTTGCCGCCGAAGATGCGTTCCCACCCCCATGCGCTCGACAGGGCGTCGACCAGGGCGATGCCACGCCCCGACTCGTCGCTGTTCCCTGCGCGCGGCGCATGGGGCTCTTCCGGGGAGCGGTCCCGTACTTCAAGACGGACTGCCTGATCCCCGATTCTGGTGATGCTCGCGCCGATCCGGGGAGTCTCGGTGTGCAGGATGGCGTTGGTCATCAGCTCGGACACCACCATGGTGATGTCGTCGATCAGCTCGTCAAGGCCCCAGGTCCGCAGAGCCAGGGTCATATCGTGACGAATCTCCCGTACCGAAGTGCGCTCGGGAGGGTAGCTCTTCTCGTACTGCTGCGGCCCCACAGATACTGCTGTCATGGTCATCGCGCGGCTCCATCGCTCGCGTTCAACGGCGTGTGGCGCCGACGGCGCCACCTGGTTGGTATGACTGAACTTTCCCCGTTGTGCCAAGGTGCCGGAAGTGTTCCACCCAATCGGCATGATCACCGCAAACTCACCCTGACACTGACGTGCTGAACAGACTCTCGCGCAGATGCGGTAATGACAAGTCTCTCTGTGACATAATCTCGCTATCGCGAACAAGCGTTCCACCTGCGGGTGGCGCGGGCTCGCCAAAGGAGAAGACGTCAGTCACACAGGGCACAGGAGAAGACATGGCTTACAGGGGAATCGCCACCATGCGGAAGCGCCTCATCGGCTCGAAGCTCCGCCGCCTCCGCGAGGACCACGGCATGAGCATCGACGCCGTGGCGCAGCAGCTCGGCGTCGGCAAGAGCGTGGTCTACCGTCAGGAGACAGGTCACACCGCCACCTCGATCGCCGACGCCAAGACCTACCTGGACATCTACGGGGTCCAGGATCCGGTGGTCCGCGACCGGATGCTCGCCCTCGCCCGTGCCTGCCGGGTCCGTGGCTGGTGGTTCGCCTACGGGGAGACCGCCGGTGACGAGCACGTCGACCTCGCCGACATCGAAGACCTGTCGACCGAGTTCCGGATCGTCAACCTCAGCGGCTTCCACACGCTGCTGGAGACCGAGGGGTTCGCCCAGGCCTCCCTGTCGGCCTCCCGTCCCGTCCTGGGGCAGAACTTCCACATCGACGACGTCCTGGCGCTGCGCTCCAAGCGCCGCCAGATCATGGATCGCGAGGACGCTCCCAAGGTGTGGGCCGTCATCGGGGAATCCAGCCTCAGCCTCACCTTCGAGGACCCTTCGATCATGATCAACCAGGTGAACCACCTGCTGGAGCTGATGGAGAGGCCGAACGTTTCTCTTCAGCTTCTCCCCTCTTCCAGCGTGGGGAACTTGGTGGTCGAAGGGTTCATGAGCATCATGGGCTTCGACGGAACGCCCGACGGTTCTGTGGTACACACGTACCGGTCTTTCAGTGACCACCCGGACCAGGTGAAGGAAGACCTGCACAGGTTCACCTACATGCAGTCCCACGCCCTGTCCCGGAGCGAAACCCGTCACCGCCTCGAAGCCATCGCCAGCGCGATGCGCCAGAACACCAAGGAGAACAGCGCATGATTCACGACCAGGGTGCCACCGGCTGGCACAAGTCCAGCTACAGCGCGCAGAACGGAAACTGCGTGGAGCAGGGCGTCTCGGCATCCGGTGAACTCGCCAAGGTCCGCGACACCAAGGACTCCGGCGTCGGCCCCGTTCTCGACTTCCACCCCACGGCGTGGGCGAAGTTCGTGGAGTCCGTGCGCTAGGGCTGAAACCGCCCGGCAAGGGCCCGGCCGTTCTCTGTGAGCGGGCGGGCCCTTCCTGTTCTACGGACTCGTTCCGTCGGTCAGGAGGCCGAGGTTCGCCAGCGCCGTCAGTAGGCTGGCCAGAGCCGCGTTACCACCTCTGGATCCTGTCACCGTCTGCTTGCCCACGGCCGCCGATCCATGGAACCCGAGCGTATTGGTGACGCCGTTCAGGGTGTGCACCGGAACCGCCGAAGCGCTTCCCGCGACCAACGGGCCGGTGAAGGTCGCTCCGCCCAGCTTGGCGTACTCCGCAAGAATCTCGTTGCTGGAGGCAGGTCCTACACCGAACTTTGCCGCCGGGATGATGCGGGCCTGGGTTGTATCTGACAGATTTGTGGCTGATCGGGTCATGGCGATGAAGGCGATCAGGATGCCGTTTCCGGGGAGGAACGGGTTGACCACGTGTGCTGCGGTGCCGACGGCGGCAAGGGCGTCCGCGAGAGTGTTGTAGACGATCTGGCCGTACTGGGACACGTAGATCTCGGCCACACCGTCGTTGGTGGGGAAGAGCCAGAGCCGCTGCACAGTAGACCGGTTCGCGCCACCCCCGATGGGCGACAAGACGCCGTTGTTGTCGTAGTTGGCGGGGTCAAGATTCGGGGTGGGGAGTTCCGCCAGGACATTGGTGGCCCGAAGGATCTTCAGCCAGGAGGCGGGCTCCGCACCTACGGTGGATACCACGTGAGGTTCATTGGTGAGGATGCTGTCGATGTAGTGATTCCAGCCCCGCGAGAAGACCTTTCCCGGGCTGACGTTCACCGTCAGGTTGCTTCCCGCTGCTGACGCCAGGTTGCCGGAGATGTTGAAGGCACCGATGGCGTCCATCAAATCGTAGAGCTGGTTCACGGGCTGCTGGATGATGACGGGAATCGACTGCTCGACGATGATCTGCGAGCCGAACAAGGTGGTCACACCCAGCACCAGCATGGTCCGGCGGTCCGAGCCGCTGGGGCGGGTGGGCTGCTGGATGACATTGAGTTCACTGTCCAGCAGCCACCAGGTGACAGCCCGCGACTGAGCCTCCGATTGCAGCTCGACCGTCATGACGGACTCCGTGAGCACCTCGGTGACGACCGGCTCTTCCGGGGTGTCGGCGTAGTCGACGATGAAGCCGTGCAGGGGGGAAATGTCGATGGCGAGCGGGTTGGACGGATTGACCGAGATGTCGCCGCCGCTGGTGATGCCGGTGTTGAGTCCGGACGCCCTGAGGTCGGCGTCGGGTCCGGCAGGGCCCTGGGGTCCGGTCGCGCCTGCGGGTCCCGCCGGTCCCGCAGGACCCTGGGGCCCAGGAGGGCCCTGAAGGGGCTGCCCGGGGCTCGGAGCAACCGGGGTGGTCAGGAGATCCGTGATGTCTACAGGGTCGTCGCCAGAGGGCAACGAGAAGATCCAGGTGGTCCACACGCCGTCGATGAATTCACGGAGCTGCCACGAGCGGCTGGCCGGTGCCACATCCTCCGCGTCGGTGGTGACCAGATCGAGCGAGAACTCGCCTGCCGCGAGAAGGCGTGAGCCGCCACCCGTGAGGATCTGGTTTCCCGTGCTGTCGGTCCACCGGCCGGGAACGGGTGTGAAGAGCACCTTGCCCGCCTGGGCCTTCCCGGTCACCGGGTTGATGTACTTCCCGGTGACAGTCCGGGTTGTGGGCAGAACCATGGGCATCTCCCGTCATCCTGACAGTCATGGTATCCGCGAGATGCACACAAGATCCGATCATGTCGGACACGTGATCAGTGACAGCTACCAGGGGTGACAGTGAGCTACCCTGTGTATGTCCACGTCGAAGTCCGTCTTGTCGGTCTTCCGTTGAAGAGCCCCGCCGTATGCGCCTCGGCGGGGCTTCTTCATGTCCGGAAATTAGAAGAGGCCCCCGAATGAACGGGGGCCTCTCCCGGAAAGGAGAAAGACGACATGTCGACCTGGGTGAAGAGGCCAAGCAGGCGCGCTTTCAAGGTCGACCATACACGCATTTCCCAGTATCAACCAGAAGCCCCCCGCCGTGTAGCTGCGGGAGGCTTCCAGGGTGGTTACCAGGGGGAATGGCGCTCTGGCCCCCACCTGACCCCGTGCCACCCCAGGGGATGGTCAGGGGTGGCGAGGGTCAGTCTCGACTACTTCGAGGCGGGCGGCTGCTTGTCGGCAGGCTTGGCCTCGACGGCCTTCGGCGTGGTCGGCGCGGAGCGGACGGTGATCGGTGCCGCGAAGGAGCCACCACCGGTCGGCGTGCCGTCACCCAGGGAGACCGCCACCGCGCTGTTGTCGATACCGGCGGCACCGACGATCGAGCGGACACGGTACTGGATGTCGTCGTGCGAGAACGAGCCCTCGAACGCCGAGACCTCGCCACCGCCGAGCGTGCGGCCGGTGTCACCCATCACGCGGACCTCGGGGGACTCGTGGCCCCGGAGGAAGGCGGTGACGATGGCCGGTCCGCGCTCGGTGGTGCCACCGGCCGGAACCAGGTACCACGTGGTCGCGGCGTCGGCCGACTGGTCGATCAGCGGGAGCCACTGGCTCTCGACGACCGTGAAGCGACCGGCGATCGGCGACGCCACGTTGATGCGGATCTCGTTGCCCGCGCCGTCGGTGGTGACGCGCATGTACGTGGTCGCCTGGGCGATCTCGTGGGCGGTGAGAGCCAGCGACGGCGGCACGAGCAGAACGTAGTTCTGCACACGGACCATCCGGCCGTTGACGTTGCGCATGCCGATCTGGGTGATGGCCTGCTCCAGCGCCTCCAGCGACAGCGGCGGGTTGTTCGTCACGTAGTTGCCGAGCGGCACCTGCGAGCCGAAGTTCTCCGTCGTGTTGAAGAAGTCCGGGTTCGGGCCGGTGCTCGTGGCGAGCACACCGGTCGTCAGGACGTCCTCGGTGTCGCGGGCCCAGCGGGCCATCTCCGACGGGAGCTGCTGAAGAACGCGCAGCTCGTCGTTGAGGAAGGCCTCCCACGAGAACGGGAAGCGCGCGCCGTACTTGTTGACGAAGTAGTCGCTACCTTCCGTGGTCAAGTTGAAGGTCGGGTACTCGGTCAGCTCCGGGATGCGGGGGAGCGCGCGCACGTGACGCTCGGCACCACCGTTGTGGTCGGGGAGCTGGTCCATCTGCGAGTCCCAGCGGACCAGGCGCGCCGGACGGAAGTCCGGAACCGTGGTGCGCTGCGAGAAGGTGGGCCACTGCTGCGGCAGATCGGCGTACTGGCCGAGCATCGACGCCTGCGAGACCGCCTGGAACAGCAGCGGGAAGTCGCCGGAGCTGACGGCCTCACGGAGGCGACCCATGGCCATGTGCTGGCCGGTACCCGCCTCGCGGATGGTACGGATCAGCTCCATCGGCTTCTTCATCGCAGAGATCTGCGACATGGCCCCACGCTTGATCAGCTCGCGCCGAGTTCGGTGGGCCTCCGCGATCTTGGCGAACTCGCGGTTGTTCGTGTTCTGGATGCCGTCGAGCGCCGCGAGGAGTTCGAGTTCGTTACCCATGGTTCTCTACCTCCTTTCAGGAGCCGGTGGCGATGTCGGGAACAGCGTTCACGACGCCGGTGAGGGTCTGGACGATGTTGACGATCGGGATCGGACGGAGGGGGTTGCCCAGACCGTCGAGCTGCATCATCTTCGTCCAGCCGATGATGGTCCCGAAGAAGTGGTCACCGGCCGCGACCGTGAGCTGACCCGGCGTGGAGCCCGAGGCAGCGGTGATGCTGACCGTGGTGCCCGAGCCGTGTACGGCGGGGTCGAAGTCCTGGACCGGGATGGCCCAGGCGCCGCACAGCGCGATGGACGCCCAGCCGGGCTCCAGGGAGTTCGCCGTGTTGCGTGCCTGCGTGACGGTCAGCGAGCCGATGGTGTAGTCGACGGGAACGCCGCCGACTTCCTGGGCTACGCCGACCAGGTCGCCGATGAGGACCGGGTCACCGTTGCGGGTGGGGTCGTCGTTGACGGCGGGGTCGTCGCCCCGCAGCGGGAGGGGCAGGCTGATCCACTGCCCGTACTTGAAGACTTCGTTGGTCGCCATGGCTCAGAACTTCCCCAGGAGGACGTCTTCGATGGCCGAGAAGTCATCGGACGTGCGCTTGCGCTGCGTCATCGCCGACTCGGAGAGTCCGAGCGACGTGCCGCGCACGTGCAGTTCGTCCTTCTTGATCTCGCCGTTGGACGACTCCGACAGGACGGAGTTCAGGTACTCCTTCTCGCGCTCGATCGACGAGTCCAGGTCCTGACCGGCCTGGTAGTTCTCGGCGAGGCGGACGCGCGAGGAGTTCGGCAGGTCGGCGGCCAGCAGCTTCGCAGCCACCTTGCCTGCGCTCTGCGCCTCCTGAAGCTGGCGGTCCTGCTCCTTCTGCTTGTCGCGCAGGAGCTGGGTGAGGTTGGTGATGGCCAGCGTGAACCGGTCCATCTTGCCCTCGTAGGACTCACGGAGAGCTACGACCTCGGTGGTGAGGTCCCGGTCCGTGACCCCGGACGGGGCGGTGGACGCCGTGGTGACGCCGCCGCCCTGCACCGAGGGCGACGCGTTGCTTTCGGTCATGTAAATCAGCCTTCCTCCGGCCCCAGGGCGAGTGACCACATCCACAGACAGTCCCTCACGGATACTGCGCACAACGCGGCCGGTCGCCGTGTCTTCGATTTCACCCGCAGCCCGGATGGACAGGCCCACATGGTGGGCGAGAGAGCGGATGCGGTCCTTTACGTCGTCGAGAAACTGGATCCTCGCGAACAGACCACGACCGTCGGTCGCCTCTTCGTAGACTGCGCCGTCGACCAGGTAGCCCGCAAGATCGCGGACACTTCGCTCGGGGCGTTCCATCTCTTCGGTGTCCGTCGGGTGATCCAGGTACACGTGCGTACCCGCAGGGAAAGCGATCGGCCCATCGCGGCGCAGCACTTCGGCCGGGTAGTAACCCGAGCTTCCTTGTACATCAGCTTGGATGAGGCGGGCTCGCCAGATTCCCTTGGACTCCACCCCTATCGGGATGAGATCCAGGGTTGCCGATTCCGCCAGGGTGGCGACAACCACGTTTGCATTCCTAACGGCTAGCACGTGTGACAGGACACAGGGTAACGCGTCCAGCCCTGGAAAGGATCAATCTGTCGTATCGCTGTCTTCGCCGCCCTCTTCGTCGCGAAGTTCGTGGTCTCCCATCGACATCGGATCGACCTCCGGCGGAGCGCCACCCTGCGACCTGCCGGAAGGTGCCGGATTGGGCGTCTGCGCTGCGGTGTTGGGCTGGAGGATGTAGGGGAGATCCTCCGGCTTCGGCGGGTCCTTGGGGAAGTCGTCCCACTTGTCGTGCCACGCGTCGAGCACCATTGCGCGGGATTCGGAAGCCGAGAGAATTCCCAGTCGCACAGCCATGTTGATGGCCTGAAGGCGACGGTGAACGGGCTCTTCGGAGATCTCGGGCCACCGCAGACGGACCTTCAGACCGAGCAGCCTGAAGATGATCGTGAAGGCCTCGTCCATCGCCTTCTGGCGCGCCTGCATGACGAGAATGGTGGACGTGTCGAGCGCTGCCGCCGTGGCCCGCGTTCCGAGAGTCGGGTCCTCGGTGAGAGCGGGAAGGGGAACATCCAGAGCGGCGGCGATCATCGCGGCGAGAGGCCGACCGGCGTCGAAATCGACTGCTGTGTTACGGCCGACGGCCGTCAGATCCTGACCGGATCCCAGGACGGCGGAAGCACCGATCGCCAGGGGCTGTCCGGTCGACGGGTCAGTACGCGGGGCCTGTGCGAGCTGCGCTGCGGTCCGGCGCACACCGCGCGACTTCTCGCTTGTCACCTTCCAGGCGAAGCGGGCGTACGCCTTGGTCAGGGTGGCGCAGTTCTCCAGGTACTCCTTGTACGCCTTCGTCCACCACACGGCGGGCAGTACATCGGGGATCCCCCAGCGCCAGCCGACGAGGCGATTGAAGGCGATGTGCACGATGACCTTGCTGTGGTCCACGGGATCGCCGTCGATCCGGGTGCGGACCCGCTTGCGGTCGTTCTGGTCGACGAGGCTGTTCGTCGGGTACCAGACCGAGGTGTTGCGGAAGGCGACGGACTGTGCGCCGTCCCGGTTCATGTTGGTCCACGAGCGCCCTCCCCGGTTGAAGTCGGGGTCGGTCGTGGGCCGTTCGTCCACGGCGGCGCCGGAGTCGAGTTCGAGATCCCAGTCGTTCCATGTGCGCCGCAGGTAGAGGATGCGTTCCCGGTTGCCGCGCTGGGAGACGGCTTCGGTGATCTCCTCGAACGGCACGCGCTGCACCGTCTTGTTCTTCTTGTCGACGAGGAAGAAGAGGTTGCCGTCGGTGGCCGCCGTCATCTCGATCTCCATCTGGGCGAGCGAGCCCGTCAGGACATCGTCGAGGCCCGGCGGGAGGGTCGGCTCGACGTTCACGCTGCGGGGGCGGCCGGGCCCTCCGGAGACGAACTCCTTGGCCACGACGCTGACGCCGGATCCCCAGATGTATCCGGTGCGGACCTTCAGTCCACGCTCGACCAGGGGGTTCACGGTGGCGACGGCACGGCACAGTTCCGAGGCGCGGTGGAGTCCGTCGAGCGTGAAGGAGTTGGCCGAGTCGGCGACGCCCGCGAGGGGGCGCCAGCCGATGTCTTCAAGTGCGAGCTGAGCCGTGGAGAACTCACCGGCCTCCTGAATCATCTCCTCGGAGACCAGGCCGGTGAGTTCTTCGTTGCGCGCTTCCAGCGAGTCGACGAGCGCTCTTACCTGCTTGTGAGACAGCTCTTCGAGGTTCATGCCGTCGTAGTCCATAACCCCAGAATAATCCGGAT
>Ga0307416_100000702_pt1 | contig 17383 bp, 18 predicted proteins | sample DK1Cmetagenome_2_FD_203821 | JGI IMG/M metagenome (GOLD analysis project Ga0307416, IMG submission 203821) | Maize rhizosphere microbial communities from greenhouse at UC Davis, California, United States - DK15-C-3 | ecosystem: Host-associated > Plants > Roots > Rhizosphere > Soil | place...
GCCAGCAGACGCTGGGATGTCCTCGGAACCGCCACCTCGCCCGTGTCCGACAGCAGGCGGAAGCCACCGAGCATGGAGAGCTCGGGGTCGGTGTGCGGCAGAAGGTCGAGCGTCGCCATAGCCCCCCCTGCCGCAGATCGGTGACTTTCAGCAAAGTAGGGCGAGCAACTGATTAGGTCAATACGTCTCATACGATCGGTCCGCTGGCATCCTTGACGGGCATGCGCCCTCCGGACGCCTACGCTGAGGCGCAACGCACGCGCCTTGAAGGGGGCGGACATGCCGGTCGGGTATCTGGTGGGCGTTCTCGTGGTCGCGGTCCCCGCCCTGTTCGCCCTGGCGCCGCAGCGCTCGGTCCCCAACCTCATCAACGAGCTGCCGATCCTCGGGCTCTACTGGCTGGTGTTCGATACGGCCCTGGCGTTCGCCCAGGGTGACATCGACACCGCCGGCGGCTGGGCGACCGTGGGGCTGGCCGACGTGACGACCGCCGGGCTCGCCGTCATCGCCTGGCGCGGGCTGCGGGCCAGGCCGGTGCTGGAGCGGGCCATGGCCGAGGCCCTCGGCGCCGCCTGGCACGCCGCCATCGACCCCGGGCTCGCCGCACGGCCGCGCCGCCGGCTGCCGCTGGCCCGCATGCTGCTCCTACCGCTGTCGCGGCGTCGCCGCGACGTCGAGCGGGTGGCCGACATCCCCTACGGCGACGCCGGCCGCCGCAACCTGCTCGACCTGTACCGCCGCCGCGACCATCCCGCGGGCGGCCCGGTCCTGATCCACCTGCACGGCGGCGGCTACACCCAGGGCCGCAAGAACAGCCAGTCCCTCCCCTGCTGTACCGGCTGGCCAGCCAGGGCTGGGTCTGTGTCAGCGCCAACTACCGCCTGCGGCCCGCCGCCCGGCACCCCGAGCACCTGATCGACCTCAAGAAGGTGATCGCCTGGGTGCGCGCCAACGGCCCCGAGTACGGCGCCGACCCGGCGCGGCTGTTCGTGTCGGGCAGCTCGGCCGGCGCCCACATGGCCGCGCTGGCCGCCCTCACCCCCAACGACCCCGCCTTCCAGCCCGGCTTCGAGGACGCCGACACCTCGGTCACCGCCGCCATCGGGTTCAACGGCTGGTACGGCGGCTACTACGGCCAGGACGACGCCTCCTCGCCGCTGCGCCATGTCCGGCCGGACGCGCCGCCGTTCTTCATCGCCCACGGCGACCACGACACCGTGGCCCCGGTGGAGGTGGCCCGGCGGTTCGCCGCCACGCTGGCCGGCGTCTCGCGCAACCCGGTCGTCTACGCCGAGCTCCCCGGCGCCCAGCACGCCTTCGACCTGTTCGGCTCCCTCCGCTTCGAGCAGGTCGTGGACGCCGCCGACGCCTTCACCGCCTGGGTCCGCTCGTCCGCGTCCCCTCCCGGACCACCACCGGCGGCCGGGGTCCTAGCCGGCGTGGGGCACCGCCGCCGCGTACCTGGCGGCGAGGGTGTCGAACAGGCGCTTGGGCTCCCAGGCCATGCCGGGGTAGCGGGTGCCCTGGCCCGGGTGGCGACGGTGCGCAGGGCGTCCCGGGCGCGGGCCAGGCTGGCCTCCAGGGCCGCCCGGCCGTCGGGGGTGGACCAGGTGGCCGGGTCGGTCATGGTGGCCAGCCGGCCCTGGAGGCCCTCGCCGGGGACAAAGCCCGAGCAGAACAGGGAGATCTCGCCGCCGAGGACCAGGACGATGTCCACGCCGGCCCGCCGCAGGCGCTCGGCCCGCTCGGCGATGCCGGCGAGCCGCTCGACGAGCTCGTCCGGGCCGAGGTCGGAGAGGAACGGGGAGAACCACACCTGCATCCCGGCCGCCGACGCGTGCCGCGCCGCCGCCTCCAGCCGGTCGACCCGGTCGCCGGTGACGCGGACGGCGTTGGCGTGCAGGTCGCCGGCGATGATCTCCAGCTCCCGCCGGACCGTGCCGTCGTCGAAATCGACCCGGGTGCTGGTCCCGCCGACGACGACCCCGGTGTCGTAGTTGATGCCGAGCGTCTGCATCGCGATGGGTCCTCAGCGGTCGGCGGTGGCGGGGAGCTCGGCCGGACGCGGCCGGGGTGCCGGGGCGGCGCGGCTGTGGGCGGTCGCGTCCCGGTGCAACCACAGCACGGTCAGGGCCAGGCCGGCAAGGAACGGCAGCCCATGGATGTCGCGGGCGACCGTGTCGGCCACGGCGAGCGGGATGGCCACGACCGCCTCGACCCGCAGGACCGCCGGGACGCGGCTGGTGCGGCGCAGGGCGTAGGCGGCGAGCCCGCCGAGCAGGGCCGCGAAGGCCACCGAGGTCCCGCCCTGGCGGGGCTGGAACACCTCGCCCAGCCCGTGGCCGACGAGGGCGCCGACCAGGTAGAGGGCGATCCACCGCCGGGGCGGGAACACCTGCTCGGCCACGGCCCCGACGACCGCGGCGGCGACCAGCACGCCCACGACCACGAGCACGGACCGGTCGGTCTGGACGAGCACCGGGCTGAGCAGCCGCCACAGCTGGCCGGAACGCAGCGCCGACGGGTCGCGGCGCAGCGCGTCCACCACGCCCGGCCCGGCCAGGCGGGAGGCGGTCACGGCGGCGGTCAGGGACAGGGCGACGGTGGTCAGGACCGGGAACCGCCACCGGCGGTGACGGGGAGGGGCAGGGGTCATGGTCGCCTCGCTTTCGAGGTCGTCGGTGGTGTTCCAGCCGAGCGGGCTCCCTGGCAGGGTGCGCCGGGGCAGCCGGGCCGGCATCGGGCAAGCGGATGATCGGCGCCGCCCGGTGGCGAGATCATCCAGATGGATGACCGCGGCGGGGCCGGCCGTACACTCGACCAGGGTCCACCGGGAACTGGAGGCGGTGCGTGGCCGAGCAGACCGGCCCGTTCGTCGGCCGGGCCGACGCGCAGGCGGCGTTCGGGTCGGCGCTGGCCGGCGCCGCGCGGGGCGAGGGCGCGGTGGTGCTGGTCTACGGCGAGGCCGGGATCGGCAAGACCCGGCTGTGCGACCAGGTCGGCGGCGCCCACCGCGACGCCGGCGGGCAGCTGGTGGTCGGCCGGGCCGTCCTCGACGAGGCGGGGGCCGCCTTCGGCGCCGTCGCCGACGCCCTCCGGGGCGCGCGCCGGTCGGCGCCGCGCCTGTGGCGGGCCGCGGCCGGGCGCGGCGAGGTGCTCGACGCGGTCGTGCCCGAGCTGGCCGACCGCCGGGCGGGGCCCCGGCCGGCCCCGGCGGACCGGCCGGTCGTGTTCGAGGCCCTGCTCGACTCGGTGGACGAGTCGACCCCGGCCGACCTGGCGACCCTGTGGGTGCTGGACGACGTCCACTGGGCCGACGACGCGACCTGGCAGTTCGTCCGCTACGCGGCCCGCCGGGTCGGCGACATGAGCCTGGTCCTGGCCGTCGCCTACCGGGACGAGGAGATCGGCCCGGCCGGCGCCCGCTGGAGCGACCTGGTCCAGCTCAAGCGGGACCGGCGGGTGGTCGCCCTCCCGCTGGACCGCCTGGCGGCCGGCGATGCCCGCCGGGTGGTCGAGGCGGTGGCCCCCGGGCTGCCGGCCGAGCAGGCGGCACGGGTGGTCGAGCGCGGGGCCGGGACGCCGCTGCTGATCGAGGAGCTGGCCCGGCTCGCCGGCCGGCCCGGGGACCTGCCGGCCGTCCCCGACGTGGTGCGGGCCACCGTGCTCGAGCGGGCGGCCCGGCTCAGCCCGGCCGGGCGGGAGCTGCTCGACCTGGCGGCGGTGGCCGGCCTGGCCGTCGACGGCCGGCTCCTGGAGGCGCTGCGGCCGGGCGCCCGGGTCGGGGAGCTGGCCGAGGTGGGCCTGCTCCGCCCCGACGGGTCCGGGTTCCGGTTCTCCCACCCGCTGCTGTGGGAGGCGGCCCAGGCCGAGGTCGCCCCGGCCCGGCGCCGCCCCCTGCACGAGGAGCTGGCGGCGGCCCTGTCGGCCGACGGCGACGGCGCCGTCGAGCAGGTCGCCGGCCACCTCCGCCGCGCCGGGCGGCCCGCGGCCGCCCTGGAGGCGCTCGCCGGCAGCGCGGCCGCGGCCCGGCGGGCCGGCGACCTGGGTCGGAGCGGAGCCTGGCCCTGGCCGCCTTCCACCTCGCCGAGGGCTGCCCGGACCTGGGCGACCGCCGCGAGGCGCTGCGGGGCGACGCCATCGGGGACCTGTACGTCACCAGGCGCTGGACCGAGCTCGACCCCCTGCTCGGTGACGCCTGGGCGGGCCGGGACGGCCTCGCCGAGGACGACCGGGCCCGGCTGGCCAGGCCGCTGGCCTGGCTCCTATTCGCCCGGGGCCGGATCGGCGAGTCGTGGCGGCTGATCGAGCGGGAGCTGGCCCGCGAGGTCGACGCGGGCGCCCGCGTCGACCCGCCCACCCTCCACAGCCAGGCCAGCTACCTCGCCTGGATCCGCGGCGACACCGAGGCGGCCGTGGCCCACCTCGACGCCGAGGAGGACCGGGCCCGGCGCGCCGCCGACCGCCATGCCCTGTGGTGGGCGCGGCACTTCCGGGTCCACCTCGACTACCGCCTGGGCGGCGACCGGGCGGCGGCCGTGGCCGCGTTCCGGGCCAACGCCGCCGACGCCCGCGAGCTGGGGATCCTGGACGGCGAGGCCCTGGCCCGGTGGGACCTGGCCTGTCACAGCGGGGACCGCCACGACCTCGACGAGGGGCTCCGGGCGGCCGAGCGCGCCGGGGCCCGCGCCACCGGCCAGGACCTCCAGGTGCTGGCGGGCCTGCTCGAGCTCATGGAAGGGCACCCCGATGAGGCCGAGTCGCTGCTGGTCCGCTTCGGCTCCCGGGCCCGGGCCGCCGAGCCCCTGGCCGCCCCCTGGATCGACCTCAACCGCGCCCTGGTCGCCCTGCACCGTGGCCAGCGCGAACCGGCCCGCGGCCTGCTGCACGGGACCAGCGCAGCCACCGAGGCGGCCGCGACCGAGTACCACCGGGCCGACCGCGCCGCCGCCCTCGGCTGGCTGGCCTGGGAGGAGGGGCGGCACGCCGACGCCACCGCCCACCTCGGCATCGCGGTCGAGCTGTGGCGCACCGGCTGCTGGCACACCCTGGCCGGCGGGCCCGCCCTGCTGCCGCTGGGTGTGGACGCGCTCCTGCGGACCGGGCGCGACGAGGAGGCCGGGGACCTGCTGGCGCGGGCGCCGTCGCCCGCCGGCGCGCGCTTCTACGAGGCCGCCCACGCGGCCGCCCGGTTCCGCCGCTCCCCCGGCCCGCGGCTGGCGTCCGAGGCCTCCTCGGCGGCCCGGTCGGCGGGATGGCCGTGGCTGGCGGCGGTCGTCGGCACCTGGCGGGGGGAGCTGCTCGGCGAGCCCGCGTCCGCCGCCGCGGCCGCGGCCCTCGGCGAGGACATCGGCGCCGACGCCCAGGCGGCGCGGGCCGCGGCCGTCCTGCGCCGCCTCGGCGCCCCGCCGCCGCGGCGGCCCCGCGCCGGCCCCCTGTCGGAGCGGGAGCTGGAGGTGGCCGAGCTGGTGGCCGAGGGCCTGTCCAACCCCGCGATCGCGGCCCGGCTGTACCTGAGCCGGGCCACGGTGGCCAGCCACGTGGCCCACATCCTGGCCAAGCTCGGCTTCTCCGCCCGCACCCAGATCGCCTCCTGGGTCGCGGGGCGCGGGGTCGCCCTGTGGGACCTGCGCGACTCAGCGGGTGATGCCGAGGACCCGGTCGCAGAGTGACCAGGAGGCGCCGACGAAGGCGCGGCGGCCCCGGTCGTCGTGCAGGGAGCGCATGAGCAGCCCGTGGAGGCCGTCGAGCAGGAACGAGGCGGTCAGCTCGGGGTCGTCGACGGCGAACTCGCCGGCCTCGGCGCCGCGGGCCACGAACCGGACCAGCGCCGCCCGGGCCTGGTCGAGGGGCTCGTCCTCGAGCTGGGCAAGGTCTACCCGGGTGGAGTGCGGCCTGCCCGCCGCCGACTACCTGCTCGCCCGCGACGACCTGCTCGTCGGCTTCCCGGCGGTGGTGGCCAACATCACCGGCGCCCAGCCATGTCGGTACCGCTGTGGTGGAACCCGGCCGGGCTGCCCGTCGGCGTCCACTTCCTCGGCCGCTTCGGCGACGAGGCCACCCTGCTGCGGCTGGCCTCCCAGCTCGAGCGGGCGCGCCCCTGGGCCGGGAGGTGGCCCGTCCCCGGACCGGGGTAGTGTGGGCGGCCCGCGCACAAAGGACGTGGCCATGGACTGGAAGCTGGAGCTGGTCGCCGTCCCCGTCACCGACGTGGACCGGGCCAAGCGGTTCTACACCGAGCAGGTCGGCTTCAACGCCGACCACGATCACAAGATCAGCGACGAGCTGCGGTTCGTCCAGCTCACCCCGCCGGGGTCGGCGTGCTCGATCGCCCTGGGGACCGGGGTCACCGACGCCCCGCCGGGGTCGGTGACCGGCCTGCAGCTGGTCGTCTCCGACATCGAGGCCGCCCGCGCCCGCCTCCTCGAGGGCGGGGTCGACGTCGGCGAGGTCCAGGACTTCCCCTGGGGCCGGTTCGTGTTCTTCGCCGACCCCGACGGCAACCGCTGGGCCGTCCAGCAGATCGTCTACCCCGGCTAGACCGCGGCCGACCAGATGAGGAACCGGGAGGGCAGGGGCGGTTCGCTGGAGCTGGGGACCGGCCGGGTGGAGGCGTTCAGCGACGGGGTGATGGCGGTGATCATCACCATCATGGCCCTGGAGCTGCGGGCACCGGAGGGGGTGACCCTGGAGGCGGTCCGCGCGCGGCTGCCGGGGCTGCTGGTGTACGTGCTGAGCTTCACGATCATCGGCATCTACTGGAACAACCACCACCACCTGCTGCGGGCCGCCGAGCGGATCAGCGGGGCGGCCATGTGGGCCAACCTGTTCCTGCTGTTCTGGCTGTCGCTGATCCCGGTGCTGACCGAGTGGCTGCGCGAGGAGTACCAGCACGCGCTGCCGGCGGCGGCCTACGGCGCGGCGGCCCTGGCGGCCGGGTTCGGGTACTCGGTCCTGGCCCGGGCGCTGATCCGGGCCAACGGCCCGGACTCGGCGGTGGCGGCGGCCATCGGGTCCGACCGCAAGGGCTATGCGTCGCTGGCCCTGTACGCGGCCGGGGTCGGGCTCGCCTTCGTGAGCCCCTGGATCGCCTACGGCTGCTATGTGGCCGTGGCCGTGCTGTGGTTCATCCCCGACCGGCGGTTCACCCGCTCGTAGCTCACGGCGTGGCCGCGAGGTCGAAGCTGACCCCGGTCTCGCGCTCGGAGACCTCCCAGAGGGAGCCCATGGCCTCCCGGCTGCGGGAGCGCCCGAACATCGGGCGGCGCACCGGCGGCCCCCAGTTCACCCAGCGCGGGGTGTAGAGGGCGCCGCCGACCGCGCCCGGGTCGGTGGCCGCCCGCAGCAGGGAGAGGGCGCCCTGGGCCGGGGTCATCCCGAAGCGGCGGACGGCGGCGTGGAAGAACCGCTGGCTGGGGCCGCCGGTCTCGCGGGCGCTGCGGGCCTGCAGGTCGGTGCTGGTGAACCCGGGGTGGACGACGATGCTCCTGGCCGGCGACCCGGCGGCCCGGAACCGCCGGTCCAGCTCCAGGGCGAAGTGCAGGTTGGCCAGCTTGGACTGCCCGTAGGCCCGCCAGGGGTCGTAGTTCCCGTGGAGGTGGGGGTTGCCGGGGTCGACCGGACGGCCGAAGTGCCGGCCGGTGCTGGTGACCGACACCACCCGGGCGCCGTCGCTCTGCAGCAGGGCCGGCAGCAGCAGGGCGGTGAGGGCGAAGTGGCCGAGGTGGTTCACGCCCAGCTGCATCTCGAACCCGTCCTCGGTCCGCCGCTCGTCGATGCCCATCAGGCCGGCGTTGTTGACCAGGATGTCGACGCGGGGGTGGCCGGCGAGGACCGCCGCCGCAGCCTCGCGGACCGAGGCCAGCGAGGCCAGGTCGAGGGGCCGCAGCTGCAGCTCGGCGGCCGGGACCCGGGTGACGATGGCGTCCCGGGCCGAGGCGGCCTTGGCCTGGTCGCGTGCCGCCATCACGACCAGGGCGCCCCGACGGGCCAGCTCCCGGGCGACCTCGAGCCCGAGCCCGCCGTTGGCGCCGGTCACCACGGCGACCCGGCCCGACTGGTCGGGGATGTCGGCGGCGGTCCAGCTCATCACGGCTCCTCCCGGGTCATCGTACCCGGCTGCCGGGGACCGGGGACCCGGCGGGTGACGTGCAGCAGGTACTCCTTGCGGTCGCGGGGGTTGTGGTCGGTCCGCGGGCGGGTCGGCGGGGTGCCCCGGACCGGCTCGTGGTGGTCGAAGGCGGACTCGACCACGCCCTCGCCGCGGGTCAGGCCGGGGAGCTGCTGCTCCAGGTCGTGGACCCGGGCGGCCGGGACCATGCCCTCGACCACGGCCGTGGGGCCGGCGATGGTGGTGGTCCGGGGGACGGCCCGAAGGCGGCCGAGCACCGGCAGGGCCGGGCCGAGGGTGTCGGCCGGGAGCTCGGCCCGGAACCGGTGCACCGGCTCCTCCACCCGGGTCCCGGCCTGCTCCAGGGCCTGCATCAGGACCAGCGGGGTCAGCAGGCGGAAGTCCCCGGCGGTGCTGGACATGCTCTTGTCGAAGGTGGCGTGGGCGTGGCTCTGGCGGGGCCAGTAGCCGGAGTGGGTCATGGTGACCGTGCAGTCGGTGACCTCCCAGCCGTAGAGGCCCTGGCCGAGGGTTTCGTGCACGGTCTCGGAGACCGCCCGGAAGAAGGCGTACGGCATCGACCCCAGCTCGACCTCCAGCCGGAACCGGACGCCGCCGCCGGGCGGGGCCGGCTCGACCCGCAGCCCCACGGTGGCCAGGAAGGGGTTGGGGTCCACGCCGATGAGCTCGAACGCGGCCCCGGTGCCGACGGGGCGTTCGATGCAGATGGTGGTCGTCTCGCTGAAGCCGACCTCGAGGCCGAACTCGCCGGCCAGGGTGGCCTGGATGACCTCCTTCTGGACCTCGCCGTACAGCGACACCAGCAGCTCCTGGCGCCGGTCGTCCTGGCGCAGGTTGATCAGCGGGTCCTGCTCGGCCAGCTGGGTGAGGGCGGTGTCCAGGGCGCCCTTGTCGGCCGGTCGGCTGGGGACGACCACCGTCTCCAGGGTCGGCGGGGCGAAGTGGTGGCGGTCGTCGGCGCCCGCCGAGCCGCCGACGGTGTCGCCGATCCGGACGGCCCGCAGGCCCCAGAGCTTGCCGATCTGGCCGGCGGCGACCGAGGCCCGCGGGACGGCCGCGCCCCGCTCGAACACGCTGACGGCCGTCACCTTGTCCTCGGCGGCCGGGCCGAACCGCAGCCGGTCCCGGACCCGCACCGTGCCCGAGCGCATCCGCACATAGGCGACCTTCTCCCCCGCCGGGCCCCGTTCGACCTTGAACACCGTGCCCGCGGCCGGGCCGCCGGGGTCGCCCCCGGCCGGGGGGAGCAGCTCGGTGACGCCGGCGGTCAGCTCGGCCACCCCGGCCCCGGTGATCGCCGACCCGAGGAACACCGGATGGACCAGGCCCCGCGCGACCTGGGCGGCCAGCTCCCGGCGGAGCCGGCGGTACGGACCGGCGCCCCCTCGACGTAGTCGGCCAGCAGCCGGTCGTCGTGGTCGGCGAGCAGCTCGGCCAGCCGGGCCGTGAAGGCCGGGTCTTCGGGGCCGGAGGGGCGGGACCCGGCGGCCGGCGTGCCCTGGTCGTGGGCCGAGCCCATGGCCACCACCGCCGGCGTCAGCCGCTCGGCGATGGCCCCCACGGCCCGCCCGGCGTCGGCGCCGCCGCGGTCGAGCTTGTTCACGAAGATGAGGGTCGGGATGCCGAGGCGCCGCAGGGCCCGGAACAGCACCCGGGTCTGGGCCTGCACGCCCTCGACGGCCGAGACGACCAGCACGGCCCCGTCGAGCACGCTCAGCACCCGCTCGACCTCGGCGATGAAGTCGGGGTGGCCGGGGGTGTCGATCAGGTTGATGGTGGTGTGGCCGACCACGAACGACACCACGGCCGACTTGATGGTGATGCCGCGCTGTCGTTCCAGGTCGAGAGAGTCGGTCTGGGTGCTGCCGTGGTCGACACTGCCGATCTCGTCGATGACCCCGGCGGCGTACAGCAGCCGCTCGGTCAGGGTGGTCTTACCGGCGTCGACATGGGCCAGGATCCCGAGGTTCACGGTGTCCACGAAGCGTTCTGTCCTCGCATGCAGGGGCGGAGCCCGTCCGGGCGGACATGAACGCGGGTGGCATCTCGGTCTCCTGGCGGTTCTCGGTCGGCGTTGCCGGCAGCACAGCAGACGGCCGCCCGGCCGGCAACCGGATTTCCCGCCGTCAGCCCGGCGCGCTGGTGCGCCCGCGGGACCCGATCCGGCGCCACCACGGGTCGCCGCCCTGCTTGAGCTCCTCGCGGACCACCGAGATGAGGTCGGCGTAGCGGGTCCGGACCTCGGCCCGGTGGCCGTCGGCCTCCTTGCGGTGGATGGCCGCCTCCTCGGCGTTCCTGGCGGCGGCGGCCGCGGCCGTGGCCGTCCGGTAGCGCTCCCAGGCGGTCAGCAGGGAGTCGCGGAGGGAGAGCACCGCGGTGGTGGCGAACGCCTCGACCCGGGCCTGGAACTGGCGCCACTGCTCCCCGGGTACGGCCTCGAAGGGGTCGGGCCGCTTGCCCGGTTCGGCGACGTAGGTGGCGATCCGGCCGAGGACGGCCAAGACCTCGACATAGGCCTCGGCCCGGCGCTCGCGCACCCAGCGGTCACGGTCGAGCCGGGCGCCGTCGGGCGAATCCAACCAAGGAGGGCGGGATCCGCACAAGTCGCCCGACCCGGATCTACCGGGTCGGGGCCGGGGCGGGCTCGTTGCGCCAGCGGTGCCACAGGGTGGCGTACGGCCCGTCGGCGGCGACCAGCTCGGCGTGGGTGCCGAGCTCGGTGACCTGGCCGTCCTCGACCACCGCCACCCGGTCGGCGTCCGAGGCGGTGTGGAGGCGGTGGGCGATGGCGACCACGGTGCGGCCGGCCAGGACCGCCGACAGCGACCGTTCCAGGTGGCGGGCGGCCCGGGGGTCGAGCAGCGAGGTCGCCTCGTCCAGGACCAGGGTGTGGGGGTCGGCCAGGACCAGGCGGGCCAGGGCGACCTGCTGGGCCTGGGCTGCCGAGAGGGCGTGGCCGCCGGTCCCGACCACCGTGTCCAGCCCCTGGGGCAGGCTCTGGACCCAGGCCAGGGCGTCCACCGCCTCCAGGGCGGCCGCCACGGCGGGGTCGTCGGCGCCGGGACGGGCCAGGATCAGGTTGTCGCGCAGGGTGCCCGCGAACACGTGCTGCTCCTGGGTGACCAGGACGACGTGGCCGCGCAGCTCGTCAAGGGGCAGGTCGACCAGGTCGACCCCGCCGACGCTCACCGACCCGGTCCGGGGCCCGTTGACCCCGGCGAGCAGGCGGCCGAGGGTCGACTTGCCGGCGCCGCTGGGGCCGACGACGGCCAGCCGCTCCCCCGGGCGCAGGTCGAGGTCGACCCCGTGGAGCACGTCGCGGCCCTCGGTGTAGGCGAAGCGGACCCGGCGGGCGGCCAGGCGCTCGCCGGCGGGGCGGGCGCCGGTGGCCCGCCGGTCGGCGGGCACGTGGGCCACGCCGAGGACGCGGGCGAAGGCGGCGGCGCCGACCTGGAGGTGGTCGAGCCAGGACAGCAGGACGTCGAGGGGCTCGACGAGCTGGCGCATGTAGAGGGCGACGGCGGTGACCTGGCCGACGGTGGCCAGCCCCTGGGCATGCAGCAGGCCGCCGGCCAGGACCGCGGTCGTCACCGGGATCAGGTAGCCGCTCTCGATGGCCGGGTAGAAGACGGTGCGCAGGTACAGGGTGTAACGCTCGGCCCGGTACTGCTCGGCGATGTCGTCGTCGGTGCGGCGGATCCGGCGCCGCTGGAGCCGCAGGGCCTCGATGGTGCGCCCGCCCTCGACGGTCTCGGTGATCCCGCCGGTCAGCCGCGACCAGGCCGCCATCTCGCGCAGGTAGCCGGCCGGGGCCCGGCGCAGGTACCAGCGGGTCGACAGCCACAGCAGCGGCACCACGACCAGGACCGAGGGCAGGGTGATCCAGGGCGAGACGACGACCGCCGCCCCGATGGTCAGCAGGGTCGTGACGGCGGCGATCAGGGTCTCGGGGACGGCGAAGCGGACCGTCTCGGCCACGTCCTCGACGTCGCGGGTGGAGCGGGCCAGCAGGTCGCCGGTGCCGGCCTGCTCGACCGTGCCCAGGGGCAGGGCGAGCACGCCGTCCAGGAACTCCTCGCGCAGCTCGGCCAGGACGCGCTCGCCGAGGATGTGCGAGGCCAGGCGGGCCACCCGCATGAGCACGACCTGGGCGACCAGGGCGGCCAGCACGGCCAGGGCGATCCGGTCGACCCGCCCGGTGGTGGTGCCGCCGGTGACCTCGTCGACCAGCAGACCGAGCAGGGCCGGGCTGGCCAGACCGGCCAGGGCGGCGGCGGCGTGCAGGCCGACGGTCAGGGCCAGGCGGCCCCGGTGGCGGCGGGCCACCACCCGGGCCCGCTCCCGGACCTGGGCGGCGGTCGCCACCGGCAGGCCGGCGGCCGCGGCCGCCGGCGCGGCCGATGCGGTGGCGGTGGCGGTGCTCACGGTTCCTCCCCTCGGGTGACGACCGCGCGGTAGCGCGGCTCGGTGTCGAGCAGGTCGCGGTGGGTGCCCTCGGCCACGACCCGGCCGCCGGCGACCAGGGCGACGGTGTCGGCGCGGTCCAGGACCAGCGGGCTGGTGGTGCAGACCACGGTGGCGCGGCCCCGCCGGGCCGCGGCCAGCCGGTCGGCGATGCGGGCCTCGGTGTGGGCGTCGACGGCGCTGGTCGGCTCGACCAGGACCAGGATCTCGGGGTCGGCGACCAGGGCCCGGGTCAGGACGAGGCGCTGGCGCTGGCCGCCGGAGAAGGTCCGGCCGCGCTCGGCCACCTCGGTGGCCAGCCCGTCGGGCAGGGCCTGGAGGACGTCGGCGGCGGAGGCGGTGTCGATAGCCGCCCGGACCCGCTCGGGCGGCGCGGAGCCGGTCGGGTCGAGCTCGGCGGCCAGGGGGCCGGTGAACAGCCGCGGGTCGTGCTCGCTGACCAGCACCCGCCGGCGCACGACCTCCAGCGGCAGGTCGCGGAGGTCGATCCCGCCCAGGCGGACCCCGTCGCCGTCGGCGAACCGGCCCAGCCGGTCGGCGATGGCGACGGCCTCCTCGGGCACGCCGGCCACGACCGCGGTGAGCCGGCCGGGCGCCACCACCAGGCCGCTGGGGCCGTCGACCAGGGGCACCCCGGGCGGCGGCTCGGCCGCCGATGACCCGGAGGCCAGCTCGGGCTCCAGGACCAGGACCTCGACGGTCCGGCGGGCCGCGACATGGGCCCGGGTGAACTTGTCGGCGGCCTCGATGACGGTCCGCACCGGCAGCAGCAGGAAGGCCGCGTACCCGTAGAACGCGATCAGCTCGCCGACGTCGATCTGTCTGGCAGCGGCCAGGCGGGCCCCCAGCCAGGTGACGATGACCACGAGCACGCCCGGGAGGGCGACCTCGGCCGCTTCCAGCAGCGACTGGACCCTGGCCGCGGCCACCCCGGCCGTGCGGACCTCCTGGGAGGCGGCGGCGTAGCGGCGGGAGAACACCCCCTCGCCGCCGATGCCGCGCAGCACCCGCAGCCCGCTGACCGTGTCGGCCCCGACGGTGGTGAGGCGGCCGACCAGCTCGCGGTGCCGGGACCGCCGCCGGTGCAGGGGCCGCAGCAGCGGGCCGACCGCGACCGACAGCAGCGGCGCCCCTACCGCCACCAGCAGCCCCAGGGCGGTCGAGGCGCGCAGGGTCAGCACGGCCACGACCACGAACGACACGATCGCCCCGGCCAGGCGGGCGATGACGTCCATGGCCGCGCCGATGCGCTCGGCGTCGTGGGAGCCGACGGCCGCGACCTCGCCGGTGGGGACCCGCCGAGGCAGGGAGCCGCCGAGCCTGGCCGCCTGGCGGACCAGCAGCTGCTGGACCCGGTAGGCGGCGGTCAGCCAGTTCACCACCGCGGTCCGGTGGCGCAGGATGCCGGCGGTGGCGCTGACGACCCCGGCGGCCAGGATCAGGCCCGACCACCGGACCAGCCCGGCGAGGTCGCCGCCGGCCACCCCGACGTCGATGGCCCGGCCGACCAGAGCCGGGACCACGGCCAGGGTGCCCATCCAGACCACCCCGTAGCAGGACCCGACGGCGAGCATGCCAAGCTGCCCGCGCGCCACCCACAGCAGGAAGCGGGTCGGCGAGCGCAGGTCCGGGACGCCGGGGTGAGCCAGCGGGAGCTCGCGCATCCCTCGACCGTACCGGCGCCGCCCCCCGGCTGAAAACCGAATTGCGGCGGGCCTGGGCCGGGGCCGCCCTGCTCAGCAGGCGTTGACGGCCAGGCGCTCCTGGATCCGCTCGACGGTGCCGTCGTCCACGGTCAGGGTGTAGTAGTAGGTGCCGTTGAGGCGGGCGTCGGCGGCCAGCCGGGTGAGCTGGGCGTCGCGGTCGCCGCCGCCCTCGCCGCAGACGTCCCGCAGCTCGACCTGGACGTCGCCGGCCAGCGGCAGGGTGCGCAGCCGGGGGTTCTCGTTGCGGACCCAGGTGGTGAGGATCTTGGCCTCGGCCGGGGACCTGCCGTCGGCGACGGCCTCGTTGACGGCCTCGGTGTCGTGGAAGACCTGGACCACGTCGACCACGATGCGGTGGCTGGCGGCGTCGACGCGGGTGATGTAGGCGTCGTGGTCGCCGTCGTCCAGGGCGAGGGTGCCGGTGCCCGCCGGGGCCGAGCCGGCGTCGGCCGCGGCCGGCGCCCTGGTGACCTGCTGGCCGGCCACGGCGGGCTGGCCAACCGACGACCCGGGGCCCTCGGCGACGTCCGGGCGCTGGATCGGCCGGGTGGCGATGGCCAGGCTGGTCCCGACGGCGGCGGCCACCACGACCAGCGCGCTCGCAACCAGCACGAGCTGCGCTCGACGCCGGCGGCCCGCGGGCGGCCCCGAGGGGGCATCCGGCGCTGTTGCCGACATTGACGGCTCCTCTCCTGTGCACCTGCCGCGCCGCCACCTGCGACGCTGCCGCCAGCGTGCGCCCGGTCGGTCACGATGCGGCGGCTTGCTCGGTACGCTTCGCTCTCGGTCGTGTCACCGTTTGGCCACATCGACGGGACTGAGGGCCTGGCTCAGCCGAGCGACCGGGCGGCGACGTCGATCAGCCGCTGCAGGGCCACGCCACGGTGCACGTCAAGGGCCGAGGGGATCCCGCTGGTCACGGCCTCGGCGAACTCCCGCCGGAGGGTCGCCCCGGCCACCACGAGCTCGGCCAGGGCCGTCGGCGGGTCGGGCGCCCGCCGGAAGGCCAGCGCCCCCGAGGGGCCGTACAGGACGCACTCGAACACGGTCTCGGCCAGCGGCAGCGAGAGCGACATCGAGACCTCGCTGACCTGCCCTCCGGCGTGGCGGCAGGTCAGCGACACCCACCGCAGCGGGTCGCCCCGCCCCGACAGCTCCTCGATCGGCCCCACGGTCGCCTCCAGCAGGTCGAACAGGTGCGGCCCGACGTCGAGCAGGGCCCCGTGCCGCCGCCGCCAGGGGGTCGAGAACGGGCTGGCGGCCAGCAGCGCCCCCGACAGCGACGCGCAGCGCGCCCCCACCGTCTCGAACCCCTCGGCCGCGCCCAGGAACGCCCGCCCCCGCGGCGAGTACCGGTTGGTCAGGACCATCTGGCTGACCACCCCGGCCTCGGCCACGGCCGCCGCCAGCCCCTCGGCCGCCGGGACGGTGAGGGCCACCGGCTTGTCGAGCAGCAGGTGCTTCCCCGCCCGGGCCGCCGAGGTCGCCAGCTCCGCCTGCACGTCCGGCGGCACCGCGAACGCCACCGCCTCACAGACCTCCCACAGCTCCTCGAGGCTGCCAACGGCCCGGCTCCCGTGCGCCTCGGCCAGCGCCCGCGCCGCCTCCGGCCGCCGCGCCCACACCCCGGCCAGGGTCGTCTCCGGCCCCCCGGCCAGCATCGGCGCATGCAGCATCTCCGCCCACGGCCCCGCTCCCACCAGCCCTACCGCCACCGCCCGCAATGGCCCGCACCTCCCCGCTCGACCCGCCGCGCGCAATCTCTCACGGCCGCCCTGCTAGGCTCACCCCACACGCGGGTGTAGCTCAATGGCAGAGCTCGAGCCTTCCAAGCTCGTGACGCGGGTTCGATTCCCGTCACCCGCTCCACCATCGTTCCAGGAGGACAGCCTTCTATGGCGCCGCGAAGCCTTGTCCGCCTGGCCCTGCTCGCCCTGCTGTGGGGATCGAGCTTCCTGTGGATCAAGCTCGCCCTGGACGGCCTCTCCCCGGTGCAGCTCGTGCTCGTCCGCCTGGTCCTCGGCGCCGCCATCCTGCTCCTGATCGTCCGCGTCCGCCGGCTGCGGCTGCCCAGGGACCGGACCACCTGGCTGCACCTGACCGTCGCCGCGGTGGTCGGCAACGCCGTCCCCTACCTGTTGTTCGCCATCGGCGAGCAGACGGTCAGCTCCAGCCTCGCCGGCGCCCTCAACGCGACCACGCCGCTGTGGACGCTGGGGATCGGGCTCGCCGCCCGCACCGAACGCCAGCTGACCCCTCTGCGCCTGGTCGGCCTGCTGGTCGGGTTCGCGGGCGCCCTGGTGATCCTGGCCCCCTGGAACGCGCCAAGCCCCGGCGCCGTCGGGGGCGCGCTGGCCTGCCTGGGCGCGGCGGCCAGCTACGGGCTGAGCTACGTCTACATGGGCCGCCGGCTTGCCGGCCGTGGACTGCCCCCTCTCGTGCTCTCGGCAGCCCAGCTCACCGCGGCCACCGGGCTGCTGGTGCTCGCCTCGCCGGTCGCCGGTCTGCACCCGGTCCACCTCACCCCGGCCGTCCTGGCGGCCATCAGCATCCTCGGCGCGCTGGGGACCGGCGCCGCCTACGTCCTGAACTACCGGCTCATCACCGACGAAGGCCCCACCGCGACCTCGACCGTCACCTACCTGCTGCCGGTCGTGGCCGTCGTCCTCGGGATCGTCTTCCTCGGCGAGCCAGCAGCCGCCCACCTGCTCGTCGGCACCGGTATCGTGCTGGTCGGTATCGCCCTCGTGGGACGGACTGCTCGCAGTCCTGGTGGCAGGCGCCTCGTCGGCGGAAGGCGGTGAGAGGTGGTGTCGCGACCCGTGCGGATCTCAGCCAATCCGAGTCGCCTCCTGCCGGTCGTGATCGCGCTGTCGATCATGCTGACCAGCTGCACAACCGACGCACCGTCACAACCCCCCACGGCCACCTCGGCCTCGGCCGCGACCCCGGCGCCGCCACCACCGGCCGAGCTGTGCGGAGGGCCGACCACCCCAGCCCAGAGCTTCTGGCTGCCCGCCCCGGGAGGAGCACAGCTCTTGGCCGCGGTGGTCGGGACCGGCCCCGACACCGCCGTCTTCGT
>Ga0307416_100000703_pt1 | contig 17364 bp, 18 predicted proteins | sample DK1Cmetagenome_2_FD_203821 | JGI IMG/M metagenome (GOLD analysis project Ga0307416, IMG submission 203821) | Maize rhizosphere microbial communities from greenhouse at UC Davis, California, United States - DK15-C-3 | ecosystem: Host-associated > Plants > Roots > Rhizosphere > Soil | place...
CGCCACGGTGCTCGGCACATCGCGCAGCGGCGACAAGCTGGCCCGGGCGCTGGTGTACGGGCTCGATGTCGGCATCGATACCGGCAACGCTTCGTTCCGCGATGCGGTCGGGGATCCGGTCAACATTGTACTCGATGTGCTGGGCGGGCCGTCGTTCAGCGACAATCTGGCGGTGCTCGCCCCGCGGGGGCGGCTGATCATGCTCGGCTTTCTGGCCGGCAGCAGCACCGAGGCCGATCTGGGACCGATCTTGCGAAAGCGGTTGGAAGTGATCGGAACGGTGATGCGTACCCGAGGCCTGGAGGAACGGATTCCTTTGGTCCGGGAGTTTTCCGCTCGAATGCTGCCGCTGTTCGAGCCGAGGCATGATCAGGCAGCACCGCTGCGGCCAGTGCTGGAGCGAACGTACCCGATGACTCAGCTGGCCGATGCTCATCGCGTCATGGAAGGCAACGCCACGTTCGGAAAGATCGTGGTTGCCTGGTGAGGAGCGGTGAGTGGTAAGCGGTGAACGGTGAGCGGGACTGTTCGGATCGCCGCAGCGCCGTAGCGAGTACGGATGTGGTCGACGGCATGCTGGAGGGCGGCGGGGCAGCGGGGCAGCGGGGCAGCGAGGCAGTCGGCTAGAACGAACGACTCGGCATTGGTGTGCCCTGGCTGTCCATCTGCCCCGCTGCCCCGCTGCCCGCCCCACAACTCCAGCTGGGCTTCTTCTTCCATCACACGATCGAGCGTCAGCGCGACCGTGCGTACCGCCAGCCGCTTGGTATTGGCCAGAACAAAAGCGCGGCGAGTGGCATCGGTGAGCTCAGCGTCGAGCGCTGCGGCTGAGAGGGGTACGGCGCGCGAGCTGGTGGTGTAATCGGCATACGTCGTTTCGACCAAAAGCCGGTATGCGGTGAGCCCGCGCTTTCGGAGCCGCCGGCCCAGCCGCTCCGTGAGCAGGCGGAGCAGGGGAAAGAGAATTCCCAGGTCGTTGGTATCGGTGGTGAGCGTGTGGCTCACGTGAAACTCCGACTGCCGCTCAGGCGGTAGTACCGGCCGAGGATCGATTCCTTGCGCGCGCGCCTGGAGGATCCGGCCGTGCCCGCCAAAGACGGCGCAGAGTGCGCTCTCCGGAATTGCAGCCACTTCGCCGATCAGATTCAGTTGATAATCCTCCAGCTGCGCGCGAATGCGTGCAGTGAGCTCAGGCATCACCTCGAGTGGGTGTGGTGCCAAAAAACATCGTTCATTTCCAGAGGGCACATACAGCAGGGATTCACTACAACTCCTGCTTACTGCCCCGCTGTCCCGGTGCCCCGCTGCCAACCGATCCACCCGAATGGCTGCCTGACTCACCAGCTTGTTGGTGGCGACTCCCACAGAGACGGCGAGCTGCAGCTGCTTACTTACCTCACGCCGGATTCGTGCAGCCACGTCCTGCGGCGGACCGAACAAACGGCCGGTGCCGGTGAGGTCGAGAAACGCGTGACCATAGCCGCGGGGCTCGATAGTCGGGGCGTAGATCCGGAGAATTTTGTGCAGCGCGCGTGACGCCTGCGCATAGAGCCGTGGGTTGGGAGGAAGCACGATCAGATCGGGACACTGCCGCTGCGCTATGCGTACTGGCATCCCGCGCTTCAGTCCGGCGAGCCGAGCCTCAGCTGAGAGCGCCAGGATAGTGGCCTGGTCCGCGCCGGGTGGTGCTACCGCAAGCGGGCGGGTTCGAAGCGCGGGAGCAACCAGGCCTTCAAGTGACGTGCAGAAGGCTGGTGGATCGACGAAGAGGACTGAGCGCATAGACAATCCAAAGCGTGAACGGTGAACGGTGAACAGTGAACGGGCGAACAGATTCTCGTGGTGAACCTCCCGTTCACCCCCTCGCTCATAGCTCGGGGCAGGCTGTTTACCGCTCACCGTTTACGCCTAAGAATTCCTCGGTTTACGCTTTGTCATAGTAGAACCGCCTGCTGGTCTGAGTTCGGTTCCGCGACCTGCCGCCGCCGGCGCATGTTCTCATCTATAGGAAAACCGTACGTCTGCTTCAACAAGCGGAGCCTGCGGGTGAGTGCGTTCTGGTATTCCTGACTCACGTAGTCCTTATCGGCATAGTGGCGGCGATACCGCTCCGCCAAAGCTGGAAACTCCTGCGTGAGGAATGGAAGGAAGCGGTGCCGCGCTGCAGGACCGAGCCGGAGCGCCGACCCGACCACATAGCGGGCGCCCGCCTCCTTCGCCGACTCCATTAGCCGCGCCAATCCGGGCCAGTCGTCCGTGACACCCGGGATGATCGGCGCTACCAGGAGCCCGGCATATACCCCGCCCTCGATCAGCCGCCGAAGGGCGCGCAGCCGCGCTGCGGGCACCGGCGAGCGCAGCTCCAGCAGACGCGCCAGACGGGCATCCGCGGTTGCCAGAGAGATGTTGACGGTGACCTCGTTTCGAGCCGACAGAGTCTGAAGCAGATCGAGATCGCGCGTGACCAGTGATGACTTGGTGATGATCTCGATCGAGAGTCCGTGATACGAGCACAGTACCTCGAGGATCTGGCGGGTAAGTCGAAACTGTCGCTCGGCTGGCTGGTACGGATCGGTGGCGGTGCCGATGACCAGCGAGTGCCCGGCAAGCTTGGCGGGGCTCAGCGTCCGTGTGAGCACCTGGGCGACGTCGGTCTTGACCAGGATCTCCTTCTCGAAGGCCTCTTCGGGTGGTAGGAGGGAACGCTGGAACGAGGGAACGAGGGGAAATTCGATGTTATCAGCCCCTTCCCTCATACCCTCATTCCGCCGTTCCGCCCGCTCGACCGCCCACCGGTGCGTATCTCTCGCATAGCAGTAGGTGCAGCCGAACTCGCAGCCGACGTACGGATTGATCGACCAGAATTCCATGCCGGTCGATGCCGGTGTGTTGAGGACCGAGCTCACCCGCAAGCCGATGAACTTGGCGCCGCGGCTGCTGCGTTCGTCAAGGACGGGGAGGCGGGAAGGCGCGTAAGCGGGCAGGCTCGGCAGTAAGTCGATTTGAGAAGCAACTGGGGAGCTGTGATGCTTCTGCTTACCCGCTTCCCCTCTTACCCGCCTACCCGCCGCCGTCACCCGCACTGTCCCCATCCACACTGAGTGCAGCTCATGCAGCCGGAAGAACGTACCACGGGTCCGGCGCACTCAGGACAGACGCGGATAAACCGGAAGGTGCTCGGCCGATAGGTTGTCGGCTGGCCCTGGCCCGACGGAAGAACAGAACGTTCGGGGGAGGGCGCTCCGCTCAAGGAGGGAGTGGAGGAAAAGCCAGGAAAGTACATGTGAGAACCCCACGTCTTCGGGATTTGTTCGGCTAACTAAACCGAATATACCCCGAAGAAGAAACCCGTCAAGCAAGTGGCTTCCGTCACTGAGACATGGTGTGATGTACGTCAGGTTACCACGGCGTTACACTCGTTACGGCTCGACACATCGTATGCACCGTGTTTGTCCTACCAGGAGGAACCATGAAAGCCCCACCTCTCTGTGCTGTAGTTCCATTGCTTGTCACTTTACTCGTACCGCCGGCAGCAGCGCAGACCGGACTCGAGCTCGGGGCCTTCGCTCAAGCCAGCTATTGGGAGGAGAGTATTGGCTTCGATCAGGGATCGGGTGGCGGAGGGGTCCGGATCGGATTCTTTCCGGTTCGCAATCTGCTGCTCGAGGGCGAGGGAGGGTTCGTGTCGACTGAAGCACGGGAGGAGTTCCGGGTCTCATATATCCCGCTCCGAGCCCGACTCCTGTTCAACCTCCCGGTTGGGGAGCATGGTGCCATCCTGCTGGGCGGAGGATATGCCCGGAACGAGTTCCGCCGCGACATCGATACCGATGAAAATGGCGTTACTGGTCTGCTGGGAGTGCGCCTCGGTCTTCCCAGCAACACGTCCATACGCATCTCCACTTCACTCGACTACATACCTTCACCCAGCATAGAGCTCTATCCTCCTGGTGCGCTGGAGCCGGACCATAACATCAATTGGAATATTCAGGTGGGTCTTGGCTTCCTCCTCGGGGGCGGAGGGTACAGCAACGCTCCGCGCGAGAGGCCCGCTGCCGTGGCACCGAGACCAGACACGCTACAGATGCAGGCGCGGCGGGATTCGATCGCCCAGGCTCGGCGCCAGGACTCGATCCGTGTGGCGCAGGCAGCCCAGGCCGAACAGAACCGTCTGCGTGACAGCGTCCGCCTTGCCGCGGAAAGGGCGCAAGCGCAACAACAAGCCTTGCGTGATAGCATACGCGTCGTTGCGCAACAGGATAGTGCTCGTGCGGCGGCACTACGCGACAGCTTGAGGTTGACTCGGAACCGGGCTCGTATCGCCGAGATCCGCGATAGCCTGGAGCGAATGGCATTGCGAGACAGCCTGCGCCTGATGATGGAAACCCGGCAGACGCGTCTCACCCTGCGGGGAGTGAACTTCGAGCTGGGCAAGGCGGTGCTGCTGCCGATCTCGCGTGACATCCTGGAGGAGGTTGCCAGATCCCTTGTGGCGAATCCGACCGTCCGCGTAGAAGTGGCGGGGCACACCGATAGCACCGGTCCGCGGGCAGTGAACGAGCGTCTCTCGCTGGCGCGCGCGGAGGCGGTGAAGGCATTCCTGGTCGAGAACGGTGTGGCGGGCGACCGAATGACGGTGCAGGGGTATGCCTCGACCCAGCCGGTTGCCAGCAACCGGACTGCTTCCGGTCGAGCCCAGAACCGGCGGGTGGAGTTGAGACGGACTGATTAGGGGGGCAACTTCCAGGGGTGAGATTCACCTTCGAGGATGCGCTCCCCCTCCTGACCCGGACTCCGGTGGTCCTCCGTCATCTGTTGGCGGACCTTCCGGAGCCCTGGATCAGGGCAAACGAAGGCCCCGAGACGTGGAGCCCCTTCGACATCGTGGGGCACCTGATCCACGGTGAGCGCACCGACTGGATCACCCGCACCGAGATGCTGCTGACCCATGGCGAAAGCCTCGCGTTCACTCCGTTCGATCGTTTCGCCCAGTTCGAAGCGTCACGTGGCAAGACCCTGACTGAGCTGCTCGACACTTTTGCCGAAGCTCGAGCGACGAGCCTCGGACGCCTGCAATCCCTGGGAATCATGCGTGACGACCTGGACCGGCGTGGCCGCCACCCCGAGCTCGGTCCGGTAACCCTCGGGGAGCTGCTTGCCACCTGGGTGGCGCACGACCTCAGTCACATCGCGCAGATCGCCCGTGTGATGGGCCGCCAGTACACCGAGGCCGTGGGTCCATGGCGAGAATACTTGCCGATGCTGAACCACCCGCGAGGTGTTTGACATGTCCATGGCCAGAGTCGTAGAGCGAAACATTCGCGCCTTGCTCCTGCACCGGCAGGAGCAGCAAGGCAGCCGGAGCCGGCAGGAGAGGATCGCCGATGCGGTCACCCGGTTCACCGGCAGCATGCGATTCGTGTACATCCATCTCGTGGTGTTTGGAACCTGGATCGCGATCAACATCGGATGGCTGCCATTCGTTCCGAGGTTCGATCCATCCTTCGTGGTTCTCGCGATGGTCGCGTCCGTGGAGGCGATTTTCCTCTCTACCTTCGTTCTGATCTCGCAGAACCGGATGGCGGCTCTCGCGGACAAACGAGCTGACCTCGACCTCCAGGTGAGCCTCCTTGCGGAGCATGAGATTACCCGGCTTATCACCCTCGTGACTGCTATGGCAGAACGGATGGGCGTCGATCAGGCACATGATCCGGAACTGTCCGAGCTCTCCCGGGATGTGAAGCCGGAAAAGGTGATGGAGACGATGGAGGCTCATGAACGCAGTGTGACCCAAGGCACCGCGACAGAGCCGAAATTCTAGGATCCTCCGAGCGGTCCCAGCGCCAAAAGCGCCCAGTATCTAGTCCGTTCAGGAGACGCACGGCATGCCCCCGAGGCCATATCTCACGACCCTCGATGCCGTGGCACTCATCGTCGGCTTGGTAGTAGGCGTTGGAATTTTCCGCGCACCTCAGCTCGTGGCCCAGAACACCGGCAGCGTGGAAGGTTTCATCGGAGTGTGGGTCGCTGGTGGAATCCTTTCCCTCCTAGGCGCGCTCTGCTACGCCGAGCTCTCCACCACGTATCCGCACGCCGGTGGCGAGTACCATTTCATCCGCCGAGCATTCGGTACCGACCTCGCTTTTCTGTTCGCATGGTCGCGCTGCAGTGTCATTCAGACCGGCTCCATCGCCATTCTGTGTTACGTTTTCGCCGACTATCTCGCACCAGTCCTGTCCCTGAAGCCGGGAAGCTCTCCCATGCTGGCCGCCGTGGCTGTAGTGGCGCTGACCGGATTGAATCTGGCTGGACTCCGGCACGGCAAGCGGACCCAGCTCTTGCTTACCACGGCGGAGCTCATCGGGCTGGGCGCGGTCATCATCGCGGGGCTGGTCCTGCTCGATGGGGCGGCGAGCTCTGCCGCCACTACCCCGGCCACCTCTCCGGGCCTGGCGGGGCTCGGATTAGCTATGGTCTTCGTCCTTCTCACCTACGGCGGCTGGAATGAGGCGGCCTACATCTCGGCTGAAGTGCGGGATGGTCGGCGTGCGATGGCGCGAACGCTCCTGTGGGGCATTGGCATCATCACGACATTGTATGTCCTCGCCAATCTCGCCTATGTCCACGCACTGGGTCTCGAGGGTGTTCGATCGTCGAGCGTCGTGGCCGCCGATCTCATGCAAAGAGCACTGGGACCCGTGGGAGCCACGCTTTTGAGTTGTGCGGTGGCGCTTTCTGCGCTCGGCTCCGCCAACGCGACCATTATTACCGGGGCTCGGGCCACCTACGCGCTGGGCCGGGACTTCGGTGCGTTTCATCTGCTCGGTCGGTGGAACGATGAGGGCAGTACTCCAGTCAACGCCCTGTTTCTTCAGGGGGCCCTGGCGCTCCTCCTGGTGGCGTTCGGTGCCGTCGCCCGAAGCGGCTTCGAAGCGATGGTTGCGTACACGGCTCCAGTCTTCTGGATCTTTCTGGCGATGGTAGCGTTGGCCGTGATCGTGCTTCGGCAGCGCGAACCGGGCCGCCCCCGTCCGTTCAAGGTTCCGTTCTATCCGTTGACCCCCCTGATTTTTTTCGCTGCGGCTCTGTTCATGCTCTACTCCAGCGTGCGATACGCAGGTAGTGGTGCGCTCGTGGGCGTCGCAGTCATGCTTGCAGGTATCCCCGTGCTCTTTCTGGTCCGAGCGAGTGCGGCCCGCACGATCGAGCGGCCGGAATCAGGCTGAGATCTCCTTGAGGTAATCATGGCTTCCCTTCGATCCTTTCTAGGTGCCGGCGCCTTGAGCCTCGGTGCGATGGTGGCTCCCGCCCATTCAGCCACCGCGCAGGTGTCGCGATCTCCAGACGTGCACTTCGTGCCAACACCACACGAGGTGGTTGCCGCCATGCTGAAGGTGGCGAACGTTCGAAGGAACGATGTGTTATTCGATCTGGGCAGCGGAGATGGTCGGATCGTGATCGCGGCTGCCAACAAGTACGGGACCCGGGGCACGGGCATCGACATCGACTCGGTTCGTGTGGCCGAAGGACGGCTCGGCGCTCGCAAAGCCGGCGTCGCGAACAAGGCCAAGTTCCAACGTGCGGATCTGTTTCAGACCGATCTGCGGGAGGCCACCGTCGTTACGCTGTACCTGTTGCCAACTCTAAACGTGAAGCTCCGGCCCAAGCTCTACTCGGAGCTGAAGCCCGGCTCCCGGGTAGTCTCACATGCATTCGATATGGGAAGCTGGAAGCCCGACAGCACGTTCATGGTCGGCACCAGTGCGGTTTTCTACTGGGTGATTCCGGCGAACGTCGGTGGGGAGTGGGCGCTCACCGCGCCCGGAGGCAAGGAGTACACTCTCCGCCTGACGCAGAAATTTCAGCATGTCGAAGGCACCGCCGAGCTGAACGGCAAGAGCGTGCCGGTGAGCGCGGCAGGAGTGCACGGCGACAAGGTGATCATTGAAATCGCCGACCCTGATGGGCCGGTGCGATTGGTGGGCGGGGTGAAGGACAATGTGATGACTGGAACGGTTCGGGGATCAAAGTGGAGCGCTCGGCGCAACGGCCCGGCCCCGGACCTCGGGATGGAGGCAGACGCCTGAGGTGCTAACCCGAGCGCCGGCGGGTGCCGGGTGACTGCTCGTGCGGCAGAATGAAGTCTTCCTCCGTGGGCGGGCGCACCAGGAGGTCAAAAGCCAGAAACAGGGTTTTCGAATAGGGGAAAAAGGCAAATGGGACGACCAGCATCAGGAGAATCGTGCTGACCTGAAAGAATCCCCAGGGAGGGTCCGGCCAGGTCCATAAGAGGAACCCCACTACCCAGACACTGAAAACCGTTTCCACAGCCATCAGATTGAAGAAGTAGGCTCCGAGCCAGTAGCCTTGCTCCCCCCGCTCGAAGCCTAGTCCGCATACCGGGCAGTTCGGCACCAGGCGAGACCAGGTGACGAAGACCGGTCCGCCTCCACAGTTGGGGCAACGCAGGCGCACTGCGCGGTAGAACAAGGCGCGCACAGGCGGGCGGGTCGACTGAGTCACATTCGTGAGACCTCTCGAGCTTCAGCGAGCCGGACGCTTAGCCAGCGCTCCACGTCGGCCAGCACCTGTCCCTGATCCCAGTCCGCAAAGAGCCCGTGGTAGGCCCCGGGATACTCCCGGAATTCCCGAACCGGATAACGGACCTTCTGGAAAAACTCCCGGCTACCATCCGGCGGCACCATGCGATCAGCGGATCCATGCACGATGAGAAGCGGAACTGCCAGATCCCCCGCCCGGGCCTGCACCCGTGCGATCGCGGCGGTGACTTCGGTCGACAGCCGCGCCGTGCCACGGCGGTGGAACAGCGGGTCTGCGAGGACAGTCTGGATGACAGACGGGTCCCGCGCCAGCCCGGAAAGGTCCATAGCGACCTCCAGGGAAAAGCGAGGCCAAATCCGCGACATCACTCTGCCTAGCGCCATCAACAGCCGCGGCACGCCGACCTTCCCGAGCGGCGGCGCCGCGGCAATAACTCCGCTGAGTCCGGTTGGGAAGTGAAGCGCGTAATCGAGCACGACCAGAGCGCCGAGACTGTGGCCTAGTACGAAAACGGGTAGGCCGGGCTCCCACTCGCGGACCTTTGCGACGAAGGCGTGTAGATCTCCCCGATAGTCGTCCCAGCTCTCCAGGTAGGCTCGCTGCCCGGGCGAGCGGCCGTTGCCGCGCATGTCATAGGCGTACACGGCGAAACCGCGCGCCGGGAAGTGGGCCGCGATGCTGGGGTACAGGCCACTGTGGTCTCCGAGACCGTGGAGATTGATCAAGGTGGCTCTGGCCGGGCTGGAGGGAAGCCAGGCCTGATAATAGAGTGCCAGGCCATCTCCGCCGGTAAACGTGCCCGAGCGGTGCTCTCCGGGTTGGGTGACGGTTTGGCTCATGGCTTACGCTAACCCGCGGGCGCTGCTTGACAAAGGGTAGATCTGCATCAAACATCCTGGTTCCGGATCCCTGCGTGGTCCGGCTACCGTCATCCGCTGGCTTTGGGCCGGCACACCCCCGTTCATTCGTTGAGGTCTATTGTCATGTCACATGGAACCTGGTTCGCGAGGCTCGCAGCCATCGCGGTGCTCGCTTCACTCTCTGCGGCGACAGTTTCGGTCAGCCCGGCAGAGGCTCAGTTCGGTAAGCGCCTGAAAGAGCGGCTCAAGAAGAACGCGGAAGACAAGGCGATCGAGAAAGCAGTAGACAAGGAGAACGACGCGATTGACGCCGCGACAACGGGGGAGGCCGAAGGAGACACTGCCCGGGCGACGGCGGCTCCTACTGAGCCCGGCTCGACCGCATCAGCCGACGCTGCACCAGCTGCGGCCTCTGCCGATGGCTCGACCCCCGCAGCTGCCCCCACTACCGGTGCAACCGCCGCGGCTTCGCCGACCGACAAGAAGGTCTGGGCGAACTACGACTTCGTTCCCGGTCAGAAAACCCTCTACTTCAGCGACTTCACGGACGACCAGGTTGGGAACTTTCCCCAGCGGCTGGAGTACAAGACGGGGACCATAGAGATTGTCGAGTTCGAAGGGGGCCAGCGGGCGCTTAAGGCATCGAGCCCCAGTGAGTTCTACATCCCGCTCCCTGCGGTGCTGCCGGATAAGTACACGATCGAGTTGGATGTAATCAATCGGGGAACCAAGCGGGTGGGGGCCAGCACTGTGGAGGTCAGCGGCGCCGAGAGTTTCTCCGATCACAACACTATTCGGGTAGGCTGGGGACATGGCGGACTTGAAACAACCGGTGGCGGCCTACAGAGCAACTGGGTCGCCGCGAAAGATGCCGACATAGAGCGTTATCTCGGGCGCCCCGCCGGCTTCAAGCTGCTGGGTGACGGGAAATACCTGAAGATCTACGCCGACGAAAAGCGGCTGGCCAACATTCCCAACGCCACCTTCACTCGTGGCAAGAAGGTGCTGGTAAAGCTCGAGGGCCGGGACGATGAGCAGGATGCGGCGTACATCACTCGAATTCGGGTGGCCGAAAGTGAGAAGACCATCTACGACGCATTGTCATCGGCTGGCCGCTGGACCACGCAAGGAATCCTGTTCGATACCGGCAAATCCGACATCAAGCCCGAGTCCACGCCGACGCTGAAGCAGATTGCCACGGCGCTCAAGGAGCACCCCGAGCTCAAGGTCGAGATCCAGGGCCATACCGACAACGTTGGTAAGGCAGACGCCAACCTGAAGCTGAGCCAGGCACGGGCTGAAGCCGTGAAAGCCGCGCTGGCCAAAGAATATGGGATTGCCGAAGGTCAGCTGACGGCCAAGGGCTATGGAGATACCAAGCCGTCGGGTGACAACAAGACTGCGGAAGGGCGGGCCAACAACAGGCGGGTGGAGCTGGTGAAGTCCTGAGCTCAGGGATGACAGCCATCGCCCCGCTGCTGCTGTATGACGGTACCTGCGGGTTCTGCGCGGCGAGCGTGGCGTTCATGCTGCGGCACGAGCGGCAGCATACCCTGCGGTTCGCTACCCTCCAAGGCAGCCTCGGATCCGAGCTCCGGCGCCGACACCCGGAGCTGCGGGGCGTTGACTCAATGGTCTGGGTGGATCCTGCTCCGGGAGGTCACGGCGAAGCAGTATTCGTGCGCTCGGCGGCGGCTCTTCGGGCTGCGCGTTACCTGGGCGGTGCGTGGAGCCTTCTGGCGGTCGGAAATCTGCTGCCGGCCTGGTTGCGCGACCGCATCTACGACTGGATAGCGCGACACCGACACTCATTGTCCGCCTCCGGGGCACAGTGCTTCGTCCCGACGCCGGAACAGGCTTCGAGATTTCTCAACGCACCAGAGTCGGGCGTCCTTCTGCGAGCCAGCCTCGAGGATTCCGGCGGACATCATTCACGTCGACGGTGAGGTATGGCTCTGCAGGCTTCATGACCAGGGATTCCGCAGAGCCGAAATGGAGAACGTACAGGGTTGGCCCTGCATTTCTCCCGTGCTCGGCCACAAACGCCGCGAGGGTTTCGGGCCAGTGGTGCGGGGTTGCTGGACCGGACCCGCCTCGAACGCGGTGTCGGTCCAGTGACTCTATCATCCGGACCCGATCGAGCTCGAGGGCTCGGTAGCGCTGCCGCAGATGCCGTTCATCCTCGCGGGTGTCCGGCAGTCGCTGGCGGACAAGATCGCACGAGCAGCGGCCCACCAGAATTTTCGCCACCGTTTGTACGGGGGGATGTAGCAGCTTCAGGGCTTGCTGATCCGAATACGATGCAAGTTCCGCGGTTGTCCCGGTGGGCAGCATCGATCGAACTTCGGTGAGTGTCAGGGGGCTGGCTATATAGAGGAAGTAGCACATGCTGGAAGCAGAAGAGATGCCGCGCGTGGCTGGTCTAGAGTCGAGGGTCCAGTAGTCTAGTGAAGGTCTCGACTCTAGACCCTAGACCGTGGTCCTCGAAGTTCAAATCGGCAAATCATCCCTCACCAGCACCAGAATCGCCGCCTGAGGCACAACCAGGTACTTCTTGTCCTCGAAGGTGATCTCGACTGCCGCCTTCCGAAAGAAGATTGCGTGGTCCCCCACCCGGGCCTGCATGCCCCGGGCGCGGGTTTCCCGGGTATCCACCTTCCAAGGTTCGTCATCCAGGCTGCTGAGATCTGCCACCGGTGTTCCGGGTCCGGTGGCGACGATCAGGCCGGTCTGCACCTGCTGTGAATCGATGGCGGTTGCGGGCAGGTAGAGGCCGACCCGGGTGCGTTCATCTCCGTCCTCGGGTGTGATGAGCACCCGATCGCCTACCACCATAAGCTGTTTCTTGGGAAACTCCATTTACCGTTTGCCGTTCCCGGTCGACGAGTTGCCGTGATTGCCCGCTGCCTGTTCGGCGCCCTCGATCTGGTGAACTGTTATCAGCTTCATAAGCCGGAGCCGCCGCATCGCGGTGGGGAGCCGGAGACTCACCTCTTCGCCCACCTTCTTGTCGCTCAACGCCCGTCCCAGCGGTGAGGCCAGCGAGATGTGGCCCGCGTCTATATCCATCATCTCGGCCAGAACAACCGTGTATTCATCGGTATCCCTGGTATCCAGGTCCAGCACGGTCACGCGGGATCCCAAGCCTACCCGGTCGGTGGGTGCCTCGGTATTCGCGAGCTGACTGAGCTGGTTCAGCCGCTGGTGCAGCTGTCCCAGCCGCGCCTGCACGAACTGTTGACGCTCGAGCGCCGCCTTGTATTCGGAGTTCTCCCGAAGGTCGCCCAGCTCGACGGCCTGTGCGATTGCCTGCGGCAGGAGGATATTTAACTCATGGCTCAGCTGATCGATCTCGCGACCGAGCTTCTCGCGCATTTCACGAATCATGTCACAACTCTGCAAAAAGGACGGCCCGGAGAAGTCACTCCTCCAGGCTTGGGCAAATCGGATCGCTAAAGATACTCGTTCCTGACCCGTAGCCGTAAGGCCATGACAACAAACGCCTTATTTTATTGCTTGCTGCTCGCTGCAGCGGCGTGCCATCAGAGGCCGGAGGAGCAATCCCCGGCGGGTGCAGCCTCGGTCAACACGCCCGAGCTGCCGGTCGCTCCGCCTGGCGCGGCCGACTCGCTGCTGGTCGACGTTCAAATGCTGGATTCGACGATTCGCGTCGATGCTCGGTACGCCGGCTCCAACAACTTCACCGGGGCTCCGCTCCCGGGCTACGATGCCCCTCGCGCCCTGCTCCGCCGCGAGGCCGCCCGGGCGCTGACGCGGGTTCAGGGCCGGCTCCGCAAGCAGGGACTGAGCTTGCTGGTGTACGATGGCTATCGTCCGGTTCGAGCTACCTTGGCGATGGTACGATGGGCGGAGCGGTCCGGTCGCCGTAGTCTCCTCAGAGACGGGTACATCGCCAGCCGGAGTCGCCACAATCTCGGCCTTGCCGTTGACCTCACGATCGTGGATCCAGAGACCGGAGCTCCCCTCGACATGGGCACACCTTTCGATACCTTCTCCGAGTCCGCGCACACGGCCAATGCCGAAGGCGGGGTGCTCACCAATCGCCGTACCCTGGTGCGTGCCATGGAGTCCGAAGGTTTCCGGAACTACGAAAAGGAATGGTGGCATTTCAGTCTCGATGTACCAGGTGCGCTTCCGTTCGACCGGGTGATTCGCTGACGCTAGTTCCTTGACACCTAACTAGCTGCACTGTAAAGTGCGGCTTGCCTTTAGCTTCCCCTTTGTCGGTGGATTCTACCAACAGGATGAACGCGTAAAATGCTCCTCAGGACCGTTGCCCGGCGCTCGTCCCGCTGGATCACCGCGCTCGGCCTGCTGGTAGTAACGCTGGCTGCTTGCAGCACCGACCAGTATCCGCAGACCACGCTCCTCCCCCGTGGGGATTTCGCCAAGATCGCCGATGACCTGCTGGACACCACTGTACGGTGGGCTCTCCTGGTGTTCGTTCTGGTTGAAGGCGTCCTGCTCTACGCTGTCTTTCGATTCCGCGGTAAGCCGGGCGACGCTGAGCCACACCAGACGCACGGCAACACCACCGTCGAGGTGATCTGGACTGTCATACCCGCGCTGATCCTGGCCGCCATCGCCGTTCCCACCGTGCGCGCCATCTTTCAGACGAACGCGACGCCGGGCAAGGATGCCCTGACCATCGAGGTGGTTGGTCATCAGTGGTGGTGGGAATTCCGGTATCCGGAGTTCAACATCACCACAGCGAACGAGATGCACGTTCCTGTTGGCCGGATGGTCTCACTTCGCATGGGCAGCAACGACGTCATTCACAGCTTTTGGGTCCCCCAGTTCGCCGCCAAGCGCGACGTATTTGCCAATCGTGAAACCCGTATGTGGTTCACGGCACAGGCCGAGGGGGACTACCCGGGCCAGTGCGCCGAGTTTTGCGGCATCCAGCATGGCCGGATGGCACACCGAATCAAGGCGCAGAAGCCGGAGGAGTTTCAGGCATGGGTGGCGCATATGCAGACCCTGGGACCGAAGCCGCCGGGAGCGGCGGCCCCTGCCGGAGACCAGCAGTACGCCCTAGGAGAGAAGCTCTTCACCGGGAAAGGCTGTATCGCTTGCCACTCCTTCGCGGCAGTCAACGCCCCGAAGGGGATGGTGGGCCCCAATCTGGCGAACATCGGTTCCCGTTCGTACCTCGCAGCCGGCACTCTCAAAAACACCGACGAAAATCTCGCGCGCTGGATTCGTGACCCCCAGGGAATCAAGAAGGGCGTTCTCATGCCCAACCTCGGGGTCACCGAAGCAGAGGCCCAGGCCTTGGTGGCCTACCTCCGTGCGCAAAAGTAGCACGACCATAACAACAGGGTTCCAATGGCTACCAGGGTTTTAGATCAGCATCCCGCCCACGCGGCGGCACATGGCGAGAAGACCGGCCTGTGGAGCTGGGTCACCACAGTCGACCACAAGCGTATCGGGATCCTCTACGGCGCCACCGCCTTCTTCTTCTTTCTGCTGGGCGGCGTAGAAGCCCTGCTGCTTCGAATTCAGCTTGGCAGCCCGGAAAGCACATTCTTGTCGCCGGACACGTACAACCAGCTGTTCACGATGCACGGCACGACAATGATCTTTTTGGCGATCATGCCACTGTCGGCCATGTTCTTCAACTACCTCATTCCGCTCCAGATCGGTGCGCGGGATGTGGCATTTCCGCGCCTGAACGCATTCAGCTACTGGGTTTTTCTGCTCGGCGGTCTGTTTCTGAATTCAAGCTTTCTGTTCGGTGCTGCCCCCGATCAAGGGTGGTTCGGATACGCCAACCTGACGTCGAAGCAGTACTCTCCCGGGCTCAACGTCGACTTCTGGATGCTCGGCCTCCAAATCCTTGGTATCGCGTCACTGGCCGCCGCGGTGAACTTCTTCGTGACGGTCCTCAACATGCGGGCGCCCGGCATGACGCTCATGCGAATGCCGATGTTCGTCTGGATGAGCTTCATCACCCAGGTGCTGCTGCTGCTCGCTTTCCCCGTGATCACGGTGGCCCTGATCCTCCTCATGTACGACCGCTTCTTCGGGAGTAACTTCTTCGTCCCCTCCGGCGGCGGCGACCCGCTCCTCTGGCAACACCTGTTCTGGATCTTTGGGCATCCCGAGGTGTACATCCTTATCCTGCCAGCGTTCGGCATCGTGTCGGAGGTGCTGCCCGTGTTCTCGCGGAAGCCCCTCTTCGGCTATGCCGCGATGGTCTTCTCAGGCGTCTTCATCGCGTTTCTCGGGTTCGGCGTGTGGAGTCACCACATGTTCTCGACCGGCATGGGCCCGCTTGCCGATACGTTCTTTGCGCTGACGACCATGCTGATCGCGATTCCGACCGGGGTGAAGATCTTCAACTGGATCGGAACGATGTGGGGAGGCTCGCTGCAGTACCGCACTCCCATGCTGTTTGCGATCGGCTTCATCGCCATGTTCATCATAGGCGGACTATCCGGAGTAATGCACTCCTCGCCTCCCGCCGACCTCCAGCAAACCGACACCTACTTCGTGGTGGCGCACTTTCATTACGTGCTGTTTGGTGGCAGCATCTTCGGGCTGACCGCCGGCGCCTACTACTGGTGGCCGAAGATGTTCGGTCGATTGCTCGACGAGCGGCTCGGCAAGCTGCACTTCTGGCTCATGCTCATCGGATTCAACCTGACCTTCTTCCCGATGCATTTCGTCGGGCTGCATGGTATGCCGCGCCGGGTCTACACCTATCCGGAGGGGTTGGGGTTCGATCTCATGAACCAGATCGAGACGGCCGGATCGTTCGTGCTGACGGTGGCTTTCTTGGTCTTCCTGTACAACATCTTCAAGACGTCGCGGCAGCCGCGGAACGCCCCGGCCGATCCCTGGAACGGCGCCACCCTCGAGTGGAGCATCCCGTCCCCGCCGCCGGAGTTCAACTTCGCCGAGATCCCGACCGTGCACGGTCGCGATGCCCTCTGGGAGATGAAGCGGCAGCGCGGCGGCCAGCTTCCTGAGCCGATCCGGGCAAGTGGTGCCGGGATCCACATGCCGAACCCATCGTATTGGCCGCTGGTGACCGCGGTGGGTGTGTTGGCCGTGTTCGTGTCGCTCATGGTGATCGGCCACACCGGCGTCTTGGGTGTTGCTGCTGCCATCGCCCTGTTGTTTGTCGGGGTCTACATGTGGGCGTACGAGCCTGCAGGATGAACTGCGTAAACAGTGAACGGTAAACGGTGAACGGGGACAGCCCGGCGCCGTTCATTCACTGATCATGCGTTACACCATTTGGAGTGGCCTGTGACAGCTCACGCGCACCCAGCGCACCTCGAGACCTCCACCGGGCTCGATAATCGAAAGCTTGCAATCTGGACCTTCATCGGCTCGGAATGCATGTTTTTCGCCACCCTGATCTCGAATTACCTGGTCAACAAGGGCAGGAGCCTGGTCGGGCCATATCCCCACGAGCCATGGACCTCGCCCGCCGGGCAGCACTTCGAGCCCATCTTCGAGATTCCGCTGGTAACGCTCGGAACCGCGCTCCTGCTGTTCAGCTCCTTGTTCGTGGTACTGGCGCTCAGCGGGGCGCAGCGCGGTGACCGAAAAGCGCTGCTGGGCTGGCTGGCCGCGACGCTGGCCTGCGGCATCTTCTTCGTGGGAATGCAGGTCTACGAGTTCACCCACTTCGTGCATCGCGGCCTCGGGTTCACCACCAACCTGTTCGGATCGAGCTTCTACACCCTGACAGGTTTCCACGGTACCCACGTCACGATCGGGGTGATCTGGCTGGCCACACTCTGGATCGATGCCCTGCGCGGCCGGCTCCAGCCGCACCGGGCCCTGAACCTGGAGATGGCGGCCCTCTACTGGCACTTCGTGGACGTGGTGTGGATCATCATCTTTCCAGTCGTCTACCTCATCAAGTGAGCAGTCGCATGGACGCCCACGCTACCGATACCGCTCA
>Ga0307416_100000704_pt1 | contig 17354 bp, 14 predicted proteins | sample DK1Cmetagenome_2_FD_203821 | JGI IMG/M metagenome (GOLD analysis project Ga0307416, IMG submission 203821) | Maize rhizosphere microbial communities from greenhouse at UC Davis, California, United States - DK15-C-3 | ecosystem: Host-associated > Plants > Roots > Rhizosphere > Soil | place...
AAACGGCGGCTCCCCGGCGAGCATCTCGAAAAGCACGCAGCCGAGGCTATAGATATCGCTCCGGCCATCGAGCTCAGCGCCGAGTACCTGTTCGGGGCTCATGTAGACGGGGGTGCCGACGATGACCCCGGCCGCGGTGAGGCCTTCCTCTCCCGCCGCCGTGATGGCCCGGGCAACACCGAAATCGGTGACCAGCGCGTGCTCCTCCTCCAGCAGGATGTTCTCCGGCTTGATGTCACGGTGGACGATGTTGTGTCGATGGGCGTAGTCGAGCGCGTCGGCAACCTCTCCGCCGATCCGGAGTACCCGATGGAGCGACAGCTGCCGCGGCGGGGAGAGCCGCGCGCGCAGCGATTCACCCTGCACGTAAGGCATGACATAGAACGGGCGGGCGACCTTGCCCCGGCCCGACACCTGCTCGAGCGTCGTCCCGGAGTCGTAGAGGGGCAAAATGTGCGGGTGGCGGAGTTGGGCAGCGAGCTTGATCTCGCGCAGGAAGCGCTCGGTGCCAAGTTCGGCCGCGACGCCCGAGCGGAGAACCTTGACGGCCACCGACCGGTCATGCTTCAGGTCACGTGCGAGATAGACGATCGCCATCCCACCGCGTCCGAGTTCGCGCTGCAGCAGGTAACGATCAGGAAGGTCGACGCCCAATTCGGCGGCCGTCTCGTGGGTCACGGCCAATCTCCAGGTAGGTCCTCCGAATGTGTCCCCGCCAGAGCCCGATTGCCAGCATCCCGATCTCGGGGTCCTGATGGTAGGTCAGAATGTGCTTTCCTTTGGTAGCTCTGAAAACCTCAGGAACACTTCGTACTCCGCCGTGCTTCCAGCGCCGCCGTGGGATTTTCCTTCCATTGGAACAAAGCATTACACTATGGGATGAGGCGTTACACCCAGCTGACGCCATCTCTGACCTAAGTCGTTGTGCATGTTGTTCATCACTACTGAACCTTCCCCGGCACCTCTCTTGCCCTTGCCATGTGGAGAATCGCGGTCCGTTACTCGGGTTCTTCCACTCTTCTTCGGAGGGTTCTCATGCGCGCCGCTGCTCTTCTGCCGCTTCGGGCTGCTGTCTTGGCCATGCTGGCCCTGGTAGCTGCATGCGGCGATGGTCCGACGGCCCCCGGAATTCAGCCGCAGATCACCAATCTGGCGGACGCGTTTTCCTATCAGGTGAGCGCCATCCAGGATTTCACCGGGACTGCGACCTACACCTGGCAGAATACCGGTGCGCTCGCGAAGATCACCCATGCCTCCGACGCGGGGGCGACCGGCACGGCCACCGTCACCGTGAGGGATGCGGCTGGCACCCAGGTCTACTCCGGCGATCTCGTATCGAGCGGCGAGCCCGTGACGGCACCAGCGGGAATGGCCGGCGCCTGGACTATTCTTGTGGTGTACTCGAACTACAGTAATACGCAGGTGAATTTTGGCGTCATGAAGCAGTAGTACTTGGGCGGCCCTTGCCTGCTCCGGGGGCAAGGGTCAGCCTCCCGCCTCGAGCTCGATCAGCCCTATCTGTAGCCGGCAGCTTGCAGCTGAAATAGCTCCGAGTACAAACCACCCAGCTCCACGAGTGCCTCATGGGTCCCCTGTTCCACCAACTCCCCACCCTTGAGCACCAGGATCCGGTCCGCCATCCGCACCGTCGAGAACCGGTGCGAGATCAGCACCGCCATCCTTCCTTTAGTAAGCTCGCTGAACCGTAAAAACACCTCGTACTCCGCGCGCGCATCCAGCGCGGCCGTAGGCTCGTCCAGGATCAACAGCTGCGCGTCCCGCATGTAGGCCCGGGCCAGTGCCACCTTCTGCCACTCGCCGCCCGAGAGATCCACGCCGCCCTCGAATCGCTTTCCCAGCATCTGGTCGTACTGGCCGGCGAGCCGCTGGGCCACCGAGTCGGCCAGGCTCCGTTCCGCCGCAGCCCGGATCGCCGGGTCGTCCTCGATCCGGGCGATGTTGCCGACGGCGATGTTTTCCTTCAACGCGAAGTCGTACCGCACGAAGTCCTGGAAGATGACGCCCACGTTCTTACGAAGACTGTCGACGTCGTACTCCCGGAGATCGACACCATCGAGCAGGATCCGCCCCTCGTCCGGGTCGTAGAGCCGGGCCAGGAGCTTCACCAGCGTGGTCTTGCCTGCGCCGTTCTCGCCCACCAGCGCAATTCGTTCCCCCGGAGTGAGCGCGAAATTGAGATTCCGCACCGCCCAGTTCTCCGCGCGGGGATACTTGAAACCCACACCCTCGAACACGAAGCCCTGCCTGATCGGCACCGGCACCTGCTTCGCCCCCGGATTGCGCCGGATGCTGGGCTCCAGCTCGAGGAAGCTGAACAGGTCGTCCAGATAGAGGCTCTGCTCGAAGATCTGGGCCAGCGACAGGAGGATCCGCTGGATGAGATCGCGACTCTGGCGAAATGACCCGGCCAGGAACGTCAGGACTCCAATGGTAAAGACACCAGCCGGTGACTGATGGCCGACGACCGTCAGATAGATGATGACGGCATACGCTCCGTAATAACCCAGCGTCCCCACGAACGAGAGCAGGGTCGATACCACGCTCCGGCGCACCGCCAGGTTCCTGTTCGCCTGATAGAACTGATCTGAGAGCCGGTCGTATCGCCCAACCAGAAAATCGGAGAGCCCGAAGAGCTTGAGCTCCTTGGCCGAGATGTCGCTGGCGCCGATGTAGCGGAGATAGTCGAGCTGGCGCCGCTCGGGGGTCCACGAATACAGGAGCGAGTAGCCCAGCGAGGCGAAATGGGTCTCGCCCAGCAGCGACGGCAGCACCGCGACCACGAGTAGCAGCAGCAGCCACGGGACGTACACCGTGAGCGCGGCGGCCAGGGTGATGAGCGTGATCAGGTCCTGTAGCGTCGCCAGCAGCATCGTGAACAGGCCGATGCGTCCGACGGTCTGCCGCCGCGCCCGCTCCAGCTTGTCGTAGATCTCCGCGTCCTCGAACTGCTCCAGATCGAGCTCTGCCGCGTGCTTCATCAGCTGCACGCTGGTCCGATTGGCGAACAGGTCACCCAGCAGACTCTCGAGCAGGGCCGAGACTCGGCTCAGACCTTCGCCCACGAGCGCGATGCCCAGCTCGATCGCCAGCAGCACGGCGAGGCGCGTCCAAGAGACGGCGCCGGTCGCCTGGTAAACGCCGATGGCGTGGACCACCTCGTCCACGATGAGCTTCCCGACCCACAGCACGGCCAGCGGAACGAGTGACCGGGCGATCCGCAGCAGGAGGATCCCGACCACGTAGCCCGGATTGGTCTCCCACACCATTCGGAGCAGCTTGGGCAGGTGCTTGAGCGCCTGGAGCCGCTCGCGCCAGGAGCGGTCCGGCGCGGCCGGCATGCGCCCGCGTCCGTTGCCCCGAATGACGGGATGCTGGAGAGGGAGGGACATCTCTTAAAGGTAAGCGGTGAGCGGTGAGCGGTGAGCGGTGAGCGGTGAGCGGTGCAGTCATTGCGAGGCCGAAGGCCGAAGCAATCCCCCGGCTTGCGAACGGGACCCGCTGGATTGCTTCGGGTGGCGGAGCCTGTCCTGAGCGTAGCGAAGGGCTCCCTCGCAGCGACTCCTTCGCTGTTCCCGCTCACCGCTTACCGCTTACCCCTGACCGCCTGACCGCCTGACGATCTAGCCGAATTCGGCTACCCGACGTAGCATCACGGCTATCGTCATCTGCTCCCCACCTCAGGAGACCTCCATGGCCGTGAGCACAGCCGCGCTCGCCACCCGTCGGCGGACTCGGCGCTTCTATGTCGGGATGGCGATCGCCATCACCGTCACCGTATTTGCCGGATTCTCCCGCAGCTACTTCCTCAAACCATGGTATGGCACGCCGGAGCTGAGCGGCCTGCTCCACATCCACGGCCTGGTCTTCACGGCGTGGGTTCTCTTCTTCCTGTCGCAAACGGTGCTGGTGGCAACCGGCAGAACGTACCTGCACCGGCGAATGGGAATCGCCGGGGTCGTGCTGGCCGCGCTGGTCGTGATCGTGGGGACCGCGGTCGCGATTACCCGGGCCAAGACGGGCGCGTCTCCCATCCCCGGGGTGCCGGTGCTGTCCTTCATCGCGATCCCTCTCTTCGACATGGTCGTATTTGCAATTCTGGTGAGCGCAGCCATCTACTTCCGGCGCCGGCTGGAGGCTCACAAGCGCCTGATGACCTTGTCCATGATCAGTCTGCTTGCCGCCCCGATAGCCCGGATGAACTTCCTACCGCTGCCGCCCGGGCCGCCCACGTTCTTCGGCCTGGCGGATCTCTTCATCGTGGTCCTGCTGGTGTACGATCTCTCCACACGCGGAAAGGTCCACCCCGCCACCATCTGGGGCGGACTTTTCATCGTGGCCTCACAGCCGCTCCGGCTGATGATTTCCGGAACCGCGCCCTGGCTGGCGTTTGCGAGCTGGCTGACGAGTTAACGGTCGCAAGGCTGATACGCCCGCTATCTCTCCGCGGGGCGCCCCACTAGCAGTCATTGCGAGGCGCGGAGCGCCGAAGCAATCCCGCAGACTGCGAACGGGACCCGCTGGATTGCTTCGGTCGCTTCGCTTCCTCGCAATGACTTCCTGAGCTTACCGCCCTACCGCCTTACCGCCCTACCGCCTTACCGTTCACGCCATGTCAGAAACGGCGCTGATCACTGGAGCGACAGAGGGCATCGGCCGAGCCACAGCGTTCGCGCTGGGACGCGCCGGATATCGGGTGGGCGCGTGCGCCCGCACCGAATCCAAGGTCCGGAAGCTGGTGAAGGAGCTCGACGCCGAAGGCTTCGAGGCCGCCGGAGCGACCGCCGACGTCGGCGACGCAGAGCAGGTCGCACGCATGGTGGAGCAGGTCACCGGCTCCCTCGGCGACATCGATGTCCTGATCAACAACGCGGGTGTCCTGATCGGGAAGCCGTTCGAGGAGCTGACCCTGGAGGACTGGGACACCACGATGAGCACCAACGTCCGGAGCCTCTTTCTGGTAACGAGGGCAGTGATTCCGGGTATGCGGCAGCGGAGGCGCGGAGCCATCGTCAACGTCGCCAGCCTGGCCGGCCGCAATGGCTTCGTCGGCGGCACCGCCTACACCGCCTCGAAGCACGCGGTGCTCGGCTTCAGCCGCAGCCTGATGCTGGAGGTCCGGAAGGACAACGTCCGCGTGATCGCGGTCTGCCCCGGCTCGGTGGACACCAGTATGCTCAGGGATCAGCCGATGCTTAAGTCCGAGCCCAGCCGCATCCTCCGGCCCGGGGACGTGGCCGCCACCATCCTGCACACCCTCACCCTCCCCGAACGCGCCCTGGTGAGCGAGCTGGACATCCGGCCGACGAATCCGTGAGGGATAAAACGTGAACAGTGAACAGTGAACAGTGAACAGTGAACGGTGAACGGGGTTTTCACGACGAGTCGTCGCGAGTGGCCGTCGCGCCTCCAGAACCAGTTCACCCTTTACCGTTTACCGTTCGCCGCCGGAGGACCAGCTCGGTGTTGATCTCCCGCTGTATCTGCAAGGCCACTCCATTCTCGGAGCTGCTCGGCCCCGCCCGGAAGCACGGCTGGAGTCTGGCCGACCTCATCCGGGAGACCGGGTGCGGCGGGCAGTGCGGCCTGTGCCGTCCATATATCAGCCGCATGCTCCGAACCGGCGAGACCGAGTTCCACGAGATCATCACCGAGGACCACCCCTGACCGCCCGCGCCCACCTGACTGCCCGGCGGCTCGCGGCTCGGATCGAAGGCTGGTGGCGGCGGCTCTCCTATGCCGGCTCCATCATGGGCGTGGCGATCATCATCGCCTGGCTCGGCCTCTGGCTGTTCCGCCAGAACGACGAGGTCGGGCTGCTACTCACGTCCGTGGCCACACTGCTCACGCTCATCACGTTTCGCCATATCAGGGAGCTGGCCGAAGCCCAGAAGGAATCGCTCCGGCGCGCCCTGGCCCAAGCCGACCGCCGGAACCGCGAGCTGGAGCGGCTCCGGCATCTGGCCGGAAACCTGCTTGCCGGAGCCGACCTCGAGAGCATCATGAAGGAGGTGGCCCGGAGCGCGAGTGACCTGCTCGAAGCCGAGAGTGGCGCGGTGACGCTGGTCGTGGAAGAAGGCAGGTTCCTCCGGGTTACGGCAGCCTACGGTGCGATTGAATCGGCATTGGGCCTGCTCATTCCGATGGAGGGATCGCTGCTGGGCTGGGCGGTCAGCCAGGATACCGCCCTGGTGTCGGACGACATGAATACCGATCCCCGCAGCTACCATCCCAGCAACATCAGCGTTCCCCTGAAGACCACGGCGATCATCCCGCTTCGCTCCGCCGGCGTGCCGATCGGCACCGTGAGCGTCTACAACCGCCGTGACGGCAATCCGTTCAGCGACCACGACGTGCAGCTGCTCCAGACCCTGGGCGACCAGGTGGTCGTGGGCCTCGACCGCGCATCGGTGCTGCAGGAGAGCCGCCGCAACGAGCTCGCGCTCCGCACCAAGAATGTCGAGCTGCAGCGAGCCACCCAGCTCAAGAACGAGTTCCTCACCAACATGTCGCACGAGCTGCGCACACCGCTCAACGCGATCATCGGATTCTCGGATCTGCTGCTGGACGGCGGCACCGGCGAGCTCAGCCAGCCGCAGCGCGAGTTCACCGAAGCGGTATCCCGGAACGGCAAGCACCTGCTCTCGCTGATCAACACCGCGCTCGATCTCTCCAAGATCGAGGCGGGCCGCATGACGCTCACCCTCGCGATGACGGATCTCCGCGAAGCCATCAAGGACGCCGTGGCGGACACGGCCAGCCTCCGGACCGCCAAGCAGCAGGAGTGCACCCTCGAGCTCGACACCGCGTCCCTCACGATCCTGGCCGACGGCGGCCGCGTCCGTCAGATCCTCTTCAACCTGCTGTCCAACGCGTCCAAGTTCACCCGCGAAGGCGGCAAGATCTCGCTTGCCGCGGTGAGGACGAAGGTCCCGTTGCGGCAGCCGGCGGAGCGCGCCGGCGAGCGGGCGCGGTTCACCAAGCAGGATGTGGTCTGGGTGTCGGTAGCGGACGAAGGCATCGGCATCAAGCGCGAGGACATGCCCAAGCTGTTCCAGGAGTTCAGCCAGGTGGACAGCTCATCCAGCCGCCGGGCGCAGGGCACCGGACTGGGACTCGCCCTCTGCAAGAAGTTCGTGGAGATGCACGGGGGCACCATCGGCGCCGACTCGGTCTTCGGCAAGGGAGCGGCGTTCTGGTTCCTGCTGCCGGCAGAAGGCCCGGTGCGGAGAACAGCGTGAGAGGGCCAACAACAGCGTAAGCGGGGCTAGGACAAGCGTGAGCGGGAGCGGGGGAAAGCCACCTGAGGAGCGAAGGCGGTGGTGCCCGACCCCCACTCGTCACTACCCTGCAGCATGCGTGATCATAAGTCCTTGCACGCTTGGCAGGAGGCACGGGCTGTTGTCCTGGGTGTCATTGATCTCGCACGCACTGCTTGGAAGCCGTATGCAGCTGCACTCTTCTCCCAGCTCCAGCGGGCCTCATTGTCGGTTCAGCTGAACATCGCTGAAGGTTATGCCTACGGCCCCTCTCGAACGTGCACCCGGCACCTGAACATTGCTTACGGTTCTGCAGTGGAAACAGGAGAACTACTGGAAGTAGCTCTCGACGCGAACATCGTTGCACCGGACACGGCCAACCACCTCCTCCAAAGAAACCGTCGCAGTCAGCGTCTGTTGCTCGGAATGCTGAAGCGACCTGGGCGGTAGGGCCCGCTCACGCTCGCTCTTGCCCCGCTTACGCTGTTGTTTGTCGCTCGTCCTAGTCCCGTTCACGCTTGTCCTAGTCCCGCTTACGCCTTTGGGGCTATACTGATCCTATGACCGCGCGACTGATCCAGGCCAAGGCTCTCCTCCTGCTGCTGCTGTTCCTGGCGGCGGGGACCAGTCTGCCGAGCCTGGACGCCCTGGCGTACCACGGAAACGACGCCGGCAGCGAGCGGTCCCGCACCCATGTCGAGCCGGCTGGCGGGTGTCTCAGTCACGCCGACGGGTGCAGCCTCGGTCGCACCGCCTCCGGCTCCGGAGCGGTCGCCGCGGCTGAAGCCGAATCACGTCTCGTCCCGACCAACAGTCCGGTCACGCAGCACTCTCCGCACCGCCAGCCAGTCTGCGCCGATCCCGGCGCGCTTCACCACAGCCGAGCGCCTCCGACTCTCCGGTACGTCTGATCGTTCGCGCCTCGATGGGGCGCGACCCTCTCACGGATCGGAGAACCACATGCACGCTTGTGGTCGTACCGCCATTCTGGTGGGCACCTGCTGCCTGGGACTGACGATCTCAGCCTCGGCACAAACACCCGCCGCAGTGGACTCATTGCGACGCAGCCTGACAGCGACTTCCGCTCGACTCGACTCACTCGAGGCCGGTCTGTGCCCGGGTGCCTCGATCACGCGCTTTCAGCGCACGGGCAACGCCGTCACCGACAGTCTCGCCGCGACGCTGGAGCGCCTGGACCGCCGAGTCGCAGCGCTTCGGGCGACCCGGTGCGCCGGCGGAGCCCCGGCTCAGACGCCCGACAGCTCCGGTGACCTGGCCGCGCTCCGTGCGGCCGCGGCCGCCGCCGCGGGGCAGGCCGCACCACCCGACACGACGGAAACCTCAGATACCATCCCCTCGGCGGAAACGGCTCCTCCGCAAGCAGGGCCGAGCGGCGCCAACCTCCTCAATCCGGAGATCAGCGCCACGGGTGATGTTCGCCTCGTGGCGGAGGAAGGCAAGCGCGGCGAGGCGGTGGCGCGTGAGTTCGAGTTCGCATTTCAATCAGCGCTCGATCCCTACTCCAGCACCAAGATCTTCCTGGCGGCGAGCGACGAAGGGGTCGAGATCGAGGAAGGCTACATCTACTGGACCGGGTTGCCGGGGCGGCTGCGCCTGGACCTCGGCAAGTTCCGCCAACCGGTGGGCGACCTCAACCGCTGGCACAGTCACGCGCTCCCCCAGTCCGAGTATCCGCTGGTGTACCAGCGCTACTTCTCAGAGGAAGGCCTGGCCGGAGTGGGCCTCTCGCTCTACACCGCGCTGCCTTTCTCACTAGGCGGGGGGACGCATGAGGTCTGGCTCCAGGGCACGAGTGCCGAGAGCGACCCGCTGTTCGGCGGCAGAGAGCTGATGGTCCTTGGACGGCTCGGGAACTTCTGGCAGCTCAACCGCAGCACCTACGCTCAGGTTGGCGTCACCGGGCTCGGCGGCAACAATGGACCGGCCGATCTCCGGAGCCGGATGGTGGGACTCGATTTCCGGATGACCTATCGCCCGCCCGAAGCCGCTACTCGCCGCGATATCACGTTCCGGGCCGAAGGCTACCGGCTCCACACGGACGACCTGGGAGTCACCGAGAACCGCTACGGTGGATTCCTGGACCTGTCCGCCCGCCTCAGCCGGCGCTGGATAGTCGGCGCGCGCTACGATCACGTCGAGGCGCCCAGGGGTCCGGAAGACACCGAGTGGCGCATCACACCCAACATCACCTGGTGGCAGAGTGAGTTCGTGTACCTGAGGCTCGAGGGCGAGCATCGCAACACGGAACTGGAGGGGAGCAGGAACATGCTGTCACTCCAGGCGGTCTGGGCGATGGGACCACATAAGCATGAGACCTATTGACAGCGGGGCAGCGGGACAGCGGGACAGCGGGACAGCGGGACAGCGGGACAAAGACAACTAAACCGATGGATTGAAGGAATACACTCATGACAATCAGATCGCTGTTGTTGCTTGCAGCACTCTTTGGGCAACCTACTGCCCCGCGGCCCCGCGGCCTTGCGGCCCCGCCGCTCCGCGTCGTAACCTCGCTCACCACCTATGGCGCCATCGCTCGCGAGATCGTGGGCGACCGGGGCACTGTCACCTCGATCGCGCAGGGCGACGAGGACCCCCACTTCGTGCAGCCGAAGCCCAGCTTCGTGCGGCTCCTGCGCGACGCCGATCTGTTCGTCACCACCGGTATGGACCTGGAGCTGTGGGTGCCGGCGCTGCTGGACCGCGCCGGTAACCGCAGGATCGTGGATGGTGCGCCAGGCTACGTGGCCGCGTACCGCGGCATCGATCTGCTCGAGGTGCCCTCCACACTCAGCCGCTCCCAGGGCGACATCCACGTGGACGGCAATCCGCACATCCATACCGATCCGCTGAACGGGATCATCATCGCCCGGAACGTGCTCGCCGGTCTCCAGCGGGTCTCGCCCGGAGACGCCGCCTATTTCGCCGGCCGGGAAAAGGACTTCGAGCGGCGGGTGCTCGAGGCCACCATGGGCCCGACGCTGGTATCGACCCTGACGCCGGCCACCGCGTTCGAGCTGCTGCGCACTAACCGGCTGCAGTCGTTCCTCGCGGGCCAGAAGTACCAGGGGAAGCCGCTCAGCGAGCAGCTCGGCGGCTGGCTGAAGCAGGCGGAGGTATTGCGGGGAAAGGAAATGGCCTGCTACCACAAGGAGTGGGCCTACTTCAGCCGCCGGTTCGACGTCGACTGCATGACCTTCATCGAAGCCAAGCCCGGCATTCCTCCGACGCCGCGCCACGTCCAGGAAGTGATCGCGCTGATGAAGGAGCGGAAGGTGCCGGCGCTCTTCGCCTCGAACTACTTCGATCGGAAGCAGATCCAGCAGGTAGCGGAGCGCACCGGGGCCCGGGCGGTGGTCGTCCCGGAGAACACCGACGGCGCACCCGGAGTGAAGACCTACTTCGATCTCGTGAACACCTGGATCAGGAGCCTCACAGCCGCGTTTCGAAGTGTCGCCGTGCGAACCGGAGCACCCTGAATGGACCTGAGCCTCTTTCTTCCCCCACTGGTGGCGTGTCTCGTCATCGTGTCGATCCACTCATACCTCGGCCTGCACGTGATCGCGAGAGAGGTGATCTTCGTCGACCTGTCTCTCGCCCAGATGGCCGCACTGGGTTCGACCGTCGCCATCCTCGCCGGCAGCGCACCTGATTCGCCCACCGCTCTCCTCTACGCGCTGGGATTCACCAGTATCGGAGCGGCCGTCTTCGCTCTCACCCGGACGGTGGAGAAGGGGCCCGTGCCGCAGGAAGCCATCATCGGCATCGTCTACGTCATGGCGTCCGCGGCCGCCATCCTCGTGGCCGACCGGACCCCGCGTGGTGGCGAGGCGATCAAGGATATCCTGGTAGGCAGCCTGCTATGGGTCACCTGGCCGACAATTCTTCGGCTCGCCGGTATCTACGCGTTGGTGGGAATCTTCCACTGGGTGCTGCGGCAGCGTTTTCTGGCGATCTCGTTCGACCCGGAAAGCAGCGCCGCAAAAGGCTGGAGGATTCGCTGGTGGGACTTCTGGTTCTATCTCTCGTTCGGCATCGTGATCACATTCTCGGTACCCATCGCGGGAGTGCTTCTCGTCTTCAGCTTTCTGGTCGTGCCCGCAGCGGTCGCGTTTCAGTTCACCGAGAGGCACAGCATGCTGGCCGTGATCTCGTGGACCGCCGGTGCCGTCGCCTCCGCACTCGGACTGCTGGTATCGTTCGAGTACGATCTGCCCACCGGGCCGGTGGTCGTCTGCATGTTCGGGCTGGTATTGCTGGGTTCGTACCTGCTGCGGAAGGTGCTGACGAGAAACGGTTCAGGGTTCAGCCTTCGGCCCGCGCGGCATGGCTGAGTGCATCATGCCCGAGCCAGACTTTCTGCCAGGCGTATAGGGAGGGGGGAGCATGGCAGACCGGCGCAGCAGCTCGAAGTGCGCCGCCACGATGTTCGCCAGACGATGCGCGGTATCGAGATGCGACTCAGCCAGCTCCGCCGGTGAGCGGGCGCTGAACACCAGAGCGCCGTGAAACTTGCCTGCAACCTGGAGTGGAACGATCAGCCGGCTTTCTCCACGTGCCTGAGAGAGCGCGTGCGGCATCTCGCCTCGGAGCACGCGGGCCAACGCGGTTCCGGTTACGGGTACCAGCGGCAGTTCCGACAGGGAACGCCGCTCTCCCGGTTGCACCAGGACGACTCGCTCGGCATCGCTCAGCTTCAACGCGATTGTGAAGTCGGTGAACGGCAGCAGACCTGCGCCTTCGTCGGCGATCAGACGGGTAGCGGCGGCGGCATCAGAGGTCGTGGCCAGCCCGGCGGCGATCCTGAATAGCGCATCGGCTGATCCGTCGCGAGGCACGGCGGCGACCGGTGCGGCTTCAGGAACCGGTGGCGGCGGCGCCTTCGTCACTCGAAGAAATCCTCCCACCTGTGGAGAGACCAGGCCCGCGAGCAGCGCCAGCAGCTCCACGTCGTCGTCGCCGTAAATTTCCGGGCCGACGCTGCCCACGAGTAGATACCCTACCGATCCGCCGCCGAAGCCCAGCCGGGCACCAATGACCGCCCGAATATCGGATCCGCCCGCCTCAGCCGCAGTCAGGAATCCCCTTGGCCAACGTCCATCCTCATAGGTGTCCGGAACCAGCAGCTCCGGCTGATTATCGAAGATCGCCGCGATGTCCAGGTGCGAACGACTGATGGTCAGCGACGGATCGGTCCACAGCGGGCCGCCCGGATGCTCCCCCAGCCGGAAGTATTCGTCGGCCGCCTCATTCGGAACCAGCAACTCGATGTGATCGTGCGGAAGCAGCGGAGTCAGCGCGCGGCTGATGGCTGCGACGAATCGCTGAGGAGAAGCGGCCTCGCGGTTCGCCAGTGCGACAGCCTGCAGGAGACCCGCGATTCGCTCCTGCTGCCGGGATGAGGATGATTCGTTGGGAACCCACTGACGAGCGATGCGTCCCAGCATCGGCGCCACCCGCTGAGCGACGCACTGCAGCAGCACACGTTCGGGCGCGCCGTATCGCTCCGATTGAAGGTCCGCGACCAGAAGCAGTGCCACGTCACGCCTGCCGAATCGAATCGGCAGGCACGTCGCCGAGCCATAGCCCGCCGCGAGGACGATCTTCTCTATCTGGGAAATCTGCTCGGACGTGAAATGAGGCGATGGAAGCGGCACCGGCAAGTCATCAGCCGCAAGCTCGGCGGGCCCGATCAAGGCGACGCCACCCTGCGAGGGATACAGCCACAACGCCATCAGATCGTGCGGCACCTCGACCGAAAGCGTGTTCGACAGCGCCTGATGCCACGTCGTGAGCGCTACCGGATCGACCCGAGCATCCGCTCGGAGAATAGGAACGAGCGGTTCGCTCCCGACAACTGAGACCGGATCGTCCACTGGCTCGTCTTCCGGAGAGGGCGCCATGCGGCGCTCATAAGGCATGACGTATGCCCCTGCGCGTCTCCGCTCAACCCTTTCCAGTGTAGGTATTTGCAGTTGACGCAGAGACGCTTCCGCGCAGCGCGCTCAGGCGAGGCTCCGCGTCCTGCCAGCGTGTCTTGCAGCCTGCTGCTTCCAGCGTGTTGACTTCCAACTACTTGACATACCCCCACCCCCTATGATATTTCTCCTATCGTATGTCATACCAGGAGAACCTCGATGCGACAACTGACCCTGCACATAACCGGCATGAGCTGCGGACACTGCCTCCACGCGGTCAACGAGGCGCTGGTCGCGCACCCGGGAGTTCACCTGGAATCGCTGCGTATGGGACGGGCCGAGGTTCAGTACGACGAGCAGGTGACTACACCGGCCGCGATCGAGGCGGGGATCAATGACGCCGGCTACAACGCGACCGCGTCGACACCGCGGGAGTTGAGCGAGGAGCAGACGTGAGGAGTGAGAAAAGTGAACGGTAAACAGTCAACAGTGAACAGGCTCGATGGTAATCGCCCGTTTACCGTTGACCCTTCACCGTTGACCCACTCCATGAGTACCGGGACGGCCACGGTTTCGGTGTCCGGCATGACCTGCGCAGCGTGCAGCGCGCGGGTGCAGCGTGCACTCGAGCGAGTTCCGGGTGTCAGCACCGCCAATGTCAATCTCATGACTGGCTCCGCCACGATCGAGTTCGACACCGGAACGGTTGCGCCCGAGCAGCTGGTGAAGGCGATTCGTGCGACGGGGTACGAGGCCGAGCTACCGAAGGCAGATGAGTCGCTGGAAGAGGTGCTGCAGGACCGCGATGAAGTGCATGCCGAGGAGCTGCGCGTGCTTCGCCGCAAGGTCGTGGTCAGCCTCGTTGCCGCGGTGCTGACGATGGTGTTCAGCATGGTTCTGGCGGCGGTAGCGCCCGGCTCGATGAGCGATCCCTTGATGCGGCTGATGATGCCGGCGGTAGATCGTTTGCTGCAAGCAGTGCCCTGGATGCAAAATGTTTCCGCCGACAGTTGGCGCTATCTGCTGCTGTGTCTCACCATCCCCGTGGTTGGGTGGGCGGGACGCCACTTCTACACCCGGGCATGGTCGGCGTTCCGGCATCGCGGTGCGGACATGAACACGCTGATCGCGGTGGGCACCGGAGCAGCGTTTCTCTTCAGCCTTGCGGTCACGCTCTTTGACGACTGGCTCGCGGCCCGCGGAATCGAGCCGCAGGTCTACTACGAGGCCGTCACCTGGATCATCGCGCTCGTGCTGCTCGGGAACCTGCTGGAGAGCCGCGCGAAGGGGCGCACGTCGGGTGCGCTTCGACGGTTGATCAGCCTGAGACCAACGACGGCGCGGGTGCTTCGAGCTGGTCGTGAGGAGGAGATTTCACTCTCCGAGCTGCGCGAGGGCGACGAGGTGGTGGTGCGGCCGGGAGAAACGGTTCCGGCTGACGGCGTCATCCTGCAGGGCAGCAGCTACATCGATGAGTCGATGCTGACCGGTGAGCCAGTGCCGGTGTCTCGCGGCGCGGGTGATCGGGTGATCGGCGCCACTCTCAACCGGAACGGCGCCTTTCATCTCAGCGTCACTCGGGTCGGTCAGGACACCGTCCTGTCGCAGATCATTCGGCTGGTTCAGCAGGCGCAGGGCTCCAAGGCGCCGATACAGCGTCTCGCCGACCGAATCTCGGCCGTCTTCGTTCCGGTGGTTCTGTTGGTCGCCGTAGCGACTTTCCTCGTGTGGTTCAACTTTGGCCCCGAGCCTGCCCATCTGCACGGATTGGTCGCCGCGGTCACGGTCTTGATCATCGCCTGTCCCTGCGCGATGGGTCTCGCGGTCCCGACCGCGGTGATGGTCTCGACCGGACGAGGCGCGGAGCTTGGGGTGCTGATCAAGAAGGGTGATGCGCTGGAGCGTACCGGACGCCTCGATGTCCTGGCGTTGGACAAGACCGGCACCGTCACGGAGGGGCGCCCGGTAGTCGAGTCGGTGAGCCTGGCACCGGGAACAGAGATGGATGCGAATACGTTGCTCCAACTCGCTGCCTCTGTGGAGCGCCTTAGCGAGCATCCGCTCGGTGAAGCGATCGTCGCCGAAGCAGAGCGGCGGGGCATTGCCGGGCGGGATGTATTGGACTTTCGGAGCTTCGCAGGTAAGGGTGTCACCGGAGTAGTCGAAGGCCGGCAGGTCGCCGCGGGTAACGCACTGCTGATGGTGGCGACCGGCGCCGATACCGTCCTGCTCCGCGAAGAATCCGAGCATCGGACCCGAAGGGGACAAACCACCGTCTTCATCGCGGTGGATGGCCAGCTCGCGGGCCTCATCGCGGTGGCGGACCCAATCCGGACGACGAGCACGAACGCCGTGAGCCGGCTTCGGAAACTAGGCCTGGACTTGGTTCTCCTGACGGGTGACGATGACCGGACCGCGCGCGCTGTGGGGAAGTCGGTGGGGATCGAGCGGGTCATCGCAGAGGTATTGCCGGACGAGAAGCTCCGGGTAGTCCGCCGGATTCAGGAAGAGGGCAAGAAGGTGGCACTCGTAGGCGACGGACTCAACGACGCACCGGCACTTGCCCAGGCCGACATAGGAATTGCGATGGGAACCGGTGTCGACGTGGCGGTGGAGGCGGCGGACATCGTGCTCATGCGGAGCGATCTGCTCGGTGTGGTGGATGCCATTCGACTGTCTCGTCGCACGATGCGCATCATCCGGCAGAATCTGTTCTGGGCGTTCGTCTATAACGTCATCGGTATTCCCATTGCGGCGGGCGTTCTGTACCCGAGGTTCGGTCTCCTCCTGACCCCCGCCATGGCAGCCGCGGCGATGGCGGCGAGCTCGGTCAGCGTTGTGACCAATAGCCTGAGGCTTAGACGATACAAGTCAGGGTGAACGGTAAAAGGTGAACGGTAAACGGGCCCTTCTCCTGATTCCCGTTCCCCGTTCCCCGTTCCCCGTTCCCCGTTTCCCCGTTCACTGTTCGCTGTTCGCCGTTCACCGTTTACGCGGTTCCAGAAGGAGTCCGACGTGTCCACCGAGAGCACCACCACTACTTCGCCCTGCGCGTGCGGCGCCCGCCCGGGTGACGGAACTCACGCTGTCGGGGTCGATCCCGAGGCCAAGCACGCCATCGTCAGCCGTTTACGGCGAATCGAGGGTCAGGTGCGGGGTTTACAGAAGATGGTGGAAGAGGAGCGCTATTGTGCCGACGTGCTGATGCAGCTGTCGTCGGTCCAGGAGGCTCTGCGTGGGGTGGGCCGGGCGCTCCTCGAGAATCACCTGAGGCACTGCGCTACCGAGGCGATCCGTTCCGCCGATCCGGCCAAGACAGAAGCCATCTACGAAGAGCTGATGGAGTTGATGTATAAGAATGCAAGGTAGACGGAGAGACGGAGAGTTGGAGGGATGGAGGAGAGCGCAGATTAGCTCTGACTCGCGGTATTGGGATGAAACGATCTTGAAGCGGACTAGTACGTTCTCTATATGATGGCCTACGAGAAGTTCGATGCTTGGAGGGTTTGCCATAAGCTGGCCCTGGAGATCTACCAGATCACAGAAGCGTGGCCAGCACACGAGCGTTATCAGCTTACAGCACAGACCCGCCGAGCCGCGCTATCCGTCCCCACCAACATTGCTGAAGGTGCTTCGAAGAGGGGGCCTCGAGAGTTTCGCCGCTACCTCGATATCGCAAGAGGATCGCTGTCGGAATTGGCGTACCTTCTGCTCTTCAGCAGAGACCGCGGGATTTTGGACCAGGAGACGTTCGGACGAATTAAGCAACTATGCAACAAGGCAGGGCAACTCACGTGGGGTCTTTATAAGTCTTTGGCCCCGAAGGAGGGTCCCTGGGAACGGTGAGTCACTTCCGCTGCTTCTGACCTTTCGGTTTGCTGAGTCTCTGGTTTTCCGCCTTCCTGTCCTTCCCCCTGTCTGCCCCTCCATCCCTCCGCCCCTCCGCCCCTCCTACCGCCTCCTCAGCTCTTTCGTCTCTGAATGCCAGCGCCGCCCGATACTCGCCGACCAGGCGCTTCATCATCGCCTCACGCCGACTGTAGAGTCGCCTGAGCGGGCGGCTCTCGTGGCGTTCCCGTGCATAGGCGGTCAGCAGCGGTAACCCGATGGAGCTGTCGGTATACACCACTACTGTTCCCGG
>Ga0307416_100000705_pt1 | contig 17354 bp, 18 predicted proteins | sample DK1Cmetagenome_2_FD_203821 | JGI IMG/M metagenome (GOLD analysis project Ga0307416, IMG submission 203821) | Maize rhizosphere microbial communities from greenhouse at UC Davis, California, United States - DK15-C-3 | ecosystem: Host-associated > Plants > Roots > Rhizosphere > Soil | place...
CAGAGGTAGTACGCGCTTTCACCTCCGGCAAACGGCGGTCCCCAGCCGCGCGTGTCGTCACCCGCTCCCGGCTGCTCGACCTTGACGACTTCAGCGCCGAGATCACCAAGAAACATTGAGCAGTACGGCCCAGCGACGACCCGCGTCAAATCGAGAACGCGCACGCCGCCCAGTGGCCCCGGCCGAATTTCGTTCATTTGAACTCGATGCCTTTTGCCTGGAGAATTTCTTGGAGCGCCTCGACACCGGCCCAAAGCCCGGGCATCCCTCCGGGAATCGCCGCGACCTCCATCACTTCCATCAGTTCTTTCGGCGTCGCGCCGAGGGTGAGCGCGCGCTCGCTATGCAAACGGATCCCGCGCGGGCGGAGTAACGCACAGCAGATGCCGATCATGATCAGCTCCTTGGTCTTTCTCGGCAATGCGCCCTCGCGACCGAAGGTGCCGTCGACATAGAGTCCCTTGAGCTTTTCGAAGTACTCAGGATCCAATTTGGCAATGATGTCATAGGCGTTGTTCGCGGACCCCAGACCGATTTTCTTAAAAGCTTCTTTCGCCTCATCCGCCATGTCTTGCCCTCCTCTATGTTTAAACGCGGAAAGTGATCGGCTAATTCACACCAAGTACACTAAGCCCACGAAGGTTAGAAAAGTTTCGGCGACACTTAAACCTTCGTGCTCTTCGTGGTAACGAAGTCCCTCAATCCTTGCGCGTGTTTTGCCCGATAACGACGTCGACCAGCGCCGGCCCGTTCTGCTCCGTGGCCCGTTTGATCGCGGGTTCGATGGCGTCCGGCTGCTCGACTCTTTGCCCGAAGATACCGAAGGTGTCGGCGAGGCGCGCAAAGTTCAACTCCGGTCCCACCAGTTCGGCACCCATCTCCGCGGCCAGACGGATTCTTTCTTCGGAGCCGCGGAACTGATTTTTGACTGCCATATAGGCGCGATTATTGAACACAATCACGATTAATGGCACACGATATTTCGCTAAGGTCCATAGTCCCTGAAGTCCGAACATGCTGCTGCCGTCGCCCAGACAGGCGACCACCCGGCGCTGCGGCGCGGCAAGCTTGGCACCAATGGCTGCGCCCATGCCCCAGCCGAGATATCCGCCCGAGGAGTTGGAAAAGTACGAGCGACCCGACGAAAAGTTAAAATTCGCCATAAGAATATCTTTGCTCGTCGGGCTTTCGTTGACGATCAAGGTATCTCCTTCGAGCAGCCGGTCCATGGTTCGAGCAAGTCGGGCTGCGCTGATTGGCATGCCGTCCCAGCCCTGCTTCACGCGAGATTCGAGCTCGGCTTTCACCTGTTGTTGGGCTTTGCGAATCACTTCCAGACGTTCGTCGCGCCCGTTGGCTGCTTTAGCCACTTTCGGATAAACCTCTAGAAAAGATCGCAGCGCACTCCTGCCGTCGGCGATAATGCCGATATCGACCGGAAAAATCTTGCCGATTTCCCAAGGATCTTCCTCGATATGAATGCAGCGAGTATCCGGCTTCATCACCGGCTCAGGCAAATAACGGTACTCGCGAATCAAACGACAGCCGATCGCGAGAATCACGTCCGGATCACCCCACACGGGCAGATTGAAAGACGGATTACGTTCGGCAATTTGAAAGCTCTGCGGATGATCGGTGGGGAAACTCAAGAACGAGTAACGAGGCTCCATGACCACCGGCGCGCCAAGCATCTCGGCGAACTTGATCAACTCCGAGATGGCGCCTGACTTGGCAATGCCGCTGCCAGCGACGATCAGGGGCCGCTTTGCGTCGGCCAGCATTTGCGCCGCTTCTTGTAATGCTTCGGGATCGGCGGCAATCCGCGGTGTGATGCGCGAGCGTTCCGCGATGGGATTTTGCTGATCGATATTTTCGCCCAGGAGATTGCTCGGGAGCGACAGATAGACCGGCCCGGTGGGCGGCGTTGCTGCGACTTTGAAAGCGCGATTGAGAAACTCCGGAATACGATCGGAGCGATGCACCTCCGCGCTCCACTTGGTGAATTGCTTGGTTAATTCGACAAGATCTTTGCCTTCGGTGTGAGAATCGCGGCCGACGATCCGGGTATCTACATGGGTCGAGGTCACCACCACGGGAGAGCGGTCGCGGTAAGCATCATAGAGAGCGCCGACGGCATTGACCGAACCGGGGAGAGTGCTTACCTGTGCAAGTGAAGGCCGACCCGTGACCCGGGCGTGGCCATCGGCCATCGAAACCACACAGGTCTCATGGAGCGCAAGCACGAATCGGACCTTTTCCTGATCGGCGATGGTGCCGATGAACTCCTGACCGCTTGTTCCTGGCAGACCAAAAACGTAATCGACGCCATGGTCCACCGCGACCTCGAGGTAGGCCTGGGCCACGGTTTTTTGCTTACCGCCGTTTCCCGCCATATTCTTTTCTCCTGCGCGATTGCGGTTCGCGCTGTCTATAACAGTTCATGTTTTCGAGGTCCAAACTGCATGCTGGTTGACGGTTTCCAGTTCTCCGACGAGCTCCAACGAACTGACCGTCAACCTTTCACACGCTTAGTTTTGATAAAGACGCTCGATAAATCCGCTGTCATCTAGTTCTTTTAACAACGAAGCGTTCATAATCCGGTCCGGCGGTACTTTCGCCGCATCGGGACGCTCTTTCGCCGCGAGATCGAGCAAGGCTTTGATTCCCTGTGCGGTCGGATACGGCTTCTGGGGAACGATCTTATTGGCGAAGTAATCATAAGTGGCGCCGACCGCTTCCATGTCACTGGTGCGCATGTATTTAGCGATGATCGCCATGCTCTCCTTCTTGCGCGTCTTGTAGAAATGGATGCCTTCGACAAACGAGCGCATGAGCTTCAGGGCAGACGGCCGATTCTTCATGATGAAGCTCTGGCTGCTGGCCAGACCCGTGATCTGATACTCCGCCCCGAGCTCGGACATATCCAAAAGCACGTTCATGCCTTCCCGTTGGGCGATGGTCGTAATCGGCGGCAGCACGATGGCGGCTTCAAGCTGTCCCGCTTTCATCGCCATCAGGCGGGTCGACTGCTCGCCAAGTTGAAGAATCGTTACCTCGCTCGGATCGATACCCATGCGCCGCAGCGCAAAACGCGCAGCGATATCCGGCGCCGTGCCGAAACGATTGACGCCCAACCGCTTACCCTTGAGTTGGCTGGGCGAAGTGATTCCTTTTACGGTGATGACCTGAAAGGCAAAAGTGTTGACGATGCCGGCGATCATCACGAGATCGGTGCCGCCCAAATTGCTGCTCACCACTGCCGGACCGGCCATCGCTACGGCCTGGACCTCTCCGGCAAGCATCGACGCGGCCGCCGTCGGCCCGCCGGGAATGAAAAGCAGATCGACATCCAGGCCGTTCTTCTTGAACAAACCCGCCTCTTTGGTGATCCAGATCGGCGCGAATGCCCCCGCCTGGGCGCTGTAGCCAATGTGCATTTTCTCGACTTTGTCTTGGGAAAACGCGACACCTGACTGCGAGAACGTGCACAACGCTAAAAGCCAGATCAGTAACATAAGTTTCAAATAGCAAGTTCCGGTTCTGCTTCCGCAATCGCCGCTGTGAACACCCTCGCGGCTGTAATCGTTGATATTCGGCGCCTCGACGCTACTCAGCTGGCAGCCCAAACAGATTCTGCGCGTTTGCCAGAAGCAGCTTTTCCTTGACGGCATCTTTGAAGTTCATTTTGTCGAAACTTACAAGTGCCTTTCCTAAGTCTACGTAAGGGTAGTCCGTGCCGAAAAGGGCCTTGTCTTGCAGCCTGCCGCCGATCGCCCTTTGAAACAATTCGGGCAGCTGCTCTGCAAGATAACCGGAAGTATCGACATAGACGTTTTTTTTGTGTGTCACCACACCAACTGTTTCTTCCACCCATGGCCAACCCGGATGTGCGGCGAGAATTTTCAACCGTGGGAAATCCTTGGCCAGTGTATCTAGATGAATTGGACGTCCATAATCGAGGCCGATGCCGCTGCCACCCGGTGTGTTCGCCCCAAGCACAGTGAAACCGATGTGGAACATCGCCGGCTTGCCACTCGCCTGCAAAACCTCCCAGATCTCGTAAAAACGCTTATCGCTGGGATAGAATCCTTGATCGGGCGGATGAAATTTAAAACCGATTACCTTTGGACTTCGGACCAGCTCGTCGGCATAGCGGGCCACTCCCGGCAAATCCGTCGAATTAGTATCCAGCGACGCCAGCACGCCGCAAAATGACTTGGGGTAATTGGACACGAGGTCGATGGCATGCTCGTTGGAATTGCGCGCGCCCTCAGTTACCGTCGAAGGATGCCAGCCGATCAGCAATGCTTTGACGTCATGTTGCAAATAGACATCGGCGAATCCCTCCGCTGTTTGTGGCACTTCGCTCAAATCCCGGCGGAAATACTTGCAAGCATGAGTATCGAGCCCGCGCGTGCTCGGGTGAACGTGAACATCAATGGCGCGCATAACCACTCCCTCTGAGCAAAGTAACGATCGCGGGATTCGGTTTAGCGTCTTTGAAGAAGGTCTGCCGCTCCTTGGCCATAGCTGTCAAGAGCTCCGGCGCCTTCATCTTGCCTCCCGGAATCGCCTGGTTCACTTTTGCCAAATCGTCCAAAACCGACTCCGCACGAACTCATCGATTTCAGCCAGCCGTGCGCGTGGAGACTTCAAACCTTCGGTGGAAATGAAGTCGACCGTTGCCGGCGATTCATCAAGCTCAACCGTTCTCGCGGCGGCAACCCGGATCGAAGTCAGAAGATCCAGTTTGAGCATCGAGGGATCGAATCCGCTGCGGCGTATTTCGATAAGGTTGTAGATTGCCTCGTTGGGCTTTTGATCGGAGTAAAAGACCAGATTGGTTTTCGCTAATGTGATAAGCAGCGTGGACAATCGCAAGAAATCGTCGCGGCGGAATTCGGACATGACCCGCATGACATCTTCAACAATGGATGGTTTCCAGCTATCGAACACCGGATTAAAAAAGTGCGTCGTGGCAAATTTCTCGTCTGGGTATTCGTTATGATCAAGCAGGCTTATCCGCGTCAGTGACGATGTATGGATGGTGGGAACTCCGGTGAAGCCGCTTTCGTGCAATGCGCTGTATACGGACTTTTTGACCTTGGCGGATTCCAATACGGCTTCCGTCACCGCGGCGGCGCTCGTCATCTCCGACAGGCTCACAACCGGGACTAAACCGTCCTTAACACTTTCGGTTTCCATTTCGGAAATCCTGTTGCGTCTCTTTAGTCGCTCGATGGTTTGGTCGCGACGGCGCACTAGGTTCACAGCCGCTTCCGAATATCGTAAACCAGTGTTCGATAACTTCTCTGCGCATACAGAAAAGCGATGTCGAACCCCATCACACCCAACCCGAGAACCCCGGCGGTTCTGATGATTTTAACATATGACTGCTAAAGAACGTTTTCGATTATGGATTCAGCTCTGATCCCGTAAGCCCTCGAATCCTGTAAGGCCGCATCCTTAAGGATGGAGCTGATGGAGGTCAACGACGGTCTCAAGGATTCTTCGAAGCGGTCGGCGAACAGACGATAACACTCGGCTAGCACTTCCGGCTTGTTCGCTAGAGAGGGCAGCCAACGACCGATCGCCTCCTTTGTCTTCTCTGGCTGAGTTTTAAAGCTTCGAATGCTCTCGACGTAAACACCGGCGATTCTAGAAACCAGTGCTCTGTTATCGAACAGAAATCGCCGGGTGGTGGCCAGCGGCACCCAATGAAAGTCGAGCTCGAAACTATTGGCGATAATGCGACAACCTTCCGCTTCCGCTAAAAACGCTTTTTCGGGCGGTAATAGCGCCGCGTCGAGCTGGTTACCTCTGAGCGCTTCCAGGCTTCGATCGTTGATCCCGAGGTCGACCAGTGTCAGATCCCTTTGAATATCAAACCCCCAGCGCCTGAGCAATGCGAGCATTACCATGCCCGCCATGCGGCGCGGCTGGTTGATACCGATTCGCTTGCCTTTTAAATCGGCGATGCCGTTGATCGAACGATTGCCAGCTAAAAAAAACGCCGGGCAATTCAGGACCCCGCCGACAATCACCAGATCGTTACCCTCAAGTAGTGAAAAGATCAAAGAGGGAGTGTTGGGCGTTCCTATTGGCGTCACTCCAGCGACAATATCGTCGATGATCTTCTCTTCGTCCTGGCGATTGACCAGCTCGACCGCGATGTTCTGCTTCTCAAATAGCCCCGCCGCCAGCCCGATGAATGGGAGAAAGCGCCCGATGCTGGAAACACCGATGCCGATCTTGATTTGATCCATCTAGCTAAGCCACTACCGGTTCCTGTACCGGCGTATGACTGGCCACGTCCGGTACTCGGCTCCGGGGCACACCATTTATTCGCGCATTGCCAGCTCCGAGTAGCAGCAATCGTCCCTTCCCGGTGTTACACAATTGATACGGCTGCTTGGATTCGAGCATCACGGTGTCGTGCTGCTTAAGCACGAATTCCTTGTGTGGTGTGCGTATGGTGCACTCACCTTCGAGGACCATGAAGATATGATCATCGTTCTCGTGATAATGCATGTCGTCTTGGATTCCCGGTTCGCAGTTGATCACCCATGCATAGGCGAGCTTGGTTCTCCACAAACTCAAATGCCGGATCTCCGGGTCGGCGTCGGCTTCCTTGATCGGATTTTCATCTCCACCATAAATCCTCCTATTCGGTTAACTCGTTCCAGGGTTTGCCATCACTCAGATCGTGTAAAGGGCAGCTCACTCTAGGGCCCGCTCGGACGCTCTTTGGGCTTCACTAAACGACCGTGCGTTGCCATCGAAATAAGGATGATCCTTTGATCTCCAACAACGGCAAATGGCAATCGTTCTTGGTTCGTTGACTTACAGCATGCGCGGCCTGATATTTGTGCCGGCATGAGAGCCATCCCAGAAAGGCAGACTCTGGCTCCGGGCGCAGCGGCAGTACGCAATCTGCTTGCTCATTTGCTCCTTCCGTTTAGTGTGTCCCTGAGTGCGTATTCCGTGTCCATTTGCTTTCCTCAGAGATTTCTTAAAAGTGCGCGCAAGGCAAACTATAAGCCCGCTTGACCTTCGTCAAGGTTTTGACAGGTTGTACGGAGTTCTCGGATCTAGGTCACAAACGGCGATGAATCGCGCTCGCCCCAAAATTTTATGTTCAAAGCCTCATGTTTGCTGTTCAACGCGACGGCTTTTTCCCAGCGCTGGATCAGAATGCAGAGATAATCTCAGCTCCCGGAGACGACCTCTTGAATCCCCACAGCAAACCCGCTAGGTAAATGCTTTCACGCGTATGGCCAGGTAGCTCAGTCGGTAGAGCAGAGGACTGAAAATCCTCGTGTCGGCGGTTCGATTCCGTCCCTGGCCACCTCCGAGCCTCAAACATTTCAAGCCTTAAAGTTGCCGCGCTCTGAACAAAGAAGCATAAACACATCCACTTTGAAGTTCTTTGAAGTGTGCTGCTGGTCAAACTTTTGTATGTCGTTTCCCGTTTCGCATCCGCTCGACGCGAATAGAATGAAAGCCCACTTCTCCGGGGTAGCGGGTCCAGCCCATCGAGGACGTATGCTCCTAAACGGAAGAACGAGATAACCGAGGCTATTTACGGTCGGTCGCTTCAATCGTCCTGCTTGGCACCGCAGACTGGACAATGTGAGAACCACCGGCGAATCCGAGATCGACATCGCCGGCAAATGGTTGTTCGCCCGCGCCGCACTAAAAGCACTGACGTGAAAACGAGGAGACCGGCGACTATACTTCCAAGCATTTTTTATCCACCCACTCCCTAGCCAGCTGCTGCAGTTCGAGCCCTCAGCTCGGTTATCGTGTTAATCATCTTGCCTCAATCCACGCAAGACTCGATAACCGAGCCATTGAACGACTCCGATAAACAGCTCCCAGCGATTCACATCCTGACATGAACATCCGGAATCGACTCGCCTGCGATCTTATGGCCCTGTGATCCTAGCATATTGGTTGAAATCTCTCGCGGGGCTACCAGTCTAACTCTGAACCCCTTGATTGGCTCCGCGTCATTGTGCTATCAACGCCGCCCTCGCCGCGCAGCGATACCGTTGCGCTAAGCTTTTGACAGCCCTGTCGAAGGCGCTGCGCCGGCGAGGCCCAGTACTCGATGGGAGAACTCAATGGAGATACTCACATGAACAAGATGATGCGCAACTTCCGGCCTGAGTACATTGAAGATGCAGTACTCGTTACTTTGGTGATAGTCATTGTGGTGGCACTTTATTTGGCTGCCGTATATTTGCTGATCCTGAGTTAGCTACCTATCTTGCAGCAGTCGCTCTTTGCCACGGTTGGGCCCAGCATTCGAGATATTTAGCATAATGAAAGTAACTGCGTCTGAATGCACCGAGTGCCAGCAGAAGCTGAACTTCGCTATACCCTCTTTGCTACAACACACGGCGAATAGAACGTTGACGAGTTGGATTAACTGGTGATATTGCAGCCAATCGACTTTAACGGATCGAATTGCGACCCATGCTGTGGAACTTTAGTAGCAGACCCTTGCGGGTGACAACATGATAATCAAGAAGGATTATAGCGGCATCCGTTAGCGGCGTCTGACACGCTTTGTGCTTGTCCTCGATCCTTCCTGCCGAAATATTTAGCTGTTAATTATCGAATCTTAACGAGCGTCTATGAGAGAGGCGGCCGAGTGTCTCTAGGTCGTCGAGCTCCATGTGTAGCCATTCCCGGAGTGATTACCGCATGGGATAGGCCCGTAAGCCAGTTTGGCTGCGCGACTTAATAGGTTGGGTAAGCAAAGCCTGACAGGAGGTCAGAGATAGCCCGATACCGATTGAGGTGTGTTGAGAGTACTGCGTGCGCGATTTACAATCGAACCATAGAGGAAAGAGTTCTGTGATCGAGCGAGGAAAATTCCAGCCTCTGGTACAATCACGGAGCAGGTTTTAAATCAAAGGTTTTTGCTAATCAGACGTTTGATGGATGCGGCCCGGCTAAATTTCACAGATGAGTAGCCGCTCAAGCATCACGATCATGACCCGGCGGGCGCAAAAAATAATCATCGTACGCGCTGTGAAGACAATTTTCGCAGAGGAAGCGACCATCAACGGCATCCTAAGTTCGGCCGTTAATTACCTCCGGTATCCAGGAACGCCACGGCTGCCATTCCGTCCCACAGCGACTCATTCGCGATGCGGTCGTAATTTTCACTTGCGAGGAATGCTTTAACACCACGAGACTCACTGTGCGGAAGCAAACGCGAACGAGCATCAACCCTCAACTCCTGCAGCTCTGTTGTGCGGTAATGTTTCTGACGCCCGTTCAATGGCCGGTTGAACTTGTCGCCGCTGAGGCTTACTGCTTTTCGGTCAGTAGCTGTTCTATGGAGGCCAACAGTGGCATTTCTTCTCCGGGTAGGAAAACCGGATTGCTGCGCGTGCATCCCTCCAATCCGCGGTATTTCACAGATGATTCTGGCAAAGCGATCTATCTCGGCGGGCATCAGATATTCGTCGATTTGCAGGATAATACGTTTGGCAACTACACGACTTACAATCAGCAAGCGCGACTGGATTGGCCGTGGTATCTCCAGTTCGCTAAAGCCCGAAAGCTCAATTACTTGCGAAATTGGACGCTGATGAGCACCGGTTGCGGAGTGCCTTTGCGATGCGCAGTGGCTTACCCGATGCCGTACAAGCGGGTTTCGGGATTTGGCAGTGCGAATGATGGACGGGGGAAGTTCGATTTGAACCAGTTCGATGAGGACTTTTTTGATCGGCTGCGCTCCCGCGTTATTGATGCGGGTAACCACGGGATGTATGTCAGCATTATGCTGTACGATGTCTATGCATTCTCGAATTTTTCAACGCCTCTCAGTCCGATGTGGGGAGGCAACGTTTTCAATGCTGAAAACAACATCAATGGCATCACAGCCGATACCAATGGCGATGGTTGGGGCATAGAATTTTTTACCGCGCCGTCATCCAAAATCCGCAGTCTACAAAAGAGCTATGTCATGAAAGTTATCGAAACTATCAATGATCTAGACAATGTCATTTTCGAGATCGGGAACGAAGTCGGTGCAATGGAATGGCAGTACGAGATGATCGATTTTGTCAAGAACTATGAGGCTTCAAAGGCTAAGCAACACCTAATTCTTATGAGCCCTGGCGGCTTAAGTGGTTTGAACGTTTATACGAGTGCAACGCAAAGCGAAGTCATCGCGAGTTCTGCCGACATCTATGCCGCTTCAATCGTTTGGGCCGATTATTTGGAGAATCCGCCGGCCAACAATAACGGCAAGCCCGGTATTCTGGACAGGGATCACGTCAGGCCGACTCACAGTCAGGTACCTATTCTTGCCTGGAAAGCATTCGCCAGAGGGCATCACTACAGCATGTATGACCAACCTTTCGAGGCTGCGATCGAGGATGTTACATGGGATCTAGCGCGACGCAATGTAGGCGCAATCGTGACGTATGCGAACGAGGTATTTTCTGATCTCGCTAAAATGCTCCCGAATGGCGATCTCAGCTCAACCCAGTATGCACTTGCGAATCCGGGATCAGAGTATTTAATCGTCCAACCTGAGAGCGGTGCTTTTACGCTAGAGATGCAGCGCGGCACCTATAGTTACGAATGGTTGGATCCCAACACAGCTTCAACGGCGGACAGAGGCGTGGTTAGCCTGATGGCCGGCAAGAATACCTTTACGCCTCCTTTCAGTGGAAGCGCCGTGCTGTATCTGAAGTCGGTGTCATCAAATGAACCCGGCTCGCCGACAGAGTGATTTTAGAATCCTCAATCCGCGTCTAATGCTCGTCGCAATCCTGAAACAAACACAAGATGGTTCGGAATTGAGCTGCAATTTAAGGCTCCCGTAACCCGAGTCGCAAAACGGACGACATATGATCCGCCGATTCGGCGCCCCCACGCTTGAGTTCTCCACAATTGAACCCATGGCGATTTGGTTGCCAGGACTAGTGGTAGAAAGTTTTCACCCCTCCGCCCAAATCGTTATTGTTTTAAAGAGTTCAACAAGACCTGTCAATTACTTCAGCCAGGTATCTGTGCTTCTTTGCTCGCAGGCGGCAGGATCCCAACTTAGTCTTGCGTCTCTGGCTAGAGGTTACAGTTTGGATAGTCGGACGGTTTGTTTGACATCAAGTCAGTTGAAATGACGCAAACTACAAGCGAGTCGTCATGGCTTCTTTGAGCAAATAATGAGTAGCGCGCCGCAAGATTATTTCGACACCCTACTTTTGATCAAATGGATCTAAAAGCTTTTATGTGGCGCTATAGCCTGCGTTTGTTTAAAATGTTCGCGCATTTGTCAACTGTCGTTTGCGAGAAAGGGGCTGCGGATGGACCGACTGGAAAAGCTTTTCGATTATACGCTGAGGTATGCACTTGAACCCGGGTTGAACTGGGTTATCGCTCACCCCATCGTCTCAGTAATCGTCGTTTTCGTGCTTGTGTACTGGTCCGTGCGAGGGTATCGAATGCTATAGATTGCCTGGGAATATCTTGAGGTTTTCAGTTATCAGAGATTTTGCTATAGCTTTCTAAAGACCATGAGTTTAGTCGAGACCAGAGAAGGAGACGGTGATCAGGTAAAGGAGTGCGGATCATGCCGCTAGTCTCGGCCATGGCTGCCAGTCATGCGCCAAATATTCTTTTGGAGCCGGGTGCCGAATGGGAAGACTTCATGGATCTGCACTACAGTATGGCGCCGCAAGGGTCCGGGTCGAGACCCACGCTAGAACAACAGAAAAAGCTCAGACGGGATGCCGAAGCTGCGTTTACCGCATTGCGTACCGATCTTGAGGAAGCGAAGCCCGACGTTCTCATCGTCGTCGCTAATGATCAGTTCGTCAATTTCTTTTGGAACAACATTCCAACCTTCTTCGTGACTCTAGCGGATGAGGTCCACGGTCAATTTACCCGGCATAACTTTCACTATCGCAATCACAAAGAGCTTGGATGGGAAATCGTTCGCGCCGGAATGGAGAGGGGGATCGATTTCTCATTCGGCGAACATATTGAGTTGCAGCATACTCAGAACGTGCCGCTATACTTCCTTTTGCCTGAACCCAAAATTCCAATCTTACCCATCTATGTGAACACCTGGGTCGATCCCGCGCCGACGCCGAAGCGCTGCTATCAAGTTGGTGAGCTGATCCGAGAAGTCGCTGTCAAATCACCGGATCGCGTGGCGATTCTTGCTACCGGCGGCTTATCCCACTTCCCCGGCTCGCCGAGAATCGGCGAGATCGACACCCGGTTCGATCATAAGCTGTTGGAAGTCATGCGCCAGGGTCAGGGACCGAGCTTGGCCGACTACTCTGTCGATGAATTGTTGAAAGCGGGCGACACCGAATTTCTCAATTGGATGGTTGTCGTTGGCACTGTTGGAAACGCCAAAGCCACTTACACCTGTTACATGCCTGACTTTGTGGCCACCGGCTGGGGTTTCGTCAGTTGGCGGCTTTGCTAGGTTTGTAATTAAGAGCTGCGCTGGAGGTGCCGTGAGCTGCTATCATTTAAGCCGTCTGCTCTTCGATCTCAAAATGAACGAATCGTGCTATCAGCGCGCCTTGGCTGATTTCGAAGAACTCATCGGCGATTATGAACTAACCGATATAGAAAAGGATGCTCTCCGATCGGGTGATCCGCGCAAGTTACGGCAGTTGGGCGTGCATGGGATGCTTTGCCTGTATATCAAAAGGCTCAATCCTGCGTTCCGCAACAATATTTATTGGGCGCAGAAGTAAATAAGGGCGTCTGAGTTTTGTCTTTTGACTCTTGCTGTTCCGCTGTGACTTTCCTTGCGATCTTCCTGTCACCTCTCACAGCACCTAGTTTCCTGGAAGTCCTATTCCCATTTTGACCCGTTGGAACCGGTCTGGTAGTATCCGGGCACACGTCGAACGAGGGGGAACAAGATGGATCTTGGATTGAAGGGGAAAGTGGCGCTTGTTGCGGGCGCTAGCCAGGGAATGGGAAAAGCGACAGCCTTAGGGTTCGCTCGTGAGGGAGCCAAGGTAAGTATCTGCGCCAGGGGTGAAGCGGCGCTGAACGAAGCGGCTGACATGATTCGCAAACACACCGGGGGCGAAGTCTTAGCGATGACGGCCGATATGAGCAAAGCGGAAGATATCAAGAGATTTGTAAAGAGCAGCGCCGAGCATTTTGGCCGGGTCGATATCATCGTGAATAATGCGGGCGGCCCTCCCCCCGGCGACTTCTTGAATTTTACCGACGAAGACTGGAACAACGCTTTTAATTTGAGCTTCATGAGCACCATGCGCATGACTCGTGAGGCAGTGCCTCATATGCGCAAGGTTGGCGCAGGCCGGGTCATCAACATTACATCTTATTCTGTCAAAGAACCCATTGCCGGTTTGGTTCTCTCCAATGCGATCCGCAGCGGCGTCATTGGAATGGCAAAAACCCTGTCGCGGGAGTTGGGCAAGGATAATATTCTGATCAACAATATTTGTCCCGGCCGCATCGATACCGAACGCGCGCAAAAACTCAATAAAGCCCGCGCCGATCGTCTTAAACGGCCGGTGGAGGAAATCAATCAAGAGATGGCGGCAGAGGTGCCTCTGGGGCGCTATGGAACCGCAGATGAAACCGCTGACATGATTGTTTTCTTAGGATCGGATCGAGCCAGCTATATTACCGGAACCACCATTCAGATCGACGGAGGTCTAGTAAGGGGGATTCAATAAATGGTTCACTTCGTGATTCAGTGGGATCTTCCCGATCAAAAGGCCAATCTAACCATATACGCCAATAAGGCGAAGAACGACTGGTTGCCGGCTACGCTGTCACATCAAGGCGTGATTGAAATCCGCAATTACCGCAACCCGCTTGAGATAACCCCGCATGTGGCGATCACGATCGATTTCGAGAACATGGAATGCTGGCGCGACTACATTGACTCACAGGATTACATTCGCATTATGCGCGAGCTCCGCATTCTGGGCTGTAATAACTTCACGGCTAATGTCTGGGCGCCGTCGAAGTATTTCGCCGAATCCATGAGGCCGTAAAACATCGGCTGGCGCAATCGCTGTGGCTCTTGCGAACGGGTGCTACTCGAGATCGCGTCTATGTCGATGGGCGACCCAGATCAGACGTATACGGTGACCAGGTGCCGGGCTCGCCGAAAATCTGAGGATCGCCCGGTATGAAGAGGGTTTCTTCCCCATCATCAAACGAAACGTCAGCTTGGGTGTGCAAGGAATCGTTCTAACTTTGCTGTGCTGTTCAACGTTTCACAGTCACACCGATTTGGCTGCAATACTTGGCCACCGGACATTGACTGCAAAGCGGTGAAATCGGCCGGCACAACTGCTGGCCAAAGCTCACGAGAAGATCGTTATACTCGATCCAATACTGTTTTGGCAGTTTCTGCCGTAGCGCTGCCTCGGTCTTTTCCGGCGTCGATGTTTTTATATAGCCCCAGCGATTCGAAATTCGATGCACGTGGGTATCGACGCAAATGCCGGGCTTGTTGTACCCCAGCGTGACCACCAGGTTGGCGGTCTTGCGGCCGACGCCTTTGAATTTGATCAGTTCGTCGATCTCATCGGGAACTCTTCCGCGATAGTTTTCATTCAAGTTCCTGCAGATCTCCAAGATAGTTTTTGCTTTAGTGCGGTAAAATCCTACGGGGAAGATCACCTGCTCGATCTTCTTGGCGCTCAATCGCACCATGTTCTCAGGCGAGTCTGCCAACGCAAAAAGTCGCCGTGAAGCCTGCGCGGTGGTGCTGTCCTGTGTGCGCAGGCTCAGGATGCAGGAAATGAGAACCTTGAAAGGACTATCGGATGCCTCGGCGATTAGGGTGACCACCGGCGTTTGCCATTTTGGCGCTTCCCGACGCAGAATGCGCACGGCGACGTGAATCTCACGATCTTTCACTGAGTGGTTTTTGTTTTGCTGATTGGCTAAATTGAACCAGGTTCATATCACAGATCGCTGTCGGGTCAACATTTCTCAGCCATGGTTGTTCATAAGATATCTCAAGCTCTCAAAGTTCGTTCGCCGAAAACCATTTCAGGAAATCATTACAAGCCGGCGGCGGTGTTGATCCCCATCCAGGAACGGGAAGACGACGATTATATCGTCTTAACCAAGCGCGCCGAGCGGATGAGCCATCACAGCGGCCAAGTGGCATTTCCTGGCGGGCGTGTGGATCCCGACGATGGGAGCGAAGCGGAAGCGGCGTTGCGCGAGAGCTATGAAGAAATCGGCATTCATCCCGATGAAGTGCGCATTCTGGGACAGTTGGATCAAGCGGAGGCAGGCTATGGATTTCTCGTTACCCCGTTTGTCGGCGTGATACCTGCCTCTTGCGACTTCGTACTGAATCCGGCGGAGACCGCGGCGGTGTGCTCGGTGCCGATCTCAGCTTTACTCTTGCCGCCCAACTTTACCATTGACCAATACCTTTCGCCGCGGGGTAATCCGAGCTATCACTTCCATGTAAACGGTTGGGATGTCTGGGGCGTCACTGCCAGAATCATCGTGCAGTTCCTAGAGCTTGTTTATGACTTCGAAATCAACAAACTTTGATCTGTCGCTGCGGGGTGTCTCGACTTATCCGCCAAGACATCCATTGATCCTAGGCCATGATCTAGTGGAGTTTGTCCGCGGGTTCAAGCCACGGTTTTGAAGAATATGGTCAGCCAACAATGCCCGTGCCTCTATTTGATTTGTTTCTGTGCTTCGCGGAGAAACGAGAAATCGATCAGCGAGGCCGGACTTACAGTCACAGCCTCTTTTTTCCCTGTATCCTGCATCATCGATAGAATCTGGCGCACTTTTTCGCTGCTGATCTCGCCGTCTGGGGTCAAAATGTCCAGTCCGTTAGAATACGCTCGGGTGGCAATGTCCTTCGGAGTTTCGAAATAGGTCCCGAGAAATTCAATAGCCGATGCTTTGTTGCGGCGAAAATCATAGAGCGATTTTAGGCTCGCGCGCACGATGCGCCTCACCTGATCCGGGCTTGATTTAATCTTTTGCGCGCTGGTGACGATGCCATTCGAAGAGCTGGCGTCAGGCACGGAGTCGCCAAGAAACGAAAGCATGGTCAAGCCCTTTTCGGCGCCGATTACGTTGAAAGGTGGTGCCAGTACGGCGGCGTCCAGGACGCCGCCCAAGAGACTCTGTAGGGCCGTGGGCGAGAACTGACCGGAGACGTAAGCAACGTCGCGATCCGGATTGATCCCTTGGCGGCGCAGAAAGCGTTTGAGAATGATTTGCGGCGTGTCTCCCGGAAAGCTGATGCCGATTTTTTTTCCGGTAAGCTCCCGGACATTTTTGATTTGCGGCCGAGCCACCAGCCAAAACGGTGTCTTATGATCGAGGGCAAAAATAAGCTTGAGCGGGAAGCCCTGGGCGGCGGCGCGCAACGCAGCGCCGCCGTGCATGATGTAATCGACATCACCCGTGCCCAATGCGGCAATCGCCAGATCCGTGCGCATAGTCATAAATTCCAACTCAAATCCCTCGGCGGCGAAGATTCCTTGGTGGACACCGAAATAAAGCGGCGCATACATCATTGCCATCACGGGTTGAGCCATGCGAATCTTAGTCGCCGCCGCGCATGGCCATGCTGCCATCAGCAAACCGATGACCAAAACTTTTAGAAGATTCCGTTTAAAAGCGTCTCGAATGGAGACGGAAGATCTCATGGCTTTGCATGTCCAGTAATGAATTTAGGTTTTAGTAGCGCGATTAGCGCCGGCAACAGCAGCAAGCCGCCTAGCATGTTCATCGTTAGTATGATCAGGAGCTGAGTGCCCATCTCAGACTGGAAGCGCAAAGGCGAGAAGGCCCAGAAGGCGATGCTCGCCGAGATCAGAAATGCGGTGTACAGAACTGCTTTGCCGGCGGTTGCCACTCCATCGACGAGCGCTTGCTTTAAATCGCTTCGACGCTGACGCTGATACTCTTCGATCATTCGCGAAACGATGTAAATCCCATAGTCCTCGCCGAAACCGACTCCGAGGCTGATTACCGGCAGTGTATTGACGTTCAGTCCCACGTTCCAGTATGCCATCAGCGCCATGCCGAAGGTATTCGACATCAAAACGACGCCAACAAACAAGATGCCGGCGGTGAGCGAGCGAAAGCCGATTGCGCAGAAAATTAATTGCGCCAGCAGCATCAGCCCCAAGGTGAGCTTGTCCGAGCGGGCAATAACTTCATTGGCGGCGGCAAGCACGCCGGCATAGCCGCTGGCAAGTTTGAACTGAGCACCTTCGATCGGGTTGATGGCGATAAACTCCGCCGCCCGGTCAATGACTTCACGCAACGTGTCGCCCTTATGATCGTAGAGAAAAAAGGTCACGCGGCCGTGCTGAAAA
>Ga0307416_100000706_pt1 | contig 17346 bp, 14 predicted proteins | sample DK1Cmetagenome_2_FD_203821 | JGI IMG/M metagenome (GOLD analysis project Ga0307416, IMG submission 203821) | Maize rhizosphere microbial communities from greenhouse at UC Davis, California, United States - DK15-C-3 | ecosystem: Host-associated > Plants > Roots > Rhizosphere > Soil | place...
CACGATCCGGTGCACCCGTCGCTCTGATTCTATTTTATAGTAGTATTGGTAATTGACGCGGCTTCCAAACTGAACAAGTCCCGTGGAGTCAAGATCTTTCCGCGCGATATATACTGAAGGCGTAAACGTTGACATCAGTCCTCCGCCTCCTGCTATCCTGGTCACAACGCCTGCCACCTTGAAAGTGCTGTTGCCCACACGGAGAGAGTCGTCAGAGCTCACCTCATACTGGCCGGCTAGCGTCTCGTCAAGCATCGCATACCCACCTTGCTTCATGAGCTCGTAGGCATTGGCAGGTTCCGTTTCGATTTTCCCATAGAACGGGAAGTCACCTTCCATCGCAACAAGTCTGATCAATCGGGATTTTTGGTTGTGCAGGAACAGCACCATCGAAGCCATGTCAACTTCCGATGCATGGGGAACATCCAGTGAATCAAACGCAGCCTGCAGGTCCTTGGTGTAGGGCTTTTCCCCATTCACTACCAGGTCGGCGCCCAACAGTTCACGAGCGTTGGAGTCGATATCACGTTGCAGGGAATAATTTAATGAATCCAGTGCGACCACAGCTGCGATGCCTGTGATCAGCGATGCAACAAAAAGAAAAAGTCGTGAAAAGTTATGACGCGCATCGCGCCATGCCATGCGCCAAACCCATCCGTCGCTAAAAATGGACTTCGATCTTTTTTTGATCTTGATGATGTATTCGATCATGACCCGGTGACATTATTTGCCCATGACCGATAATGGCTGCACGATCTCTTCTTCGAGCTTGCCTCCGCGCATCTTGAGTATGCGTTGAGTGCGTTGTGCCAGCTCCAGGTTATGGGTTACGAGCACGAGCGTTGTGCTCAGTTCTTTGTTCATGCCGAACAAAAGCTCCCTGATGTGATCCGCATTTTCTTCATCCAGATTACCGGTGGGCTCGTCTGCGAATAAGATCTTGGGATCGGTTATGAATGCCCGCGCCATCGCGACGCGCTGTTGTTCCCCGCCGGATAACTGAGACGGATAATGGTTCATCCGCGCACCTAGTCCCACGTGGGACAGCAGCTCTTTGGCCTTGGGCATCACATGCCTCTCGCCACGAAGCTCAAGAGGCACCATGACGTTTTCAAGTGCAGTGAGGTTTGATAAAAGCTGGAAGTTTTGGAATACAAACCCCACGTACTGGTTGCGGATATAGGCGCGGTCGTCTTCGCTCATCACATTCAGCTTAAAGCCCATGAGGGATATAATACCAGCGGAAGGAGTGTCAAGGCCGGCGCAAAGGCCGAGCAAGGTAGTTTTCCCGCTTCCGGAAGGGCCGATGATCGAGATGGAGTTTCCCTGCGCGACCGAGAAGGAGATGTTGTCAAGCACCACCAGGTCCTTTTCCGTCGAGCGGTATATTTTTGTTAAATTTTCTGCCTGAAGTACAACCTGTGACATGGTTTTTGCTTTGTCCCCTGAGAATTAAGCGATAATAAGCGAAAATTGTTCGCTTTAGGTTGAAACTTAAACGGATTTATTTACATGGTCGTTAAGAATATCTTGATTATTGTGCTGGCAGTGCTTTTGCAAGCATCATCCAATGCAAAGGTGATTCTGTTTTTCGGCGACAGCCTTACAGCCGGCTACGGTCTTTCGACAGATGAAGCCTTTCCCGCATTGGTTGAAAAAAAATGCCTCACGAACGGCACGCCGTGCAAGGTGATCAACGCTGGACTAAGCGGCGAAACTTCTGCCGGCGGACTGACGCGAATTGACTGGATCCTGCGACAACCGGTTGACGTGTTTGTTCTCGAGCTTGGTGCAAATGATGGGCTCAGGGGGCTGCCTCTTGACCAGACAAAGAAGAATCTTCAGGCTATCATCGACAAGGTGAAGGCGAAATATCCCGATGTGAAGATTGTGATCGCAGGCATGATGGTCCCTCCCAACATGGGCCCGGAGTATACGGGTAATTTCAGGAAAATATTCCCGGAGCTCGCAAAGAAAAACAACGCCACGCTTATCCCCTTCTTGTTAGAAGATGTGGCAGGCTATGAAAAGCTCAACCTCGCCGATGGAATTCATCCGAACCAGGAGGGACACAAAATTGTCGCCGCCAACGTTTACAAAGTCCTGAGTCCGCTTTTATAAAAACATTCCGCTCGAAACTTCACTGCAAACGGAGACATGGACGCTATTTGTTTTATTTCATTCTTTGCGCGCCTTCGTCTTATGCGGCAAAGAGTTCCTTCCAACGTTCCAGCTTCCCACGAGCCTGCAACCCCATCCGCAGATATCCGTAAATAAAATTTTTTGACACGATCCGCGTCTACCCGGATAGCTTAGCTTTGCATCCCTTATGAAGAACGAGCGACTGCTGTTGTATGTGCTGGCTGCTGCGATGTTTACGCACATTATGGATTTTATGATCATGATGCCGTTGGGACACCAATTGATGCAGTTGTTTGACATTACAGCTCAACAGTTTAGCCTACTGGTTGCATCTTACTCAGTTACCGCTGGTGTATCCGGTTTTTTTGCTGCTTTTTTTATTGACCGATATGATCGCAAGAAAAGCCTCATGTTCATGTACAGTGGATTTGCAGTAGGTACACTTGCATGCGCTGTTTCACCCAGCTATGAAGTTTTACTGCTCACACGATCCCTGACAGGTGCCTTCGGTGGCGTGCTTGGCGCTTTGATCCTCGCGATCGTTTCGGATGTTGTGCCGCTCGAAAGGAGAGCTCATGGGATTGGCGTGGTAATGGCATCCTTTGGGATAGCATCAGTATTTGGTGTGCCTTTCGGATTATTTCTGGCCAGCAAGTTCTCGTGGCATGCGCCGTTCTTTTTACTCGGCGGTCTCGCGCTTGTAATCTCCGCTTTGATCATCACCTACGTCCCGGTCATGACAAAACATCTGAGGGCAGATGGGCATGCCTCTCCCATGAAAGTTTTGCGTGAGATATTCGGGCGCCGGAATGCGCGTCTGGGATTAACCTTCACCTCCGTCCTGATGTTGGGACATTTCACGATCATTCCATTTGTAGCGCCGTTCATGGTCGGCAATATTGGCTTCAGTGATGATCAGCTGGCATACATTTATCTGGTAGGTGGAATTTGCACGCTGACGTTTTCGCCGTGGGTAGGCCGGATGTCTGACAAGCACGGAAGACTCAAGATCTTCACTATCTTCGGGTCGCTCGTCATCGTTCCCATTCTTATCATCACTAACCTGACCCCTGTACCGCTTACGGTTGCGCTGTCGATCACCGCAGTGTTTTTCATTTTCAGCAACGGGCGCATGGTTCCATCAACAACAATGGAAACAGCCATCATCAAGCCAGAGGTCCGGGGAAGTTACATGAGCATCCGGTCAGCAGTTCAGTCGTTGAGCGCAGGGCTTGCGGCGTTCATCGCCGGATTGATCATTTCGGAGAAGCCCTCTGTTGTCCAGGCAGATGCTAAGGCGCTGATCAATTATCAATATGTCGGCGTCATCGCGGTGCTGTTCAGTCTCGTGTCGTTGTATCTCGCGAGGAAATTAACTGTGGCGCAGGGTGCGTGATCATTAGGCATTGGGCATTGGGGATTGGGCATTAGGCATTGGGGATTGGGCATTGGGCATTAGGCATTAGGCATTGGGGATAGCAAATTATGATCATGAAATTTTTGTTCGCTTTTTTTCTTATCGTCAGCCTCTCGGCCGGGGCGCAGATGCGTGTGCCGGTTTTTGTTTCGGGCGAAGAAGGACATCAGAGTTACCGCATTCCTGCCATTATCCGGCTGACGAACGGAGACCTTCTTGCTATCGCAGAGGGACGGGTAAGAAACGCTGGTGACTTTGGCGATATCAATCTGGTGATGAAACGCAGCACAGACGAAGGCAAGACCTGGAGTGCGCTTGCCACACTGGTCGACAACGATTCGCTCCAGGCTGGAAATCCGGCGCCTGTCATTGATCGCTTCGATTCGCGGTATCCACAGGGAAGAATATTCTTATTTTACAATACTGGAAACAATCACGAAGCTGAGGTGAGGAAGGGCGTCGGCCTGCGGGAAGTTTGGTACATAACATCTGTGGACAATGGACAGACCTGGTCCGGTCCGGTTAACATCACCATTCAGGTACATCGCCCGAAACAACCTCAGATCAACATGGCTTACAATTTTCCTGAAGACTGGAGAAGCTACGCGAACACGCCCGGCCACGCATTGCAGATCAGCACAGGTAAATACAAAGGAAGGATCTTTGTGCCAGCCAATCATTCCGCGGGAGCGCCCCATCCCGAGTTTCACGATTACACTGCTCATGCATTCTTCAGCGATGATCACGGACAAACGTTTCGGCTGGGGGAAACGGTTAACATGCCGGGATCCAATGAGTCGACCGCCGCGGATCTTGCAGATGGGACTGTGATGATGAACATCCGTGATCAGAGCGGTAAATATCGCAGGCGCATTGTGGCTCTCAGTACGTCGGGCGGTGAGCGTTGGGACACAACTTACTTCGATGCTCGCTTACCCGATCCTGTCTGCCAGGGCTCACTGCTGACGATCGGGAAAAGAAAAAACAAAAACATACTTGCCTTTTGCAACGCGGCCGATACGGTACAGCGCGACAATCTTACCCTTAGGATCAGTTTTGACGACGGCCGGTCATGGAAGATCAGCAAGGTGATAGACAAGGCTCCACAAGGTAAAGAAAGCAATCATGTTGCGTATTCGGATATTGTGAGCCTGGACGAGAAACGAATCGGTGTGCTTTACGAGCGGGAGAACTATTCAAAGATAGTGTTCACCGCCGTTGAATGGCGGTAAGGCGGATGCTGCACATAACTTCGTAAAGCGTTCCTATTCAAATCTCAGGGATTCTATGGGATCAAGTTTCGATGCTTTATGTGCCGGATAATATCCAGAGATTAACCCGACCACTATACACACGACCAGTCCGATCAACATTTCCATCCACGGTATAACGAACACTTCAATGTTCATCAACCTGGACAGCAAGTTGCCAATAAGTATCCCGAGGATGATACCTGCAAAGCCACCGAGAAGGCACACGACGATAGCCTCGATCACAAACTGTTGACGTATCCTCAAGGGAGTGGCACCGAGTGCCTTTCTGACACCAACTTCACGGGTCCGCTCCGTGACCGAAACAAGCATGATGTTCATCAGGGCAATGGAAGCGCCCAGCAAAGTGATGAAGCCGATACCTGCGCCGGCCATTCTTAATCCTGATGTGATGCTCTCTAATTCCTGCGCCAGCGTTTCACTTTTTTGCAATTCGAATGAGTTTTCCTGCCCGACATTGTCGCCACGAATGCGTCGCATAACGCCGGTTGCCTCCCCCATTGCGAAATCCATTTGGGCGGGATCCTTGATACCCACCGTCAGCTCGTACCATAATCCCCGACCCTCCGCCAACTGATTGGCTTTGATGATCGGAATGAAGACCATATTGTCGTAATTATTATCGGCGAGCATCCCCTTTTCCCTTAGAAGGCCGATCACTTTGAACTTTGAACCGGAAAAAGTGATTTCTTTCCCCACGGGATTTTGATTTTCCAGAAAGAGTGTTGTATACACTTTATATCCTACAACTGCTACCTGCGTTCCGTATTGAACTTCCAGTGGAGAAAAACCGCGGCCTCTTTCAAATTCCAATCCATTGATGGCAAAATAGTCTTCATTCGTTCCGTTAACAGCTACGTTTGGATTGGTTTTCTTTGACATGTGTTTGATCTCGGCGATGCCGCTGAGGAATGCACTAAGGCTTATCGTTGACGTAACATTATACTGGTCAATGAATCTGAAAGCCTCCCCCATCGTTATCTGTGGATAGGACTTTTCCGTCACTCCTTCGGTATTCATGTTGCGATTGGTCTTCGAATTGATGTCAAACGTGTTGACACCCAGGGAAGAGAGGCTCTCATTGACGGAATGCTCGATGCCGTCAATTGTGGTAAGCATACCGACCAGAGCGGTGATACCGATCGCCACGATGAGCGCAGTTAATATTGATCTCAGGAGATTTGCGCGTATGGAGCGCAATCCTTCTTTGATATTTTCTAGAAGATTCATGAAACGGAGAGACTACGCTGTATACGCAATACGTTGAAGAACAGTGACAAATTATTACACTTTGGCCCCAATTTTTTACAAATAACCTAATATTAAGGCAATGGCTATGAAAATGACCAGCAGGATGGGTAAATTTATTGCCAGGTTAAAATCTTCCTTTGCAATGCGCTGGACCCTTCTTGCATGTCTTCTGTTGATTTGTCGCTTCGCTGAAGCAAACTCCATACTCATCCCCATGGATGAGAATCAAACGAACCATCTGAAAGCATACGGCATTGCTTACTGGATTCTGAGAAATGATATCGAAGTAGACTGGTTGCTTAATTACCGCGGCGGAAGTTTTATGGTCAGGCAGCATCCGGCCATTCAAAACGAACTGGTGATCAGAGGAGTCAGCTTCGAAGTAATCTCCGACGCCCAGGCGAACCAGATCATCACCGAGATTGCCAGCCCGGCGCTGAACTATGATGTGATGAAGCTCGAGAAATATCCACGCATCGCGGTTTACTCACCAAAATCAAAGCAGCCCTGGGACGACGCTGTAACGCTGGTATTGACATATGCTGAAATCCCGTACGACGTGATCTTCGATGATGAGATCATGTCGGGAGTTCTTCCGAAATATGACTGGCTGCATCTTCATCACGAAGATTTTACGGGTCAGTACGGCAAGTTTTATAGCCAGTTCAGCAACATGCCCTGGTACGTTGAACAGGTTAAAGAATCGGAGGAGCTGGCGCGGAAGCACGGCTTTCATAAAGTGTCTCAGCTTAAGCTTGCGGTTGCTAAAAAGATAAAAGAATTCGTAACCGGCGGAGGCTTTCTCTTTGCTATGTGTTCTGCTACTGATACGTATGACATCGCGCTGGCAGCAGAAGGTGTGGATATTTGCGACAGAATGTTTGACGGCGATCCTGCTGATCCGCAGGCACAGGACAAATTGAATTACGAAAATACGCTTGCGTTTACGGATTTCCGTCTAAAACGCGATCCATACGAATATGAGTTCTCCGATATTGACAACCATCCAAATGAACGCGGCCTTCGTCAGGACAATGACTATTTTACTGTATTTGAATTTTCTGCAAAGTGGGATCCGATCCCGACTATGCTGACGCAAAATCACACACGGGTGATCCCGGGATTTTTCGGACAGACGACCGGCTTCAAGAAGCAGTTAATCAAGCCCGATGCTGTTATCATGGGTGAGAACAAGGATATCAAAGAAGCAAAGTATCTGCACGGGGTACTTGGCAAAGGCTTCTGGACATTTTATGGCGGACATGATCCGGAAGACTATCAGCACCAGGTCAATGAGGAACCCACCGACCTGCACCAGCATCCCAATTCTCCGGGATACAGATTGATCCTGAATAACGTGCTGTTCCCGGCGGCGAAAAAGAAGAAGCAGAAGACGTGAGGCGTGACTCGTGAGACGTGACTCGTGGGTGAGGCGTGCGGCTCAAGGGGTGTGCGATGAGCATGGCTTGTGCGGCTCGGTTGGTGAGTGGTCAGTGGTCAGTGGTGAGAAGGGCGTGCGTTGGAACGGGCTGTGGGTTGATCATCGCTTGTGGGACGTGAGGCGTGAATCGTCAGCGTGACTCGTGAGTGGTGAGTTGATCATAGCTTGTCCGGACTTGAGTCGTTTCCAATCCCCGAGGGATTAAAGTTGAATAGCCCCGGGTGCTAACCCGGGTTAGAGACGTGTGCTGAACCAACCCCGAACGGGGTTTAATAAAAATCTCCGGCGGGGATTCTCCCCATCAGCGTAAAATTTCTCTCCCGTACTTGCCATGATCCATTCCGCATCAGTGTGCCAGATAGTGACTACCCTGAAATGGTTTTTCAAGTGGCACACTATTCGGACTCTCCTTTCTGTCCATGGGCTAAAGCCGCGTGGCAATTGATTCGCACGATAGCACCGTGAGTGGTCAGTGGTGAGTCGTGAGTCAGGGCGTGCGGCGGAACCGGCCTTGGGTTTGACCATCACTTGTGCGGACGTGAGGCATGAATCGTGAGTACTGCCGCACATCAGCACATCAACACCGCAACACATCCACACATCTAATGCATTCGATCACCGCGGAAATCCAGCGTCTTCATGATCTGTGCTTCGCCTTCGAGCCATTCGCTCCAGCGTTTCATCACCACATCTTCGGGGTTGTACACTTTCGCGAGCTTCAGGAAGTTCTTGTAGTGTCCGGCCTCTGACACCATGAGCTCATAGTAAAACCGCGAGAGATCTTCGTCAGGAATGTTCTTCCACAGGAGCCGAAAGCGCTCGCAACTTCGTGCCTCGATGAGTGCATTCATCAACAACTTCTCCATCAGCATCTGCTCCCTCGACCCCCCTTTCCTGACTAGCTTTTGAAGTTTGTCCACGTACTCATCCTTGCGCTGTGACCCAAGCTTGAAACCGCGTTTTCTGATTTCCACAATAACACGCTCGAAATGACTCCACTCTTCGGCAACCACAGGTGTCAGCATGTCAACCAATTCCTCTCTCTCGGGAAACTGTACAATGAGGGAGATACAGGAAGATGCTGCCTTTTGTTCGCAGTAAGCGTGATCAGTCAGAATATCAGAGATATTTTTTTCCGCGATATTAACCCAGCGCGGATCGGTGGGCAGCTCAAGACCCAATACAAATTTATCGCGACCTGACATATCAATCGTAAAATGACCAGTCGAACCCGAAATCAAAAATATTGCGTTGACCCGGATAGTATGGCGTCGGCAGATATCCGGTTCCCTTAAATATCTGCATTACATTATTGTATTTAAAAAAGATCCGCGCGCGTTTGACCTTTGCGTTGAAGAAAATGTCAACGAGAGGAAAGGCCGGCGATTCAAAAATATCCTGATTGTAGAACTGCTGAATGGCAGGGTCATAGGCAGGAGCGAAATAAGGCGATTTCCAATGCAGGTCTACTCCGGCGTGCATATCAAGATTTCCATGAAAGAAAATGTTTGAGTACGACAGCTGCGTGTTCATGAACAACTGCGGTATGCGGATAGCATTGTCAGCATTTTCAATGAATACTGTATATATCGTTTGGTTGCTTAGCGTAAGATGGCGGAAGAAGGTGATCGCCGCCCGTACTTCAGGCGACGCAAAGATCTGGTTGCCCTGGGATTGGCGCGGCAGCACCTGCTGCACGGTATCCACATCGCTGATCTTGTCGAAGAACACGTAATTTCGAAGGCGTGTGAAAGTGATGCCGGGCGACAAACTCAGCACGCTGGTTTTCAGGTGCAGATAGCCATCCAGTTGTGAACTCTCGATGTTGCTTAACCCCTCGGGATCCGCGGTGCGATAGTCCCAGTAGTCATGGCGCCCCCTGTACGCCTGCGCGATGAAAGAGGGCTTGTAAGTCATTTGTGTAAGAGAAGCCGAGAACCACTTGCTTCGGATTGACCCTTCGATACGATACGGCGCACCCGTTGTTTTATCTCCGCCGAGCATCAGCTCTGCCGCCCCCTGAACCTCGATGAGGGAGTCAAGTGCAAGCCGCATTCTGCCGCCGAAGTAGCTCTCGTCCCCCTTCTCCCATGGATAAACAAGGTTCAGTGTATCGGTGGGCAAATGGTTGTAACGCATGCTGTAATGTCTCAGCGCATAATAGCCATTGTAAAAAAGTTTTGACAGATTGCCCTTGATTCCCACTTCGTTCCGAAAAGTGCGGATGGTCGTCGCGTCTTTAACACTGTCGGACTCAAACGTGTCGATAAAGTCAAAGAACGGTTCCTGTGCTTCGCTTCTTACGTCGAGAAACTTGTTCTTCTGTTTGTACCGGTCAAGGGTATGATAGAACTGGAGTCCGCTTCCAATGATGAACTGATGGAACAGATGAAAATTCGTTCGCAGATCTTCAGATGACGCTGTCGTGAGCCATGGGCGCGCGTTTACGTCAAAGTAGTCCGTCAGTCGTGTTGAATCCTCGGGGCGCACACCGCCGAATTCGTTTACGCGATGAAACATGCGGCGCAAATTGATAAAAAGGCGGTAGGTGCTGTCTTTATTTTGGTAAGAAGTGAAGGCGTCATAATAATTACTGCGCGTGATCCTGTCGTTCTTCCCCCGCCGCTGGATTTGTTTATCGACAAACAGGCCACGGTAAGTGAAGCCGAAGTTCCATCGTGCATTGATATTTCTGCTGAAGATAGCCCTGGTCAGTGATCTGCCTTTGCCTCCCAACACTAGCTGCATGTTCGTATACGAAGACTTTGTGTCGAAGTAGCGGATTGCCTCCGTGTCCCAGTAAAGATCATACACATGAAACCCGCTCGTCGCTCCTATCTGAGCGGGTGCCTGGTAGTAGATGGGGCGTATAGCCGTACCGATATTACCCAGATCCTGATAGAGATTGTTGTTATTTTGTACGTAGTTTGAATTGCGATGGTAATTATGGATGAATGTATCGATCGAATGCAGGACCTGACGATTGTAGAAGACGTCCCGCTCGTAATAATATTTCGACGTATTCGGCCCATAGACCTGCTTGGTAGTATCGTCTATAACCCGTGAACCTCGCCGTTGGGGCTGCTCCTGCGCATAAACCAACGCTACGTTCAGGATCAGGACCAGTGACAGTAAGAATCTATTCAAAAATCGCACGCGCAAAAATAGACCTTGGCCATCAGGATGAAGAGTTTCTCCGCGCTTTTTTTTAACCCCCATAAGTCCGCACTGCGTTTAAGACCATTTCATCAAATTCCTTTCCATTTTTCAGGAATTCGATCTCAATCGGCAAAAAGAAGAGCGGAACGGATGATTTGCGGAATATCTCAAGATCCATTTTCACGAGATCTTTTTCCGTAGTTAACACGACTGCATTGGCCTTCGTTGCAGTTTCGCAGATGTGAATCAGTTCCCCCTCCCTGTAGTGATGGTGGTCGCGAAAAGCAAAGTGGCTGATCAGCTTATGATTCTTACTTACGTACTTCTCCAAGGTCTCAGGATGCGCTATGCCTGATACAAGCACAATATTTTCCGGTCTGTAGGGAGAGGCATGACTTACTGCCTGGATATTTCGGTAAGAGACTGTGGCGAAAAAGACAGCTTTACTACTGTACTTCCGGATCGCGCTTGAGATCTCCATCATTTTCTCGTCACTGATATTTGATGGACATTTTGTTACTACGATTGCATCTGCTCTCGATGCACCGCTCCTTCCTTCGCGCAATCTTCCTGCAGGCAACAGATAGTCGTTCACGAACAAGTGACTGTAGTCAGTCAGGAGTATCTGAAACGAAGGCTTGATACGGCGGTGCTGGAACGCATCATCGAGCAGGATAAGGTTTACGGCCGGATGTTCCTGGAGAATCTGTGGAACTGCAAAGACCCGTTCCTCTCCGACTGCTACCACTATTTTGTTATGAAACTTCCTGTAAAACTGAAAAGGCTCATCGCCAATGGTCGATGCGTTGTCACCCTGTCCTGCGATCCTCACCCCTTTCGTCTTGCGACCATAACCTCGACTGAGGGTTGCGATCCGGTAACGGCCTTCGAACAAATGAATGAGATATTCGATCATTGGCGTTTTGCCCGTTCCGCCGGTGGAGAGATTGCCGACGCCGATCATAGGCAGATTGAATGCCGCCGAGGGCTTTCGTCCTGTATCATAGAGGCGGTTGCGTATCCTGGTGATCACATCGTACAGGACACCAAAGGGATACAGCAACGGTGTGAGGAATCTCATTATGCAAGAAATGCGGAAATACGGAAATATGGAAATTACGGCGGGCAGAAAAAACCGTTAAAAGTGCCCGCAACACGGGCGAGACCTGCAATATTGCACCACATCAATCGGTGGGTAGACCGATGGAATAATACGCGGTGGGTAGACGGATGGGGCTAATACCAGTTGTCAAATTCTCACATGGAATAGTCTTTTGCCACAACTTTCACTTACTTTCGTGATTGAAAGGTTTTTTAATGGGAAGCACAACCATAAAGGATGTCGCCAGACATCTTGAGTTTATTGCCCCGCCAGCCTATCAGGAGTCGTACGATAATACGGGTCTGTTAACAGGGAATCCGGCGGACATCCTGAAAGGTATACTTGTCACCCTGGATTGTACCGAAGCAGTCGTGGACGAAGCAATTCAAACCGGATGCAATCTCATCATCGCCCACCATCCAATCATTTTCAAGGGATTAAAACGCCTGACGGGCGGCAACTACGTCGAGAGGACTGTGATTAAAGCCATCCGCAACGATATCGCTATCTACGCTATCCATACTAATCTCGACAATGTACACAACGGCGTGAACAGGAAGATCTGTGAAAAAATCGGCCTCGCCAACCTCAGGGTGCTTGCGCCCAAAGTTCTTGTATTGAGTAAACTCGTAACCTTTGTACCGAGAGAGCATACGCAGAGTGTACTTGCCGCATTGCACGAAGCCGGCGCCGGCCAGATCGGCAACTATGAAAATTGTAGCTTTATTGTCGATGGTCAGGGAACATTCAAAGCGAACGAACATGCCAATCCAGCGATCGGCGAAAAATTTGTGCAGGAAGTAGTTGATGAGACACGAGTAGAGGTGATTTTCCCCTCCCACCTGCAAGCGAAGATGGTGGCCGCGCTTCGCGAGGCTCATCCGTACGAAGAAGTCGCCTTTTACATCACCAGGCTGGACAATCAAAACCAGGAAGTCGGCTCAGGTATGATTGGCGAGCTCATGCACGAGCTGGAACCATCTGATTTTTTGCAACGTTTAAAAAAAAGTATGGATTTAAAAGTAATCCGTCATACACGCTTACTGGATCGGCCGATAAAGAAAGTCGCTGTCTGCGGCGGGGCAGGTAGTTTTTTACTGCCTTATGCTCGCCAGGCCGGTGCCCAGGCTTACGTATCCGCAGACTTCAAATACCATGAATTTTTTGATGCCGACAACGAGATTGTAATTGCCGATATAGGCCATTACGAGAGCGAAGTGTATACTAAGGAGTTGTTAGGAGAGGTTTTGATAAAAAAATTTCCTAATTTTGCGATCAATTTTTCGAAAACCGTCACGAACCCAATAAGTTATCTGTAAATAAATGGAAAATCAATCAATTGCCCAAAAACTTGAAGCCCTCGTCAAACTCCAAGCAATAGACTCAAAAATTGACGAACTGAAAAAATTGCGGGGTGATCTGCCTGATGAAGTTCAGGATCTGGAGGACGAAATAGAAGGCTACAAGACCAGGCTCCAGCGACATGAAACAGAATTGAAGGAGCTGGAAGAAAGCATCAAGAAGAACAAGGAAGGGGTAAAAGAGGCTGAAAAACTGATTAAGAAATATACAGATCAGCAGAAAAACGTAAGGAACAACAGGGAGTTCGACGCGATAACCAAAGAAATTGAGCTCCAGGAGCTGGAGATCCAGATCTGCGAGAAGCGGATGAAAGAGGCAAAGGATCATGTCCAGGCCAAAAAGGACGACATCGAAAAAACCAACCAGCTCATCGCTGAAAGGAATCAGCATCTGGAGAATAAGAAGAAAGAGCTTGACGAGATCCTGGCGGAGAGTCAGGAAGAAGAAAAGAAATTATTGGGTGATCGCGATAAAGCGACCAAGAAGATTGAAGATAAACTTTTGAAATACTACGAGAGACTCCGTGGGAGCCTTTCAAACGGTCTGGCAGTCGTTCGCGTCGTCAGAGGTGCCGCCGAAGGTTGCAACATTGTCATCCCTGCCCAAAAGATCGCCGAGATCAGAGAAAAGAAAAAAATTGTGATCGATGAGCATTCAGGTCGTATTTTAGCAGATGTAGACATGGATTCTCTTGATGAAGCAGATAAACCCAAAAGCTCAAAGGCGCCAGTCGCCCCCGCCAGCCGCAGGAGAAAAGTCGAATAGTTTCTGCTTTCATATCATGACCTTTAAGGCAGCCGCGTCGGCCTGCCTTTTTTTATTGCTATACTTACCGCTTCAGGGTCAGGACCTGGCCTTCGATGAAAACTCACTGCAGGCCTACTGGCGTGCGCTCAACCTTGACCCACCAGCCGAATCCAGGAGCCTCCAGGACTATTCCGAACTCACCGAGACCTATGCCGCCTCACTCGGAGAGGCTGTGGAACTCCTGGTGTCCGAAGACCATACCAAATTCTCCGAATATGAAGAACGTTTTTTGAAAAGGCTGGACCGGAAGCTGAAGTCGTCTCCACGGGATTATCAGTTCCTGCAGGCCGAGATGAGATTGCAATGGGCCTTTGTTTATTTGAAGTTCGGCCATGAACTGGATGCGGCACTACACCTCAGGCAAGCATATCAGATAGCGGAGGCATGCAGAAGTCAATATCCGGACTATTTGCCGATTCGAAAAACCAGCGGCTTGCTGCAAATCATTGTCGGCTCCGTTCCCGAAAAATACAACTGGGTCCTGAGCCTTTTAAATATGAGTGGTTCTGTATCGGGGGGAATGGCCGACCTTAAAGAGATTGGAGACTCGGGGAGCCCCCTCGCGTTTGAAGGAAAACTGCTTCACGCCCTCGTGCAGGGATTTATTCTTGCCAGGTCGGAAGAGGGTCTTGAGGAAATGCAGGAAATCCTGAGAGAGCACGAAAACAATCGCCTCGCACTCTTTCTTTGTGCATCTCTGGCTCTTAAAAACTCATCAAATGAGGTGGCGCTCCAGCGGCTACACGAGCTTGCTACCATCAACCAACGTGTTCCTATCTTCTATGCGAATTACCTGTCCGGCGAGGCATACCTGCACAAAGCCGATTATCTGAGCGCGATTGCCGCCTATCGGTTGTTCATAGACCATCAGCCCGGCCTTAACTATATCAAGGACGCCCATTATAAAATAGGATTATGCTACTGGCTACTTGGGAATGAGGACGAGGCCCGCGACATGTTCCAGCAGGCGCGGAATAAGGGCAAGGAAGTAACTGAAGCCGATAAGTCAGCCAGTAAAAATCTTGCAGAGAAAGGCTTACCGAATGCAAAGCTTTTGAAAGTCAGGTATCTCACCGACGGCGGATATTATCAGGAAGCCGGAGAAGTTTTAACCTCCATCAAAAGCAGCGAACTGGCCGCTCCAAAAGATCGGGCGGAGTTGATATACCGCAAGGCGCGACTAGCACACAAAATGGGCCGGGCGGATGCGACTGATCTTTATTTGCAGACAGTAAGAATATCAGGGGGCGAGACCTGGTATTTTGCCCCGAACGCCTGCCTTCAGCTCGGATACATATATCAGTCGCAAAACAAAATAAAGGAAGCGGAGGAATACTTTCTGCGGGCTCTCTCCTACCGGCGACATGAGTACAAAAACAGTATTGATAGCAAGGCCCGATCCGCGCTTGCTCAGTTGGGACGCATATGAGTATCGTCGTTGTACTTTTCAATACTGAACATCGTCCCGGAATAATGAAGAAGATACAATCCAAGATTCTGGTGTTCGAACATATCCATTGATTTCAACGGATAATGCAAAAGATGGCAAAGGAGAATGCGGATCGCCCTCCCGTGCATGCAGATGAGGATGGTCTTTTCACTCTCATGTGACATGATGTAATCGACGGCGGGTTTCATTCTTTTGACCACGTCCTCAGGGCTTTCACCTCCTACGATCTTCAGGTGGGTGTTGCCTATCCTCCACTGTTCCAGCATGTAGTGGTAATAGGCGTCCTCTTCCGGTGTTACCGGGTGTCCTTCCTTCGTTCCCCAGCTGATCTCGTTCAATCCCACCAATGCATCATGCGGAATACCGCGGTCAATGAATTGCTGAACTGATTGTTGACTTCTTTTTAAAGCCGAGGTATATATCTTATCAAATGGAACACCCTTGTACATTTCGTAAAACAGCGATGCCTGACTTCTTCCGAGTTCATTCAGATCAGTGTCTACGCCACTGCCCTGTACAATATTGCGCAGGTTGAAATCGGTCTGGCCGTGACGTACGAGGTAAACTTTTTTACTGATCAATTTTTACATTATTTTGTCGCCGCCCGAAAGCAGAGCAGCACAGGGCGGGCAAAAATAGACAAATTGTTTAAAGAGATGAGTCGCTGGTGATCATATAACTGACGTACATGGGATTTTTCAAACAAAAGATCGATGTCGATGCGCTTAACCGGCTTTCGAAGAATACTTTGGCTGAACACATTGGCATCGAATTCACTTCGGCCGGAGACGATTACATCGAGGCAAAAATGCCGGTGGACAGCCGAACTCACCAGCCTTTCGGACTGTTACATGGTGGAGCCTCTGTGGCGCTGGCAGAAACCCTTGGCAGTGTTGCAGCCACATGTTGTGTGGATCAGGTAAAGCAGTTTTGTGTAGGTCTGGAGATCAATGCCAACCATATCCGCGGAATAAAAAGTGGCTATGTTAAAGGCACCACGCGGCCAGTGCATGTCGGAAAGAAGACACAGGTTTGGGAGATCCGCATAGTGAACGAAAAAGAGGAACTTGTCTGCATGAGCAGGATCACCCTGGCGGTTCTTGATAAAAAGGAGGAATAAAGCGTCCCGGTTTTAATGAGTACAATATCAGCGGTATCACCTTTAAAATATTCGGAAAGAGAGCTGCTTTCGTTCCTGCTGTCGGACGCACAGTCGAAGGGAAATCCCGTAGCCGTTTGGCGATTGCCGGGTGCCGACATTGTACAGGTGATCATCTCGGAAAATTATCGCGAGTTGGCGCCCGAGGCGTTGCTCGAGGACCAGGAAAGCGGTTTTCTCTTTGCCCCGTTCGACAAAGCCCGACCGCGGCTGTTTCTTAAAGCTGACCATCTCCTTGCTTTCAGAAACGGCGCCCTGATTCAAAGTGAAACTGCTCTTGAGCAGCGCTCATACGACTGGCTACAAACGCTACTTCCGCTTCGGATGCCTCCGAGGTTTAATCCGTCCGTTACTCACGTCCCTCTATCAAAGGATGCGGGGAAGGAATCCTTCCTGGCTCTGGTCGAAGCCGGACTGGAAGAAATAGAACGCGGTACGTTCGAGAAGATCGTTCCATCGCGCACGCGTACCATCACCTTGCCACCTTCTTTCGACATCATTCAGGCATTTCAGAAACTTTGTGTCAGTTATCCGCAAGCGCTCATATCATTTGTCAGTATACCTGGCGTCGGAACCTGGTTGGGTGCAAGCCCGGAGGTGCTGGCCTGCGTGAAGGAGAAGCGCATCTTCAAGACGGTAGCATTGGCTGGAACTCTACCTTACACACAGGGAACAGATCTGCGTTCGGTTGCCTGGACGCAGAAGGAGATCGAGGAACAAGCGTTGGTGGAGCGTTACGTGATCAGTTGTTTTAAGAAGATCAGGTTGCGCGAATATGATGAACA
>Ga0307416_100000708_pt1 | contig 17322 bp, 17 predicted proteins | sample DK1Cmetagenome_2_FD_203821 | JGI IMG/M metagenome (GOLD analysis project Ga0307416, IMG submission 203821) | Maize rhizosphere microbial communities from greenhouse at UC Davis, California, United States - DK15-C-3 | ecosystem: Host-associated > Plants > Roots > Rhizosphere > Soil | place...
CCTTGGCGCGGCGACGACCGCCGCCGCGCCGCTCAGGAACCGGCGTCGTGTCGCTGCCGCAATCGCGTCGAGGGCGGGATCAGACGCCGACGTCGTCGATCTCGCGATAGACATCGCGCAGCCACATCTTGACGCGCTGGCGGTCCATCAGCCCGAGCCCGGTCGAATCCCGCTCGGTGGTCGTCGCCTGCCAGAAGCTGCTGCTCGCGGCGTCGATCTTCTGGATGACGTGCTCGTTCAGCCGCTTCACCGAGACGACGTGCGCGCCCATGCCGATCGCGCGCGCCTGCTCGCCCGACTGCTCGAGGCTGCTGAAGTCGCTGCCGCGCACCTGGTTGCGCACCAGCACGTACGCGAGCCCGGTGCCGAAGCGGTCGAGCAGGCGGCGCAGCAGGTCGACCGAGTCCTTGCCCGAGTCCATCACGTGCCAGTAGTACAGCTTCATGCCGAGCTCGTCGGCGAGGCCGATCACGCCGGCGTCTTCCATCCAGGTCGCGAGCGAGTCGTGCGTCTGCGCCGCGAGGTCGACCAGGATGCGACGGCCGGGCTGGTCGACCGCGGCCTCGACGATGGCGTCGAGCGACTCGACCTTGTCGACAGCGACCGCCGACGCGTAGGCCGGATAGAAGCGCATCAGCGCGCCGTGCGAGCGGTCGGTGTCGAAGCCGAGGAAGGGCAGTTGCCGGTCGATCAGGTACTGGGCGAGGACGCGGGCCATCAGAGACTTGCCGACTCCTCCCTTTTCGCCGCCGATGAGATGGATGTTGGTCGTCGAGGCCATCGAGGGACGGCTCATTTCGCGACCGAGGCGGGAGTGCCGTCCGGGATCGCGAGATCGACCGTCTTCTCGACCACCTTGCCGGCGACCTTGACGGTGCTGCCGACGACCGCGCCGCCGACCGACACCGCGGCGCCGGCAGCGGCGCCGGCGACGCCAACGGCGGCGCCGGCAACGCTGACGACGGCGCAACCGGACGTCGCGAACGCGAGGACGAGGAGCGGAGCGACGAGAACGGCGCGCTCAAGCCGGAGGAAGCGAAGGATCGAGGCCATGCGGACGATTGTCTACGAAGGGCTCCTGCGAGTGTGCGCCGGCTCGACGCGGCGGCCGGCGCACTTCGTCACGCGCGTGCGCTCAGCCGCGCCCGACGAACGGCATCTTGGTCGCCATGATGGTGATGAACTGGATGTTGGTGTCGAGCGGCAGGCTCGCCATGTGGACGACGGCATCGGCGACGTGGCGGACGTCCATCGTCGGCTCGACCGCGAGCGTGCCGTCGGCCTGCGGCACGCCCTTCTTCATGCGCTCGGTCATCTCGGTCGCGGCGTTGCCGATGTCGATCTGGCTGCACGCGATGTCGAACGGTCGACCGTCGAGCGCGGTGGCCTTCGTCAGGCCGGTGATCGCGTGCTTGGTCGCGGTGTAGGGCGAGCTGAACGGGCGCGGCGCGTGTGCCGAGATGGAGCCGTTGTTGATGATCCGGCCGCCGCGCGGCGACTGCGACTTCATCAGCACGAAGGCCTGCTGCGTGCAGAGGAAGACGGCGGTCAGGTTGATGTCGACGACGGTCCGCCACTGCTCGATCGTCAGCTCCTCGAGTGGCAGCGGCGGCGCGCCGGTGCCGGCATTGTTGAAGAGGAGGTCGAGACGGCCGAAGGTGTCCTTGGTCGCCTTGAACAGCATCTTGACGGCGGTCGGATCGGTGGCATCGGTCGGCACGACGAGCGCGCGCGCGGCGCCGTCGCCGGCGGCGGATCGCGTCGCCTCGAGCGCGTCCTTGCGGCGGCCGGCGAGGGTGACGCGGTAGCCGGCCTGCAGCAGCGCGAGGGCAGAGGCGCGGCCGATGCCGCTGCCGGCACCGGTGACGATGGCGACCTTGTTCATGACGAGCCTTTCGGGAGCGAGTTGGAATCGACGCCGTCGCGCGTCGGCGCGGCGTCGTCGGACGAGAAGCAGTCGGCGAACGTGAACCAGAGGCTGGCGTAGAAGATCGTGGAGAAGACCAGCGTCAGCGGCGTCGCGACCAGCGTGAAGCGCTGCGGCCCGAACAGGCCGACGCCGATGCTGACGACGGCGAGCAGCAGCATCCAGAGCGCGACCCAGGCGATCGCGTAGACGACGAACGCCCACTTGTTGCGCCAGAGTGCGACGCTGCTGAAGAAGAGCGACTTGACCCAGTCCTGATGGCCCCAGTAGACGAGCGCAGGCGCGTGCCAGAACGGGATCGACAGCGCGCCGGCGAAGCCGAGCCGCAGCATCAGGCCGAACTGCAGGCGCGGATCGGCCAGGCGCGTCGCCGCCGATTCGGACGTCGTTTTCGCGTCGGGCAGGGACTCGAGGAACGACTCGAGCGTACCGCCATCGAGGACGCCGGCAAGCCAGAAGACGACGAAGGTCGCCGCCGCGTAGGCGAGGCCGAGCTTGAGCAGCGCGAGCAGGCGGCGTCGGCCGGCCGAGGCGAGCTCGACGATCGCTCCCGGCATCGCGGTCCCTGCCTCGGCGACGCGCCGGCTCGCGATCATGAACAGCAGCGAGCCTGCCGGCGGCAGCAAGAGCAGCGCGATGGTGCCGACGAGCGGGATCAGGCCGAGCAGCAGGAACACGAACAGGCAGGTCGCGAACAGCGCCGCGAAGCCGAGCGGCTGGCGCCCGAACACCTGGAACGCCCTGCGCACCCAGACGAAGCCCTGGCGAGGCGCGACGAGCTGCAGCTTCATGGGGCAGCCTGCCGCGGCCGGGTCGGCGGGTGCCAGGGCGCTTCGCGGCGCTGCCGCAGCACGCGCTCGAAGTGGCCCGGGTCGTGCGCGGTGAGGACGACCGCATCGCGCGGCAGGTGCAGGTCCCAGACGCGCGACAGCCAGAAGCGCAACGCCGCCGCCCGCATCAACGCAGGCAGCAGGCGCACCTCGGCATGCTCGAGCGGGCGCCGCGCGTCGTAGGCGGCGACGAAGGCGGCGGCGCGGTCCTCGTCGAGCCGGCCACTCGCGAGGTCGACGCACCAGTCGTTGAGAGCGATGGCGACATCGAACAGCAGGCAGTCGATGCCGGCGAAGTAGAAGTCGAAGACGCCGGCGAGCGTGCCGTCGACGAACATGACGTTGTCGCGGAACAGGTCGCCGTGGATGGCGCCGCGTGGCAGCGTCGCGTACGCCGACGACCCCGCCAGGTGCTGCTGGTAGGCGAGCTCGTCGGTCATCAGCTCGGCCTGCTCGCCATCGAGATGCGGCAGGACGACGGGAACGGTCGTCTTCCACCACGCCAGGCCGCGCAGGTTGGGCTGCGTCGGCGCGAAGTCGCGCGCCGCGAGGTGCATGCGCGCGAGCACGTCGCCGACCGCGGCGCAGTCGGCCGCGTCGGGCGCGAGATGGTGCTCGCCCGGCAGGCGGTCGACGATCGCCGCCGGCTTGCCCTTGAGGAAGAGGAGCAGCGAGCCGCTCGAGTCTCCGTGCGGCTCCGGGACCGGCAGGCCGCGCTCGGCATGGTGCTTCATCAGGGCGAGATAGAACGGCAGCTCGTCGGCGCCGAGGCGCTCGAACAGCGTGAGCACGTAGCGGCCCGAGGCGGTGTCGACGAAGTAGTTGGTGTTCTCGATGCCGCCGGCGCACGGCGCGAGCTTCAGCAAGGGGCCGAGTCCCACGCCTGCCACGAGCATGGCCGCTTCGTCGAATGCGACTTCCGTGTAGACCGCCATCCGGCGGCTCAGAATCGGAGAACGTTCCAGACGCGCTTGCCTGCCGAGCCGCGCGAGGTTCCCGGGTCGTCGGCGGTCGCGTGGAAGCCGTCGCCGGTGAGGACCTCGTAGCCGGGGGCGCGGCCCTTCGGCGCGACGGTGACCTTCTGCAGATTGCCGCGCACGCGGAGCTCCTCGATGCGCGTCTGGCCATCCTCGATGACGGTGCGCCGGACGACCGGCTCGCCGCCCGCCGGCCGGCTCGCCTCGCGTTCCTCGGCAACGGCGGTCGACGAAGGCGCCGATGCGCTCGGCCTGGCAGGCGCAGGCACGGCGTCGGCCGCGCGGACGTCGAAGCTCGACAAGGCAGCGATGCAGGCCCCGAGCGCAGCCCAGGCACTCCATTTCATGCCTTGATTCTAGGCCGCGACGCGAAGCCGCGCCCTCCGTCGCCCCTCCTTCACAATGGGCTGCATGGTGGATCGGACCCTGCTGCTCGTCGACGGCTCGAGCTACCTCTACCGCGCTTACCACGCGCTGCCCGACCTGCGCACCAAGGGCGGATTCCCGACCGGCGCGATCCGCGGCGTCGTCTCCATGATGAAGCTGCTGCGCGAGCAGTGTCCGGCCGCGCACGGCGCCTGCGTCTTCGACGACAAGGGCAAGACATTCCGCGACGACTGGTACCCCGAGTACAAGGCGACGCGCACGGCGATGCCCGACGACCTCGGGCGGCAGATCGAGCCGATCATCGAAGGCATCAAGCTGCTCGGCTGGCCGGTGCTCACCGTTCCCGGCATCGAGGCCGACGACGCGATCGGCACGATCTCCTGCATGGCCGCGAAGGGCGGCTTCAAGGTGGTCATCTCGACCGGCGACAAGGATCTCGCCCAGCTCGTCGACGCGAACGTCACGCTCATCAACACGATGAGCAACGAGCGGCTCGACGTCGCCGGCGTGGCGGCGAAGTTCGGCGTCCCGCCGGCGCGCATCGTCGACTACCTGGCGCTGATCGGCGACTCGGTCGACAACATCCCGGGCGTCGACAAGGTCGGTCCGAAAACCGCCGCGAAGTGGATCAACGAGCACGGCTCGCTCGAAGGAGTGATCGCGGCGGCGCCGACGATCAAGGGCGTCGTCGGCGAGAACCTGCGCCGCGTCGCCGAGTGGCTGCCGCAGGGCCGACGGCTCGTCACCGTTGTCACCGATTGCGACCTTTCCGGCCACATCATGGGCTGGCCCGAGTTCGACGCGCTCGCCTTGCGCGAGATCGACGTCGAAGGGTTGCTCGCGTTCTACGACCGCTACGAGCTGCAGGCGATGCGGCGCGAGCTCGAGACGTCGCTCGGCCTCGTCTCCGCCGGCGCCCAGCGGCTCGCCTCGGCCGTTTCCGTGGCGGTCGAGATGCCTGCGCCGGCGCCCGACGTCGTCGACGCGGTGCCGTCGGAGCCGATCGTCCAGCGCTACGCGACGGTGACGACGCTCGACGCGCTCGACGCGTGGCTCGCGCGCGTCGCGGCCGCCGAGCTCGCCGCGCTCGACATCGAGACCGATTCGCTCGATCCGATCCGGGCGCGTCTGATCGGCTTGTCGCTCTCGGTTGAGCCCGGCGAAGCGTGCTACATCCCGCTCGCGCACAGCTACGCCGGCGTGTCCGACCAGCTGTCGATCGACGCCGTACTGGCGCGCCTGCGGCCGTGGCTCGAGGACGCGGCGGCGGCCAAGGTCGGCCACAACGTCAAGTACGACAGCCACGTGTTCGCCAATCTCGGCATCACGGTGCGCGGCTACCTGCACGACACGATGCTCGAGAGCTACGTCTGGGAAGCGCACAAGGCGCACACCCTCGAGAGCCTGGCGTTTCGCCATCTCGGCCGCACGGCGCTCACCTACGAGGACGTCTGCGGCAAGGGCGTCAACCAGATCCCGTTCGCGCAGGTCGAGATCGGCCGCGCCGCCGAGTACTCGTGCGAGGACAGCGACATGGCGCTGCACGTGCACCAGGCGCTCTGGCCGCTGCTCGAGTCCGGGCCCAAGCTCGCCGACGTCTACCGTCGCATCGAGATGCCGACTTCGGCGGTGCTGGCCCGCATCGAGCGCACCGGCGTGCTGATCGATTCGGCGCTGCTCGCCGCGCAGAGCCAGGACCTCGCCGAGCGCATGGCGGCGCTCGAGCAGGAGGCGTACGAGATCGCCGGCCAGCCGTTCAACCTCGGCAGCCCGAAGCAGATCGGCGAGATCCTGTTCGGCAAGCTCGGCTTGCCGGTCGGCAGGAAGACGCCGAGCGGCGCGCCGTCGACCGACGAGGACGTGCTGCAGGAGCTCGCCGCCGACTATCCGCTGCCCGGCAAGCTCCTCGAGCACCGCAGCCTCTCGAAGCTGAAAGGCACCTACACCGACAAGCTGCCGCTGATGGTCAATCCCGAGACCGGCCGCGTCCACACGACCTACGCGCAGGCGGTCGCGGTGACGGGAAGGCTGTCGAGCAACGAGCCGAACCTGCAGAACATCCCGATCCGCACGGTCGAGGGCCGCCGCATCCGCGAGGCCTTCATCGCGCCCGAGGGCGCGTCGATCCTGTCGGCCGACTACTCGCAGATCGAGCTCAGGATCATGGCCCACATCTCGGCCGACGCTGGCCTGCTGGCCGCGTTCGGCGGCGACATCGACATCCACCGCGCGACCGCCGCCGAGGTGTTCGGCGTCGCCCTCGCCGACGTCTCGCACGAGCAGCGGCGCTACGCCAAGGTCATCAACTTCGGCCTCATCTACGGCATGAGCGCGTTCGGTCTGGCCGCCAACCTCGGCATCGAACGGAGCGCCGCGACCGCCTACATCGAGCGCTACTTCGCCCGCTATCCCGGGGTCAAGCGCTACATGGACGAGACCCGCGCGGCGGCGCTCGAGCGCGGCTGGGTCGAGACGCTGTTCGGCCGGCGCGTCCATCTGCCCGAGATCAGGAAGCCCGGGCCCCGCCGCAGCGCCGCCGAGCGGCAGGCGATCAACGCGCCGATGCAGGGCACGGCGGCCGATCTCGTCAAGCTGGCGATGATCGCCGTGCAGGAGCTGCTCGACCGCGAACGCAAGGCGACGCGAATGATCATGCAGGTCCACGACGAGCTCGTCTTCGAGGTGCCCGAGGACGAGCTCGACTGGGCGCGCCAGGCGGTGCCGCGGACGATGGCGAGCGTCGCGACGCTCGCCGTTCCGCTGGTCGCCGAGGTCGGCGTCGGACCCAACTGGGACGAGGCGCACTGACTGTCCGAACGGCATCGGCCGTTGAGGGTTTGCCACTACCGCGCAGGCGCCCGGGCGCGCACAGCCGCATATACATTGACATTGCCGATCGACCGGCGGCGCGAGCGTGCGCGCCGGGCGACGGCGGTGGCAGGTCCCTTGCGGGTACGACGATGGCCGATGCGCAGGCGCAAGAAGCAGCATCCGCGGCGAGCCAGCGGCTGCTGGAGGTAGCGGACGTTTCCGTGCGCTTCGGCGGGATCGTGGCGCTCGACAAGGTCTCGTTCGGAGTCGAAGCCGGCGAGATTGCCGGCCTGATCGGGCCGAACGGCGCCGGCAAGACAACCCTCTTCAACTGCCTGTCGCGTCTCTATGAATGCGATGGATCGATCCGGTTCGACGGCCACCCGATCCTGCAGCTGCCGCGTCATCGCATCGCGGCGCTCGGCATCGGCCGGACCTTCCAGAACGTCGCCCTGTTCTCCAGGATGAGCGTGCTCGAGAACGTGATGGTGGGCAGACATTGCCGTACTGGGAGCGGCTACGTGTCGAATGCGTTGCGTGTCCCCGCGGTCGCCCGCGAGGAGTGGGCAACAACCGAACGCGCGCGCGAGCTGGTGCATTTCGTCGGCCTCGACGCGCTCGCCGGGACACCGGTCGCGGCGTTGCCCTTCCCGATGCAAAAGCGCGTCGAGCTGGCGCGCGCGCTGGCGAGCGAACCGAAGCTGCTTCTGCTCGACGAGCCGGCCTCCGGCCTCAATCACGACGAGGTCAACACGCTCGGTCGCCTGATCCGCGACATCCGCGATCGCCTGCGCATGACGGTGCTGCTGGTCGAGCACCACATGAGCCTGGTGATGAGCATCTCGGACAAGGTCGTTGCCCTCAACTTCGGACGCAAGATCGCCGACGGCACGCCGGATCAGGTGCGCGCGCATCCGGAGGTCATCGCCGCGTATCTCGGCGCGCCGACATGAGCGACGCGACGCAATGACGAAGCCGCTGCTCGACGTCGTCGACCTGCACGCGGGCTACGGTCTGACGCGCGTGCTGCACGGCATCAGCTTCGGGCTGGCCGAGGGATCGATCACGACCTTGCTCGGCGCCAACGGGGCCGGCAAGACGACGACCCTGCGAGCGCTCTGCGCGATGGTCCGGCCGCAGGGCCAGGTGAGCTTCGACGGGCAGCGCATCGAGGCCAAGGCGACCGAGGACATCGTCCGACTCGGGATCGCGCACGTGCCCGAGGGCCGCGGCACCTTCGTCCACCTCTCGACCGAAGAGAACCTGCGTCTGGGTGCCTATGTTCGCAAGGACAAGGCCGCGGTCGAGGAGGACTTCGCCCGCATCTACGGCTACTTCCCGCGCCTCGCCGAGCGGCGTCACCAGCAGGCGGGGACCCTCTCGGGCGGCGAGCAGCAGATGCTCGCGGTGTCGCGTGCCCTGATGTTGCGACCGCGCCTGCTGCTTCTCGACGAGCCCTCGTTCGGCCTCGCTCCGCTGATCGTTCGCGAGCTGTTCGACATCCTGCGAACGATCAACGAGCGCGAGCGCGTGAGCATCCTGCTGGTCGAGCAGAACGCGGCGATGGCACTCGATCTCGCCGACCACGCCTACCTCATCGAGACCGGGCGGATGGTGCTCTCCGGCAGCGCCAGCGAAGTGAAGAACAACGACGCGGTGCGGGCGTCCTATCTCGGCTACTAGGACCTGTCGACCGATGGAAGCCTTTCTCCACCAAGTCCTCGGCGGCCTCGCCACCGGCGGCATCTACGCGAGCGTGGCGCTGGCGCTCGTCATGATCCACCAGGCCACCCACCTGCTCAACTTCGCGCAGGGCGAGATGGCGATGTTCTCGACCTACATCGCCTGGGCCCTCATCAACGCCGGCGTACCCTACTGGGTCGCCTTTTTTCTGACGATCGGTTTCGCGTTCGTGCTCGGGCTGGCGATTCAGCACTTCGTGATGCGCAACATCCGCAGCACCTCGGTGCTGCAGCTGGTGATCGTCTTCATCGGCCTGCTCGTCATCTTCAACAGCGTCGCCGGCTGGATCTTCACCTACACGATCAAGGTCTTCCCGAGCCCGTTCCCGAAGGGCGCCGTGTTCGGCCAGAAGTACCTCTCGCCGCACGAGCTCGGCGCCATCGGCGTCACGCTGATCGTGCTGACGCTGCTCTGGGCGTTCTTCCGTTTCACCTCGCTCGGCCTGGCGATGCGGGCAGCGGCGCAGAACCCCGGCTCGAGCCGCCTGGTCGGCATTCGCGTCGCCTGGATGCTGGCGCTCGGCTGGGGGCTGGCCGCGGCGATCGGCGCGGTGGCCGGGATGATGGTCGCGCCGATCGTCTATCTCGATCCGAACATGATGGCCGGCGTCCTGCTCTACGCTTTCGCGGCGGCGCTGATCGGCGGCATCGACAGTCCGGCCGGCGCCGTGCTCGGCGGCTTCCTGGTCGGCGTGCTCGAGAACGTCCTCGGCGCCTACGTCGTCGGCAACGAGCTGAAGCTGGGGGTGGCGTTGGTGCTGATCGTCGGCGTCCTGCTCGTCAAGCCGTCGGGGCTGTTCGGCTCGGTGCAGGTGACTCGCGTATGAGGGCCGAATGAGCGCCGTCGCCCCGGCCGCCGCGACGCCGCTCTCGCCGGTCGCGAGCCAGCGCCGCCTGCCGTGGGTCGGGCTCGCGGTGCTGCTGATCGCCGCCTGCGCGCTGCCTTTCCTGGTCAGCAACTACCGGACCTTCCAGTTCACGCTGGTGCTCGTCTACGCCATTGCGCTGCTCGGGCTCAACATCCTGACCGGCTACAACGGCCAGATCTCGCTCGGCCACGGCGCGTTCTACGCCATCGGTGCGTACGTCGCGGCGATCCTGATGGACCGGTTCGGCGTGCCGTACTGGGCCACGGTGCCGATCGCCGGCGCCTTGTGCCTCGTCGTCGGCTTCCTGTTCGGGCTGCCGGCACTGCGGCTGGAAGGCCACTATCTCGCGCTCGCCACCTTCGCCCTCGGCGTGACGATGCCGCAGCTGCTGAAGAACAAGGCCGTCGAGCACTGGACAGGCGGTGTCCAGGGCATCGTCATCGTCAAGCCGGACGCACCGTTCGGCCTCAAGCTCAGCCAGGACCAGTGGCTCTACCTGTTCACGCTCGCGATCACCGTCGCCATGTTCGTCATCGGCTGGAACCTGATCCGTGGCCGGGTCGGTCGCGCCCTCGTGGCGATCCGCGACCATCCGATCGCGGCCTCGGCGATGGGCATCGACACGGCGCGCTACAAGTCGCTCGCCTTCGGCGTCAGCGCCATGTACACCGGCATCGCCGGCTCGCTCGGCGCGATCGCGATCCAGTTCGTCGCGCCGGACAGCTTCGGGATCGGCCTGTCCATCGGTCTGCTGACCGGCATCGTCATCGGCGGCCTGGCATCGATTCCGGGCGCGATCTTCGGCGCGTTCTTCATCCAGTTCATACCCAACATCGCCGATCAGATATCGAAGGCGGCGCCCTGGGCGATCTACGGTATCTTCCTGATCGGCTTCATGTTCCTGATGCCGATGGGCATCAATGGTGCGATCCGCCTCGGCTGGGCGCGGCTCCGCCATCGAATCTCGGCCCAGCGAAAGGGCGGGTGACCCCGCCGCCACCCGGAGACCACCATGTCTGTCAAGAACCTGCTCGCGTGCGCAAGCGCTGCCCTTGCGCTGGCTCTCGCGGCCGCTCCGGCCGCGGCCCAGAAGAAGTACGACCCGGGCGCATCCGACACCGAGATCAAGATCGGCCAGACCATGCCGTACAGCGGCCCCGCGTCCGCGTACGGGACGATCGGCAAAGCCGAGGCCGCGTACTTCAAGATGATCAACGAGCAAGGCGGCATCAACGGCCGCAAGATCAACTTCATCAGCCTCGACGACGCCTACAGCCCGCCGAAGACGGTCGAGATGGTGCGCCGCCTGGTCGAGCAGGACGAGGTGCTGCTTGTCTTCCAGACGCTCGGCACGCCGTCGAACACGGCGATCCAGAAGTACATGAACGCGAAGAAGGTTCCGCAGCTGTTCGTCGCCACCGGCGCCACCAAGTGGAACGACCCGGCCGGCAATCCCTGGACGATGGGCTGGCAACCGAACTACCAGACCGAGACCACGATCTACGCGAAGCACATCCTGAAGGAGAAGCCGAACGCGAAGATCGGCGTGCTGTACCAGAACGACGACTACGGCAAGGACTACCTGAAGGGGCTGAAGGACGGTCTCGGCGACAAGGCCAAGTCGATGATCGTCGCCGAGGTCTCGTATGAAGTCTCCGATCCGACCGTCGACTCGCAGGTCGTCCAGCTGCAGGGCTCGGGCGCCGACGTGTTCGTCAACATCACGACGCCGAAGTTCGCCGCGCAGGCGATCCGCAAGGCGTTCGACATCGGCTGGAAGCCGGTGCATTACCTGAACAACGTCTCGACGCAGATCGGCTCGGTGCTGACGCCGGCCGGCCTCGAGAAGTCGGTGGGCCTGATCTCGACCGCCTACATCAAGGACCCGCTCGACTCGCAATGGGCGAACGACCCGGCGATCGTCGAGTGGACGGCGTTCATGAAGAAGTACTACCCCGACGGCAGCCTGATCGACAACTCGAACGTCTATGGCTACACGGTCGCGCAGACGCTGGTCCAGGTGCTCAAGCAGTGCGGCGACAACCTGACGCGGGAGAACGTGATGAAGCAGGCGGCGAGCCTGAAGGACTTCACGCCGAACACGCTGCTTCCGGGCGTCAAGATCAACACCGGTCCGAAGGATTTCGCGCCGATCGAGTCGGTGCAGCTGATGCGCTTCGACGGCAAGAGCTGGGTCCGGTTCGGCAACGTGATCTCGGCCGACGCGCAGTAATCGGAGACCATCATGTTTGTCAAGAACCTGCTCGCGTGCGCAAGCGCTGCCCTTGCGCTGGCTCTCGCCGCCGCTCCGGCCGCGGCCCAGAAGAGGTACGACCCGGGTGCATCGGACACCGAGATCAAGATCGGCAACACCATGCCGTACAGCGGGCCAGCTTCCGCTTACGGGACGATCGGCAAGGTCGAGGCTGCATATTTCAAGAAGATCAACGACGAGGGCGGCATCAACGGCCGCAAGATCAACTTCATCTCGCTCGACGACGCCTACCAGCCGCCGAAGACGGTCGAGATGGTGCGCCGCCTGGTCGAGCAGGACGAGGTCCTGCTCGTCTTCCAGCCGCTCGGCACGCCGTCGAACACCGCCATCCACAAGTACATGAACGCGAAAAAGGTGCCGCAGCTCTTCGTCGCCACCGGCGCGACCAAGTGGAACGACCCCCAGAACTACCCGTGGACCATGGGCTGGCAGCCGAACTACCAGACCGAAACGACGATCTATGCCAAGCACATCCTGCAGACCAAGCCGAACGCGAAGATTGGCGTGCTGTACCAGAACGACGACTACGGCAAGGACTACCTGAAGGGGCTGAAGGACGGTCTCGGCGACAAGGCCAAGTCGATGATCGTCGCCGAGGTCTCCTACGAGACGAGCGACCCGACGGTCGACTCGCAGGTCGTCCAGCTGCAGGGCTCGGGCGCCGACGTGTTCGTCAACATCACGACGCCGAAGTTCGCCGCCCAGGCGATCCGCAAGGCGTTCGACATCGGCTGGAAGCCGGTCCACTACCTGAACAACGTGTCGCTCTCGGTCGGCGCGGTGCTGACGCCCGCGGGCCTCGACAAGTCGATCGGCATCCTGTCGTCCAACTACGGCAAGGACCCGACCGACCCGCAGTGGGACAACGACGCCGAGATGCTCGAGTGGCGCGCCTTCATGAAAAAGTACTATCCCGACGGCAGCGTCATCGACGCATCGAACGTCTATGGATATTCGGTGGCGCGCACGCTGGTCCAGGTCCTCAAGCAGTGCGGCGACAACCTGACCCGCGAGAACGTCATGCGGCAGGCCGCGAACCTCAAGGACTTCGACACCGGCATGGGCCTGCCCGGGATCCGGATCAACACCGGGCCGAAGGATTTCGCGCCGATCGAGGCGGTGCAGCTGATGCGCTTCGACGGCAAGAGCTGGGTCCGGTTCGGCAACGTGATCTCGGCGGACGCCCGCTGACGAGAGTCGCCGGCGCCGCCGCGCCGGCTCCTGTCGGGGGACGCCTCCGACGCGCTTGTCATCGGACGTCGCCAAACGTTCATAGACTTCGCGCATGAGCGAAGTGGCGACGCGGCCGCGCGCGGCGATGCCGCCGCTGCTGAACCGTGAGCGCGCGATCCTCGAGTTCAACCGGCGGGTGCTCGCGCAGGCGCGGCGCGACGACGTGCCGCTGCTCGAGCGGCTGCATTACGTCTGCATCGTCTCCTCCAACCTCGACGAGTTCTTCGAGGTGCGCTTTGCCGACTGCCTCGAGGCTTCGCTGAAGCCGGGCAGCGGCACGACCGCGGCCGACCTCGAATCGATCGCCGCGGCAGCGCACGCGCTGATCGACGATCAGTACGCCGTCTTCAACGACGAGGTGATGCCTGCGCTCGCGGCGAACAACATCCGCATCCTCAACCATGCCGACCGCGACGAGACCGAGCGGCGCTGGGTCGCGCGCTTCTTCGAGTCGCAGGTGCGGCCGCTGCTGGTGCCGGTCGGGCTCGATCCGGTGCACCCGTTCCCGCAGGTCGCCAACAAATCGCTCAACTTCATCGCCCGGCTGGCCGGCAAGGACGCGTTCGGGCGGCGCAACACGGCGACGATCGTCAAGGTGCCGCGCGTCCTGCCGCGCGTCATCGAGCTGCCGCGCTCGCCGCAGCGCGAGGGCCAGTCGTTCGTGCTCCTGACGAGCGTCATCCGCGCCCACCTCGGCGAGCTGTTCCCCGGCCGCGAGGTCGAGGCGTTCTCGCAGTTCCGGATCACGCGCGATTCCGACCTCGAGGTCGACGCCGACGTCACCAACCTGCGCCAGGCGCTGCGCAGCGGCCTCAGGACGCGCCACTTCGGGCAGGCGGTCCGGCTCGAGGTCGTCGACACCTGCCCGGCCGAGCTGTCGGAGTTCCTGCTGCGACAGTTCGGCCTCGCCGAGTCGGCGCTCTACCGCGTGCACGGGCCGGTCAACCTGGTGCGCATGAACGAGCTGATCGCGCTCGCCGACGCACCGGCGCTGCGCTTTCCTCCGTTCGAGCCGGCGCGTCCCGCCAGTCTCGCCCCGCAGCAGACGATGTTCGAGCGCATGCGCGCCGGCGACCTGCTGCTGCACCAGCCGTTCGAGTCGTTCGAGCCGGTCGTGCAACTGCTGCGCGAGGCGGTGCAGGATCCGGCGGTGCTGGCGATCAAGCAGACGATCTACCGCGCCGGCAGCGAATCGAAGGTCATGGACCTGCTGATCGAGGCGGCCCGTTCCGGCAAGGAAGTGATGGCCGTCGTCGAGCTGAAGGCGCGCTTCGAGGAGGAGGCGAACATCAACTGGGCCGAGCGGCTCGAGGCAGTCGGCGCCCAGGTCGTGTACGGCGTCGTCGGCCTGAAGACGCACGCCAAGATGCTGCTCGTGACGCGGCGCGAGAGCGACGGCCTGAAGCGCTACGCGCACCTCTCGACCGGCAACTACAACCCGGGAACGGCGCGGCTCTACACCGACCTCGGCCACTTCACCGACGATCCCGACCTGACCGCCGACGTCGACGCCGTCTTCCAGCAGCTCGCGAGCCTCGGCAAGATGCGGCCGCTGAAGACCCTGCTGCAGGCGCCGTTCACGCTGCACACGGGCATGCTGTCGCGGATCGCCCAGGTTGCGACCGCCGCGGCGGCGGGCAGGACGGCGCGCATCGTCGTCAAGATCAACGCATTGACCGATGCCGCGCTGATCGAGGCGCTGGTCGGCGCAGCGCGCGCCGGCGCGCAGCTCGACCTCGTCGTCCGGGGTGCCTGCCTGCTGTCGCCCGGCGCCGCGGGCCTTGCCGACCGCATCCGCGTTCGCTCGATCGTCGGCCGGTTCCTCGAGCACTCGCGCGTCGCGTACTTCCGCTGGGACGACGGCGACGACGACGAGGCGGTGTTCCTGTCGAGCGCCGACTGGATGGGCCGCAACATGTTCGGCCGCGTCGAGGTCTGCTGGCCGGTCCGCGACCGGGCGCTGCGCCAGCGGGTCATCGACGAGTGCCTGGTGCCGTATCTCCTCGACACGCGGGACGCCTGGCTGCTCCGCAGCGACGGCAGCTACGCGCCGCTCATGGGCGGGACGGCGTCGGCGCAGCAATCGCTGATGCGGCGCTACGCCGCGCCGTGACGTCGCCTGCGAGGCGGCCGGCGCTTGCCGACAATAGGCCATGGATCTCGTCCTCTGGCGTCACGCCGACGCGGAAGACGCCGGCCGCGGCGGCGATCTCGCGCGGGCGCTGACCGCGCGCGGCCGCCTCCAGGCCGAGCGCATGGCAGCCTGGCTCGCGGCGCGGCTGCCGCCGAAGGCGCGCGTGCTCGCGAGCCCGGCGCTGCGCTGCCAGGAGACGGCGGCGCCGCTCGGCCGCAAGGTCGAGACGGTGGCGGCGATCGGCCCGGGCGCCGAGCCCCAGGCACTGCTCGACGCCGCCGGCTGGCCGGCGGGCAGCGGCACCGTGCTCGTCGTCGGTCATCAGCCGACGATCGGCCAGGCTGCCGCGCTCGCCATGGGCGCCGTCGGCGCGTCGTGGCAGGTGAAGAAGGCCGCGGTGTGGTGGCTGAAAAGCGGCAACGGCGGCGCGATTCGCGTCCACGCGGTGCAGTCGCCCGACGATCTCTAGGAGTTTCGTCGCCTAGCCGCGCCGCTCGGCGACGACGAGGCGCGGCGGTCGCGCCACCCCGGCCTTCGACCAGGCCTCGACTTCGAGCCGCAGCAGGTGCAGGGCGCGCGGATGCCTCTCGGCCCAGCCGCCCGCCAGCCGCAGGACCGGCGTCGCGTCCTCGAGCCGCATCGCGAGCGCCTCCGGATCGACGTCGTCGCGGGCATGGCAGGCGATCACCGCGATGCGCAGGCAGAGCAGATGCAGCGCGAACGTCGTGCTCTGCAGCGCCGCCTCCATCTTGCGCAGGCCGCCCCGCTGGCCGAGCACGAGCTGGCCGATCCGGCGCAGCTGGCTCTGCGAGAAGCCCGGCGCGTCGACGTGGTCGAGCAGGTAGGCGCTGTGCCGATGGTGGTCGTGGTGCGAGATCATCATCCCGGCTTCGTGCAGCGCCGCCGCCCAGCCGAGCTCGCGGGGCGACTCTCCGGCGATCGCGCCGGTGCCGTCGAGCAGGCCGGTGGCGACACGCCGGACCCGCTCGGCCTGCCCGGTGTCGACCTCGAAGCGACGCTGCAGCTCGCGCACCGAGTCGTCGCGCAGGTCCTTTCCGCCCGCCTTGCGCGCCGCTGCTTGGCGTGCCGCGAGGTCGAAGATCACGCCCTGACGAAGTGCGCCTCGCGCCGGCTTGAGCGCGTCGATGCCGAAGTTGGTCGCCAGCGTGTAGAGGATCGCCAGGCCGCCGCCGATGACAGGGCGCCGCTCGTCCTTCAATCCGGGCAGGGCGAGGCGGTCTGCGCTGCCGGCCTCGAGGCAGCGCTCGATCAGCCAGCGCAATCCGGCCGCCGTGACACGACCGTCGCTGACGCCGCTGGCGGCGAGCACCTGCGAGACGGCGCCGACCGTTCCCGACGAGCCGAGCGCTTCACGCCAATGGCGCGGCGCGAACGGCTGCAGCGCTTCCTCGAGCTCGGCCCCGGCAGCGACCTGCGCCTCGCGAAAGGCGCGCTCGCTGAAGCGTCCCTCGGGGAAGTACTTCATCGACAGGCTGACGCTGCCGACCTGGAACGACTCGGCATGCCGCGGGCGGGTGCCGCGGCCGAGGATCAATTCGGTCGATCGGCCGCCGATGTCGACGACGAGACGCGGCACCGTCGACGGCTGCAGGCGGGCGACGCCGGCGAAGATGAGGCGCGCCTCCTCGCGACCCGAGACGATCTCGATCGAGAGGCCGAGGACGTTCTGCGCGCGCACCAGGAAGGCGTCGCGGTTCTTCGCCTCGCGCAGCGTCTGCGTCGCGACGGCACGGACCTGGCTCGGCGCGAAGCCGTCGAGACGGCGCGCGAAGCGCGCGAGGCAGTCGAGGCCGCGCGTCGCCGCCTCCTCGCTCAGCATCGCGTCAGGGTCGAGGCCGGCGCCGAGGCGCACGGTTTCCTTCAGATAGTCGACCCGGCGATAGCGGCCGCCGTGCAGCTGGCCGATCTCGAGCCGGAAGCTGTTCGAGCCCATGTCGACGGCGGCGAGCTGGCCGGGCCAGCGCGATTCGGCGCCACGCGGGGCGGGGGTGGGCTCCATGGCCGGCGATTGTCGAGCCTGCGCGCGGCGGCGCGACGCGTCGTGCCTTCCTAGAATGGCGCTCCCGCGCGTGCCGCACCGCGAACGAGACGAACGAACATGCTGCGAACCGAGTCC
>Ga0307416_100000709_pt1 | contig 17293 bp, 17 predicted proteins | sample DK1Cmetagenome_2_FD_203821 | JGI IMG/M metagenome (GOLD analysis project Ga0307416, IMG submission 203821) | Maize rhizosphere microbial communities from greenhouse at UC Davis, California, United States - DK15-C-3 | ecosystem: Host-associated > Plants > Roots > Rhizosphere > Soil | place...
TGAAAGTTGAAAACTCATGAACAGCTTTTCCTGATATTTTTTTCTTCCTTGCATATCATCAATTTACCGAATAATACCTCCTTTAACTGGATTCGTTTTCAACACTTGTGAGTTGTGCAACAGTCACCTATCCTGTGGACACAATTCCATTATCTTGCGTCATTCCCGTGAAAACGGGAACCACGAAGTGCTCAGCAAAGCTAATCTTAAAGCTTCAGATATTGATCATTAACCTTTCTTGTTGCATTAAGATTGCCAGTCAAGCTGGCAATGACGGCCAATGCTGAGGACGTAGCAGAAGATGTGTACACGATAGGCGCAGCCGGGAACCACGATTGCTCAGCTAATTTTAAAGCGCTTGCATTACGGTTCCCAATCTACCCGATAGCTATCGGGTTGGGAATGACGAACCGCAAAACCCTATCATCAGCCCTCCCATGTATTTCAAAAATTCTAACTTTTATCAGAGACAGATACTAAAAATCGGCGTCATCTCGACCGGAGCAAGGCGGAGTGTTCCAAAGGAACTCCTTCGGAGGAGAGATCTTTGACCATGTTTAAAAGATCTCTCCACTGCGGTCGAGATGACGATTTATCTCAACCTCTCATCCGTGTTTATCTGTGTACATCTGTGGTTAAAAGCGCTTAATTTAACGACATTGACAAAGACATGAAAACAGGCAGTGGCTCAAGTTCTGAATGGAAAATCTGATGTAATAATTTCAAAAAAGCCAAACCAACTAAAATCTGATCTGGTTATATATGAAGCAATTAAAAACATCATTATGGACAAGAAAAATAAAATCACCCGACGGGAGGCCATTGGCAGCCTCGGCATTGGACTGGCTGGCGTGGCCATGTCGCCAAATTTAAATGCTGCAACTTTGATTCAGCATAACGATAGCCCGAACAATGCTTTAGAAGATCCCACAACAAAATATCCACGCCCTCCTTTTAACCACCAGAACCAGCCCTGGCCGGCACTGGCCAGTAAAATGGTGCCAAGGCCCGATCATGGCGAAAGCAGTTACAAAGGCTCTGGCAGGCTAGCTGGCAGAAAAGCACTTATTACTGGTGGCGATTCGGGCATGGGCAGAGCGGCCGCAATTGCCTATGCCAGAGAAGGTGCCGATGTTGCTATAAACTATCTCCCACAAGAGGAACCCGATGCAAAAGAAGTAATTGAACTGATTAAAAAAGCTGGTCGTAAAGCTGTAGCCATTCCAGGCGACATAAGGGATGAAGCTTTTTGTAAAAAGTTGGTAGATACTGCTGTAAGCCAGCTTGGCGGTCTCGACATCCTCATTAGCAACGCTGCAAGGCAGCAAAGTATCCCATCACTGGCAGACTTAACCAGCGAACAGTTTGACTGGACAATCAAAACAAATATCTATGCGCCATTTTGGATTATCAAAGCAGCATTGCCGCATTTAAAACCGGGCTCATCGATCATTGGTACTACTTCTGTTCAGGCAACCGACCCCTCTCCTGATCTTTTTGACTATGCACAAACGAAGGCGGCTACTACCAATTTTGTAAAATCACTCGCCAAACAGCTGGGTCCAAAAGGAATAAGGGTAAATGGAGTAGCACCTGGCCCCATTTGGACACCACTACAGATGGGAGGAGGATCAACGCCCGAAAAACTTAAAGAATTTGGTAAAGATACACCCATGGGCAGGCCGGGCCAGCCAGCTGAACTGGCGTCGATTTATGTCCAGCTTGCCGCAAATGATGCCAGTTTTTCAACCGGCCAGATTTATGGTGCTGCAGGCGGAAATGGACAGCCTTAAAAATGGAAGACTTATGAAACCGTCAGAAAACCTTATCGGAAAGGATGATTATCTGAATTTCCCAAAAGACTGATGATCAAGGAGACAAGATAGGATACTGTGCCAGAAGCAGTATTTATGAGAAATTGAAAAAGAAAATCATCGGGTTAGCCAACACGTATTTCACGCAAGCCAATTACGCAAAAAACGGCACAAATAACAGATTTAGCACTACAAATCAGGTAGTTACCTCTATATGATAATATCTAATTTTAATCTTAGTTGATATAACTGAGGTTATGCCCAAAAAGATTATCCTTATAGAAGATGGCCCCTCAAATCTGGATGCCTTAACGCTTGCCTTAACCTGCAACCAATATCAGGTGTTTGGCTTTTTAGATGGCCGGCAGATGATAGAAACCATCAGATCCATCATACCCGATATGATTATTATAGATATCATGCTCGGGTATGAAGACGGAAGAGAGTTATGTTGCATGATTAGGGAAACACCTGATATCAGCCATTTACCTGTAATCCTTACCTCTGTCAACAGCAATATATCAGCAATAAGGGATTGCCAGGCAGATGCTTTTATGGAGAAACCGTTTGATATAAATGAAATGTATCGGCTAATCGAATCTCATATGCTGATCATGTGACGCTAGAACAGGCATTTTTAGGCTTCGGAAATTTCCAAAAAATTCATCACTTCGACCAGCTAATAATCGGGTATTTTCCGCTACCTGTGGTTTATACCCTCAAACTCAGAGTAGCCTAACACCGCAGTGCCAAATGGTATATCCTTTGATGGATTTTATACACCTAAAAACATATACCTATGACACAGTACGAATTCTCACAAAACATCAGCCTCTATTCGGGGGCACTGCGCTCACACGCTTTGAAATTTACTAACGATCTTGATGATGCAAATGACCTGTTGCAGGATACTTTGGTAAAGGCGACACGTTTTGCTTCAAAATTTGATCAGGGTACCAATATAAAGGGTTGGTTATTTGTAATTATGCGCAACACCTTTATAAACACTTATCGCAAACACCAAAGGCACCGCGACCATGTGGTACAGGTTGAAGAAATTTCATCGGTACAGCTCGGCGGCAGCGCAACTTTAAACCAGGCCGAGAGCAAGTTTGCAATGGAAGATATCAGAAACGCATTAAGAAAGTTACCCGAAGCCTATTCGGTGCCATTTATCAAATATTTTGAAGGCTATAAGTACCAGGAAATCGCACTTGAGCTCGACATACCTGTTGGCACCGTGAAAACCCACATACACCAGGCCAGGCAACTGTTAAAAAAACACCTCAAACAGTATAAAAAATATTAACCAACGAGGTTGTATCGCAATGGCACTTTCACCTCAAATGCTGTCATATTGTCCAAGGACTCCTACGGAGCTTATCAAGATAATTTAACAGGTCTTTCGACAAGCTACCATTTACAGATTCTAAACGAAAGGTCGTCATTGCGAGGAGGAACGACGAAGCAATCTTTCCTGTTAGTGATCTTTGCGATAAAGATTGCTTCGTCGGCTGAAAAAGCCTTCTCGCAATGACGATTATCCTATCGGTTGGTGTCTCGCCGACCGACATAGATAGATTTATGTATTAACCATTACTCACTATAGAATTAGGAAATGATTGGTTTGTGGTACTTGGCAGGCCTTAGTCCCGCTTTCGCTTATAGTCCTCGCTGCGCTCCGGGCTATTCCGCTCCAATCGGGTTTAGAAACCAGGATTTGTGCACCATGCAGCCTTAAAAAAGGAACACTGTCTTAAATGCTTAACCTGTTCAGCATTACCCCAACGTTAATAAGCTAAGGGAAAATATCAAAAGATGTCGCCCTGAGCGTAGTCGAAGGGCATTTATTTGCGATTTATCAATCTCAAGAAGTCTTCGACTACGCTCTCCATAGGAGTCCTTTGGACAGACTGACAACCGCGGTGCTTAACTTAATGACATTGGCCTGCCCTCCAGGTCTGCTCTAAACACAGTACACCGTATTTCTCCGTCTGCTTGCGACTAATACCCAATTTTGAACAAATAATACCCAAAATTCCATCGGGTATATGAGATAAATTCGAGTACTTAAAAAGAACACACAACAGATTAAATATCAATTAACTAACACTAAGTCAATTCAATTATCACTACAAAATTCTTGAAAAAGCATCTTACTCCACTACAATTCAAGATTTATTAGTCTCTTAATTTTGAAGACAGAAAAAGAGGTCTCCTGGCTATTGTTTTCATTTTCAGTTAGATCGGCATTTTAAATAATTCTAAGTTTTGTAAATCGTTTTAAGGCTAATCTTTACAATTTTAAGCACAAGCATCTGCGGGTTTTGACTGGCCCGAAATTTCGCTTATATTTATCCTTTAATCATCCTATGGGAGCTACACATAGACTTTCCAGCGTTTGATCTTATCCATATCCCGATGTCAAATGCGGCATCAGGGCAGTATAGCAAGTATCCGCGTTCCCCTTATCCATTTCACAATGATAATTGAGATGCGAAAAAAATAAAAGAAATGCAAGAAAACCAAGATGGTGCTCAGTCACATCATCCAGCAGAGCTGAACAAGGAAACGCCTCAGCAGGCTGCTTCTTTCCCAATTATAGGTATGGGCGGAGCCAGCGGATCATTACCTGCCTATCAAAAATTCTTTACCCATATGCCTGCCCGCGCCGGCATGGCTTTCATAATCATTGTCCATCAGGATAAAGCCGAAGAACTGGATTATTCCGTCTTGCTCAGGGAGTCGACCAGTATGCCGGTATTGACAGCGAAAGATGGTATGGAAGTATGCGAAAACCACGTCTACGTTATTCCGCCAAGTGTTGATATGGGCATTCACAACGGTCATCTTTTACTTTTTAGCGCATCGCGGCCAAAAGGTGCACACATGCCTATCGATTATTTTTTCCAGAGTTTAGCTGAAGATCAATGGAACAAGGCTGTTGCCATCATCTTTTCTGGTTTAGGGGCCGATGGGGAAACCGGTTTAAGGATGATCAAGGAAAAACTCGGCATGGCCATGGTACAGGAGCCAGATACAGCCGAATTTTCGAGCATGCCTTCTGCTGCGATTAAAACACACATGGCCGATTATGTTCTTCCCCCGGAAGAAATGCCCTTAAAATTGATCCAATACCTTAATCATCCGGTCCTTGTGGGTGAAGCAAACGAAGAGCTCGCCTCGCCATTAACCAATAAGGTACACATACAAAAAATATTAATGTTATTGCGTTCGCAGACCGGACATGATTTCACTTTATATAAAAAAAATACCATTTCACGCCGTATAGAGCGCAGAATTGCCTTTCATCAATTGCCAGATTACGAAAGTTATGTAAACTATTTAAGGGAAAATCCGGCAGAAATTGATATCCTGTTCAACGAACTTTTAATCGGGGTAACAAAATTCTTCAGAGACCGCCATGCTTTCGATAGCCTAAAAGAACATGTTTACCGCTTGCTTGAACAAAAAAGCCCGGAAGAGCCGATCAGGATCTGGATTGCAGGGTGTTCAACAGGGGAAGAGGCCTACTCTATTGCCATTATCATTACAGAGTTTTTAGACAACCTTAAATCTAAGCGGAAGCCCAAAGCCCAGATTTTCGCTACCGATCTCGATCCAAATGCGATAGACCATGCACGCGCAGGTTTTTATTTTTCAAATATCGTTGCAGAATTGTCTGCACAGCAGCTCGAGAGATTCTTTGTTAAAAAGCCGAACGGCTATACCGTAAAAAAGGAAATCAGAGAAATGATTGTTTTCGCACAACACAATCTGATAAAAGATGCCCCTTTTACAAGGCTCGATCTGCTCTGCTGCCGTAATGTGATGATTTACCTTACTACAGAGCTGCAGAAAAAGATTATTCCGGTTTTTCATTACTCATTGCAGCCAAATGGGCTCCTTTTTCTCGGACCTGCCGAATCTGTGGGTGCTTTTAACGATATTTTTAACAGTATAGATTCCAAATGGAAGATTTTTGAACGTAAGGAAGGTGTAAGTGCCATCGGAAAAATATTGGATTTTCCTTTCCACATCGCCAATCAGGATAAACTGGGTAAAATAGACATTGCAGCAAAAGCAGTGGTTAAAAACCCAATTGCCGAAAATTTTAACAAGGTATTGCTCGAAAATTATACCCCAGCTTCTTTATTGTTGAATGATAAAGGCGAAATCCTCTACATCAACGGTAAAACAAACCGGTTTATCCAGCTCAATCCCGGAGAGGCCGTAATGAATATTCATAGAATGGTAAGGGAAGAACTGAAATATGTACTGGGAAATGCCATTCACCTGTGCCTAACCAACCGCACCAAGGTTGAAATCAACGATATCCGGATCAAAGAAAACAACCGTACTTACCTGATGGGCTTTTCTGTCGACTACCTTAATGAGCCTGCGCTTCAAGGTCTTTTACTGGTTAATTTTTATGAAAAGGGGCTAGTTAGAAAATCTGTAGCAAGAAAATCTAAATCTGCATCCAATATCAGCGAAGGGGCGGTTGAAGAACTTGAAAAAGAACTTACCTATACCAAGCAGCAGCTGCACACCACCATCGAGCAGATGGAAACCTCGCTGGAAGAACTGAAATCGACCAATGAAGAACTGCAGAGCACCAACGAGGAACTGCAGAGCACAAATGAAGAAGCATTAACCACCAAAGAGGAAATGCAATCGCTCAATGAAGAGCTGATGACGATTAACCTCCAATACCAGAACAAGGCAGAAGAGCTCACCCAGCTGAACAATGATATGAAAAACCTGCTGGACAATACCGAGATCGGCACCATATTTCTCGATAACCAGCTTAACATTTTACGTTTTACCCCTCAAGTAACCAGACTATTCAATGTAATTACCTCCGATATTGGCCGTTCTATTACCCATATTGTTTCAAATTTCGAATATCCTTCTATTGAGCAGACCATTAATGAAGTAATTACCAGCTTATCGGGTAAAGAACTTGAAATCAAAACCAAAAAAGGCGAATGGTATAACCTCCGCATTATGCCCTACCGTACCATGGATAATTTCATCAACGGCGCTGTACTTACGTTTACCAAAATTACACCGCTAAAATCGATGAATGCCAGGATGCTCGGCTTATTACAATATGCGCAATCTACTGCCGACCTACATCCTCAGGCTACTGTTGTATTGGATGCCGACCGAAAGGTATTGGTGTGCAATGAGAAGTTCCAGAACATGTTCCGGATACAAGAATATGAAATAAGAGAACTTTCTTTCACAGAAATTGTTATCAATAGGTGGCAGATGGATCTTCTCTCTGACAAGCTCTCCGATTCATCCCCGGCAAGTGAAGAAATATATGTGCAGCACCATTTTAACGGACTGGGCATGAAACACTTGGAAATTAAAATAGAAAGGATCATGGAAAAAGGAACAGGGAGTACTTTAATCATGATATTGAGTTTTAAGGAAAAATAAAAACATGTGAACAAAACATCAAAAGAAGTTATTCTTTCGGCACTCAGGGCTAAAGCAGAAGAACTCCTGGCCGAAAGAGACTTTGCTGGACAAAGAATACCTCCAGACAGCGAAATGGCTGTTTTAATTAACGAATTGGAGATCCACGAAATTGAAGTGGATATGCAAAACGATGAACTACGTGAATCGTACAGGGCAATCGATATGGAGCGCTCAAGGTTCACCGGTTTTTTCGATGCTGCACCCATTGGTTATTTTATTCTCGATGCGTTGGGCATGGTTAGCGAGGTAAATAGTACAGGCATAAACCTGCTCCATACAAACAGAGATGCAATTTTAGGCAAACATTTCTCTTTCTGGATTTTACCTGAAGTAAAGGAACATTTTTATGCTTTTATTTTAGGACTGGAAGATTTAGATAAAACCAGGAGTTATGAAACACTCATCCGGCTTTCGGATGGAAAGATAATGCAAGCACAGTTGGGAGGAATAGCCATGAAAAACCCGCAAACCAATGCAGCTGAGTATTACATTACCTTAACAGATATTACAGAATCAAAAAATGCTGCACAAGTACTTAAAGAAACTACTGAACGGCTCAATCAGACACTAAAAGCCTCTTTTACGGGCACATGGAGCATATGGCCCGATAAAAAAAAGGTTTATTTTGATGAATTTAGTAAAGACATCCTCGCACTCAATACTAATGATTTTGATGATACTTTAGATGGTTTACTTAAGCTGGTGATCAGTGAAGATCGTGAAAAAATAAGGGCGGTCTGCGAAAAAAGTCACACACTGAGAGAAATAGACATGGAGTTCCGTTTAAAATCAGACCACGGGCTGCCAAAAACAATTCTGGCTAAAGGAAGAGAAATTTCAAAACCTGGCGAAGACTGTTATTTTACCGGAATTTTATTCGATATTTCTGAACGCAAACGTGCGCACGAAATCGAAGAGGCGAATAAACGGGCTCAACAACGTTTATTAACACAAGCCGTGCTTGATGCGCAGGAAAAAGAGCGAAGTAAAATCAGTGCGGCCCTTCACGATAGTATCTGCCAGTTACTATATGGCATTAGGTTCAATATCAATCACCTTAAAAAAGCAGATGAAGCTCAACTTAAAGTAGAAATGGGTAATGTGACCAAACTACTTGACCAGGCCATACGCGAAATCAGGGATATCTCTTATGAACTTACCCCTTCGGTACTTAAAGATTTCGGATTTACTGCCGGGATAAAAGAGATGAGCCAACGCCTGAGCAATGGTGTATTTAAAATCAATACCCAGATACACCGGAATGCCGATAAGTTGCCGGGCGACGTACAGCTATATGCTTTTCGCATCATTCAGGAACTGATCAACAACAGTATCAAGTATTCGGGTGCAACACAGGCCTCCATATCGGTATGTACCGAAGATGGAAAAGTAAACATTACAGTCTGCGATAATGGAAAAGGGATTGATCTGAAAAACGAAAAACATTTACGCGCAGGTTCTGGATTAAGGGGAATTAAAAACAGGGTAGCCATGTTAAATGGTACATTTAGCGTTTATAACAACAATGGCGCATGTTTTAGCATCTCTTTTGATCCGGCAGAATTTAAAGAAGACTAATCATGGCAAAAAATATCAGAAATATTATTACCATAGGTGCTTCAGCTGGAGGACTATCAGCTGTTTCTAAGCTGCTTTCTAAACTTCCTGCCGATCTGGATGCCGCAATATTTATTGTAATCCATTTAGGAAAAGCAGCCCTTGTAGATGTTGTACTTAATATGCTGGGCAAGAATTCACCGCTTCCAATTAGCATACCAGAAGACGGCACCCCGATAAGCAACGGACAGGTTTACCTTGCACCAGCTGATGCCCATATGATGCTGCAGAAAGGTCACATCCTAATTAAACGAGGAGCTAAAGAAAACCATTGGCGCCCCTCTATCGATGTACTGTTCCGTACTGCTGCTGCTGCTTACGATTCGTGTGTTACAGGTATTATATTAACTGGCCTTTTAGATGATGGAACATCTGGAATGGCCGCAATAAAAAAATGCGGCGGCCGCTGTATTGTACAAGAGCCTGAAAATGCCGAATTTCCTGACATGCCCAACAACGTGATCAGCAACATGGAGGTTGATTACCGGGTACAGATTGAAGAAATGGGCTATATCCTTAGCGACCTGTATTCCAGAAATGAATGTGAACCCGCCTCCGTTCCTGAAGAAGTGAAACTGGAATCAGAAATTACCATCAGAATGTCTACCAGCCTCCCGGCAACCGCCCAGCTGGGGCAGCTTACGCCTTTTACCTGCCCGGATTGCGGAGGGATTCTTACCGAGATTGAAGATCTGAATGGAGAAAAACACTACCGCTGTTTTACCGGCCATGTTTTTAGCGAAAGTTTTTTGGATAATGAGTATGCCGATAAAACAGAAGAAACCCTTTGGGTGGCCATCCGCATGATGGAAGAACGCCGAAACTTTAACAACACCATGCGCAAGGAGAATGGTATAAATGAGTTGGAAAGAGAAGCCAAAGATAAGGAGCTTTTGGCACACATCGAAAGGCTCAAACAGGTAATGCAGGGGTTGGCAAAAGAGCGTCAAAAAATTAAATAATTAAACAATAGAAGCCTTGAAAGTAATACTCGCAGAAGATCACAACATTGTTCGAAATGGCATTAAAATGCTTTTGGAATCGCAAGGAGAGATAAGGGTTGTAGCCGAAGCTAACAATGGTCTCGAAGTACTCAGCTATTTTGCTGAAGGTGGGCATGCAGATATTGTAATTGCCGACATTAACATGCCCGAAATGGACGGAATCAGCCTGATCGCGCAGCTCAGAACACTGAGTCCGTCTACTCATGTTGTAATGCTCTCTATGCTTGATAATGAAAAATATGTTGCCCAGGCATTTATTGAAGGTGCCCGGGGATACCTGCTCAAAAATGTTGGCGAGGACGAACTAAATTTTGCATTACGATACGTAGCAGGCGGAGGCAAATACCTTTGTGCCGAACTGGCCGAAAAGTTACTGGATAAACTCACCCAAACAACCATACAACAACCCGAAACAAACGGACAGCATATCGATTTTTCGCTAAGGGAGATGGAAGTATTACATTTAATTGCCGAAGGATATACGAATACCGAAATGGCCGATAAACTATTTTTAAGTAAACGCACCATTGAGGGGCACCGCCAGGCACTGATCGATAAAACAGGTGCTAAAAATACTGCTGCACTCATCCGCTTTGCGGTAGTAAACGGCTTCATCAATTAAGTCAAATCTACAGCAACCAGCTAAAAACACCCTGGCAATCTATCAATAACAAAATCTGTTAAATAGCCATTTGCGTATATCTTAGTGATGAAGGCAATGGTAGATAAAAGAGAAAAATTGGCGGTACTTCTTAAAATACGCTCCATTTATTTGAGTGGTTTCGGTGGCTTGCTTAAAAATGGCAGCATAGTAGACCGGAGAGAATTTCCCCAGGCAATGCCTATAGGCGAATATGCCAGGTTTGGAATTCCTAAAAGCCAGAAAATTACAGATATCTAACTTAAATGACGGTTGGTATTTAATTAAGCGTTCTATTAAAAACCTGAGTTCGATAATTATTTGCTAAAAATCATATCTTATATACGCCTAATCCCGCTTTATCATCATGCTGAATTTATTTCAGCATCTTTTTAGTGTGAAAGACCCTGAAATAAATTCAGGGTGACGATCGCCTTAACAGAAAACTTGATTAAAACGTCACAAAATGAGATTTGATAATCGAACTCATGTTAAAAGATTGGAAGGTTAGTTAAATTTTACACGCCAGGGCTTAAAATACATGAGCATAGCGTTACTGTTTAACTTTTTCGGTTTTTTTTTAAGCAATAAACATTTTACAGGTTTCAATATCTCTTCAATACTAAAAGGTTTCTCAATAAAACAATCAAATGTACTTCCCTCCAACTGGAGTAAAATATTGCTGTAGGCCGAAATGATTACTACCGGAATTTTAGATAAATGCTCATTTTCTTTAAGTGCTGTGCAAATCTCCCCACCATTTACCTTTGGCAAATGGTAGTCAATAATGATAAGGTCTGGTCTGAATGCCTCTATCACATTCATTTCAGGAGCATCTGTCTCTATACTGCAGTAAAATCCCATATCGGTAAAAAGATTTCCGAGCACTTCAGAAAGCGCAGGATCATCCTCAATAATCATTAGCCTCTGCGGCAAATGCACTTGTTTTTCAACCGTAATGAACTGTACCCGTTTTTCCATAGTCATATTGACAAATCTTTTAAGCAATTTACCAAAACATAGTTCCTTCTGCAATGTGGTTAATACTGTTTTAAAAAAAGTAAAATACCTGAAATACAAAGGTTTAAGCACAACATATTAATTGAATAGGCTAAACTTATATTTCTGCCATAAAAATAAAAACAACCTGAACCAACATCGCTTTTTTATTGTTTATTAATAAATACAGCTTTAAGCAATCAAATGAAATTATGGCAAAAAAAGATGAGAAACTTACCATTAAATAACAACCAAGAAGATTTGAGTACGTTAAAGAAAAAATTTGATGATGGATTAATTGAATCATCGTGGAGCGAAAACGGAGAATTGACCTATATTATAAACGATGGATTGGATTTAAATGAATATGCCAACCTGGCTAAACAGATTTTGGAAAGCGAAGGCGATATTGCCCATGATTTTACTGGCAAGGTTACCAATAAATCGAAAACTTCATCAGCAAGATTCGAATACAGGTCTGGCTGGTTTTTAGATGGCATGGCTGATGGAGAAATTGAATAACCGGTAGCAGCAATGTGCAAACAAACTGGTAACGAATATGAAATTAGGAAAAGCATACATTGGTACATCGGGATGGAAATACCGTCATTGGGAGGGCAATTTTTATCCTAATGACCTTAAAAAGAAAGATCAGTTTAAATATTTTACCGAAAATTTCGATACTGTAGAGCTGAATAATTCATTTTATCGCCAACCAAGCATTGATAATTTTAAGCAGTGGCAATTGCAAAGCCCGAAAAATTTCACTTATGCTGTTAAAGCCAATAGATATTTTACCCACCTCAAGAAATTGAATGTGGATAAGGCCGAAATCCTGGATTTTTTAAAAGCCTGTGAAGGGCTGGAAAACAAACTGGGACCTATCCTTTTTCAACTTCCACCTAAATGGCAATTAAATACAGAAAGGTTGGAGCGGTTTTTAGAAATGCTTCCTAAAAAGCACCAATATACTTTCGAATTCAGAAATCCAAGTTGGTATCATGATGATGTATTTACGCTGCTCGCCAAATATAAGTGTGCTTTTTGCATTTATGAGCTGGCCGGGCATCAATCTCCCATTTTGAGCACAGCAGATTTTGTGTATATCAGATTACACGGACCTGGGGGAAAATATCAGGGAAGTTACAACAACCATAGCTTAGCAAAGTGGAACAAGATGTTGATTTCGTGGATAAAAGAAGAAAAAGACGTGTACATCTATTTCGATAATGACGAGGCTGGTTATGCTGCTTTTAATGCGCTCGAAATAAAAAAAATGATCGGCTCAGCGTATCAAAAATAATTTAGCACATAAAAAGTTAAGCGAAATACCTAAGCTTATGTTGGTTAATTTTTCGATTTGATTAAAACTTTTAATCTGATGGTTCTGTTTATTTTAACAAAGTAAATCGCATTATGGCAAATACTAAAAACGACAGAAAAGACCTTGAGAAAGGTAATCAAAGGAAAAACCAGGAACAGCTAAATCAAATTGCTTTGGGTAATACTGAAATAAAAAACACGCCGTTAACTAATAACAACGATCTTTTAAGTTTGCCCAAAACTTCTGGCACAGGTGCGAACCCCGCCGCGGCCACCCCCCATTCGATTATTGTACACGAGGATGAAAAGGAGAAAGACAGGTATGGAGAAGGCAATTATAAAGATCAAAAAAATGCCGCTACAGAATAACCTGAAAACGCAAATGCTATTTTTAATGAACATATTTTAGTGTACAAACTATTTCTTTATGGGTAAACTGATCTGTATACTTGAGGATGATGCAGGGATAAGAGATATATTACAGTTCCTGCTTTTAGAAGAAGGCTACCAGGTAGCATGTTATACTACCGTGAATGAATTTTTTAGCAGAAAGCATATCAATCCAGATCTTTATTTACTGGATGTAATGCTGCCCGACGGCAACGGAATAGCGGTATGTAAACTGCTTAAGGCTGATCCTAAAACTGCTGCGACACCGATAATTATGATGAGTGCCCATGCCGATATGCAACAAATGACCAGTGGATGTAATGCCGAAGAATTTGTAGTAAAACCCTTTGATATCTTTGTATTACTAAAAAAAATTGTCGATCTGTTAAATTTAAAAAGTGCTGCAAAGGATACATAATTGGTCAATTAAACTTAAATCAACCAAGATTAAAAGTTCATATAAACCTGAGTTCGATAATTATTTGCTGAAAATTATATCTTATGTACGCCTAATCCACACTTTATCGTCCTGCTGAATTTATTTCAGCATCTTTTAGCGTGAAAGACCCTGAAATAAATTTACTGCGTAGCTTTCCGCTGCGCTACAGGTCAGGGTGACGACTGCCTTAACAGAAAACTTGATTAAAACGTCACAAAATGAAATTTAATAATCGAACTCAGGTTATAACTTTCATAACTATGGAACGAACACCAGAACGATAAAAACTGGGGTGGTAACATCAGCTTTGCTTATTTTTTTAAGCCTTGAATTTCTTTCAGGTCTGCCGTCCAATGGGCAATTTTTGCTTCAGCCCAGGCCCTCAAATCAGGGTTGAGCAATCCTGTAGAACCAGTAGCTTTTACATGGAAACCAATCATTTTTTGGTCTGAATCGATGAGAAGTGAATATAACTGCTCAAATTGAACTGGATTATGTTGACGCAATAGCGTTAGTTTTTGTAAGTGTTCTTCTTTGAGCAAAGTTTGTGAAAATTGATCCTGCGTATTTGTATTTGCTGCTAACTGCTGAATATAGGCTTGATTTTCATCCCCTCTCCTGACACCTAAATTCTTAATTTCTGGAGCATTAGCCATCTTTTGCAATTCAAGATTCAACTGCTGCTGATATTGCATTTCAGGATATACGGAGTCGGTAAATTCTCGATCGTGCATGGCAAATTCGGTCTGATCATGCTTACAGCCAAGCAAAGACAGCGCAACGATAAGAAATATACAAAACTGAGGGTATTTCATGATCTTAACTCTTTTACAAAATATTAATTTACCTATCAATAAACCAGCACAAATTGTTCGGCTTACTTATCCGGTTTTTCACCATAAAACAAAGTAAAAACAGAGATGGTTTTATAAAATTAACTGGTTGATCCAAAAATGAAATGCATAAAAATACCGATGGTTGTGCAGTGAATAATTGCACAGACTAAAAAAACTGAAAAGAAAAATTCGTAAAACTTTCGTAAAAGTATAATTGTTTTATTACTAGTATTTTAACAATAATTCTATTCTTATGAAAAAACTTATGATTATGATGCTGGCCTGCTCAATCTGCCTGGCATCGGTTGCGCAAACACGGCAAGACACCACCAAAAAAAAGACAGAAAAAACAAAGCCTGCAAAGAAAAGCAAAGAATGGCCGTCTAAAAAAGACACCACCAAACGTGACACGCTCAAACGTGACACCATGCAAAAAACCAATCCAGTACATTAAGCAAGGGCCCTCACGGGCCTTTTTTAATGCACCAACAATTTTTCTAAATTTAAGCTATTTAGACATAAGATGGCTTACAAGCTCAACCTCGTTGGTCAAATCTAACCGCAATGGCGTAATAGAAACATAACCATGATCAACAGCCCAACGGTCGGTGTCTTCTTCGGCTGGCTCTAGCGGAGTTACAGTAATCCAAAAATGTTTCCGCCCCATCGGATCTTCTCCTGGAACAACATTTCCATCATACAGGCGTACCGACTGCCGCGTCCATTTAATGCCCTTAGGTTCTGGCGGAAAATTAACATTATACAGAGCAAGCTCGTTGTTTATAAATAATTCCTCAAGTGAACTTACCACAAAGGGTTTTAGTTTTTCGAAATCAGGTTCGGTACGGCCAACCGGCGTACTTAAAGCAATGCCTTTTACACCCAAAAGAACGGCTTGTTTTGCCGCTGCCAATGTTCCCGAATGCCACATGGAATTGCCTAAATTTGGTCCCATATTAATACCCGAAAGCACCACATTGGTATCAGGGTATAGGTGCAAGCCAAGTGCAACACAATCGGCCGGTGTACCGTTTACCCGAAAGGCATCTATACCCTCAAAAGCAATCGGCGATTTCTTGTAACTCAAAGGTCGTGAATGTGTTATTGCATGGCCCATAGATGACTGTTCTACATCAGGGGCAACAATTCTTACTGTGCCGAAAGTTTTGGCAATATTGGCAAGTGCTGCTATTCCAGGGCTGTAAATGCCGTCGTCATTGGTGATCAAGATATTCATTTCTATTTTTTTTTACTGTTTATACCTCTTAATAAAACTAAGTCTGGCCTGTATTGTTCAAATAAAGATGAAAAAGCCAGCGCCTTTAGTTCATGTCATCCATAATCCTGGAGCGGGACAGCAAAAACTTTCAGAAAAAGAACTCTCGTCTGCCATTGAGCGTCACGGCTTTTCGATAGATTATGCGTCTTCTGAAAAACGTTCGTTAAAAGATATCCGCCCCGAAACTTCATTTATTGCCATTGCCGGCGGCGATGGAACTATAAAAAAAACGATTATCAAACTTCTTGATAAAAAACTGCGTTACAAACGGCCGGTAGCCCTTCTCCCTTTCGGTACTGCAAACAATATTGCAACCTCTCTTGGTATTTCAGACGATCTGGACCGTAATATAGCTTCCTGGTCTAATTACAATCTGCGAAAATTTGATATTGGGCAGGTTACTGGAACGGTAGAACCACTGTTTTTCATCGAATCTTTTGGCTTTGGTATTTTTCCTAAACTGATGCAAAAGCTCGAAGGCATGGATACAACAGCAATCAAAACGGCTGAGGATGAATTCAAAATTGCACTGGATACGCTATCGGCAATTACTGAGACATATGCTGCTCATACCTGTAATATAGAGTTCCCGGATGAAAAAATAAGGAAAAAATGTATCATGGTCGAAATCATGAATATTTCGCGCCTTGGCCCTAATTTGAGGTTAAGCGAACACGCCGATCCCAGTGATGGTTTTTTTGATGTGGTAATTGTAGAAGAAAACCAAAGGGAACTTCTAAAAAATTATATCGCAGAAATTGCAAAAGGAAAAGATATAGTGTTTCCTGTACCGCCGATAAGAACAAAATACTTAAAGATAAAATGGAACGGAAAAGATGCGCATGTTGATGACCAATTGATAAATGACATCAAAAAGAGCCGTTTAAAAGTAAACCTTATGCACAGCCTTGTAGAAATAATGGTTGAAAGTGAAAAACTCAAATAAATAACTACATGAAAATATAGCTGATTTACATAAGGTCGTCACCCTGACCTGTAGCGCAGCGGAAAGGTACGCAGTAAACCGAGCCTTAAGCGATCTCACCGAAGGTAATTTATTTCAGGGTCTTAAACGTTAAGATGCTGCTATCTCAAGTATACTTTAAGCTTACTTCCCAAAAAGAGGGCTTATTGACTACATTTTTTTTTATATTAAAAAAGTAATTTTTGCATGGCATAATAAAAATCAGCCTTTCAATCTAAACTCGATTGAAGCGGCATCCCCCAATCCTTCATTGGGGATACAGCGCAAAGCGAGACTGCATGACCCGAAGAACTACTGCACACTCATTTTCAAAAAACAATAAAAAAAAGGCATGAAAGATGCTGAACTAAATTCACTGTTGTCCGGTTAAACTTAATTATTGAAGATAAATAAGGTTTATTGGTTAAGTAAGGTTGTTTATGTTTTAAAATCTATTTCTAAGGCCCCCAGTTTTAAATGGCCATTGTCACCTCT
>Ga0307416_100000712_pt1 | contig 17270 bp, 16 predicted proteins | sample DK1Cmetagenome_2_FD_203821 | JGI IMG/M metagenome (GOLD analysis project Ga0307416, IMG submission 203821) | Maize rhizosphere microbial communities from greenhouse at UC Davis, California, United States - DK15-C-3 | ecosystem: Host-associated > Plants > Roots > Rhizosphere > Soil | place...
CCCTGGGCGACGGGGTGCCGCTGCTGCTGGTCGAGGGGTTCGCCGACTGGGCGGCCCTGCAGCCGGTCAAGCTGCCGTTCGCGGTCACCCGGGCCGCCCTGGTCCAGCAGGTCCGGTCGGGCCGCTTCGACGGCGCCCTGCCCGGCGACCGCGAGTTCCGGGGCGCCAACGCCGGGGTCGCCTACGACGAGGGCTCGGCCTTCTGCCTGTGGGTGGCCCGCACCTTCGGCGCGGCCAAGCTCCGGGCCCTGTACCGGGAGTTCGCCGGGAACAGCCCAACGAGCACGGACGAGCTCGACCGCGGCTTCCGGCACGTCCTCGGCCTGCCCCGCCGGACGGCCGAGCGCCGCTGGGCCGCCTGGGTGCGCGACCAAGGGTGATCCTCGTCCCCCGCCCGCCGGCGGCCGACCCGCTGGAGGCCTTCACCGAGGACGAGGTGCGGGCCTGCGTCGCCTACGCCAAGCCCCGCCAGCGCTGGGCCCTGACCGGTTACGCCACCGACCTGGCCGTCCTGGCCGTCCTGGCCCTCAGCGGCCCCGGGCGGGCGCTGGTCAGGGGGGTGGCCGGGCTGGCCGGGGACTGGGCCCCGGGCCGGGTGGTGCTGGCCGTCCTGGCCGTGCTGGTCGTCCGGGCCGCTGTGGGGCTGCCGTTCTCGCTGCGGGCCTACCGCCAGGACGCCCGGGCCGGCCTGGCCACCCAGCGCCTGGGCGGGTTCCTGCGCGACTGGGCCAAGGGCCGGGGGGTCGGGCTGGTCCTGACCCTGGTGCCGCTGACCGCCCTGGTCCTGGGGGCCCGCTGGGACCCGCCGGGCTGGCCGTGGGTGGCCGCGGCCGTGGCCGTGCTGCTGGTGCTGGCCCTGGCCGTGGCCGGGCCGGTGCTGATCGAGCCCCTGTTCAACCGCTTCACCCCCCTCGACCCGGGGCCGCTGCGCTCCCGGGTCCTGGACCTGGCCGCCACCATGGGGGTGCCGGTGCGCGACGTGCTCGTCGCCGACGCCAGCCGCCGCACCACCCGGGTCAACGCCTACGTCTCCGGGCTGGGGCGGACCCGCCGGGTGGTCGTCTACGACACCCTGCTGGCGGCGGCCGGCCCCGCCTCGCCCGGCGGCGCCGACGAGGTCACCCTGGTCGCCGCCCACGAGCTGGCCCACGTCCGCCACCGCGACGTGCTCTCCGGGACGATCGGGGCGGCCGCCCTGGCCGCGCTGTCGGTGCTGGCCGCGGTGGCCCTGTTCGACCTGGACGCGGTCCGCCGGGGGCTGGGGGTGGAGGGGCTCGGCGACCCGCTGGCCGCACCCGGCCTGCTGCTGCTCGGGGCGGCCGGCGGCCTTGCCGCCGCCCCGGTGGCCAGCGCCATCAGCCGCTGGGCCGAGGCCAGGGCCGACTGGGTGGCGCTGGAGGTGACCCGCGACCCGGCCACCGCGGTCGCCGTCGAGCGCCGCCTCGCCCTCGAGAACCGGGCCGACCTGCGGCCCAACCGGCTGCTGCTGGTGATGTTCGCCAGCCACCCCAGCACCATGGCCAGGATCTCGCAAGCCTGGTTGTGGGAGAAGCGGTGGGGGAGCCGAGAGCAAGGTAGCCCTTGATCCATGCTGGCGGCGATGTCGGGTGGTGGCCACTAGAATGCCCGGGCCGTGAACCTGCTGCTCGTCACCAACGACTTCCCGCCCCGGTCCGGGGGAATCCAGCAGTACTGCCACAACCTCGTGAGCCGTCTGCCACCCGACCAGGTGGTGGTGTACGCGCCCGCCTGGACCGGGGCCGGGGCCTTCGACGCCGCCCAGCCGTTCCGGGTCGTCCGCCACCCGGGCACGACCATGCTGCCGGTGCCCGACGTCCTGCGCCGCACGGTGGCCCTGGCCAGGGAGGTGCGGCCGGACGTGATCTGCTTCGGGGCCGCGTTCCCGCTCGGGCTGCTGGCCGGGCGGATCACCCGGGCCACCGGGGTGCCCTGCATCGGCTTCACCCACGGGGTCGAGGTCGCGGTCGGCCGGGTGCCGCTGGTCAGCCGGCTGATGGCCCGGGTCGCGGGTGAGCTGCGGATGGTCACGGCGGTCAGCCACTGGTCGGCGGCCCGGGTCCGCGGGGCCGTGCGGGGGCGCTGCCCGGTCGAACTGCTCCCGGCCGGGGTGGCCGCCGACGTGTACCACCCGGGGGTCGACGGCCGGGAGGTGCGCGAGCGCCACCGGCTTGGGTCGGACCCGGTGTGCGTGTGCATCTCCCGGCTGGTGCCCCGCAAGGGCCAGGACCGGCTCATCCAGGCCTGGCCGGGGGTGGTGGCCCGGGTGCCCGATGCGCGGCTGCTGATCGTCGGCGGCGGCTCCTACCAGCGGCGGCTGCGCCGGATGGCGCAGCGCAGCCCGGTCGCCGACCGCATCCACCTGGCCGGCGAGGTCGCCTGGGAGGAGCTGCCGGCCCACTACGCCGCCGGGGACGTGTTCGCCATGCCGTGCCGGACCCGCTGGCTGGGGCTGGACCTGGAGGCCCTCGGGGTGGTGTTCCTGGAGGCGGCCGCCACCGGGCTGCCGGTGGTGGCCGGGCGCTCGGGCGGCGCCCCCGAGACGGTGGTCGAGGGCGTCACCGGGACCGTGGTCGCCGGGCGCCGGCCCGGACCGGTCGGCGACGCCGTGGCCGCCCTGCTGGCCGACCCCGCGGGGGCCCGGGCCATGGGCGCGGCCGGACGGCGCCGGGTCGAGGCCGAGTTCGCCTGGCAGGCGGTGGTCGCCCGCCTCCAGGAGCTGCTGGCCACCGCCGGTGCGGTCCGGTGAGGACCTCGTCGGCGCGGGCGCCCCTGCGGATCAGCTTCGCCGGGGGCGGGACCGACGTGCCGCCCTACCCCCAGACCCACGGCGGGGCGGTGCTGTCGGTCACCATCGACCGCTCCGCCACCGCCGACCTGCGGCCCCGGACCGACGGCGACTACCACGTGGAGTCCCGGGACCTGCGCACCCGGGACGCCTTCGCCCCCGACCAGCTCGGCTTCAACGGGCACCTGGACCTGGTCAAGGCCGTCCTGCGCGACCTGGCGGCCCGCCGGCCGGGCCGTGGCCTCGACCTGACCCTGGCCACCGACGCCCCGCCCGGGTCGGGCCTGGGGTCGTCGTCGGCGCTGGTGGTGGCCATGCTGACCGCGGTCTGGGCGTCCACCGGGCGCCGCTGGGACCCGGCCGCCCTCGCCCGCACCGCCTACCAGGTCGAACGGGTCGACCTCAAGATCGAGGGCGGCATGCAGGACCAGTACGCGGCCGCCTACGGCGGGCTCAACTTCATCGAGTTCGCCGGCGACGACCAGGTCGAGGTCCGGCCTCTGCCGGTGCGGGCCGAAGTGCTGGAGGCGCTGGAGGACTCGCTGCTGCTCGCCTGGTCGGGCGACAGCCGCACCGACGACGGCATCCTGCGCCGACAGGTCGACGGGGTCCTGCTCGGCTCCGAGCGCAGCCTGGCCAGCCTGGGCGCGCTCAAGGCCCTGGCCGAGGCGATGCGCGACGCCCTGCTGGCCGGCGACCTGGCCAGCTTCGCCGACGGGCTGCGCCAGGGCTGGGAGCACAAGCGCCAGCTGGCCACCGGGATCGCCACCCCCCGGCTGGAGGAGCTGTACGAGCTCGGCCGGGCCGCCGGGGCGGCCGGGGGCAAGGTGCTCGGGGCCGGCGGGGGCGGGTTCATGCTGTTCGCCGGGCCGCCGCCGCGGCGGGCGCGGATGGTGGTCGCCCTGGAGGCGGCGGGCGCGCCCTGCTCGCCCGTCCGCTTCGACCTGCGCGGCGCCCACGCCGTCGACCAGCGAACCCGGGGGAGTGGATGAGTCCGGAGGGGTTCGGGGAACCCCAGGGGGGTGCCCCGATGAGTCAGATCGCCAACTACCTGGCCGACTCGGCGAAGGTGGCCGCGTCCCTGGCCGAGCGGCCGGGGGTGGCCGCCGTGGAGCGGGCGGCCGCGCTGGTCGCCGACGCCCTGGCCGGCGGCGGCCAGGTGCTGTTCTGCGGCAACGGCGGCAGCGCCGCCGACGCCCAGCACCTGGCGGCCGAGCTGGTCGGGCGCCTGCGGCTGGAGCGGCCGGCCTACCGGGCGGTCGCCCTCACCACCGACACCTCGGTGCTGACCGCCGTCGGCAACGACTACGGCTACGCCGAGGTGTTCGCCCGCCAGGTCGAGGGCCTCGGCCGCCCCGGGGACGTGCTGGTGGCCATCTCGACCAGCGGCCGCTCCGAGAACGTGCTCCGGGCGGCGGCCACGGCCAGGGCCAGGGGCATGGCCGTGGTCGCCCTGCTCGGCCCGGCCGCCTCGCCCCTCGACGAGGCCGCCGAGGTGGCCCTCCACGTCGACGGTGACGTCGCCGGGCTGGTCCAGCAGGGCCACATCACCATCGGCCACGCCCTCTGCGGCTGGGTGGAGCAGCGGCTGGCCGCCGGCCGATGACCCGCCCGGCGGTGTTCTTCGACCGCGACGGGACCCTGGTCGAGGAGGTTCCCTACCTGCACGACCCGGAGCGGCTGGTGCTGCTGCCCGGGGTGGGGGAGCTGGCGCAGCTGGTCGACGCCGGCTTCGCCCTGGTGGTGGTGACCACCAGGCCGGGGTGGCCAGGGGACCGCAAGCCGGGGCCGGGGATGCTGGAGGCGGCCGGCCGGCGTCTCGGCCTCGACCTGGCGGCCGCCGTCGAAGGGGTGCTTTCGGGCAATGAAGAGGCCAGGCCCGTTCCGGCCGTGACGGAACGGGCCTGGCCAGGGATGCCGGTTGGTCGCGAGCGAGCGCGCCCTGACCGGCACCTCCAGCGTCCGGGCCGGACCCCCCCGGGATCCCCCGATCTCCCCGGTCCTTCCGCTGTGTCCTAGTCCCCCTGCCGGCTCCGGCGGGCTCCTCCTGTGTCTCCGCCGGTGCCTCTCGGGAGGACTGGGTTGAGGGTAACCGTCCCGGCGGCCGGCGTCGGTGCCCTGGGTCACCGGGGCCGCGTGATCTGCGACACACCCGGCGTCCCGGCTCAGGTGAGCCGGCGCAGGGCCTCGTCGTTGCGCAGGTGGATGGCGTCGGAGTCGTAGTCGATGAAGCCGCGACGGCGGAACGACCCCAGGGCCCGGCTGACGTTCTCGCGGCTGGCCCCGACCATCCCGGCCAGGTCGCGGTGGGTCAGGTGCAGCGAGATCCGGGTCCCGCCCTCGGGGTCGGGCTGGCCGTGCTCGTCGGCCAGCCCCAGCAGGACCTTGGCCAGGCGGCTCTTGACGTCCAGGGACAGCAGGTCGTCGATCAGCGCCTCCCGGGCGGCCAGGCGGGCCGCCACCTGCCGCAGCAGGGCCGAGGAGGCGCGCGGGTTGGCCTCCAGGAACCCCCAGAAGGGGTCGCGGCCGATCGCCCAGGCGGTGGTGGGGGAGGTCGCCCGCACCCCGGCGGTCCGCCGGCCGTCGTTCAGCAGGGCGAGCTCGCCGATCAGCTGGCCGGCCCGCATGATCGTGTGGACGAGCTCGCCGCCGCCGCGGACCGGGGAGACGATTGCCACCTCGCCGGCGGTCAGGACCAGCACGTGGTCGGCGGGCTCGCCCTGGCGCATCAGGAAGCTGCCCACCGGGTAGTCGAACGGGACCGCCTGGGTGGCCAGGTCAGCCAGGGTCTCGGGGCGGCCGTGGCGGAAGATCGGGCTCTGGCCGAGCACCGCCAGCAGGGTGGCCTCCTCGGCCTGGGAACGCCGTCTGGTCATCTCCCATCCCCCCCTTGCCGGGCCAGCCGGCGGACCAGGGCCTGCGCCCCCATGGCGGTGGCGTCGGTGAGCACCCGCTTGGCGGCGGCGTCGGCCTCGTCGGCCCGGCCGGCCTGCCGCAGCGCCGGGGCCAGGTCGGCCAGGGTGTGCAGCTGCTCGAGGCGGTGGCCGGTCGCCTCGAGCCCGGCCAGGGACCGCTCCAGCAGGGACACCGCCGCCGCCGGGTCGCCGGCGGCGGCCAGCCGGGCCTGGGCGCGTTGCAGCCGGGCCCGCGAGAACACGTCCTCGTCCTGGAGCACCGCCCAGGCGCGGGCCAGGGCGGCGGCCGCCCCCTCGGGGTCGGCCCCGGCCAGGCAGGCCTCGGCCAGGTGCAGCTCGGCCTCGACGTCGGCCGTGCCGTCGGGCTGGGTGGTGAGCTCGATGGCCTCGTTGGCCAGCCGCCTGGCCGCGGCCGGCTCGCCGCGGGCGATCGCCACCTGGACCCGGCCGAGCAGCGACCACAGCCGCTTGCGGGTGTAGCCGATCTCCTTGGACAGCCGGTTGCCCTCGGCGAAGTGGCGGTCGGCGGCGTCCAGGTCGTCCTCCAGCCAGGCAACGTCGCCCAGGGTGACCTGGGCCGACGCCTCGGCGCTGCGCCGTCCGGCCGAGCGGGCGTCGGCGGCCAGCCCGGCCGCCTCCTCGCGCACCCCGGCCAGCGGGGTGGCGAGGTACAGCCGCAGCGGCAGCAGGGTGGCCCGCAGCTCCATGACCAGCCGCTCCTGGCCGGCCCGGCGGGCCTGGGCGAGGGCCTCGCCGAGCAACCGACCGGCCCCGTCGAGGTCGCCGGCCAGGTACGGGACGTACGCCTTGGCCCGGGTCGCCTGGGCGACCAGGGCCGGGTCGCCGGCCTCGGCCGCCTCGACCAGGGCCCGGTCGGCGGCGGCGGCCGCCTCGGCGAACCGCCCGAACATCGCCTGCAGGTTGGACAGCTCGGTCCAGGCCTGGGCCCGGACCGAGCCCCGCGCCGCGCCGCTGGCCCGGCCGAGGTCGCCCAGGGCGCCGGCCAGGTCGCCGGTGGCGCCGCGGGCGGTGCCCCGCTCCAGGCGCAGCTCGGCCTGGTCCTCGGGGCCGGTCCCGGCCGGGCCGGCCAGCTCCAGGGCGTCGTCCAGCACCTGGGCGGCCGCGGCCAGGGCCTCCTGGTCGCGCAGGCGCCGGGCGGCCTGCCGGCAGGCGGCCACGGCCCGCCGGGCCAGCTCCCGGTCCTGGACGGTCGGGGCCCGGACCTCGCCGGCCAGGCGGACCGCCTTGACGAGATGGGAGGCGACGACCTCGGGCAGGGCGGGCTCGGTCGCGGGCTGCGAGTCCAGCCAGCCGGCCAGCCGCTCGTGGAGCTCGCAGCGGCCGGCCTTGGGCAGCATGCCGTAGGCCACGTCCAGGAACAGGGCGTGGTGGAAGGCGAAGCGCTCCTGGCCGCCGGCCAGGCGCTCGGGCAGCCGCTCGATCAGGCCGGCCCGGACCAGCCGGTCCAGGTCGGCGTCGAGCGGCGGGTCGATCACCTGGGCCATGGCGGCCAGGGCGGCGTGCGAGAACCACTTGCCGACCACGGCCGCCCGGCACAGGACCCGCTTGGCCGACAGCGGCAGCCGGTCGAGCCGGGCCGCGACCAGCGCCTGGAGGGAGTCGGGGATGGGCAGCGACGCCTCACCGGGCCCGGCCGGGTCGGCCTCGCGCAGGGCCAGGGCCAGCTCCCGGACGAACAGGGGATTGCCCTTGCTGGCCTCGAACACCCGGCCGGCCAGCTCGGGCTCGGCGTCGGCGCCGAGCATGGTCCCGAGCAGCTCGGACGCCGAGGGCTCGGCCAGCGGGTCCAGGTCGATCCGCTGGGTCCCGGTGCGCAGCAGCCAGCCGGGCAGACCGGGAAGCTCGGGGCGGCTGATGCCCAGGTAGGCGAGCTGGCCCTGGGACCGGCAGCCGTCAAGGACCAGGGTGGAGGCCACCTCGAGCAGGTCCGAGGTGGCCCAGTGGAGGTCCTCCAGGACCACCAGGACCCGTTCCTGGCTGGCCAGGCCGCACAGCACCCCGGCCAGGGCCGCGGCCAGCTCGCGGGCGCTGCCGGGACCGGCCTGGGCCGCCGGGCCGGCGCCGCCCGGGTCCAGGCCGGCCAGCCGGCACAGGGCGTCGGCGGTGGCCGGGGCGGCCCGCGGGTCGGGCCAGGTCTCGGCGACCAGCCGGCCGATGGAGGCGGTGAGCACCCCGGCCGGCTCGGTCGGGGCCACCCCGGCGGCCGCGGCCAGGACCTCGCGGACCGGCCAGAAGGGCAGGCTCTGCCAGTCGGGCTGGCAGCGGCCCCAGAGCACATGGACCCGGTCGCCCAGCTCGGCCGTGGCCGCCCTGGCCAGGGCCGACTTGCCGACCCCGGCGTCGCCGACCAGCAGCACCAGCCGGTTGTGGTGGGCGGCGTGGTCGAGGGCGCCGACCAGCCGGGGCAGGTCGGCCTCGCGGCCCACCATCGGGCCGGCGGCGGGCTCGGCCGGGGACAGCCCCAGCACCTCCGCCACCTCGACCGGCTGGGCCTGGCCGCGGACGGCCAGGGCCCGGGCCGGGCCGACCTCGACGCTGTCGCGGGCCGCCCGCACGGTCCGGGCCGACAGCAGGATCTGGTCGGGCTCGGCCGCCTGCTGGACCCGGGCCGCGGTGTGGACCGGCGGGCCGGTCACCCGCAGTTCGCCCGGCCACGGCCCGGCCGCGACCTCGCCGGTGTCGAGCCCGATGCGCAGGTGCAGGGGGAGGTCGCCGAGGGCGGTCTCGGCCGTCTTGACGATGTCGCGCATGGCCAGGGCGGCCCGCACGGCCCGGGCGGCGTCGTCGTCGTGGCCGGTGGGGAAGCCGAACACGGCCAGGATGGCGTCGCCGATGTACTTCTCCAGGGTGCCGCCGAACCGCCGGACCTCGGCGGCCAGGCGGCGGAAGGTCTCGTTGAGCAGGTCACGGGCCGCCTCGGGGTCGAGGGAGGTGACCAGGCTGGTCGAGTCGACCAGATCGGCGAAGAGCACGGTCACGACCCGGCGCTCGTCGACCCCGCCGCCCAGCCGCTCGCCGCAGGCGGGGCAGAAGCGCGCCCCTGCCGGCGTCCCCACCCCGCAGGCGGGGCAGGTGGCGCCGGCCGAAGCTGCTCCGTGTGAAGTCACGGCCCTCACGTCAGTTGCGGCGCCCCGGGGCGCCGGTGCCTAGGAGTCGGTGGCCTCGTCGCGGCCCACGTCGCCTTCGCTGACGTCGTAGGCGTCGGAGCCGTCGGTGTCGGAGGACTCCGCGTCGGTGTCGGCCCGGTCCCACCGGGGGGCGTCGGCCGCGCCGGCCTCCTCGATCCGGTCCCAGCGGGGGGCGTCGGCCTGCACATCGTCGGGCTGGGCGCCCTCGTCGGGCTCCATGGTGCTCATGGCACCCTCCTCGATGGGGGACTGCATCGATGGATCGCAGTGTATACGGCGAGGCCCGCCAATTGGGGACTTGACGGGCATCTCGAACGATCGCCGCTACAACTTGTGCCCGAACCCGGCCGGGAGCCGGTACTCGTCGCCGACGATCGGCTCGCCGTCGGCGAACCGGCCGAGCCGGAACGGGCGGATGTCGACCGTGCTCGCCCGTCCCTCGGTGACGAGCTCCGCCATGCAGGCCCCGACCGCCGGTGACTTCTTGAAGCCGGTGCCGGAGAACCCGCCGGCCACGTACAGCCCGGCGACCCCGGGGGCGGCGTCGAGCACGGCCCGGCTGTCGGCCGAGGTGTCGTAGACGCCCCGGTGGCCGCGGGCGAACGGGGCCCCGGCGAACGCCGGCACCCGCCCGGCCAGGCGCCCAAGGGCCGGGGCGACCACCGCGTGGTCGTAGCCCTCGACCTCGCGGTCGATCGCCTCGACCTCCAGGTGGTGGCCGGCCTCGACCCCGAGCAGGGACAGCTCGCCCCCGTGGGGCCGGAAGTAGGTGCCCAGCACCCCGTCGATCACCACCGGGTGGCGGCGGGCCGCCCGCGGCCGCCGGAAGAAGGCGATCTGGGAGCGCTCGGGGGTGATGCCGAGCTCGAACCCGGCCGTCCGGGCCAGCGGGTCGACCCAGGGCCCGCAGGCCAGCACGACCGCGTCGGCGCCGATGGGGCCGTCGTCGGTGTCGACCCCGACGACCCGGCCGCCGGCCACGGCCAGGCGGCGCACGGCCACCCCCTGGGCGATCCGCGCCCCCTGGTCGACGGCCCGGGAGGCGAAGGCGAAGGTGGTCGCCACCGGGTCGGCGTAGCCGGAGCCGGGCTCGACCGCGGCCCGCTCGACCCCGGTGAGGTCGAGCTCGGGGTGCTCGGCGGCCAGGTCCCCGGGGGCCACGGCCTCGGTGTCGACCCCGACCCGCCGCAGCATGGCCACGTTGCGGTCCAGCCGCCCGCCCTCGCCCGGGCCGACCAGGACGGCCGCCCCGGTGACGGTGAACCCGCACCAGCCCCCGACCCGGTCCTTCCAGTCCTGGAAGTAGCGCAGCCCGGCCAGGGCCATGCGGGCCTCGGGCTCGTTGGTGTAGTGCATCCGGACCAGCGCCCCCGACCGGGCGGTCATGCCCGAGCAGACCGTGCCCCGCTCCAGCACCAGGGTGTCGACGCCCCGCTCGGCCAGGTGGAAGGCGATCGAGCAGCCCATCACCCCGCCGCCGACCACCACCACGCTCGCCCCGTTGGCCATGGCCCCATCCTCGCCCATCAGCGGGCCTCGGGCACGGCCGCGGGCAGGTCGGGCTCCAGGTAGATCACCCGGGCGCTGGGCAGGGCCTCGCGGACCCGGGCCTGGGCGGCGTCGATGACCGCGGCCGTGTCGGCCGCCGTCTGGGCCCGCTCGATCTCCAGGCCGCCCACCACCAGCAGGTCGTCCGGGCCCAGGTGCATGGTCCGGAGCGCCACCAGCTTGGCCACCCCGTCGGTGGACAGGATGGCCTCGCGGATGGCGGCCTGCTCGGCCGGGGAGGCGGCCTCGCCGACGAGCAGGCTGTACATCTCGAACCCGAGCACCGCCGCCACCACCGCCAGCAGCACCCCGATGGCCAGGGTGCCGAAGGCGTCCCAGACCGGGTCGCCGGTGACCGCGGCCATCCCGACCCCGGCCAGGGCGAAGGCCAGGCCGGCCTCGGCGGCCGTGTCCTCCAGCAGCACCACCGCCAGCTCGGGCTTCTTGGTCGTGCGGATGAACGACCACCAGCTCTGGTCGCCGCGCAGCGGGGTGGCCTCACCGACGGCGGTGCGCAGGGACAGGCCCTCCAGGACCAGGGCGATGACCAGGATGGCCACGGCGATCCCGATCGACTCCAGCTCGTGGGGGTGGCGCAGCTTGTCGTAGCCCTCGTACAGCGAGAACAGCGACCCCAGGGTGAACAGGATGACCGCGACCAGGAAGGCGGCGAAGAAGCGGGCCCCGCCGTGGCCGAAGGGGTGCTGGCGGTCCGGTGCCCGCTCGGCCACCCGGCCGCCGACGATCAGGGTGGCCTGGTTGCCGGAGTCGGCCACCGAGTGGAACGCCTCGGCCAGCATCGAGGAGGACCCGGTGAGGGCGAAGCCCACGAGCTTGGCCACGGCGATCCCCAGGTTGGCCAGCAGGGCGGCGATCACCGCCCTGGTGCCGTGCCCGCTCCCGCCCTCGGCCATGCGCCCCAGCCTACCCGGGCCGCCCGCTAGCATGGGCCGGCATGCGGATCAGGGTCGTGTCCGACATCCACGGGGCCGCCGGCGCGCTGGCGCGGGAGGCCGCCAGCGCCGACGCCCTGCTGGTCTGCGGCGACCTGGTCAACCTGATCGACTACCGGTCCATGCAGGGGATCGCCGCCGAGATCTTCGGGCCCGAGGTGACGGCCGCCTTCGTCCGCCACCGGACCGCCGGGCGGTTCGAGGAGGCCGGGCGGGTGCTGCGAGGCGCCTCCGAGGGCCGCGAGGAGGAGATCCGCGAGCGGGTCCGGGTGGCGGTCCGGGAGCAGTACGAGGCGGTGTTCGCCGCCTTCCCCGAGCCAACCTACCTGACCCACGGCAACGTCGACCGGCCCGAGCAGTTCCAGGACCTGCTCCGCCCCGGGGTCCGGCACCTGGACGGGGAGAGCGTCGAGGTCGACGGCCTGCGGGTCGGGTTCGTGGGCGGCGGGCTCCCGCGGGGGCCCCGGCCCCACTTCTCGGAGGTCAGCCACGAGGCGTTCGCGGCCAAGGTGGCCGCCATCGGCCCGGTGGACGTGCTCTGCTCGCACATGCCCCCGGCCGTCGACGACCTGTGCTTCGACGTGGTCGCCGGCCGGCCCGAGCCGGGCAGCCCGGCCCTGCTGGAGTACGTGGAGGAGCATCAGCCCGACTACCTGTACTTCGGCCACGTCCACCAGCCACGACGCGACCGCCTGCGGGTCGGGCGGACCCGGCTGGTCAACGTCGGCTACTTCCGGGCCACCGGCCGCATGCTCGACCACCCCGCCTGACGGGTAGCATCCGGACATGGCCGAGCACGCCGAAGGGTCCGCCGAGATCGACGCCACCCCGGCCGAGGTGATGGCGGTGGTGGCCGGCTTCGAGGCCTACCCCGAATGGGTGGCCGGCATGGAGGAGGTCGAGGTCCTTCACCGCGACCGGCGGGGGCGGGGGACCCGGGTCGCCTTCCGGCTGCGCACCCCCCTGGGCGAGCAGGCCTACACCCTGGCCTACCGCTACCAGCCACGGGACGCCGGCGTCACCTGGACCTATATCGAGGGGACACTCGAGGACCTGGCCGGCGCGTACGTCCTGGAGCCGGCCGACGACGGTGCCACCCGGGTCACCTACCGGCTCGAGGTCGCCCTCGCCGTGCCCCTGCCCGGGCTGGTCAAGCGGCAGGCGGCCAAGCAGATCGTCCGCTCGGCCCTCAGCGACCTGAAGCGCCGGGTGGAGTCCATGTAGGCTGCCAGCACCGTGCGCATCCTCCTGTTCACCGGCAAGGGCGGCGTGGGCAAGACCACCGTGGCCGCGGCCACCGCGGCCAGCGCCGCCGCCCACGGCCACCGCACCCTGGTGATGTCCACCGACCCGGCCCACTCGCTGGCCGACTCCTTCGACGTCGAGCTGGGGGCCGCCCCCCGGCAGATCGCCGACCGGCTCTGGGCCGAGCAGATCGACAGCCAGGCCCGGCTGGAGGCCAACTGGCGCGAGATCCAGGAGTACGTGGTCAACCTGCTCAACTGGGGCGGGGTCGATGCCGTCGAGGCCGAGGAGCTGTCGGTCATCCCCGGCCTGGACGAGCTGTTCAGCCTGATCGACATCAACCGCTACCATCAGGCCGGCAACTACGACCTGCTGGTGGTCGACTGCGCCCCCACGGCCGAGACCCTGCGGCTGCTGTCGCTGCCGGAGGCGCTGGGCTGGTACATCGATCGGATCTTCCCGTCCTCGCGGCGGATCGCCACGGTGGCCCGGCCGCTGCTGGGCCGGCTCGGCAACCTGCCCCCGATCGCCTCGGACGCCGTGTTCGGGGCCGTGGAGCGGCTGTACCGCAACCTCGAGCGTGTCCGGGTGCTGCTGGCCGAGCCCGAGACCTCGACCGTCCGGCTGGTCCTCAACCCCGAGAAGATGGTGGTCGCCGAGGCCCGGCGCACCTACACCTACCTGTCGCTGTTCGGCTACCGGGTGGACGCGGTGGTGGCCAACCGGATGCTGCCCGACGACGTCACCGACCCCTACTTCGGCAAGTGGAAGGAGATCCAGGCCGACCACTTCCGGACCATCACCGAGTCGTTCGCGCCCCTGCCCATCCTCACCTGCCGGCTGTTCGACGACGAGATGGTCGGCCTCGACCGCCTGGGCGAGGTGGCGGCCGAGGTCTACGGCGCCCGCGACCCGGCCGACGTCCTGGCCGCCTCCGAGCCGATGCGTGTCACCAAGGAGCCCGGCGGCGGCTACGCCCTGCGCCTGGAGTTGCCGTTCGCCGAGCGGGGCGACCTGGACGTCAACCGCAAGGGCGACGAACTGCTGATCAAGGTGGGCGGCTACAAGCGCAACGTGCTCCTGCCCCAGGCCCTCCAGCCGCTGGAGATCTCGGCCGCCAACCTGCGCGGCGGCACGCTGGTGGTGCGCTTCGATGCCCGCGATCCCAACTCGGCCGGGGCCCGGGGCGCCTGATGCCGCCGACCCGGAGGACGCCCATGCCCACCCATGACGCCACCGCCGGCCAGGCACCCGAGTGCCAGACCTGCCCGCTCTGCCAGGCCATGGCGGCCCTGCGCTCGGCCCGGCCCGAGGCGGTCGAGCACCTCCTCAAGGCCGGGGCCGAGCTGCTGCTGGCCGCCCGGTCCCTCCTGGACGGCGAGGGTGACCGCGAGCCCGGGGCCGGGGACGACCGGGGGGCGGGCGCACGGCGCCGGCCGGGCCGCGGCGCCCGGCCCGGCGGCCGCGGGGCCGCCGCCGGAAACGGCCTCCAGCACATCGACATCGGCTAGCCGGTGCCGCCGCCACCGGATCGGACCGGGCCGCGGGCCATCGGGGTCGACATCGGCGGGACCAAGATCGCCGCCGGGGTGGTCACCGCGGCCGGCCGCATCCTGGACCGCACCCGTCTGCCGACCCCGCCCGACGACGAGTCGGCCACCCTGGCCGCCCTGTTCGAGGTCGTGGACGTGCTCCGGGCCCGCGACCCGGCGGTGGCGGCGATCGGGCTGGGCGCGGCCGGGCTGGTCGAGTGGCCCCACGGCAACGCCCGCTGGGCTCCCCACAACAGCTACCGGCGGATGGAGCTGCGCCGCCTCCTGCACGAGCGGACCGGCCTGCCCACCATCGTCGACAACGACGCCAACGCCGCCGCCTGGGCCGAGGCCCGCTTCGGGGCCGGCGCCGGCGGCGGCGACCTGGTCCTGCTCACCGTCGGCACCGGCATCGGCGGCGGACTGGTCCTGGACGGCCGTCTCTACCACGGCGAGCACGGGTTCGCGGGCGAGCTCGGCCACCTGATCGTCACCCCCGACGGCGACCGCTGCGCCTGCGGCACCATCGGCTGCCTGGAGGCGATGGCCTCGGGCTCGACCCTGGGCCGCCTCGGCCGCCAGGCCGCCGCCGCCGACCCCGGCGGCCGCCTGGCCGCCCTGGCCGCGGCCGCCGGCGCCCCGGTCAGCGGCGAGATCGTGTTCGCCGCCGCCCTGGAGGGCGACAAGGTCGCTCTGTCCCTGTTCGAGCGCATCGGCCACTGGCTCGGGGTCGGGATCGCCTCCCTGGTCACCATCTTCGACCCCGACCTGGTGGTCGTCGGGGGCGGGGTCGCCGCCACCGGCGACCTGCTGCTCGCCCCGGCCCGGGCCAGCTTCGACCGCTACGTCCACGGCCGCGGCCACCGCGACCTTCCCCCGGTCGTCCCCACCCGCCTCGGCGACGACGCCGGCCTGGTCGGCGCGGCCACCCTCGCCCTGGGTCGCGGCTGATGGGCCTGCCGACCCTGGGCCTGACCCTGCCCCAGTTCAGCGAGCGGCCCGGGCCGGCGCTGGAGGCGTGCCGGGACGCCTGGGAGCTGGGGTTCGGGGGGGTGTTCGTGTTCGACCACCTGTGGCCGCTGGGGCAGCCGGAGCGGCCGGCCCTGGAGGGCTGGACCCTGCTGGCCGCCCTGGCCGCGCAGCTAGGGCGCCAGCCGGGGGGGTTCCGGGTGGGGACCCTGGTCACCCGGGCCGGGCTGCGGAACCCGGGGCTGGTGGCGCGGATGGCGGCCACGGTGGGGGAGATCGCCGGCGAGCCGCCGATCATCGGGATCGGGCGCGGGGACGCCGCCAACCGCGACGAGAACCTGGCCTACGGGCTGCCGTTCGGCGACCCGGCCGAGCGGACCGCCGCCCTGGAGGCGACCGTGGACGCCCTGCGCGGCCCCCTGGGTGGGCGGCCCGAGGTGTGGGTCGGCGGGACCGGGCCCAGCGCGCTGGCGCTGGCCGGGCGGCTGGGCGACGCCTGGAACGGGTGGGGCCGCACCCCCGAGGAGCTGGCCGCCGGGCTGGCCGAGGCCCGCCGGGCGGCCGAGGCGGCCGGGCGCGACCCGGCGGCCATCGCGGCCACCTGGGGCGGGCAGGTGCTGGTGGCCCCCGACAGCCGGGAGGCCGAGGGCCGCCTGGCCGCCTGGGGAGGCGACCGCCCCCCGGCCGAGGTCGCCCGGGTCCTCGCCGGCGACCCCGACACCGTGCTCGCTCAGCTGCGCGCCCTCGCCGACGCCGGCGCCACCTGGTGCGTGCTCGCCCCGGTGGGCGGCCCCGGCGTCGAGGCCCGGGCCCTCCTGGCCGGCGCCGCCGGCATGCCCGGCCGTACCCGAGACGCCACCGAGTGACATCCATGCCGGCCCATTGCAATTGGCGTCTGCAATTGGCGGGTTAGGCCAAATGTGCGTGAACAGCACCCGGCATCCGGGTTAGCGGCCGGCACGAGCTGGCCCAGACCACGAAGGTCTAGTCCATTCAACCGCCGCATGAGGACAAGTTGAGATCGCAACCATTCCGGGCAAATGGTCGAACGTTCAACTGCGATAGGCTCCTGACCAGCCAAAATGAGCGGCACCCGGTAGCTCTCGGTACGAACCAGTAGACAGGTGGCTGGTCGTACAGATTAATAGTCACGTTTAGCCGGGTAGGAGCATTGCACGGAGACCTATGGCACGCGCAGAATCTACGCCGTTGACTCACCCATCGCCGCTACGCGCAACCCCGCCTCCCCCAGGGCGGACGCGTAAGGGAGAGGAATCGCCATGTACCCGCGTGCTGTCAGTGTCCCTGCTACCCGCGCCCCGGCGCGGTCCCGGCCCGGCCGGGAGTCGACCACCTGGTCCCGGACCCGCAACGGGCCGTCGACCACCTGGTCCTAGGCGGCCGATGGCGGTGACGTGGTGAGCGAGCCCGCGACGCTCCCCCAGGGCGTCCGGACCTCGCTCCCACGCGCCGCCTGGCTGTTCATCTGGGCGGTCGTGGCCACGGCCGCGGTCGTCGTCGGGCTGTACCTGCCCGCCGCCGTCCGTCAGCTTGCCGACGGCGGCTGGCAGGCCGCCTGGCGGCCGGTCCTGTACGTGGCCGGCCTGGTCCTGGCCGAGCGGTTCGTGGTCAAGGTGCCGCTGCGCAACCACCGCTTCTCGGTCGGCACCTGCGACATGGTGATCGTCCTCGGGGTGGTCTTCCTCGAGCCGCCGGTGCTGGTCGTGGCCACCGGCGCCGGGATCGCGGTCAGCCAGCTGCTGTTCGAGGCCCAGCCGGTCAAGCGGCTGTTCAACGTCCCCCAGTACATCCTGTCGGTGGCCGTGGCCGCCGCCTCGGCCGTCGCCCTGGCCGACCTGCTGGTCCGCTGGGACCTGGGCGGAGCCGAGCTCGAGGCGGGGGTGTTCCGGCCCGCCCTGGCCCTGGTCTGGGTGGTCGCCATGGCCGCCTTCTTCCTGGCCAACCACTCGCTGGTCTCGACCGTGGTCAGCCTCTCCACCGGCCAGGGGTTCGTGCAGAGCTGGCTGCGGGCAGCCCCGGTGGCCGCCGCCGACTGGGCCGCCAGCATCGCCTACGGCCTGATCATCGCCGCCCTGCTGGTGCACGACCAGGCGCTGCTGCCCCTGCTGGTCGTGCCCATCGGCCTGACCTTC
>Ga0307416_100000714_pt1 | contig 17247 bp, 14 predicted proteins | sample DK1Cmetagenome_2_FD_203821 | JGI IMG/M metagenome (GOLD analysis project Ga0307416, IMG submission 203821) | Maize rhizosphere microbial communities from greenhouse at UC Davis, California, United States - DK15-C-3 | ecosystem: Host-associated > Plants > Roots > Rhizosphere > Soil | place...
TGTCGCGCCGTCGCGGGCGGCCAGCGGCGGCGCGAACAACCCTGCACCCGCGTACAGATCGAGCACCCGGGAATCGAAGGAACAACGAGATCGATGAGGAGTTGGCGGCTATCTGACGTCGAGCAGCTCCACGTCGAAGATCAGCGTGGCGTTCGGCGGTATTGCGCCGGGAGCACCTTGGGCGCCGTAGCCGTACTCCGGCGGGATCGTCAGCGTACGGCGTCCGCCGACCTTCATCCCGGCGACACCGTCGTCCCACCCGCGGATGACCCGCCCCTGGCCGAGGCGAAACGCAAATGGTTCACCACGATCCCGCGAGCTGTCGAACTTCTTGCCCTTGTGATCGGGCTTGCTCTGGTCATAGAGCCAGCCGGTGTAATGCACCGTCACGGTTCGGCCTGCGGCGGCCTCGTGGCCGGTGCCAGTGGTTTCGTCGGTTTTGATCAGTTCGGTGATGTTGGACTGTGCCATGTTCTCCTCGGCCGCGCAGCTCGCTGCAACGGCAATGGCGACGGCTATCGCGACCCGGTATAGCTGATGCGCCATATCCGCCCCTTGGAATCGTCGGTGACGATCAGCGAGCCGTCCGGCGCCTGCGCGATGCCGACCGGCCGATAGACGGCGTCGTTGGGCGCCTTCACGACGTCCTTGCCGGCGAAACCGGACGCAAAGACCTGACTCTCGCCGGCGGGTTGCTCGCCCTTGAATGGAATGAAGCGGACGTTGAAGCCGGCCTGCGGGAACGGCATGCGATTCCAGGATCCGTGAAATACGACGAACGCGCCGTTACGGTAGGACGCCGGGAACTGCGTGCCGGTGTAGAACGTCATGCCGACGGGCGCGTTGTGTGCCGGAAACGTGGCGATCGGCTTGTCGTACTTGGCGCAGTCGCCTTCCGACTTGCCGTCGCCGCCGTACTCCGGATTGAGCAGCCGCTTCTTCGTCGCCAGGTCGTAGAAGCAGTACGGCCAGCCGAAGTTCGCGCCCTGTTTCAGCAGCTGCATTTCCTCGGCGGGGCGCTCGGCGTTGTCCTGCGCCGTGAATGACTTCGGCCACAGGGTGTCCAGCTGGTCGCGTCCGTTCTGCGTCGCATACAGCTGCCGTGACGTCGGATTCCACGCCATCGCGACGGTGTGCCGGATGCCTGTCGCAAACCGCCGCGACGCCTCGTGCTTCTGACCGGCCTTGCCGGCTTCGTACTTCCAGACACCGCCGTGCAGATCGAGCTGGCTGCACGGGTTCTCCCCGGGGGCGCCGGCGCGTCGATCCGGATTCTGGCAGGCGTTGGTCGGACCTCCAACGTGGACATACAGCGCATTGCCATCGCCGATGGCAATCGACTTGGCGGAGTGGGGGTTTGCCCGCGGCAGCGCATCGACGATGACTTCCGGTTGACCTGTCGGGGCGAGCGATTTGCCGTCGAGACGGAAGCGCACGACGCGCTGGTCCGCACCAACGTAGAGATAGCCGTTGTTCAGCAGGATGCCCGTGCCCTGGAGGCCCGGGCCGAACTTCTCGATCTGCTCGTACTTGCCGTCCCGGTCGGCATCTCGCAGGGCGACGACCCCCGGTGTCGGGGGACCCGATGGAGGCGGCGCCAGCGGACCGCCGGCCACGGCGAGCACCGTGTAGATGTCGCCGTTCGGCGCGACGGCAACGTGGCGCGCCGGCGCCGCGACGTCGGCGATCACTTTCGCGCAGAAGCCGGGCGGCAGCGTCAGGCCGCCATTGTCCGCATCGCACTGGTTGGATCGGTTCTGCTGCGCGACGAGCGACGCGGCGGCGCAGGAAAAAAGCAGAGCAACGAAAAGTCTTCGCATAAGGAGATCATATAGGTCCTGGGCCTCATAATGACTCGAGCGTAAGAGGGAGGGGAGACGTGAAACGTGGTGTTCGGTTCGTCCTGGTTTTCATCGGCCTGGCGGTGGTGGTGTCGATCGCGGGTCTGGCGACGATGTTTCTGCTCGTTTCGCGTGGGCCGACCGTTCCGTCGACGGCCACGCTCATCCTCAGACCGGGCGGCGAGATCGGGGAAGTCCTTCCGGACGACGTGCTCGGCCTGCTCGGCGGCCGCAATACTACCGTCCGGTCCTTCGTGAGCGGACTGGAGAAAGCGCGGCGCGATCCGCGTATCAAGACGGTGCTGCTGATGCCGTCGAGCCTTTCCCTGCCGTACTGGGCAAAGGTCCAGGAACTGCGCGACGCGATCGTCGAGTTCAAGAAATCGAAGAAGACGGTCGTCGCCTTCCTCGAGTACGGAGGCGATCGTGAATACTACCTGGCGAGCGCCGCCGACAAGGTCTATCTCCTTCCCACCAGCTCGCTCGACCTGACCGGCGTGGCCTCGTACGAGATCTTCCTGCGCGGCGCCCTCGACAAGATCGGCGCCGTTCCGGACTTCCTGCACGTCGGGGAGTACAAGACCGCCGTCAATCAATACATGGAGAAGGGGTTCACTCCCGCCCACCGGGAGATGTCCGAATCGCTCAATCGCGACATGTACGATCAATTGATTCGCGGGATTGCCGACGCGCGCAAAAAGAGCGAGCAGGAAGTGCGCGGGCTATTCGATCAGGGGCCGTTCACCCCGGAAGATGCGCTACGCCACGGCCTGGTCGACGAGCTCGCGTACGAGGACCAACTCGACGATCGCGTGCCCGAGCTGCGCTCCGGCTCGCGCGAGACGCGGCGGATCGAAGGGCGTGATTACTCGCGCATCCGTCCGGAATCCGTCGGCTTCCGTCCGCGCTCCCGCATTGCCGTCATCTACGCGGTTGGCGTCATCACCTCCGGACGGAGCGGCTTCGATCCGCTGAACGGACCGACGGTCGGGTCCGAGACGTTGGTCGAGCAGATCCGCGAAGTGCGGGATGACGATTCCGTGAAGGCCATCATCCTGCGCGTCGACAGCCCGGGCGGATCGTCCGTCGCGTCCGACGTGGTCTGGCGCGAGCTGATGATTACCCGCGACGAGAAGCCGTCGCGGCCGCTGATTGCGTCGATGTCCGACCTGGCGGCGTCGGGCGGGTATTACATTTCGATGCCGGCGCAGGTCATCGTGGCGCAGCCGGCAACGCTGACCGGCTCGATTGGCGTCTACTACGGCAAGATTGCGCTCGGCGGCACGCTCAACAAGCTGGGGCTGACGACAGAGACCGTCACGTCGGGGGCGAACGCCGACATCTATTCACCGTTCGAGCCGTTCGAACCCGGTCACCGCACGCGGATCCAGGATCAGATACAGGGTTTCTACGAGAACTTCGTGGAGAAAGCCGCCGAATCGCGGAAGACGACGCCGGAAAAGATCGACGCCGTCGCCCAGGGCCGCGTGTGGACCGGTCGTCAGGCGCGCGAGAACGGCCTGGTGGACGCACTGGGCGGCCTCGACACCGCCGTGCGAATCGCGAAAGAGCGCGCGCGCATTCCAGCCGGCGAGGACGTCGAGCTCGTCGCCTACCCGCGACGGCGAAGCGTGTTCGAGGCATTGAGCGCTCAGTTCGGACGCGGCGTGAACATCGGGAGCGTGTTGGCCGGAAGCGCCGAACAGCGCGCCGTCGGTGCGCTGTCGGCGCCCGTGCGCCTGTTCCGCCGCGGGGAGCCGCTGGCGCTGATGCCGTTTACGTTCGTTCGATGATCGGTCGAGGCGTTCGAGGCGTTCGAGTCGTTCGAATCGTTCGAGCCGTTCACGAGTGAGGCAGCGTCCGCTCGTCCTGTTCTTCGTTCTCGCCTACGCCGGCGGGTGGCTGGTGTTTGTTCCGCTCGTGCTGCTGCAGGGGTCGCTGGTGTGGACGGCGCTGGCGACGCTGGCGCCAACGGTGGCGGCGGTCATCACACATCGCGTCACCAGCGGGAGCTACCGCGCCGTGCGCGTCCTCGCCGGATGGCCGCGCGCGCTTGCCGCCGGACTCGCCGGCGCGCTGCTGATGATGTTCACCTACGTGGTGCTGCCGGGAAACACCGCGGCCGACCCGAGCCGTTTGCAGTGGGCCGCGCTCGCTTCCGTCAGCGTCTATAACTATTCGACACTTGTCGGTGGACCCCTGGGCGAAGAACCCGGCTGGCGAGGCTATGCGTTGCCCAGGCTGGAAGCCGCGCTCGGGCCGGTGCGAGGATCACTCGTCCTCGCCGTCCTCTGGGCGGGATGGCATCTGCCGATGTTCTTCTATCCCGGGTGGGTCAGCGCTCCGTTGTGGATCTACACACTGATTCTCGTCGGCGCGTCGTTCATTCTGACGTTCGTGACCAACCTCGCACGGTTCAACGTGCTCGCGCCGATCGCCACCCACGCCGCGTTCAACACCGTGTCGGGATGGCTGGCTGCATTCTTCGCGCAGACGCGCCCGATTGTCGGGGTGCGGTTCGAACTGGTGCTGGCGCTGTGCGGACTTGTCGTCAGCGCGGTGCTGATCGGAGCCACGCGCGGCCGACTGCGGTACGACGAAAGGCCGACCTGAAGGTCGGCCTCGACGTAATCCCTGATCCCTGATCCCTGATCCCCGGACCAGCACTTGGGCCTTAGGCCTGATTCCTTAGGCCCGTCCTAGATCTGCTGCGCGCCGAGAACGCGGCGGAGGACGTCGGCCTTGACCTCGATCTTCAGACGCTCCTTGGCCTTGCCCATGTACGACGCGAAGAAGCGCGCGCGGCGCTCGTTCACGAGCTCCGCCCGGAAGCGCTCACGCGCCAGTCGGAATTCGTCCGGCGTCACGTCGTCGCGATCGACGACGCGGACGATGACGGTCGCATTGGGCGTCTGAATGGGATCGCTGACCCCGCCCTTGGGCAATGCGAACGCCGCGGTGTCCACGGCGGCGCTGACGCCGACGTCGGGCAGGGCGCTGTTGCGCGCCACCAGGTCGCTTTCCTTGGCCTCGAACCCCTGCGCCTTCGCCGCCGCCGCGAAATCCGGCGCCGACTTCAGCTGTGCGGCGATTGCCGACGCGCGCTGGCGGCTCAAGTCGTTGGCCCGTGAGCGAATCAGATCTTCGCGCGCCCGATCCTTGACCTCGTCCAGGTTGGGCGTGTACGCCGCTTTCTTGCCGGACACCGTGATGAAGACCGGGCCGCGCGAGGACGCCAGCGGCTCGCTGACTGCGTTGTCCTGCATCGTGAACGCCGCGTCGGCGACCTGCGGTGCCGCGCCCAGTCCCGGCACCGGCTCGGTGCGCTGGAAGAAGCCGGTTTCCTCGACCTTCAGTCCGAGCTCCGCGGCGACCTTGTCCAGATCGGACGGATTCTTGACGCGGCTGGCCAGCTGTTGTGAGCGCTCCGTGATCTGCCGATCCGCAATCTGCGACGCGAGCGTCTCCTGGATGCGCGGGCGCACCTGCTCGAGCGTTTGCGTCGCGCCGGCCTGCTTGTCCACCACCTTGATGATGTGGAAACCGTACTGCGTCTTCACCAGGTCGCTGACCTGTCCCGGCGTCAGCGAGAACGCGCTGGCCTCGAATTCCGGCACCATCTGGCCGCGCGGGAAGTAATCGAGATCGCCGCCTTTCTCTTTGCTGCCGGGATCTTCGGAGAACTGCTTCGCCAGTGCGGCAAAGTCCGCGCCCGACTTGATCTTTGCCAGCAGCTCCTCGGCCTGCTTGCGGACGGCCGCTTCGTCCTTGCCGCCGGTATTCAGCAGGATGTGGCTGGCGCGCACGCGCTCGGGCGTCTGGTACTGCTGAATGTTGTCGTTGTAGTAGCGCTGGATATCGTTCGGCGGCACGGCCACGCGCTGACGCGCCTGCTCGCGATCGAGCAGCAGGTATTTCACCTTGCGCTGCTCGCCGACGCGATAGTCCGTCTTGTGCGAGTCGAAGTACGCGGCGACGTCGGCGTCGGTGACGGTCACCTGCGATCGGAACTTGTCGGCGGTGAGCGCCACCACCTGCAGCTTGGCCTTCTCGTTGCGGCGGCGGTATTCGCTCTCGAGATCGGAGTCGGACACGGCGATCCAGTCGGTGAGCGCCGACCGCAGCTTGTCCAGGATCAGGTTGCGGCGCAGTGAATCCTCGAACTGCGACTTCGTCAACGGCGGGTTCTGCGAGAGCAGGAGCTGTTCGTAGCGCTCTTCGCCGATGAAGCGGCCGTTCTCCTGCAGCTGCGGGATCGCGAAAATCTGCTGCGCGAGCTCTTCGTCGCTGACGGTAATGCCATGGCGCTTCGCTTCGATCAGCGCCACCTGCTCGTCGATCATCTGGGTGAGGACCTGCTGATCGACACCGAGCTGTCGCAGCAGCTGATCGCTCATGCCGGCGCCGAACTGGTTGCGATAGTTCTGCAGCTGCAGGAGATAGCGCTGCTGGAAGTCGCCAGCCGTCAGCTCCTGTCCGTCAACCTCGGCGACAGCCTCACCGGGCGCCGCGCCAACCGACGTGGTCGGCTGCAGATAGTCCTGCGGAATGAAGAAGATCACCATCGTCACCGCGACCAGGCCAAGGCTCCACTTCAGCCAGCCGCGGTGTCGACGCATGCGATCGAGCATGGTCATGGACGAAATACCTCGACGAAAAACGTCATCGTACCATGAGGAACGCCGCAAAGGCGTTCCGGCAGATTAGGGAGGAATGGCGATACGCCATTCCGGCAGACCCTAGAACGATGGTATATTTGTTACACCTATAAGGACTTAGCGTCGCTGACCGGCGCCGTTGGGTGGCTCTGCCTTCCGTTGCTATCGGTGAAACCGATTTCCTCGAAGCTTCACGTCGCGTCGCGCGGATCCCGCAGCGGCCGGCGGGCCGATTTCGCGGCCCGGCTCAAGGGGCGCATCCGCGCCCTCCGCGCCCGTCTCGACCATCGTGACGCCATCGTCGAGTCCGTCCGTGAATCGAACGAGTCGCTCGACCCGAAAAAGATTGCCGACTGGCTCGTCCGCCAGGCGCAGGACTGGCTGCCGGCGCCGTGCTGGGCGGTCGTCGCTCACGACGCCAACGGGCAGCTGAACGTGATTGCCGACCTCGGGCTGACGCCGAACCTCGGCCCGGCGCTCTGGACGTCGGCAAACTGGGTGTTCCGCCACGGGGTGGAGTTCGCCTCCCGCGACCTGACGCAGGATTCCCGGGCCACGGCCGGTGCGGCCGGAACGGCCCTCGCGTTTCCGTTGATCTGCCGCCACAAGACGGTCGGGGCGCTCGTCGGCCTGGACCCGGCGCCGTCGACAGCCGCCCCGGCGCTGGGCGCCGCGCTCGTATCGGCCGTCCGCACGGTGCTCGAGCCAGCGGCGATTGCCTTCGATAACGCAACCGCACTACAGAAAGCGGAGGCATTGTCGGTGACCGACGACCTGACCCGGCTCTACAACAGCCGTTACCTCAATCAGGCGCTCCGCCGCGAGACGAAGCGGGCCTCCCGCAGCGGCCGCCCGCTGTCGTTGCTGTTTCTCGACCTGGACGGGTTCAAGACGGTCAACGACAACCATGGCCATCTGGCCGGGAGCAAGGCGCTCGCCGAAACCGCCACCATCGTCCGTGGGTGCGCCCGGGAGACCGACATCGTGGCCCGGTTCGGCGGGGACGAATTCGCCCTGATTCTCCCCGATACAGGCCGGGAGGGCGCGTTTTCAGTAGCGGCGCGCATCCGGGACCGGGTGGGCGCGGCTGAATTCCTGGCCTCGGACGGCCTTTCGGTGCATTTAACCGTGTCCATCGGGGTTGCCACTCTGCCGGATTCGGCCGGATCGGCCGAAGAATTACTACGAGCGGCGGACGCGGCCATGTACCGGGTGAAGGCGTCCGGCAAGAACGGGATACAAGCATTTGCGGTTAGTGAGTTGTGATTAGTGATTTGCTGGCACCAGGCGCTAATCCCCAATCACCAACCAATCACAGATCAACGATCGGAAATCGAAAGTAACTATGCCTCTCGGCTCGTTCTTGTCGCTCTTCTCCAGCGACCTCGCGATCGACCTCGGCACCGCCAACACCTGCGTCTATGCGCGCGGGAAGGGCATCGTGGTCAACGAACCGTCGATTGTCGCCATCAACAAAGTCAACGGGCGCGTTGAAGCCGTTGGCAGGGACGCCAAGGAGATGCTCGGCAGGACGCCGGGCAACATCGTGGCGATCAAGCCGATGAAGGACGGGGTCATCGCCGACTTCGAGGTCACCGAGAAGATGCTGACCTACTTCATCAAGAAGGCGCACAACCGCAACGTCTGGGTGCGCCCCCGCATCGTCATCGGCGTTCCATCGGAAATCACGCAGGTCGAAAAGCGCGCGGTGAAGGACAGCGCCTACCGCGCGAAAGCGAGCGAAGTCCATCTCGTCGAAGAGGCGATGGCGGCGGCGATCGGCGCCGGCATGCCAATCACCGAACCGTCGGGCAACATGATCGTCGACATCGGCGGCGGCACCACCGACATCGCGGTGATCTCGCTCGCCGGCATCGTCTACAGCAAGGCGGTGCGTGTGGCCGGCAACGAGATGGACGAAGCGATCATCCAGTACATCAAGAAGACCTACAACCTCCTCATCGGCGAACGAACCGCCGAACAGATCAAGATGGAGATCGGGTCCGCCTACAAGCTCGACGAGAAGATGACGATGGAGATCAAGGGACGTCATCTGATCGAAGGCGTGCCGAAGACGATCACCATCAGCGATGAGGAGATTCGCGAGGCCCTGGCCGAAACCGTCAACGTCATCGTCGACGCCGTGCGCGTGGCGCTGGAACGCACGCCGCCGGAACTGTCGGCCGACATCGTCGATCGCGGAATCGTGCTCACGGGCGGCGGCTCGCTGCTGAAGAATCTCGACAAGCGTCTCCGAGAGGAGACCGGGCTGCCGCTGGCGATGGCCGAGGATCCGCTGTCGTCGGTCGTGCTCGGCGCCGGGAAGATGCTGTCGGACTTCAACCTGCTGCGCAAGATCTCTATCGATTAGCGGCAATGTTCACGGGCACGGGCCGCGGAGTCGCTGAGACGCGGAGTCGGATTCCAGATCAGTCTCCCCCCGCGTCTTCGCGTCTCCGCGGTTTCTACAGCGGGGCACGGGTCTAGCGGGTAATGGCTCTTCTCGATATTCGACAGCGCACCGGCTGGTTATTCGGCGCGATTGTCGTTTCCCACATCATCCTCATTTCCGCCCAGGTGACTACCAAGCGCGGCGTGCCGGTGCTGCAGGAAGTGACCTTCGGCGCGTTTGCGGAAATGCAGCGCGCGGCGACGTCGGCATTCGGCAGCGCCCGCGAAGGGTGGCAGAACTACTTCGCGCTGCAGGAGATCCGCCGCGAGAACGAACAGTTGAAGCAGGAGGTGACGAAGCTGCGTGTCTCGCTCGAACAGGAGCGGAGCGTCGCCCAGCAGACGCGCACGCTGCAGCAGCTGCTCGACCTCAGGTCGGCCACTGGTTTCGAGACGGCTGCCGCGATGGTCATCGGCAGCGGAGCCGACCCGGAGTTCCGCACGATCACCATCGACAAGGGCACGCAGGACGGCCTGCGTCCAAACATGGCGGTGATGTCTCCCGCCGGGATCGTCGGGCGGGTGCTGATGCCGACTGCGCGCGCCGCGAAAGTGCAGCTGATCATCGACCGCGACGCCGCTGCCGGCGTGATGATCGAACGGTCGCGCGTCAACGGCGTTGTCGAAGGGCTGGGCAGCGGGGAAGAACTCGGGTTCAAAGCGGGCATGATCAGTCTCAACTACGTCCCCAGCAGCGCCGACGTGAAGCGCGGCGACCGTGTGGTGACGTCCGGGATCGATGGCATCTACCCTAAAGGCCTGCCTGTTGGGGAGATACAATCAGTGGAGCGTCCGGGCGGCGAATGGCGCATCCGGGTGAAGCCGACCGTGGATTTCGCTGCGCTTGAAGCGGTGCTGGTCGTGCTCAAGGCGCCGGAGCCTCCGTCGGACCCCGCCGACGACGGTGAGCGGTGAAAGCGCTTGCGGTTTTCATCGCGATCGCGCTCGCGCTGGGGCTGCAGACCACGCTGGCCCGGTTCGTCGTGGGCGGCTCGGCCGCAGTGGACCTCGTCCTGGTCGCGGTCGTTGCGGTGGCGTTGACGATTGGCCCGGTTGGCGGGATGCTCGCAGGGAGCGTGGCGGGTCTGATCCAGGACGCGCTGTCGAGCGGCGTGATCGGAATTGGCGGCCTGGCGAAGACGATCGTCGGGTTTCTGGCCGGAGCGTTCGGACAGCAGTTCATCGTCACCGCCGCGCTGCCGCGGCTGGTGATCTTCGTCGCGGCGACGGTGCTTCACGGGGCGGTGTTCATGGGACTGTATTACGTCCTCGACCTGCGCGCGTTTCCGTCGCCGTGGAAGCCGCTGGCCGCGCAGGCACTGGGCAACGCGCTGGTTGGCATCGTGGCGTTTGGCATTATCGAGTCGCTCCCGGGCATCGTCGAACGGCGACGGTCGCGCCGCGGGCGGAGATGACGTAAATGGCTGCTCCCACAGAAGATCGACGACGGATATCGTCGCGCGTGGCCGTCCTGCAGGTCGGAGCGATCATCTGGTTCGCCGCACTGGCGATCTGTTTCTGGGTGCTCCAGGTCGTCCAGACAGAAAAGTACGCCGAGATGGCGAACAGCAACTACCAGCGGACGCTCTCGCTGCGGGCGCCGCGCGGCGTGCTGTTCGATCGCGACGGTCGCGTCCTCGTCGAAAACCGCGACTCGTTCACCATTTCGATCGATCGCGAGCTCACCAAAGACATCGCCGGGACGATTCGCACGGCCTCTGAGCTGCTCGGCCTGGATGCCGAACAGGTCACGCAAACCGTCGATCGGCACGTCAAGTCAGAGCCGGTGTACCGGCCCGTGGTGATCGTGCAGGACGCCTCGCTCGAGCAGGCGGTGCGAGTGCTGTCGCGGCAGCGTGAGTTGCCGGAACTGTCGGTGGAGCAGGTTCCGACACGGAAGTATCCCGCCGACGCCATGGCGGCGCACCTCTTCGGCTACGTCGGGCAGGCTGACGAGGACCAGGTGAAAGCGGAGGGGCTCTCGCAAAACGCCATTGTCGGGAAATTCGGCGTCGAGAAGGTCTACAACGCGGTGCTGATGGGGCAGGACGGCGCCAAGAGCGTTGTCGTCAACAGCATGGGACGCGAGATCCGCGAGCTGGAGAGGATTCTGCCGACCGAAGGCCGCCGGGTTCAGCTGACGATCGACTACGACCTGCAGAAGGCGGCGGAGGACGGATTCCGCCACACCGGCTTCAATGGCGCCGCGCTGATCATGGATCCGCGTACCGGCGAAGTGCTGGTCCACGCCAGCACTCCGGCCTACGACCCGAACGATTTCGCGGCGGGAGTCAAGAGCGCCACGTGGTCGGCGCTGACCAATGACAAGCTGCGGCCGCTGACGAACCGCGTGCTGCAGGGTCGCTATTCGCCGGGATCGACGTTCAAGATCGTGGTGGCGACGGCGGCGATGGAAGAAGGGCTCGTCGACTCGAATTTCCGCGTGAACTGCGCGGGCGGCGCCAACTTCTACGGGCGCTTCTACAAGTGCCATCTGCGGGGCGGTCACGGCAGCGTGGACATGCGGCACGCGCTGGAGAAGTCGTGCAACGTCTACTTCTACACGCTCGGCAACATGCTCGGCGTCGACCGCATCTACAAGTGGGCGGAGAGGCTGGGGCTCGCCGGCAGGACCGGCATCGATCTGCCGAACGAGCAGGAAAGCCTCGTTCCGAACACGGAGTGGAAATTGAAGCGCACCGGGGAGCGCTGGTATCCCGGGGAAACGATCTCGGTCGCCATCGGCCAGGGCCAGGTGTCGGTCACCCCGGCGGGCCTTGCGAACATGATTGCCACCGTCGCCAACGGCGGCACGCGCGTCACGCCGCACGTCGTGAAGGCAATCGATGAAGGGAATGGGTGGAAGCCTGTACCGCTGAAGGCGGTCGCGGACCGCGTGGCGTTCCGGCCCGACACGCTCGCCGCGCTGCACGACGGTTTGTGGATGGTGGTCAACGCGGCCGGAACGGGCGTCCGCGGCAAGATCCCCGGACGCGATGTCTCGGGCAAGACCGGCACCGCGCAGGTGATTTCCAACGAAGGCAGGGCGCGGGCGCGGGGCACGACTCGCGACCTGCGCGATCACGGCTGGTTCGTGTTCTTCGCCCCGAAGGACAACCCGCAGATCGCCGGGGTGATCTTTGCGGAGCACGGCCTGCACGGCTACCTCGGCGCGCCGATTGCGAAGCACGTGATCGAAACGTATTTCGCGAAACAGGAAGGCAAGCCGCTCCCTGTGTTCGGCGAGAAGCCGTCGAATGAGCCGCCGGTCGACGATCCCGATTCGCCGCCGGCGCTTCCGGCCGTCGAAATCGCCGACGCCCGGCCGCTGTATTCCCCAACGGCAGCCCAGTAGATGTTCGAAAGACGGTTGTATCACCACGTGGACTGGGCGATGGTCGGGGCGATCCTTGCGCTGTGCATGATCGGCCTGGCGCAGATCTACAGCGCCACCTACAGCCAGCAGTCCGGCGTGAGCAGTATCTTCTACACGCAGATCTGGGCGATTCTGATCGGATTCATTGCGCTGTTGATTGCGCTCAGCATCGACTACCGTTCGCTGGCCGACAAGTCCCACTTTCTGTACATTGCCATCGTTGCGCTGTTGATCGGCGTGCTCGTGTTCGGCGTTGTCCGCGGCGGTTCGCGGCGCTGGATCGACCTGGGGCCGATGAATCTCCAGCCGTCGGAATTCGCCAAGGCGACGCTCGCGCTCGTGCTCGCCAAGTTCTTCGGGGAAAGCCGGCGCGGCGCGATCACCCGCATCGACTTTCTCATCGCGGCGGCGATCACGGCCGTGCCGCTGCTGTTGATCACGCAGCAGCCGGATCTGGGCACCGCGGTGACGCTGGTGCCGGTACTGTTCGCGGCGGCCTACGTGGCCGGCATGCCAATGCGGATATTCGGAATTCTGGCGATCGCCGCGCTGCTGGCGGCGCCCGTCGCGTGGAAGTTCGCGCTCAAGGACTATCAGAAGGAACGGATTTCGACGTTCATCAACCCGTCGCAGGACGCCCGCGGCGCCGGGTATCAACAGATTCAGGCCCGCATCACCGTCGGTTCCGGCGGGCCGTTCGGCAAGGGATTCCAGGGCGGAACGCAGGGTCAGCTGCGATTCCTCCCCGTCGCACACAACGATTTCATCTTCTCGGTTCTGGCCGAGGAGCATGGATTTGTAGGCGTCGTCGTGGCGCTCGGGTTATATCTGTTTGTGATTTTGCGTTCGCTGGAAGCGGCCCGGCTGGCGAAAGACCGCCTGGGCGCGTACCTGGTGCTGGGGGTGCTGGCCAGCTTCACGTTCCAGGTGATTTACAACATTACGATGTCGGCCGGCCTGGCGCCGGTCAAGGGTTTGACGCTACCGCTCATGAGCTACGGCGGTTCTTCGATGATCGCGACGCTCGCGGGATTCGGCCTGATTCTCAACGTGCGGATGCGGCGGTTTACGAATTGATTTGTCAGGGGCTGATTCGCTGATGCTTGCGCTGTTGTGGATCCTGCTGTCGATCGTGCTGGTGCACGCAGCAGGGACTGGTGCGCCTCGGCGGCAGCTCCCGGAGAGCTACGGGCATGACCAAGGAGATGATCATCTCCTCGAGCGCCCACGAAACACGGGTCGCCATCCTCGAGGAAGATCAGGTCGCGGAAATTTTCATCGAGCGCGAGCGTTCGCGCGGCGTTGTCGGGAACTTGTACAAGGGCCGGGTGTCGAAGGTCTTACCCGGCATGCAGTCGGCGTTTGTTGACCTCGGCCTCGAACGCGACGGCTTCCTCTACGTTACCGACGTCGTAGCGACGTTCGAAGAGTTCGACCGGCTCGAGACGGACGAGGAAGATCCTGCCGTCAATGGATCGCGTGGGGCGGGCCCTTCGGGTTCGCCAGGCGGGCTGGACAGGGCCCGCCCCACTGGCGGCGGGAACCGCCGGGATCGCGAGCGCGACAAGGGCCCCGAGCCGAAGATCGAAGAGCTCCTGAAGGAAGGCCAGGAAATCATCGTCCAGGTGGCGAAGGAGCCGCTCGGTACCAAGGGCGCGCGGCTGACCTCGCACGCGACGATGCCGGGGCGTTTCCTGGTGTTCATGCCGACCGTGGACCACGTCGGCGTTTCCCGCAAGATCGAGTCGCGTGACGAACGCAACCGCCTGCGCGGCATCGTCCGCGAATTCCGCGAGCAGCACGGCTTCACCGGCGGCGTCATCATCCGGACCGCCGCCGGCGGCCGCGCCAAAGAGGACATCGTTTCCGATCTCAGCTACTTCCACCGTGTCTGGACCGAGATCCGGCAGAAGGCCGAAACGTCGCGCGCGCCCGCGGTCGTCTACCAGGAGCAGAGCCTCGTCGCCAAGCTGCTGCGCGATCTGCTCACGGAAGAGTTCTCCGCCATCCGCATCGACAACCCGACCGAGCACCGCCGCGTCCTCGAGCTGATCGAACGGATCATGCCGTCACTGGCGCCGAAGGTGAGGCTGTTCGAAAAGGAATATCCAATCTTCGAGGAGTACGGTGTTCAGGCTGAAATCGATCGGGCGCTCCGCAGCAAGGTCTGGCTGAAGTCGGGAGGATCGATCGTCATCAACCAGACCGAGGCGCTCGTTGCCATCGACGTGAATACCGGGCGCTACGTCGGCAAGAAAACGGCCGGCCGGCTGGAGGACACGATCCTCAAAACCAATCTGGAGGCGGTCAAGGAGATCGTCCGCCAGATCCGGCTGCGCGACCTGGGCGGCATCATCGTGCTGGACTTCATCGACATGGAGGAGAAGAAGAACCGGCAGAAAGTGTTCCAGACAGTCGAGCAGGAGCTGCGGAAGGATCGCGCGCCGTCGAAGGCGATTCAGGTATCGGATTTCGGCCTCGTCATCATTACCCGCAAGCGGGTGAAGCAGAGCCTCGAGCGCGTCCTGACAGATCCCTGTCCCTACTGCGCCGGCAGCTCCGTCATCAAGTCCAGCTCGACCATCTGCTACGAGATCCTGGCCGAGGTGAAAAAGATTTCGGCCGATCTGGACGGCCAGAGTCTCGTCCTGCGCGTCAATCCGGATATCGCGCGCGCCCTGCGCGACGAGGAGCGAGCCGTATTCCGCGATTTGAAGCAGTCGCTGGGACGCGAGATTGCGGTGAAGCCGGATGTGCAGCTGCACCACGAGCAGTTTGACTTGATGGCGATCGGTTAAGTCGTTCGAGTCGTTCGAGTCGTTCGAGTCGTTCGAGTCGTTCGAGTCGTTCGAATCGTTCGAGTCGTTCGAATCGTTCGAGGTGAGCACCAATGCGGACCATTGTCGTGGTACTGCTATTTACGTCAGCCGTATTTGCGCAAACGTCCTCCGGGCCGGATCTGCGGTTCGAGGTTGTTTCGATCAAGCGCAACACGTCGAACGCGCTCGGATCCAACGGCAGCAGCGAGCGGCCGGACGGCGGTTTCACGCTGCTGAACGTTCCGATGATGACGCTGGTGGCGCGCGCGCAGTTTCCGCTGATCGCACCGATCGACATGGTCGGCCTGCCGGAGTGGGCGCGCAGCGAACGCTATGACGTGAGCGCGACGTCGCCGCTCTCGCGGCCGGCTACGCCGCAGGAGCGTGCCGCGATGGTGCGGGCGATGCTCGCCGACCGCGTCAAGCTCGCCGCGCACGTCGAGAAGCGGCAGCTGCCGGTCTACGACATGGTCCTCGCCCGCGCCGACGGGCGCCTTGGCGCCGGGATCAAGCCCTCCGAAATTGATTGTGTCGCCAAGGCCGCAGCCGATCGCGCGGCTGCTGAAGCCGCCGCGGCAGCGGGAACGCCACCGGCCCGCCCCACGATTCCGGATTTCAACGCCCCGCCGCCGGCTTGTGGTCCTATCCGGGTAGGCACCGGCATGGAGGGCGACATGACCATGGAGAGCCTTGCCCGCATGCTGCGGGCCAGCGCCGGCCGACCGATTGTCGACAAAACGGGCCTGAAGGGGAGCTTTCGGGTGAAGGTCGAGTTCGATCGGTTCCTCGGTGGCGGGCCGGACGTCACGCCCTCATCCAACGGTCTGCCGACCGTTTTTTCCGCGCTGCCCGCACAACTTGGGCTGAAGCTCGACGCATCGAAGGCGGAGCAGGAGGTGCTCGTCATCGACCGCCTGGAACGTCCCACCGAGAACTGACCCGAAAGAAGTGCTTGACGAGACCAGCCTGGCGGATCTACTAATTACTTAGTATTTAGTTTTTGAGAGATTCGAGACCGACCACGATGAGAACACCGCACCCGACGCTGACCCCGCAGGAGCTGGCCATCATGAAGGTCGTCTGGCGTAAGGACGAGGCGACCGTCCGCGACGTCTACGAGGCGCTGCGCGAGACACGGCCGATCGCCTACACCACCGTCATGACGATGATGCGCATCCTGCAGGAGAAGGGGTATCTGACCAAGGCCACCGAGGACCGCGCGCACGTCTACCGTCCGGCGAAGCCGCGCCAGCAGGTCATCGGCGGCATGGTCCGCGACTTTCTCGATCGCGTGTTCGACGGCGCCTCAGATCCGCTGCTGGTGCACCTCGCGCGCGACAACAAGCTCACGCCGAAGCAGCGGCGTCTGGTGAAGCAGCTGCTTGACGGGAAGGACGGTGAGCAATGACGGCAGCTTCCGTTCTCCGCGATCTGGCGGCGTTTTCCGTGCAGATCGCGATCGTCGTCCTCGCGGTCGCGGCCCTGCTGAGGGTCGTGCGGATTCCCGCCCGCGCCCGCTACGTCTGCCTGCGGCTGACGCTGCTCGCTTGCCTGGTCGTCCCATGGACGCTTCGTTCAGTGGTCGTTGTCACGCACGCACCGGAGGGCGGCGCATCACGGCCGGCTGGGAATTCCGCGACAGCGCCGGGTCAAGCGGCATCCGGGATGCTGGCGCCGCCATCGCCGCCCGCAACAGGAGGGCCGCAGGTGTTTCCAGACGTCTCCTGGACCACCGTGGGCCTTTTCACCCTCATCGTCGGCGTGGCGGCCAGAGCGGCCTGGCTGGCGATCGGCTTCCTCCGCCTTGGCCGGCTGACCCGGCGGGCGGTACCGGTCGAATCAGCTGAATACGCAATGGTCCAGGAGCAGCTCGGGACGTGGGCGACGATCTCGGAGGTCGATCGGCTATCCCAGCCCGTCACCTTCGGATTCCGCCGACCGACGGTGTTGCTGCCCGACGTGCTGGCTCTCGCGCCCGCCCCTCTGCGCCGCGCCGTTGTGACCCACGAGCTGTTTCACGTCCGCCGCGGCGACTGGTTATCGCTCCTTGGCGAGGAGGCCGTTCGCACCGTGCTCTGGTTCCATCCGGCCATTCACTGGCT
>Ga0307416_100000715_pt1 | contig 17247 bp, 19 predicted proteins | sample DK1Cmetagenome_2_FD_203821 | JGI IMG/M metagenome (GOLD analysis project Ga0307416, IMG submission 203821) | Maize rhizosphere microbial communities from greenhouse at UC Davis, California, United States - DK15-C-3 | ecosystem: Host-associated > Plants > Roots > Rhizosphere > Soil | place...
ACCGCTGGCCGCGGCAGTCGGCACGGCAGGGGAGTCCGGGCGCACGACCGCCGTCGTCGCCATCGATGGCCGGGCTGCCGGTGTCGTGGCCATCTCCGATCCCGTCCGGGCAGAGGCGGCGACCGCGGTCCGTGAGCTTTCGTCTGCCGGGATCGAGGTCTGGCTGGTGACCGGCGACGCTCGGGCGCCGGCCATCGCGGTCGGGAGCCAGGTGGGCATCCCGGCGCACCGGGTCGTGGCGGAGGTCAGGCCGGAGAAGAAGGCCGCGATCGTCGCCCGCCTTCAGGGCCGCGGCCGGACCGTCGCCATGGTCGGCGACGGCATCAACGATGCGCCGGCACTGGCAGCAGCCGACGTCGGCATCGCGATCGGGACCGGGACGGACGTGGCGATCGAGACCGCGCGGATCGCGCTGATGGGTGCCGATCCACGGGGCGTGCCTGCCGCGATCGGTCTGTCGCGTGCCACGATGACGACCGTCCGCCAGAACCTGTTCTGGGCGTTCGCCTACAACGTGATCCTCATCCCGGTCGCGATGGGCGCCCTCATCCCCGCATTCGGGATCGGCCTCTCGCCGGCGATCGCCGCCGGCGCGATGGCGCTCTCGTCGGTCACGGTCGTCGTCAATGCCCTGCGGCTGCGGGGGTATGACGCCCGTCCGGACGCGCGCCATCACGTCCGCAAGACCCGGCTCGGCCGGCTGCGCGAGGCGTCGTTCCTCGGGGCCATCGCGCTCGCCGCGGTGGGTGTCGCGGGCGGTGTCGCGGCGGCCGATCGATGGATCGAGAGCGGCGCCACGCAGCTGTCGGTCGTCGCCCGCGATAGGCGGTTCGCACCGGCGCACGTCAGCGTCGATGCCGGTCGCACCGTGGTCCTCTCGTTCAGGAACGACGACCCGGTCTTCCACGACTGGGAGGTCGAGGGTCTCGCCAACGTCGACGCCGGCGCACGTCCCGGGCAGACCCAGCGGATCCGCTTCCTGATCGACGAGCCCGGCTCCTACCGGATCGCGTGCACCGTGCCCGGCCACGCCGAGGCGGGGATGACCGGCACGCTCGTCGTCCAGCCGCCAGACTGAGCCCGCCATGGCCCGCGGCCGCATCGAGACGCCCGTCGACCCGCGCGACCTGTCCGGCGACTTCGGGCATCGGGTCGATGTCGACGTCCGCTTCGCCGACACCGACGCGATGGGGCATGTCAACAACGCGGTCTACCTGACGTACTGCGAGATGGCCCGCATCCGCTACTGGTCCGATGTGACCGGCGAGCCCGTCGCGGCCGGCCACGAGGGCGCCGAGAGCCTGATCCTCGCCGAGGCGCGCATCACGTACCGAGCGCCGGTCTTCCACACGGAGACCGTGACGGTCGAGACGCGGGCGACGCACATCGGTCGCTCGTCGTTCATCCTCGAGCACCGGCTCACGGCCTGCGCGCCCGGCGGCTCGCCACGGCTCGTCGCCACGAGCGAGTCGGTGATGGTGCGCTACGACTACCGCACGGACCGGCCGGCGCCGCTCAGCGACGCGTTCATCGCGGCGATCGAGACGTTCGAGGGCCGCTCTCTCCGATAAGGGTGAGTGGCTGCTCATGCTGCGTGACGCGACTCTCACGCACGTTTCTGGCCCGAATCGGCGAAGACGAGCCCCCTCGACCTCGAAACGCGACTGTCACACACCACGAGCGCCCGGACGGGCCACGTCGAGTCTCTTCAGGCTCGAAAGGCGACTGTCACGCACGGCCGAGCCGTACGCCGCGCGGCGGGGCCTCCAGGAGCGTCGCGATCCCACGTTCGAGGCGCATCCAAGCGATACCCGGCCCAGGCCACGGACACGACGGGGTGGTCAATGCCTCGATCACATCCCGAGCGCTCGCGGGATAGGCGGTCCTGAGCGTCGCCTCGTACCTGCGGGCGATCTCTCGTGTGGTCGACGTTGAACGCAGTACGAGGAGCCTCGAGACGACCAGCGTTGGCCCAGCCGACCGGTCTTCGGCAAGTCGGTCGGCCAGACCCTCAGCCTTCTCGGTGTTCCAACGGAGCTGCTGCTCGACCCGATGGAGTTCTGACTGGAACTCGGTGGCCACGGCCGTCGGCGTCACCCGGTCCACGAGGGCCGCGTCGACCACGCCGCGGACGGGGGTCAGGACAGGGACTTCGAGCCGAACCGACCAGCGCGGGTCAAGCATCCGCAGGAAACACTCCACCATCGGCGCCTGGAATCTGTCGACCACCCGGGGGTCCGCCCCGGCAAAGTAGCGCAAGCTCAGGTCGGCACCCAGCGCGACACCGATCGCCACCAGGGTATCCAGGCTGGGGGTGGCGACTCCTGCCTCGATCCGTGTGAGATGCGATCGATGGATGCCTGTCGCAGCGCCAAGTTCGGTGAGGGTCAGGCCGGCGTCGAGTCGGAGTCGCCGGATCTCTTCGCCCACACGGAGTCGGGATCGCCGCACCCGTAGGTCGGTCTCTCGCCGGACCGCGGCCTGGGTGATCGCCATGCCGTAGTGAACGACATGGCCGTTGTCTGCGACTTACCTGCGAAGGCCGGATGCGACTGTCAGGCACGTTTTGGCGCTGGAGCGGCCGAGTCGTTCCTTCTCCTGCTCGAAATGCGACTAGCACGCACGCGATCGCGCGCAGGGCCGGCGCGTGGGTCGTTTCGACCTCAAAACGTGACTCGCAGTCGCGCTGACGGTCAGTCGACGACCTTGCGGAAGATCGTCACCGCGTTCTGGCCGCCGAACCCGAAGCCGTCGACCGCGACCGTCTCGACCTTGGCCTTGCGCATCGTCAGCGGCACGTAGTCCAGGTCGCATTCCGGGTCAGGCGTACGCAGGTTGGCGGTCGGCGGGATCACGCCATCGCGGATGGCGCCGATCGCCGCCAGGGCACTGGCGATGCCGGCCGCCCCGACGAGGTGGCCGATCATCGACTTCGGCGAGCTGATCGCGACCTTGTAGGCGTGGTCGCCATAGGCCGCCTTGATCGCGCGGGTCTCCGTCACGTCGTTGAGCGGCGTCGCCGTGCCGTGGGCCACGATGTAGTCGACCTCATCTGGCGCGATGCCCGCCTGCCTCAGGGCATTGGTCATCGAGCGCGCCTGGCCGCGACCGGTCGGCTCGGGCGCGCTGATGTGGAACGCGTCGGCGGTCAGCGCGCCGCCGATGATCTCGGCGATCGGCGTCGCCCCGCGCCGCCGGGCATGCTCGAGCGACTCGACCACGGTGATGCCAGCACCCTCGCCGAGGACGAACCCGTCGCGCGTCAGGTCGAATGGCCGCGACGCCGACTCGGGCTCGTCGTTCCGCTTCGACAGCGCGGTCATGTTCGCCAGCGCCGCGACGCCCATCGGCCAGATCGGCGCCTCCGTGCCGCCGGTGACCACGACGTCGCACTCACCGGTCTGGATCAAGCGGAGCGCGTCCTGGAACGCGATGACGGACGTCGCGCAGGCGGCGACCTGGGTGATGACCGGGCCGGTCAGGCCCCACTCCATCGACAACATCGCCGCGGCCATCGAGCCGGACAGCGCCGGCACCGCGAACGGCGACACGAAGCGCGGCCCCTTCTGGTCGTGGACGTGCGTCCCGTCGATGATCTGCTCGATCCCGCCGCCGCCGGTGTTGACGACGACCCCGACACGGTCGCGCTGCTCCTGGCTCATCGCGCCGAAATCGATGCCTGAGTCGGCCACCGCCTCCTTGCCAGCGCCCATCGCCAGGTGGATGAATCGGCTCATCCGACGGGCCATCTTCGGCTCCATGACGCTGGCCGGGTCGAAGTCGAGGACCTCGGCCGCGATGCGCACCTCATGTGCCGATGCGTCGAAGCTCCGGATGGTCCGCGTGCCGGTGACGCCGGCCTGGAGATTGGCCCAGTACGTGGGGAAGTCGTTGCCAATGGGCATGACCGCACCGAGGCCGGTCACGACGGCTCGACGGGCGGGGTCCTTGTCAGGCATCGGCTCGGATTGTAGGGAGCGGGACGAGGCGACGGGTCGGCGTCAGTCCCCGTCGTACCGCTTGAAGATCACCGCGCCGTTGTGGCCACCCAGCCCGATGTTGTTGGAGAGCGCGTGGCGGATCTCCATCGGCACGGTCTCGGCCGGCACCCACAGGTCGCATTCCGGGTCGAAGTCACGGTAGTTGAGCGTTCCGGGCGCGCACTGCTCGGCGACCGACATCACCGTCGCGAACGCCTCGAATGCGCCGGCCGCGCCCATCATGTGGCCGGTCATCGACTTGGTCGCACTGATGGCGATCGACTTCGAGTCCCGCGACGCCCGCGACCCGAAGGTCGACCAGATCGCCTCGGCCTCGCGCTTGTCGCCGAGCGGCGTCGACGTGCCGTGCGGGTTGATGAGATCGACCTCGTCGGCCGGCACGCCCCGGCGCTCCAACGCCATCTTCATGGCGCGTGCGGAGCCGACACCGGCGTCGATCGGCTGGACCATGTCCCAGCCATCGGCCGCCGAGCCGTAGCCGACGACCTCCGCGTAGATCTTGGCCCCGCGCGCCTTGGCGAGCTCCAGGTCCTCCAGGAACAGCGACCCGGCACCCTCGCCGAGCACGAACCCGTCGCGCGTCATGTCGAACGGCCGCGACACGGTCTGTGGCTCCTCGCCGGCCCGTGGCAGGCCCATCCCACGCATGTTCGAGAACCCCGCGTGGGCGACCTCGAGGAGCGGCGCCTCGGTCGAGCCGCTGATCACCGCGACGCAGTCACCGCGCCGGATCGTCTCGGCCGCCTCGCCGACGTTGTGCGTGCCGGTCGCGCAGGCCGACACCATGCACACGTTGTGACCGATCGCGCCGGTCTCGATCGCGATCATCCCCGAACAGCTGTCGACTAGCGCGTTCGCGATGAACGTCGGCGCGACCGTCCGAGGGCCCCGATCGTGCAGCGACGCGTAGTTTTCGATCATCAGCTGCTGGCCGCCTGCCCCCGACCCGAACACGACGCCGACCTCGGTGCGGTTCTCGTCGGTGAGCTCGAAGCCGGAATCGGCGAGCGCCTGCTTGGCCGCCGCGACACCGAAATGCAGGCTCGACTCGCTGCGCCTGGCCGCCTTCGGGTCCATCCACGCCTTGGCATCGAAGTCGCGGACCTCGCCCGCGACCTTGGCTTCGTACGGGCTGGTATCGAAATAGGTGATCGGCGCGAGGCCCGAGACACCATTGACGAGATTAGACCAGGCGGTCTCCTTGTCGTTGCCGACGGGGCTGATGACCCCGACACCGGTGACGACGACGCGGCGGTCGTAGTCGGGTCGACGCATGTGGGCTGTGTCCTCCAGAAGGTGCGCGATCAGGCCGTGACGGCGGCCAGATCGAGAAGTCGGTCGTGGGTGGCCGGATCGTCCGCGGACACGATCTCCGCCTCCGGCGCGATGCGTTTGATGAGGCCGGTCAGGACCTTGCCCGGGCCGACCTCGACGAAGGTGGTGACGCCGGCCGCCGTCATCCGTTCGACGGCGGCGACCCAATCGACGCCGGCCGTGAGGTGCTCGACGAGCTCGCCTCGGGCGCCATCGGCCGTGGTGATCGGCCGGGCGTCGGCGTTGGCCAGCAGCGTGGCGGAGGGGTCGGCGAAGGCGATGGTCGCGAGCGTCTCGCGCATGCCATCCGCCGCCTCGGCCATCAGCGGGGAGTGGGCGGCGACGCTCACCGGCAGCACGATCGCCCGCTTGGCGCCCAGTGCCTTGGCGGTCTCGGCACCGGCCTCGATGGCTGCCCGATCCCCGGACACCACGACCTGGCCCGGCGAGTTCCGATTGGCGATGACGAACGTGCCGTGCGTCGAAGCGTCGGCGATCAGCTCAGGGAGCTTCGCGTCGTCGAGCCCGATGAGCGCGGCCATCGCCCCGTCTCGCCCCTTCCCCGAAGCCTGCATGAGCTCGCCGCGTCGCCGAACGAGGCGGACACCGTCATCGAGCGACAGGACGCCGGCGGCGACCAGGGCGGAGTACTGGCCCATGGAGTGGCCGGCCGCGAAGGCCGGCGCGGCCGGCGGTGAGCCGGCGGCGATCCAGCGCTCGCGCATCGCCTCGAGGATCGCGATCGACGCGGCGAGCAGGGCCGGTTGCGCGCTCTCGGTGAGGTCCAGCCGTTCGGCCGGACCCTCCCAGGCGAGGGCGCTGATGCGCTCGCCGAGGGCGGCGTCGGCCGAGGCCCAGACGGCCGCGGCGGCGGGCGAGGACGTGGCGAGTTCCCGGCCCATGCCCACCGATTGCGAGCCCTGGCCGGGAAAGACGAAGGCGACGGATGACATCGACCCCGAGGGTACGGGCGCAGGTTGCCGGTGACCCCGATTCGCGTGCATGCTTGCACGCATGACGGACACCCGAGTGGCTCGGCCAGCCCAACGGCCGCCGCCCCGGCGAGCGATCGCCCAGCGCTTCGAGGCCGACTTGTCGGCGCACGTCCTGGCGGCGGGCACGCGCCTGCCGAACGTCCGCCAGATCAGCGAGCGGGTCGCCATGGGCCGGGCGCTCTGGCGCGAGCTGGTGATCGGCTTCGCGAGCCAGCTCGGCGAGCTGCGGCTCGGATTCACCCAGCTTGCCGCGCTCTACGTGCTCGCCGACGGCAGCACGCTGACGATCGGCGAACTGGCGGAATCGATCAACCGCTCGCCCTCGGCGACCAGTCGGCTGATCGACGGGCTCGTGAAGCGGCGCCTCGTGGAGCGCCGCGCCGAAGAGGAGGATCGGCGCCAGAAGGTGCTCCGTCTGACGCCCCGCGGCCACGCGATCCTGCGGGTCGTCGACCGGGCCCGCGCCGAGCAGTTCCTGTCCGCCGTCCGCCCCTTGCCCACGCCCGAGCGGTCGATCGTGGCGATGGGCGTCGCCGCGCTGGCCACGCACGCCATCAGCCGCCGCGGCCGGTTGATCCGCGCGCGACGCGAACCGGGCACCTAGCGTCGGCTGCGCGCGCGTACGCTACGCGGCAGGAGGTCGTCGATGTTTCACGGTCAGCCGTCCGCCGCCCTGTTCCGGGTGGAGCACCAGCACAACGATGGGACCTGGTCGACCCTGCGGCCGGCGCAGCACGACCCGCACGACCAGGCGGAGTACGACCCAGAGCGTGAGTGGGATCGAGGCCACGTGTACATCTGCACATCCTGCGAGGAGCGGGTCCGCATCGTCGGTCCCCGACCCGAGCAGGGGGCCGAGGCGAGCTGACGCGGCGCGAGCCCAAGCCGAGGAGGTCGAACGATGTTCCAGTACGGTGTCCTGGCAGAGCGCCTACAGATCGAGCATCAGCACGCCGATGGGACGTGGGCGCCGATGGAGCCGCGCGACCCGCACGACGCGGCGGAGCTCGACGCGGAGCGTGCGTGGGACCGCGGACATGTCTACGTGTGCGCGAGGTGCCAGGAGACGGTCCGCGTGACGATCCCGGGCGAAGATGACGGCGCCGCCGGCGCTGCCTGACGCTCGCTCAGGCGCAGAAACGGCGCACCACGTCGTACAGGACCGGTAGCCCGAAGCGCAGCGCGTCGAGCGAGATCCGCTCGTCGACGCCATGGAAGCGCTCGAGGAAGCGCTCCTCGGGCTCGAGGCGGAACGGGGAGAAGCCATAGGTCGGCGTGCCGACCATGGCCGTCGCCTTGGCATCGGTCGCGAACGGCGCCATGACCGGCAGCGGGACACCCTCGGGGTCGTGGTCACGCAGCGTCGCGACGAGCGTGTCCCAGAACGGTCCCTCGGCCGGCGCCTCGACCGGTTCGCCGAACGCCAGTCGCTCGATGCGGCAGGCCCCGAGCACCTCACGACCGATCCGCGCCTCGACCTCCTCCCGGATGTCCGCCTCGCTCGTGCCGGGCAGGATCCGGCAGTCGACGTCGATCCTCGCGTCGCCCGGGATGACGTTGTACTTGACCCCGGCCTCCACGACGTTCGGGCTGAGCGTGTCGCGGATCAGCGCCCGGAGGGCGCGGGCGTACATCGGGTCGCACAGCCCGTCGATCGCTCGGTCGATCTCCGAGGGCTCCAGCTCGCCGGCCGCGATGCCGCGCAAGGTGCGAGCAGCCTCAGCGGGCAACGCATCCGCCGCAGCCTCGAGGAAGCGCACCATCACGGGGGTCAGCCGGATCGGACCCGGGACCGCGAGCCGCTCGATGATCCCGGCCGCGATGACGGCCGCGTTGTCCTCGCGCGGCATCGAGCCGTGGCCCCAGTTGCCCGTCACGTGGATGCGGTACGGGACGAAGCCCTTCTCGGCGACCTGGATCGGGTACAGCCGGCGACCCGCCACGGTCACCGACACGCCACCGCACTCGTTCACCGCACCGGCGGCCTGCAGCCAGTCCGGGCGATGTGCGGCGAACCAGCGGGCGCCGTCGGTCGACCCGGCTTCCTCATCGGCGGCACAGGTGAACAGGACGTCGCGGCGCAGGCCGGGGATCGGGTCGCTTGCCGGGTCCCGGCCGGCGGCCCGTGCCTCGGCGACGAGACGCTCGATGACGCCGAGCTCCAGGGCCACCATCCCCTTCATGTCGACCGCGCCTCGTCCGTAGACGTAGCCCTCGTCGACGTCGGCGGCGAACGGGTCGTGCGACCACCGCTCGGGCGAGGCGGGCACGACGTCGAGGTGCGACAGCAGGAGGAACGGGTCCCCGCCGGACCCGTCGCCGCGCAAGCGGACGTGCACCGATCCCCGCCCCGGGACGGGCTCGACCACCTCGGGCCGGAGGCCGAGATCGGCCAGCCGAGCAGCGATGTGACGGGCGACCCGCGTCTCGCCGTCGGGCGCGCCCGGATCGGGCGGGTTGACCGACGGGATGCGGATCAGGGCACGCAGTGTCTCGACGACGCTCTCATGCGCCGCGGCCCACTCGGCGGCCGGGACCGCGTCGGACGGACGGATCGCTTCGCCGGCCGTCACTGGCCGCCGGCCGGGCCGAGGAGGGCGACGATCGCGCCGAGCACGAAGCCGGCGGAGATGATCACGACGACCATGACCAGCAGGATCCGCCCCAGGCGTCGCTCCTCCGCGCGGGCGTGGGCGTCGTCAGGCGCCTCCCCACCGGTGATGTAGGGCGCCTCGAGCCCCTTCTCCCGCGCGCGCTGCGCTCGCGGGGAGTCGTAGGCCGCCGGATCGGGCTGCAGCGGCGCTCGCGGCCGAGGCTCGTCGCCCGGCTCCTCGCGGCTCATGAGGCCATCATGCGCGCTCACCCGATCGCCTGCCGCAGCGGCTCGGCGATCTCCCGGGCGACTGTATCGACCCCGTCAGGGCCCTGCTTCGGTCGGACGTTCAGGATGATGTGCGTGGCTCCCCGCCGGTGCGCGTCCATGGCGGCGTCGAGCGCCTTCGTCCGATCCGCGGCCGTGTCGCCGGTCGGGACCTGGGCGCCGAACTCGAACACGGCTGGATCGCGACCGGTCTCCTCGAGTCGCCCGATGATGGCCTGTCGCCCGCGGCTGAAGTCGTCGAGATCGGTCGCTCGACCGGACAGGATATCGACGGCCGGCATGACCCAGCCGTCCGCCACGGCCGCCGTGAGAGCGATGCCCCGTTTCTTGCCCGCGCCGAGCCACAGCTTCGGCCCTGTGGACGAGAGCGGTGGTGGCTCGTTGGTCGCCTCGATGAGCGGATAGAACGGATCGGGCCGGGTGACGCCCGGCGGGGTGAAGGCCTCCTGGGACCAGAGCGCGCGAAGCACGTGGACGGCGGATTCGAACCGGTCGAACCGCTCCCGCATCGACGGCAGCGGGATCCCGAGCGACACGTGCTCGCCCTCGTGCCAGCCGGCACCAAGGCCCACGATGAACCGGCCGCCGGTCGCGTGATCCATGACCGTCGCCGCCTTGGCGAGGATCGCCGGGTGGCGGAACGTGTTCGACAGGACGGCGTGGCCCAGCCACCGGCCGGGGACGCGATGGGCCAGGGCGGCCATCGCGGTCAGCGCGTCGAGGCTCGCGCCGTGGCGGTCGAACGCGATGTCGGTCAGGTGATCGTTCATCCAGACCGACTCGAACACGGCGTGCGACCCGATGCGGGCCCACATCGCGTCGAGCGTCGCCCAGTCGACGGCCTGAGGCGAGGTCTTGATCCCGATGGGGACGTGGCGGGTCATCGAGCGACGCGGGCACCCGCCAGGTTCGCCGTCATCCGCGTCCCCGTCGTCACCGCGCCGGTCGATGCGGACCCGACGAGGGCGGCGTACTTGGCCAGGACACCCGTCGTGTAATTCGCGGGTGGCGGCCGCCAGGTCGCGAGGCGCCGCTCGATCTCCTCTGCGGGCACGTCGAGGTCGAGTGCCTTGCGGTCGACGTCGATGACGATCTCGTCACCCTCCTCGACGACGGCGATCGGCCCGCCGAGGGCCGCCTCGGGGGCGATGTGGCCGATCATCAGGCCGTGCGTGCCGCCGGAAAAACGGCCGTCGGTGATGAGTGCGACCACGTCGCCCAGACCCTCGCCGACCAGCGCCGCCGTCACGCTCAGCATCTCCTGCATGCCCGGACCGCCGACCGGACCCTCGTAGCGGATGACCACCACATCACCGGCGACGATGCGGCGCTCCTTGACCGCCTCGAAGCATTCGGCCTCCGAGTCGAACACCCGGGCCGGGCCGCGATGCACGCGGCGCTCGTGGCCGGCCAGCTTGACCACGCAGCCCTCGGGTGCCAGGGACCCACGCAAGATGGCCAGTCCGCCGGTGGGCTTGATCGGGGTCTCGAGTGGGACGACGACCAGCTGCCCATCGGTCTCGACGGCGTCGGTGGCGATCTCGGCGATGGTCCGCCCGTCCGCGGTCGGCGATCCGCCGTGGAGCAGGCCCGGCCGCTTGAGGAGCTCGCGCATGACGAGCCCCACCCCGCCGGCCTCGTACATGTCCGCGGCGGTGTAGCGCCCGCCCGGCTGCATGTCGGTGATGAGCGGCGTTCGGTCGGCGACCGCGCCGAACTCGTCGATATCGAGGCGGAGCCCGAACTCGTGCGCGATCGCCAGCAGGTGAAGCACGGCATTGGTCGATCCGCCGGTCGCGGCCACGCTGGCGATGCCGTTCTCGAGCGCGTCGCGGGTGATGAAGGCGGACGGGCGGACGTCCCGGCGGACCAGGTCCATCACCAGTTCCCCGCTCCGCCGCGCCGCGTCGTCCTTGGCCGGGTCCTCGGCCGGGATGCCGTTGAGGCCCGCCGGCGAGAGCCCGAGGAACTCCATGACGGTCGACATCGTGTTCGCCGTGAACTGCCCGCCGCACGCGCCCGCGCCGGGACACGCGACGTTCTCGATCTCGTACAGCTCGTCGAGCGAGATCTTCCCGGCGCGGTACGCGCCGATCGCCTCGAAGACCTTGACCACGGTCGCGTCGCGCTGGCCCTTGTACACGCCCGGATAGATCGTGCCGTTGTAGAGGATGAGCCCCGGCACGTCGAGCCGGCCAAGGGCCATCGCCGCCGCGGGGATCGTCTTGTCGCAGCCGACCAGGCAGACCACGCCGTCGAGCAGGTGGCCGCGGACCACCAGCTCGATCGAATCGGCGATGACCTCGCGACTGACGAGCGAGGCCTTCATCCCCTCGGTACCCATCGACACGCCGTCGCTCACCGACACGGTGTTGAACTCCATCGGCGTGCCGCCCGCGGCGCGGATCCCCTCCTTGACGAACTCGGCGAGGCGCCGCTGGTTGAAGTTGCACGGCATCGTCTCGATCCACGTCGTGGCGACGCCGACGAGCGGCTTGGCGAGGTCGTCGTCGGTGAAGCCGATCGCCTTGAGCATCGCCCGGGCCGCGGCCCGATCCGGGCCATCGGTCAAGGCGCTCGAGTGGCGCTTCGCCGGGTCGGTCGGGCGATCGTACGGGTGCGCCGGAGCGAGGGTGGCGGTGTCGGGCATGGCGTGCAGTGTAGGGGCGGTCGTCAGGGGGACGGGGCGACCCGGGTCGCGTCCGCCGCCAGGTGGCTCTCGGCGACGGACCGGGTCGCGGCGAGACTCGCGCCATGACCGATCACCGCCTCCAGGAAGGAGGCCCGATCGAGGCTGTACGCCGCCGCGTCTCCGCGCGCCACGACCGATGCCGTCCGCGGCACGTCTTGCAGCAGCGCGATCTCGCCGACACCGTCACCCGGCCCGAGCTCGCGGACGGACCGGTCGCCCTGGTGGACTTCGACCGTGCCCTCATCGATGAGCAGGTACCGGTCGCCGACGTCACCCTCGCGGATCAACCACTCGCCATCCTCGAATCGGACGGGCACCATCGTCGCCGCGAGGTGCTCGACGGTCGCGAGCGAGAGGGGTGCGAACATCGGTTGCCCGCGCAGCAGTGCCACGCGCCGGGCGGCGACGGGCCCGCCCTCGTCGAGCTGGCGCATCTGTGGCCAGGTCAGCACGGCGACGACCGGCAGGATGGCGCCGGTCACGACGAGGGCCGCGGGCGTCCCGATCGACGCGATCAGGACCGGGGCGACGATGCCGCCGATGGCGGGACCGAGGTTCGCGATCCCGTCGATCAGACCGAGGAGGGCGACCCGGGACCGATTGGGCGTCGTGCGCTGCGCGAGGGTGAACCCCGAGACGTCGAGGACGGAGTTGCTGACGCCGACCGCCGCCATCGCGGCGATGGCGACGACCGGGTGGACGAACAGGCCGATCGCCGCGATCGGCGCGCCCCACCCGGCGAGCGCGAGGGTGAACGCCGGTCCGAGGCGGGAGCGGCCCGCCAGGCTGATGGCCACCACGGCTCCGACGAGCCCGCCGATGCCCATCGCCGCGTTCAGGGTCCCGACGCCGCTGTCTCCCAGCCCGAGAAGCTCGATTGAAGCGACCACCACGAGCACCGTCAGCAGGCCGCGGACGAACGTCTGCAGGCCGAGCCCGATGAGCACGAGGCGCGGACCGGGCAGGGTCGCTCCAGCTCGCATGCCGGCCGACACCTCACGAAGGATGCTGCCCAGGGTCGGCCGGTCGGTGGACCGCCCCACGGTCGGGACGTGGAGACCGGCGAGCGCGATGAGACCCACGAGGTACAGCGCGACGACCGCGACAAGCCCCCAGACCGGCCCCGCCACGACGAGCAGGACCCCGCTCAACGCCGGGCCGACGAACGTTCCCAGGCCCTCGGCGGCGCTCGACGTGACGTTCGAGGCGATGAGCTGCTCCGGCGTCCGGCCACAGGCCGGCAGCAAACCCATGTGGATCGGCCGCGTGAACGCGCCGACACCGGCTTCCACGGCGACCATGGCCGCCAAAGCGGCGAACGGCGCGTCGGTGGCGACCACGACCACGGCCCCGGCGGCCGCGATCGTCCTGACCAGGTTGGTGGCGCGCAGCACCGACTCGAGGGCCCAGCGCGCGGCGGGTAGGCCGGCGAGCGGCGCGATGATCGCCGGCGTCAGGTAGCGCACGAGGCCGAGCACGCCGACCGCCACGGGACCGCCGAGCTCGTAGGCGATGACCAGCGTCACGACCAGCAGCGCCCACTTGCCGGCCATCACGGCGAACCAGGCGATCGTCAGTCGGCGGATCGAGGGTTCGGCCAGGGCGATGCGCAGCGCCCCGATCGCCGGGTCGAGCGTGCCGGACCGCCGCTCCTCCATCGACCGAGGATAGCCACCCGGACCTTCCCGCGCCGCTGGCCAGCGCGTATGCTGCCGCGACCGACGGTGGGCGATTCGCGGAGGACGGGCCGGGATGGATCAGAAGCTAACGATGCTCTCGAAGGTGCCCCTGTTCGCCGGTCTCAGCGCGCGCGACCTGGAGCACGTCGGTCGACTGGCTGACGAGGTGACGGTGCGAGCGGGGAAGGTCCTCGCGGAGGAGGGCGCCGCCGCGCATGAGTTCTTCGTCATCCTCGACGGCACGATCGCGATCACCCAGGGGTCGAACCACATCCGCGACATGGGTCCTGGTGACTTCTTCGGGGAGCTGGCGATGATCGGCAAGGTGCCACGCACGGCGACGGCTACCGCGTCGACGCCCGCGACGCTCCTGGTCGTCGGGCACCGCGAGTTCACGAGCCTGCTGGCCGAGCAGCCGCAGATCAATGAGAAGGTCCTGCGCGCCGTCGCCCATTGGATCGCCGAGGCTGCGCCCCACACGCACTAGCACCGCGTCGCGGGCCATGCCCGTCACGAGGAACGCGATCTAGCGGAGGCAAGCTCCGGTCGAGACCGCGTCCGTCCGCCCCAGCGCCGGTTCGATCCGCGTTGCGACCGATGTCGGCGTGAGTGCGTACCCGACGTCCGGGTCTGAGCGCGCCTCGGCGAACACGAGGCCGCCGATCGTCCCGTCGCCGAGCACGAACGGACCGCCGCTGTCGCCGCGGTCGATCTGGGCGCGCAGCTCCAGGATGTCGCGGTCGACGCGGGCATCGCCGTAGATGTCGCGGCCGGTCGCACGGTACGACCCGGTGATGGCCGCGGGCGCGATGGTCAGCGAGCCACCGCCGGGATATCCGAGCGCCGCACCGACCGCGCCACGATCGGGGTCCCGCGAAGCGAACCGGAGCGGGTCCGCGTCGAGGTCCGGGGCGCGCAACAAGGCGACGTCGAGGGACGGGTCGAACAGCACGACGGTGGCGACCGCCCGGTCGCCACCGATGGTCGCGATCTCGACGGCGCCGTTGCGGGCGCCGGCCACGACGTGGGCGTTCGTCACGACGTAGCCGCGACCGACGACCACGCCGCTGCCGGTCGCCTGTGCCGCGCAGACGATCGCCTGGACACGGACAGTGCTGGGCTCAGCGTCTGCGGCGATCTCCCGCGTGAACGTGTCCGACGGTCGGTCGACCGGCGGGCGGGGCAACGGCTCGAAGCCGACGAACACGTCGGGCAGGCCGGAGTCATCGAGCAGGTGCGCCAGCTCCCCGGCGATCTCGGTGGGCGGCGGAAGGACGGCATTGAGCGTCCGGACGGCGGTCGATGTCTGTGCTGCCTCGCTCACGCGAGCCACCGGACCGAGGGCGAGGAGGCCCCCGGCCAGCCACACGACCAGCAGGGCCTGGGCCGCCCCGGTCACGCTGCCGAGCAGGCGGTCCGCCGCGCCGAGGAAGCCTGAGCCGAGCGAGCGGGCCGCCTCTCGGCCGATCCGGGAGCCGACCGATTCCCCGACGCCGACAGCCATGAGCAGACCGGCGAGCACCAGGTATGGACGGATGGCCGCGGGGATGCCTTCGAGCGGCTCGGCCAGCCGGGTCAGGGCGATGACCGCCAGCGCGCCGCCGGCCACCGCACCGAGCAGCCCCGCCACCTGGGGGAGGGCGCCCGAGTTGAACCCGAGGAAGACGGCGAGGACGATAAGCGCGATCGCCACCAGGTCGAGCGGGTTCACCGCCCGATCGTCGCACAGGGATCGTGAGGCTGCCCCGGACGTGGTCGGTCCGGGGTCGTGCGGTCCGGACGCGGTCCCTCGGCGCTAGCCGACGGTCACCTCGACGGGCATCGCCACGCCGCCCGAATCGACGATCTGCCACGTCCCGGCAGCGACGTCGGGGATCTCGAACTCCGTGACGTGCTGCTCGGCGATGGCGATACAGGCGATCTCCTGCGGGCTGTTGCCCTCGCGCAGGGTGACGGTGTACATGCCGTCGCCCTTGTCGACGACGATCGAGTCGAGGATCGTGCACGGCTCGACGCCACTGGTCCACACCGCCGTCACATGGATCGACGAGCCATCGACGCGGGCGGTCAGGCTCTCGGCGGGCACTGGATGCAGGTTGATGGCTTGTCCCGGCTTCGGCACGATGGGCTTCGCGCCGATCGGCGGGGCGATGGAGGGATCGGCGGGGTCACTCGGCGGGGCGCTGACGGGAGCGTCCGGTGGCGCGGCCGAAGGCGGCGCCGACGGGGCCGCAGCACCTCCGGCGCACGCGGCGAGGAGCAGGACGAGGGTCAGGAGGCCGGCGCCGAGGCGGGCCGTCCGGGGTAGGGCGTTCATGGCGGCGGAGACGACCGCGCGGCCCCTGCGGTTCCCGGGATGGACGATCGTCCACCCGCCTTTCCGGCGTCCGTCCGTGGGCTCCGACCGTCAGCGCCCCGATGCTCGACCCGACGAACCCGCCTGCGCCCCACGAGGATCATCGATCATGAAGCGACCCACCCCCCACGCGGCCACCCGGCCGTTCCGCGTCCTGCGTGCCGCCGTCGACGCCCATCGCGACCATGGCCCGACGCCGTACCTCGGCTGTGCCGTCTGCGCCCGCTGGACGATCCTGCGCCGCCCGCAGCCGCGCTGGAGCGCATCACCCTCGAACTGAGCTAATCGAGCGGTTCGCTCATCCCGCGTCGCCGCTCGAGCAGGTTCCTCGTCCCGCACGCCGGGCAGGTCGCGACCTCACGGCCGACCCAGATGACCGCCCGGAAGTCGGTCCGGCAGAAGCCGCACGTCAGGTCGACGGCGAGCAGCCCGAACCTCCAGAGGACGGTCGGCGTCCGTTCGACGACCTGTGGATTGATCCCGTCGACCGTCAGGCGACCCATCCGCGCTCAGGCGCTCGCGCGGGTCTCGATCCTCGGGGGGTGCGCCGCCTCCCAGGCGGCGATGTCGGCTTCCTTCGAGAGGAGGTAGCCGAGCTCGTCGGTCCCCGCGAGGAGCATGCGCTTGGCGAACGGGTCGATGTCGAAATCGATCGTGGAGCCGTCGGGCAGCAGCACACCCTGCTCCGCGAGGTCGACGGTCAGCTCGGCGTCCGGGTCTCGCTCCACGATGTCGCGCACCCGACGATGGACGTCGGCTGGCACGGCGATCGGCAGCAGCCCGTTCTTGAGGCTGTTGCTGCGGAAGATGTCGGCGAAGCCCGTCGACAGGATGGCCCGCACGCCCCACGAGGTGAGCGCCCACGGCGCGTGCTCGCGTGACGAGCCCGAGCCGAAGTTGTCGCCCACGATGAGGATCGCCCGCCCGGCCATCCCGGGCCGGTCGATGATGAACGGCGGGTCCTTGAGCGATCCGTCCTCCTCGAACCGCCAGTCGCGGAAGAGCGCCTCGGCCAGGCCGGCCTTGTCGGTCACCTTGAGGTAGCGCGCTGGGACGATCTGGTCGGTGTCGACGTTCTCGGCGTCGATCGGGATGACCTTGCTCGAGAAGATGCGGAACGGCTCGGCCACGCTCAGCGACCCCCGACGCCCGCCAGCGTCTCGATCCCCGGCAAGGTCCGCGGGTCGGTGACGACGCCGGTGATCGCCGAGGCGGCAGCGGTCAGCGGCGACGCGAGGAACGTCCGGCCGCCCTTGCCCTGGCGGCCCTCGAAGTTGCGGTTCGACGTGCTCACCGCATACTGGCCGGGCGACAGTTGATCCCCATTCA
>Ga0307416_100000717_pt1 | contig 17240 bp, 19 predicted proteins | sample DK1Cmetagenome_2_FD_203821 | JGI IMG/M metagenome (GOLD analysis project Ga0307416, IMG submission 203821) | Maize rhizosphere microbial communities from greenhouse at UC Davis, California, United States - DK15-C-3 | ecosystem: Host-associated > Plants > Roots > Rhizosphere > Soil | place...
CTGGGCGGCCGCGCAGGCGCGCGGCCGGTGCCTCCGCGCGCTGCGACGCGACTGTGTTCGCCGGCATGGACACAGGGTCTAAGCTGTCGTGCACACTGCCTCCCGAGGGTCTGGGGTCTGGGGTCTAGGGTCTCGGGTCTAGGTTGCGGGGGAGCCCTCCAGATCCGAGACCCTAGACCCCAGACCCTGCTTTCAGCCTACCCCCGTGACCGTGGAGAGCAGGCGTCCGATGGCGTACGCGACGGCCGCCGCCAGGGCGCCCACGCCGAGCATCTCGAGGCCGTTCGTCCACCACCGGCCCTGTGTCACCGCCGTCCGTGCTGCCCCGACTGCGAAGAGGGTGACGAGGGTGAGCGCGGTAGCCGTGACGAAGCGGTCCTGCTCGGGGACGCCGGCGAAGAACGCGAGGAGCGGCACGGCGCCGGCGATCAGGAACGCGAGGAACGTCGCCAGGGCATGGCGGGCGGCGAACGGCTCGGTCACGGCCCGGCGTTCCGCGACCTCCACCGCGCCACGCGAGCGGATCGCGAGGAAGTTACTTGCCGCCATCGAGAAGCCGTCCGCGAGGAGGTTCGCGCAGCCGAGAATGACCACCACGCGCGTGGAGAGCGCGGCGCCGGCGACGCCCGCCACGACGGCGAACGTCGTGATCAGCCCGTCGTTGGCGCCGTACACCAGGTCGCCCACGTAATGGCGGGCGACGGCGTGCGCGGTGAGAAGCTCGGGGTGCGCGAACGCAGGTGCCACCGCCGCCGGAAGCCCCGGGGGTGATTGGGTCCCTACCCGCACGCGACGGCGAGTCATTCGCGGTCCTCCCGGATGAGCATGTGGGGTGCACGGACGCTGCTAACCTGCCGCGACGAGACGCGCCCAGTTACCCGCCTGACAAGCGTTGCCGCCGAGTGAGTATAATCCGGTCCGTGCGATTTGGCGTCGCGGATCCCCTCACACGCCACCTCTCCCGCGTGGCGCCACCGGCGAGCGCCGCCGCGGCAGGCGCCTAACGCCCGTCCCGCCCGTCCCGCCCGTCCCGCCCGTCGCACCCGCGCCTACTCCACCAGCTCGGCCAGCTCGGCCGCGCCGGGGAGGGCGGCCACCACCGGCTCCTTGCGCCGATCCCCGGCGAGCGGCGTGCTCGACGCGGAGCCGGAGAGCCCCGACGGACCGGGCTCGGGCGGCCGCGCCGCCTCGAGCCCTCGGCCGAGCGTCGCGCCGCCGGCAAGCGTGGCGGCGAGGAGCCCGAGACCCATCACGACGACCATCGTGAATCGCGCCTCGGCGCCCGGCGCGCCGACCCGCCACCCCGCGGCGTCCATGAGCGCCGCCACGGTGAGGAACGCGAGCGCGGCGGCTGCCGCGCCGCGCAGCGCGAGTCCGAGCGCACGCACTCGCAGCCGCGCGCCGATCCCGAGGGCGAGCACCGTGCCGAAGACGACGGCGAACGTGGCGGCTGGGAACACCACGCCGAAGGCGACGTGCATCGGCACCGTCGTCCCGGTCTGCGCCCGCTCGAGCAGCATGCCCTCGGCCGACGTGAGGGCATAGAGCGCAACCGGCGCCGCCATCCCGAAGCCGAGCGCTCCATGCGCCGTCATGTGGAGCGCTCGCGACCCGAAGCCGAACGTGCGGGCCACGTGGCCGCCCCACAGGGCGCCGCCGAGGGCACAACAGACCAGGAGGGTGGCGGCGAAGAGCGCGGGGCCGAGTGGTACTCCCCACGCCGCGGCGAGGCGGCTCGCCTGAGCGCTCGCCGGGAATGCCAGTACGAGGCTGACGCCGAGGTAGAGCAGCGAGAGGATCGCTCCGCGGAGCGCGGGCGAACGTCGGTGGATGCGGCGCATGATCGGTGAGGAAGGACTGGCTCGAACTGCCGGAGTGGGGCGGCCAAGCGGCCGCCCCACTCCGTCCACGGGCTCGACGCGGTGACCCGCGCTGTGCGGCGTGGTCCGCTCAGAAGGCGACGGCGCCTTCGACCATGAACCCGTCGAACTTCCCGCCGTTGCGGATGTCGGTAGCTGGGAAGTCGTTGTACTTCTGCGTCACGTACTCGGCCTTGACCAGGATCATCGGGTTGATGAACCAGCCGCCACCGACCTGCGTCCGGTTCACGCTCACGTCCTCCGTGAGGCCGGCCAGCCTGCCCTCGGCGGTGTTGTAGCGGCCGCTGACGTAGAGGCGGTTGCGGAGGAAGCGGTAGGTCCCCTCGTACACGTTCTGATTCCACTGGCGAACCGGCGCTGCGCCGTCGATCTCGACCGCCGAGCGCCCGCGGGCCCGCTCGAAGTTTCCGAAGAGCTCCAGCCCGCGGAACTTGACGAAGGGGTTCACGACCGCTGCGTGCATCTCGCTGGAGATCCCGGGGTTGATCGACCCCGACCACGCCTGGTCCTTCTCGGTCGACGTGACGTTTTCGAGCACGTCGTAGTAGCGCGAGCCGGCGCGGTCACCCGTGTAGAGCGTCTGGTTGGCCGAGCGGGCCTGGCTCAGGAGCGAGCCGGTGAGCCGGACGCGGAGGTCGGGAGTCAGCTGCCGGTCGCCACCGATCTTGCCGATGAAGGCGGGCGACCGCTTCTGCGGGTTGAGCACCGTGCCGCGCACCTCGCCGTTCGTCATGCCGCCCATCGCGAACAGCCCGTCGGCGTTGCCCCGCCCGCGCAGGTACACCTCGCCGCCCACGGAGGTCGTGAAGGCGTCCATGAGATAGTTGCCCACGAGCGGGTTGAACATGGCGTTGCCGTTGTCCGTGCGGCGGAAGTGCGCGTCGCCGTAGTTGACCTCGAAGTGCCCGGCCTTGACCGTCACGTACTGCATCAAGGTCGTGAGCGGCGCGAACTGGATCGGTGAGTCATCGACCAGCAGGTAGCCGTCCTTGATCCACGTCTCCTGGTGGTGGCGGGCGGACAGGTAGCCAGTCATCGAGACGCGGATGCCCTTCGCGAGCTGCGCGTCGACGTAGGCGTTGGCGACGGCGTTGTTGAAGCCGTGCCCCATGCGGATGAGCTGGTTCGCGTTGTACTCATTGCCGGCCGCGTCGGTCCTGGTCACCGGCTGCGCCGTGTTGCTGTGGCCGAGGCCCTGGAACTGCTGCGTGAAGGCGGCGCCGAAGTCGAACTTGAACCCCTCGTAGGGCAGGTTGGAGGACTTGGGGCTCTCGAACACGTTGATGCCGCGCTGGTCGTTCGGCCGTACGCCCTGCACTTGGATCTGCTTCACCACGCTGATCACCGAGCTCGGGGCCGCGGCCCGCTTGCTGGAGTCGGTGGTGGTGCCGCGCGCGCCGGAATCGGCGGTGGCGGGTGCGGGCTCGCGGGAGGCGAGCTGCTGGGCGGTGGCGCCCTGACCGAACGCGGGGCTGGCGAACAGGGCCGCCGCCGCACCGAGTGTGAAGAGAGAGGTCGGGGTTCTCATTGTCGTGCCCTCCAAGAGATCTGACCGGTGATTGCGTCGGCCGGTGCGTGATCGGAGATGGTCGCCGGCCAGGGGCCGGCCTTCGGGATTCAATCCTTGAGGAGCAGGTCGAAGCTGACCTTCACCCGCTCGTCGACCTTCAGGGTGCCGAGCATCAGGGTCGGCGGCTTGAGGCCGTACTCCTTCATGCGGATCTCGTGCGATCCCTTCACCCGCAGCGTGCCCGGTTCCGGCTCGGTCGCGGTCCCGCTCATGGTGATCGTCTTCGCCACGCCGCCGATGGTCAGCGTCCCAGTCACGCTGCCCTCTACGCCTTGGGCCGCCTTGGCGGTCTCGTACGAGGCGAGCCGGAACACGATCTCGGGATGGTCCTTCGCCTTCAGCGCCTTCAGCATGTGCTCGTTCATCGTGCCGTTGCCGCAGTCCAGCCGGTTCGCCGGCACCTTGAACTCGACCCCGCGCACCGCCTTCTCCCCGGCCAGGACGGCGCTCACGGCGCCCGGCCCCGTGGACTCCACGTTCGCGTCGAACGACGCAGCCTTGCACTCGAAGGAGCGCATCGTCGAGCTGCCGTTGATCCAGAGCCGGCTCTGGGGCTGCATCGCGAGCCGATTGCTCACGGTCGTCCAGGCGACGGCAGCCGGAGCGAGGCAGAGCAGGGCGGCGAGGGCGCGCTTGGTGTGGCCGCGCATGGTAGTGTCTCCTGTCTTGGGGCCGAGTCGCGCCGTGCGCGCGACTGCTGTAGTGATTCTAGGCCTGCGAGCGGGGTGCATTAGTCGGGGGAGGGTGGAACTTTCGTCGGGTGCAGCGGCCCCCTGCGGTCAGGGAAAGCCGGACACGCCCGGCCGCGCCGTCAGCGCGGGTGCTCCGCGAAGTGCTCCGGCGGGTGGGTGTACGACTCGAGCGTCAGCACCCCAGTGCCCACGAGCGGCATCGCGCTCTCGATGCGCACCGGGAGCCGGCAGGGGTCCTCGCTGATGTTGATCCGGATCACGCCCTCGCCCCGATAGCGGCGCGGGTCTTTCACCCGCATCTCCACGAGGACCGTCGGGAACTCCCCGGCACCGGTGGTGATCGTCTCGCGCCTGACGACGCGCACCGTGGTCGGGCTGCGTGCCGGGTCGAAGTGGCGGGTGAAGGTGTAGACCGTGTCGGGCGTGAGGGGCAGCGTACGCAGGAAGTACATGAACGAGAGCTCGTCGAGGGGCGCGTCGGTGGTGCTCTTGCGCATGGTGCCGTCCGCCTCCTCCCAGCGACGCTGGTCGGGGTAGATCTCCACCGCTTCGTCGTGCCTCGACAGTGGGTGACGCTCGTGCTTGTGGAAGCGAAGCGCGATCATGCGCCGCGGGTCCACCCAGGACTCCGACTGGTTCACCGCCTTCACCGGGCCCACGCGCGTCTTGAAGCTGAAGCGGAGGCGGTACGTCTGTTCGCCGCGGACGTCCTCCGGCCCCTCCACCGACATGACGCCTTTGCCGATCGTGCCCAGCTTGGCCACGCGGACCTGGTAGACCAGGCGCTCGCCCACCTGGAACGGCAGCCGGCCCTCCGGAGCCTGTCCCGCCGCGTCAGCGAGCCCCGCGAGCGTCAGCAGCGCCACGACGGCCGCCGTCAGGCGCGCCGGGACGCGGGCTCGCCGATCGAACGTCGGTCTCGGTGTGCTCATTCTGCCGTCGCTGGTAGTGGTCCGTGGGTCGTGCGCTGAATGGAAGATCCGTCGCGGCACCCCCCGCGAATGTCGGCGAAGGCCGGAAATGCGGGTGGCGAAAGCGGAGAATGGCGCCGGGGATTACCTGACACGCCCCGCCGTCGGCCCATCCCTCACGCCCCGCCCGGCAGTTCCCTGATTGAGTGGCCCACCGGCGCGCCGCATCCTTCGAGCACGACCCTGAGTGCGGAGGACCAGATGCACGGCACGATATTCCTCAGGCGCACCGGTGCGTGCGTGGCCGGCGGCGCGGCGCTGTTCGCGCTCGGGTGGGCGGGCTATGGCGCGGTCACGTGGCTGCGCTTCGGCCACGCCGCCCCCGTCGCGGAACGCGACGAGCTTGTCGATCGCTACCTCCCGCGCTACGACGTGATCGAGCGTCACCAGGTCCGCGTCGCGGCGCCGCGCGAGGCGACCTACGCGGCGGCGAGGGCGGCGGACATCAACCAGTCACCGCTCGTGCGCGGCATCTTCCGCGGGCGCGAGATCTTCCTGCGCACGTCGGACGACGCCACACGCCGTCCGGAGTCGTTGCTCGAGCAGACACTCGGCATAGGGTGGGGCGTGCTCGAGGAGTCGCCCGGTCGCGAGATCGTCGTGGGCGCGTACACGCGGCCCTGGGAGAGCACCGTCGTCTTTCACCGCCTCCGGCCCGACCGGTTCGCCACGTTCGACGAGCCAGGCTGGGTGAAGATCGTCTGGACTTTGCGTGCCGACTCGGCGGGGCCGTCCGCGGCGATCTTCCGAACGGAGACGCGCGCCCTGGCCACCGATTCAGTATCCCGCGAGCGGTTCCGGCGGTACTGGTCGGTGTTCTCGCCCGGCATCCTGCTGATCCGCTCGGAGGCGCTGCGGCTCGTGAAGGCCGACGCGGAGCGCCGGACGCACGGGGAGGTCCGCGCATCCAGCACGCTGAAGGAGGAAGCGCCATGAGACGGTGGATGAAGCTTGGAGGCACGGTGGCGGGTGGCCTCGCCGCGAGCGCGGCGACCGCCGCTGCCGTCGGTGCCCTCCGCTGGAACCGCGAGACGGCACGCGCCGTCGGCCAGCTCACTGCTCCGCCGGCCCCGAACGGAGCGGCGCCGACGCGCTACGCGCGCGAGCAGCTCGAGCGGCTGCCCGCGCCGGTGGCGCGGTATTTCGACTTCGCGCTCACGCCGGGCCAGCCGCTCGTGCGCCGGGCGCGCTTCCGTCAGGCGGGCGACTTCCGCACGCGGCCCGACGCGTGGAGTCCGTTCGCCGCGGAGCAGCACTTCTCCGTGCGCCCGCCTGGCTTCGTGTGGGACGCCACCATCCGCATGCTAGCGCTCGCGCCCGTGCGCGTGCGCGACAGCTATCTGGCCGGCGAGGGGACGATGTACGGCAGGGTTGCGGCGCTCGTGACCGTAGCCGACCAGCGGGGCACGCCCGAGATGGCGTCTGGCGCGCTGATGCGCTACCTGGCCGAGGCCGTGTGGCTCCCGACCGCACTCCTGCCCTGCGAGCGCGTGGCCTGGGAGGCGGTGGACGACAGCACCGCGCGTGCGACGCTCGCCGACGGCTCCACGACGGTCTCGGTGAATGTCCACTTCGGAGGCGCGGGAGAGGTCGTCCGCATCTCGGCGATGCGCTACCGCGACGTGAAGGGGACGCCCGTCCTCACGCCGTGGGAGGTCCGCCTCCGCGACTACGCGCGCGTGAGTGGCATGATGGTCCCGCGGGCCGGCGAAGTGGCGTGGCTGCTGCCCGAGGGGCGGCTGCCGTACTGGCGCGGGCGCATGGTGGAGGCGCGGTACGAGCTCGCGCCGTGAGACGCCCTGCCACGCCATCCGCGGCGAGCCACCTGTCGGCCGCCGAGCGTGCCCGCGACCGTGCGCGCCGCGCGGCCGGTCGGTCGCGGCACCCCGTTAGGCGCCGGGCGCGGGTTCGTCGGTAGCGAACCGGCGGAGGTACGCCAGCATCTGGACGCGTACTTCGTCGACGGTGCCGTAGACGCCCTGCTTGACGAGGTCCACGGTGTCGTCGAAGGTGTACGCCATGCTCTCGAACTCGGGGTCCGGGGCGAACCCCTCGCGCATCAGTCGGTACAGTGCCCGGGCCGCGCGCTCGGTGTCGATCCCGCCCGAGGCCAGCCGCCAGTAGATCACGCGGGCCGCGCTGCGGCCGATCGCCGGCGCGGCGGCGTCGCCCGGCACTTGGCCGAGCAGCGTGATCGCGTCGGCGACGCCCTCCGGTCGCAGGAGGGCGAGGTCGAGCGCCTGGGGCACGGCGCCGGCCTGGTCGCCGACGATGAGGCGGTCGGCCCACGCCACGACGTCCGCGACGCTCACGTAGCCGGCGAGTAGTCCGACGCGAAGGGCGAGCGCCTGCTCCTTTAGGGTCCCCATTCCAACTCGCATCGCGCCACAGTCCTCGGAACGCTCGGCAAGCGTGGCGATTCGTCTGGCGTCGCGAGGGCAGCGCCGCCCCTCCTCACTCCGACGCCTCCACGTCGACCTGTCGGTCAATGCGCCCGCGGCGAAGGTGGAGGATAACGTGCTCGAGGCGGGACGACGAGGTGGTGCTCTGCATCGCCGGGAACGGCCTGAAGACTGCGGGCGCGCTCGACGGCGCCCTCCCGGAGGCGCCGCTCGTCGCGCCGAGGCTTCGCGAGATGGCGGCGCGCGGGCTGGGAGGCGGCGGCGCGCCCGGGCGATAGATCGGTGGCGGGTCCCGCCTCACTCCCCGCCCAGCGGTCGAGCGCCCAATTCGGGCGTCAGCCTTTCACCGTCGCCAGCGGCGCGATGTTGAAGTTCGTGCGGAACAGGTTGCTCGGATCGTACTTCGCCTTGACTGCCTGCAGGCGCGCATACGTCCCGCCGTACGCCGCGCGCATCATCTCGTCCCCTTCCTCGGCGAAGCCCGGGAAATTCAGGTACACACCCCCCGGCGAGAATCGCTGCATGTCGGCGTACAGCTCGCGCGCCCAGCCGATGTTCAGGGCGTCCCGCTCGCGGTCGTCCCAGTTGGCCTCGATCCCGAGCAGGAACGGTGCGTCTCGGCGCGAGAATGCACTGCCCCCGGTCGGCTCCCGCCGCACTGCGCCGCCGAGCGCCCACACATCGATGGAGCTGATAGGCGACGGGCGCTGCCTTGCGTGCTTCGTCAGCGCGAGGATCACGGCGTCGTCCAGGTCCCCGAGGTAGATGGACTTCCAGTAGTAGCGCCGCCCGTCGGGGTAGTCCGGGTCGAAGAGCTGCTGCGCCGCCGCGAACGGCATCGGTCCGCTGAGGTCGACGAGTGGCGTCGTCAGGTTGCGCAGCGGCGCGACCACGCGCTCGCCCTCCGCTACTGGGCCACTGTATATGCCGACGAGGATCACCACGGGCACGTTGCGCGCGTGCTCGGGGATCGGCTCACCGTCCGGCGAGTTCCAGAGGACCGCGATCCCCATCACCTCTTCCGGTGCCGTCGCCATGTAATCGCGGAAGAACCGCATTACGGGCAGAGCCTGGTCGACTGGATACATTGTTAGGAACACGAACACGTCCGGTCCGATGGGGTGCAGGCGGAACTCGAGCGAGGTGACGACGCCGAAGTTGCCGCCGCCGCCCCGCAGCGCCCAGAGCAGATCGCTGTTCTGCGACTCGTCGGTGGTGACGAGGCGACCGTCCGCGGTGACCACATCGGCGGCGATCAGGTTGTCGCACGACAGGCCGTGCTTGCGCGTCAGGAACCCCAGGCCGCCGTGGAGCGTCAGCCCTCCGACGCCGGTGCGTGAGACCACACCGAACGGAGCCGCGAGCCCGTGCGCCTGTGTCTCGTGGTCGACGTCGCCGAGCCTCGCGCCGCCCTCCACCCGCGCAATGCGCCGCGCCGGGTCGACACGCACGCCTCGCATGCGAGAGAGATCGACGGTCACGCCGGCGTCGCACAGCGCAGTGCCCGCAACGTTGTGGCCGCCGCCACGCACGGATATCGGCAGCCGGTGCTCGCGCGCGAAGTCCACCGTCGCCATCACGTCGGCCGGTCCGGTTGCCCGCACGACGAGCGCGGGCCCGCGCTCGATCATGCCGTTCCAGAGGGTGCATGCCTCGCGGTACGCGGTGTCGGCAGGCCGCAGCAGCTCGCCGCGGAGGCGGCCGGACAGCGCCGCGATCGACGACGAGTCGGAATCGAAGCTCGTGGACGTGGCCAGTGTCCGGTCAGTCATTGTTCCTCCTGCGCTAAGGCGGGACGGGAGCGGCAGAGGAGGAGGTGCGCGGCGCGCCATTGCGCCTCGGCCCGTGTGCGCGGGCGAGAGCTGCCGGACACGGGATTCCGCGTTCCCCCACTGCGCGCGAGCGCAACGTTATGCTGGTGGGCCGTGGGCCGTATTTCCAGCCCTCCTTGAGCGGCCTTGTGTCTGGCGGATGGGTCAGCCCGGTCGGAGCTCTGCCGCCGGGCAGGTCCCGGCGGCGGTGCCACTCTCCATTCCGGTAAGGGCGACGACGCCCTGAACGCGCAGCACCTAGCGCTACTCCTGTCCGGCCGCCCGATTTGACTCCCCAAGAGTGCACCCAGCCCGGCCGGGCGCGCAAGCGTTGCAGGTCGAGCCGGCGCTCCAACGCGTCCCACGGGCGCTATCTCGCTCGAGACCCACCGACGGCCCCCGGGAGGAGTGGGAAGGATCTCGAAGACGCCAAGCGGTACGTCAGCCGGCGCCGCTTCCAGCCGCGGCGTCCACGTCGCTCAGGATCTCGCCCACGGCACACTCGTGAATGACCGTCGCCGGCCACTCCGGCTCGTAGCGCGCGGCGCGCAGCATTCGCGCCAGCGTCATGCGCTTCCCGGCGCCCCAGACGACCATGGCCGCCTCCTTCGCCGAGGCGATCGTGCTGATCCCGACGCTGACGCCGTGGCTCGGCACTGCCGACAGCGTACCGAAGGCCGGAAATGTCTGCAGATTGTCGCGACGCGTCTCCTCCGACAATGGAATGATCCGCGTCCGGCTGTCGCGGGGGCTGCCGGGCGGGTTGAATGCCACGTGCCCGTCGCTGGCGCCGGAGGCCAGCATGAAGAAGTCGATCCCCCCGGCGTCGGCGATCCGCGCGTCGTAGGCCGCGGGATCGCGCGGGTCAGGAAACCAGACTGACTCACCGCGCAGGCGATGCGCCGGCGGCAGTGCGTGGTTCAACCGGTCGGCGATTTCGACGCGGGCGAAGTGGTGGCACGACCACGGCTCGTCACCGGAGGCGTATTGGAGCCCACCGTCGCCCGGCACCAGGTACTCGTCCATCATCACCAGCACAAGGTGGCCGAGGTCCGCCCGCGTCTCGGCCAGTTGGCGCGACATCGCGCCGAACACCGGGCGCGGCGTGCGCCCGGTCGGGCACCCGAGGAGAAAGTGCTTGCCGGACGGGCGCGCCTGCTCGATGCGGCGGAGCAGGCGCGCCGCGAGGTCCTCCCCGATCGTGTCGGGCGAGGGAAAGATGCGGAGGGGGGTGACGGACATGGACACCTACTCCGGATCAAGGAAGAGGCTCGCCGCGCCGACCATCCCCTCCCAGCCGTCGAACGACGAGCCGACCAGTTGCACCCTCTCCCGGAACTCGGGCGCCGCGTGCTCGCGGTAGCTCGCCCGCGTCGGCTCGAGTAGGAGCTCCCCCGCCGCGGCCACGCCGCCGCCGACCACGATCCGGTCCGGGGCGAAGAGCGGCGACAGCGACGCGAGGCCGAGCCCGAGCCACCACCCGGTCTCGGCGAGTGCGTCCGCGGCAGATCGATTCCTCTGTTGCGCGCCGGCTATCACCTCACGAACCGCACGCCCGCCGGCCCGCTCCGACAGTGCCGCCGAGGAGACCATCGCCTCGAGGCATCCCCGCGCGCCGCAGGTGCAGCGCCGCCCGTGCGGGTCGAGGATGATGTGCCCGAGATCGCCCGCGCACTCGCCGGTGTAGCGCAGCGGCTCGCCACCCACGATCACCCCGCCACCGAGGCCGGTGCCGACGGTCACGCCCAACAGCCGCGCCGAGCCTCGGCCCGCCCCGTACCGGTACTCGGCCACGGCCGCGGCGTTCGAGTCGACCTCCAGCCCGCAGTCGAGCCCGAGCCGCTCTTCGAGCGCGCGGCGCAGCGGGAATCCGCACAGCGCCGGCAGATTTGCGTTCACGACCATGGTGCTGTGCTCGCGGTCGAGAAAGCCCGCCACGGAGACGCCGACCCCTGACACGAGATTCCCCTCCGCCGACGCCGCAGCCAGCATGGGTCGAAGCGTCGCGGAGATGCCGTCGACGAGTGGCGCCGGCTCGCCGGCCTGGCTGGTGGGGATCGTCGCACGCCTGACGATGCGGCCGTCCTCGGCGACGATCCCGATCTTGGTCCCCGTCCCGCCGATGTCGACCGCGCCGGCGAGCCGCGTCGCGAGCCGCATTCAGAGCGCGGCCCGGGCGAGCTCCGGCCGCTTCCAGAGGTCGATCGGCTTCGCGATGCCGCGCGGGCGGAAGGGAAGCGCGATCTTCCGGCCGAGCCCCGCCGAGGCGTAGGCGGCGTAGAGGACCTCCTGCACGACGCGCCCCGTCTCGCCGTCCGAGATCGGCGTCTCCTTCCCGCGCACGCAGCGCGCGAAGTGCCGCATCTCCTGCGGGAAGCCGTAATTCCAGTGCTCCTCGAACACGGGGTACGTCCACCCTCGAGTCGTCCCGGCCTTCTCGACCGCGTAGCCGAACCCCGTCTCGGAGTAGGTGGGGAGCGCGTTGCCCATCAGCAGGTCGGCGTACGTCTGCCCCTGATCGCCGAAGACCTCGATGCTGTCGTCCATCCCGCCGGGCTTCGTCCAACTGTTCTCGACCACGCCGACGGCGCCGCCCTCGAACTCGATGACGGTGAGCGCCTCGTCGTCGCCCTGCGTGCGTGCGCCGTGGACCTGCGTGGAGAGCTGCGCGTACACGCTCGTCACTTTCGGCTTGCCGAGGAACCACCAGCAGAAGGCGATCCCGTGGCAGCCGAGGTCCATCAGGGCGCCGCCGCCGGACTGCTCGACGTCCCAGAACCAATCGGAGTGCGGGCCGGAGTGCTTCTCGCCCTGCTTCACGAGGTGGACGCGCCCGAAGGCCCCTTCGTCGGCCATCTGCTTCGCCTTCACGTACTTCGGCGCGAAGAAGAGCTCTTCGGCGTAGAGGAGGAGCACGCCGGCCTTGGCGCAGGCGTCGATCATCGCGTCGGCCTCCTCGAGCGTCACGCAGAGCGGCTTCTCGCAGACGACGTGCTTCCCGGCCTGGGCCGCGTCGATCGTCATCCGGGCGTGGAGGCGGTTCGGCGCCGTGATCGAGATCATCTCGACCCCGGGATCGCGCAGCATCTCGCGGTAGTCCGAATAGAAGCGCGGGATGGCGTGGTGCCGCGCGAACGCCTCCGCGTTCCCCGGCGTGGGCGAGGCGACCGCTACGACCTCCGCTTCGTCCGGCGTCGCCTTCACGGAACCCGCGATGCAATCCGCCTGAAACCGCGAGCCGACGATCCCGATCTTCACTTTCGACACGACCTGTCCTCCGGTGCGGCGTTGATCACGATGACAGTTACGGCGAGTGCGCCGCCGATGCCCGCGAACGACAACTGCCACGAGCGGCCGCGGAAGAACGCGGATGCACGCGGATGCACGCGGATGCACGCGGATCTGTCCCTGGCCCCGAGAGCTCATCCCCACGCCGGCTGGCCCGGCTTGAGCGGCATGCAGCCGACCCACCGCCCGGGGACGAGCACGTAGCGCGTCGCCTTCGTCATGCCGACCTCGGAGGAGAAGTAGGCGCGGAGGGCGAGCTCGCGGACGAGCGGGAAGTAGTGCGTCTCCCCGGCCTTCTGCGCCTCGGCGTCGATCTCGCGCAGCAACTGCTCGCGCTGGGGCTGCGCGAGCGACGCGAAGCCGCCGCGGCAGCGGTCGCCGCACGTCGCACGGAAGTCCTTCAGTCCCTGCACGACGCGCCGCTGCGCTTCCGGCTCGTAGCAATCGGTGAGGAGCAGGTTGATGGCCGCGCCGGTGCCCGCCGCCTTCGCGCCCGGCGACGCCGGCGTGGTGGGGAGGAGCGTGTCGGCGATCTCCTCGATGAGGGCCTGGTCCTCCGCGCTCAGCGCGCGCGAGGCGGCGTCGGGCGCGCGGCTCGAGTCGCGCGACTCGCCTGGCTCGCGACTGCACGCGGCGAGGACGCCGGTGGAGGTGACGAGCACGCCGCCGAGCAGGGCCGTCGTGGCCTTGAGTGCGTCCCGCCGGTTCATCATCGGTCCCGGTAGCTCACAGGTTCTGCTTCGCCAGCTCCTCGACGGCGTGGTTCGCCGCGCGGGCGGTGAGCGCCATGTACAGGATGGAGGGGCTCTGGTTGCCGGTAGACGTCATGCACGCGCCGTCGGTGACGAAGACGTTGCGGCAGGCGTGCAGTTGGTTCCACTCGTTGAGGAGCGACGTCTTCGGGTCGCGCCCCATGCGGCAGCCTCCCATCTCGTGGATGTCGAGCCCGGGAGGCTGCTTGTTGTCGCGCGTCACGATATCGTGGCAGCCGGCCACGCCGAGCATCGCCTCGGCTTCCGCGCGCCAGTCGCGGACCATCCTCTCGTCGTTGTCGTCGTAGCCCACCGCGGTGACGAGGAGCGGGATCCCCCACTGGTCCTTTTGCGTGTCGTGCAGGCGGACGTGATTGGCTTCCTTGGGAATCGTCTCGCCCTGCATGTACATGTAGATCCCCCACGGCCCCGGCTGCGCCTGCGCGTCCTTGTACTCGCCGCCGACCCGCTCCGCGGTGGGCGCGCCGCGTGTGCGGTACGCCCCCGTGAAGGTGGTGTAGCCGCCGACGAAGTCCATGTCCCGCTTCCCCAGATTGCGGAAGTTGGCGAGGATGCACTCGGTGGGGTTGCGGCCGTAGAAGTACTGGTCCTCGAAGCCGTCGATCGCTCCGTTGGCCGAGGCGCGGTAGTTGTGGTGGGCGACGTACTTGCCGAGCAGGCCGTTGTCGTTGCCGAGCCCGTGGGGAAACCGCTTCGACGTCGAGTTGAGGAGGATGAGGACGGAGTTCAGCGCCGACGCGTTGACGAACACGACGCGGGCCTGATACTCGCTGACGGCGTGCGTGTTCGCGTCGATCACCCGCACGCCCGTCGCCTTCCCCTTGGTCTCGTCGTAGAGGATGGAGTGCACGACGGATTCGGGGCGAATCGTCAGGTTCCCCGTCTTCGCCGCCCAGGGGAGCGTCGACGCGTTCGAGCTGAAGTAGCCCCCGAACGGGCACCCGCGCATGCAGAGGTTGCGCGCCTGGCAGGTGCCCCGCCCCTGCTGCAGGTGAATCTCCTTGGGCTGCGACAGGTGCGCCCAGCGCCCCTGCACCACGAAGCGGTTGCCGTAGTGCGCGCGGAGCTCTTCGCTGAGGTGCCGCTCGACGCAGTTGAAGTCGAACGGCGGGAGGAACTCCCCGTCGGGCATCGCTTCCAACCCGTCCGGGGAGCCACACACTCCAATAAAGCGCTCGACGTGCGAGTACCAGGGCGCGACGTCGGCGTACCCGATCGGCCAGTTGATCCCGTAGCCGTGGCGCTCCGGCGCGGTGAACTCGTACTTGCTCCACCGCTGGCAGGCGCGCCCCCAGATGATCGACTTCCCGCCGACCTGGTAGCCGCGGATCCAGTCGAAGGGCTTCTCCTGCACGTACGGGTGATCGGCGTCCTTCACGAAGAAGTGCGCCGTGTCCTCGCCGTAACCGGCCGCCTTGCTGATGAGCGGATTCTCGTCGACCAGCTTGCGCGGGATGGCGCCGCGGTGCGGCAGCTGCCAGGGGGCGAGGTTGGCAGTGGGGTAGTCCTTGATGTGGGTGACGTTGCGGCCGCGCTCGAGGACCAGCGTCTTCAGGCCCTTCTCACACAGCTCCTTGGCTGCCCAGCCGCCGGAGATGCCGGAGCCGATGACGATGGCGTCGAAGGTGGTGGCGGGGGCGGTCACGGGGAGTGTGTCGAAGGGGAGGCTGGCGCGGCTGGCGGTCGGGGCGGAGGGGGCACGAGCGAGCCGAGAAAATACATGTGTGGTGCAGGCGGGGATAGGGCGACGCCGCGCTGGCCTCGCGTGCGCTGCTCGAACCCGAAGGTCGCGAGAGACCCGTACCACTCGCGCCGCACCACGCGGTCATGGCGGCGTGAACGCCTCGTTCGCACCGGACGCGCCGAAGCCCGCCCGCACGCCCCCGCCGATCACGTAGATCGTCCCGCCGACCGCCACGGCGCCCGCGCCGTGCCGCGGGGTCGGCATGTCGGCCAGCCGCCTCCACTCGTTCGTCGCCGGGTCGAACGCTTCCGTCGTGGCGAACACCCCCGGGTTCTCGCCGCCGAACGCGTACAGCCTGCCACCGACCGCGGCCGCCGCCAGGCCGCCGCGCGCCGTCGGCATGTCCGGGAGTCGCTGCCAGCTGTCGGTCGCAGGGGAGTACGCCTCGAGCGCCGCCGTGTTGTCCGGTGCGCGCCCGCCGACGACGAGAATCCGGTCGCCGACGACGGCCGCCGCGAGATGCTCGCGCGGGGTCGGCATCGGGGCGAGCGCTCGCCACGAATCCGCGGCCGGGTCATAGACCTCGTTCGTCCCGACCGCGCTCCCGTTCTGCACGCCCCCGATCGAGTAGATCTTGCCGTCGAATTCGACGGAGACGTGCGCCGCGCGTGGAGCGGGCATCGGTCGCCCGCGGCTCCACGACTGCGCCTGCGGATCGAACGCGAACACCGCGTCGGAGGCGGGGCCTGGAAACGGTCCGGGGACGTAGCCGCCGATGACGAACACGCGCCCGCCAGCCGCGGCGACGCCCGGGTGATGCCGCCCCTCCGGCAGCGGCGGCGCCGTCGACCACCGGTTCCCCGCCACGTCGTAGACCTCCAGAAGCGCCGTCGCCGCCCGCTCCGCGTCGAGGCCACCCGGCGTGTAGATGCTGTTGCCGACGAGCGCGGACGGCATCTCCTGTCGCGCCGTGGGCAGCGGGGCCTTCGCCTCCCAACGGCCCGCGGCCTCGCCGGAGCTCGCCGGGCTACCCGCCCGGCTGCAGCCCACGAGCTGGCACGCGGCCGCGGCCGCGATCGTCGCGCTCCAACGTTTCCTCTGACTCATCTTCATCGCGCATCCTCCGATCGTCACCCGCGGCTCTCGCGCCAGATCCGCTGCGATCGCGGGCCGAGGTGTGGTGCCACCAGCGCCGGTGACAGACCCTCGGAGTGTACCGAGGCCGCGAGTGGCCGCACGAGCTCCTCCGCGAGCAGGTCGGCCAGGACCGGGTCAGCCTCGCCGAGCAGGCGCTCGATCCCGCGCATCGCTTGGGCGAACTCCGCGATGCGGCCCGCCATGACGAGCCCCACGACGTGAACGCGGAGCGTCGCGAAGAAGTCGGCGACGCTCGGCTCCGTGCCGGGCGCGTATCCGCGCCGCTGCGCATCCCACACGGGGCGAAAGCTCGGGCAGGCGGCCAGGATCGTGCGCTCGAGAAAGGCGTCGGCCACTCACGCCCCGTCGCGCATCGTATTCGCCGTCGCGACCGGCAGCCACGTGCCGCCACGCTTGGCGTACGCGGACAGCCACGCCGCCAGGAACGCCGCCGCGTCGCGCTCGCAGTGAGCGCGAGCGCGCCTGAGAAACATGGACTGCCGGATATCGTGCCCCCCTGGAATTGAGGCCAACGGACGCACGCCGCCCCGCCTGGCGTCAGTCGGCGTCATCGGCGCCCGGAGCCTCACCAGCCGGCGGCGCGCCGGCGGTCGGCAGCGGCGTGCACAGGCCGATGAGCGTGCCCTCCACGCTGCGCACGTAGGCTACCGTCTGGCCCCAGGGGACGGCGTACGGGGCGGCGACGAGCGCGGCACCGGCCGCCATGGCGCGCTCGAACGCGGCCGGCACGTCGTCGGTCGTGAAGGCGAGTTCGGTGTTCGTCACCGGCGCACCGGGTGGCGGGGCGACGTAGCCGCCGGGCATGAGGAGCTTGCCGGTGGCGTGGGCGGCGACTGCGACGGTCGCCGGCCCCGTTGCCAGCTCGCCGTACTGATAGGCGGCATCGTAGAAGCGGCGCGTGAGGCCGAAGGCCCGCTCGTAGAACTCGAGGACGGCCGGCACGGTGCCGTCGTCGACGTAGAGCGAGCACAGCGGTCGCGAGGTGCATCGACGTACCGCTCAGCTCGTGCG
>Ga0307416_100000718_pt1 | contig 17232 bp, 28 predicted proteins | sample DK1Cmetagenome_2_FD_203821 | JGI IMG/M metagenome (GOLD analysis project Ga0307416, IMG submission 203821) | Maize rhizosphere microbial communities from greenhouse at UC Davis, California, United States - DK15-C-3 | ecosystem: Host-associated > Plants > Roots > Rhizosphere > Soil | place...
CGACTGCGAGCGGCGAGGGCTGTAAGGGTTGAGCCGTCATCCGGCGAGCGGCCTGCGTCGGCACACTGTAAAAGTCGTGGCCCCACGTGACGTGCTACGGATGACGGCTCACACGTAAGGTAGGACTATGGCGAAACGAACGACGTTTTGGCTCGCAGAGGCAGACGCCCCGTGGAAACTCGTAGACGGTCCGCACAGCGAGCGTGCTGGCGTTGAACAGGCTCTTTACTTGATTTCTGGAATGGGAATGCGACGCGGTCGTCAGTTTGTCTGCGTTGAGGCAACAGTGACGGATGTGAAGCCGATCGCGCACGACGTCGACCATGAAGCATTGGCGGCGTGTCGTGACATGGTCGCGGCAGATAGATCGCGCTGAAAGAGGGAGAGGATGATGAGAATGATGGTCAGAGTCGGATTGATGGTGATGCTGCTGGCGGCGGTGGCCAGCGTGGCGCAGGCGCAGACCCCGGTCACGCCGTCGCAGTTCTTTTCCTGGGATCACACCGGCGTGAATCTCGACTCGCAGCAGGTCTGCGTCGATGGCGCCTGCGTCGTCGTGGCGGCCGGTCCCACGGCGCGGTCGGTCCCGATGCCTGCGATGACGCCTGGAGACCACGTGCTGCTCCACAAGGCATGTAACGCGGCGGGCTGTGCGGATGGACCGCCGCTGGCGGTGACCCTCAAGGTGATGCCGGCGCCGTCTACGAACCCGCGGATCACGGACAAGCCGCTGCCTCCGGTGACGCCTCAGTAGGGTGCTTTCCATGACGGCCTCTCGATCGGTCCGCTCGTGCGCCGTGGTCGTCGCGCTGCTCTGTGGGGCGGCGCTGACGGCACAGGTCCCGGCGCCCTCGACGAATCCGCGCGTCACGAATGCAGCGCAGCCTCCGGTCTCGCCGCCAAGCGGGGCGAAGTCTGTCCTGACGCGGGCGGACTTCACGTATATCGGTAGCTTCGAGCTTCCACCGGTCAGCCGCTACACGACGGGAGCGGTGCGAGGCTTCGCGCATCGGCGCGTCAACGGGCAACTGCGATTCTTCGCGAACTACCAGCGCGATCCGGCAGGCGACGGGTACGGGACGATCGAGGTCGTACCACCGGCCACGTTGAGCACGAATCCAGACACGTTCCCGTCCGCGACGGTGGTCCGACAGTGGGGCGTGGTCGGCGAAGGTAAAGCCGGGGGCGGTAGCGTTCATGGCTTGTATTGGGACGAGCAGGATCAGCGGCTCTATTACAGCGGCGGTGACACCTACACGCCAGAATCGCGCTTCCCGTCGCTCGGCTACGTCACCCTCAATGACAGCACAGGGGCGGTGACCAACAGAGGCCCGTGGTTCTTCACGGACCGGTCCGCGAAGATGGCGATGGGCGGGGTCGTGTCGATTCCCGCCTGGTGGGCACAACAGTTCGCGCCAGGTCGTCGACTCGCGGCGTGTTGCGGCGGCTACTTCAGTCTCGCGACGTCAGGCCCCATCTCGATCGGTCCAGCACTGACCGCCTTCGATCCGTCGACGTTGGCGGCGCTGTCGGCAGGCGCGGGTATCGCGAATCGTCCGCTCCTCGGCTACCCGTTCAATCCGAATCCCTACACGGACCCGCAACGCGCACAGCGGGATACCGACTATCGGAACGACTTCGACAACTGGAATCCGAAAGACGGCAAAGGCTACTGGACGTGGACGGACTGGCTTGCGCAGGGCGGGACATGGATCGACACCCCGACGAAGAGTGGCGTGGTGTTCTTTCCGACGATGTCGAACGGGCGCACGTGGTACGAGCGATCGACGCTGAACGCGGAACGCTACTCGCATAGCTGGTTCGTCTATGCCCCGTCAGACCTCGGGCTCGTGGCCAGCGGCAAGCGGCAGGAATGGCAGATTCAGCCAGTGAGTTTCTGGTCGGTCGTGTATCCCGGCATGGCCTCGAATCTCGGCGGGTGGTCGGACTATCCCGATCGCATGGTGGCAGGCAGCACGTACGACGAGACGACGCGGACGCTGTATGTCTGCGTGAAATTCGGGCGATCGAATCGCAACTGGCCAACGCCGAATCCGGCGCTGGTGCATGCCTATCGAGTGGCAGGATAAAGCAGTAGGAAGGCGCTGATCATGGCCGACAACGTAACACTTCCCGGCACCGGGGAGAATGTCTCTGCAGAAGAAGTCACCACACTGAACGCTGGGTCGGTCAGTGCCGTCAAGGTGCAGCGCGTCGGCCTTGGGCTCATCACCGCCAACAGCACAGCGGTCGATCTGCCAGGTGACTCGACGAACGGTCTGACGGTCAACCTCGGCACCAACAACGACGTGACCGTGACGGGCACTGTCACGGCAAATGCGGGCACGAACCTGAACACGTCGACGCTCGCGCTCGAGTCTGGTGGCAATCTCGCCGCGGCCGTCACGGCGCTCCAGGCGCTCGACAACATCGTGGCGGGCAACGAAGCGCAGGTCGATGTCATCACGCTTCCTGATGGCTCTGTGGCGGCCGCCACGGTCAAGACTGCCGACTTCGACAGTGGGGCAGGCACCGACACCGTGCCGATGTTCGGTGTCGCGCTCCCAGCCAGCGGCGGGGCCGTAGCCGGTGGGACGAGCACCAACCCGATCCGCACCGATCCCACAGGCTCCACGACGCAACCGGTATCAGGGACGGTGGCGCTCGGGGCTGGCTCGGCCTCGGTCGGCACGCTCGGTGCGAACAGCGGCGTCGATATTGGCGACGTGACGATCAACAACGCGTCGGGCGCAAGCGCTGTCAACATCCAGGACGGCGGGAACAGCATCACCGTTGACGGCACCGTAGCCGCCACGCAGAGCGGGTCTTGGACGGTCACCGGGGCCGGTGGCACGTTCCCTGTGACCGATAGTGGTGGGTCGCTGACGGTCGATGCCCCGGTGGGGACGCCCGCGTTTGTGCGGCTCTCGGATGGCTCGGCGGCCATCACGACTCTGCCGGTCTCGCTGGCCTCAGTGCCCTCGCATGCGGTCACGAATGCTGGGACGTTCGCGACGCAGGTCGACGGTGCCGCACTGACGGCTCTGCAATTAATCGACAACCTACCCAATACGTTGGGGTCGACCACGTCTGGGCAGTCCGGCGCGCTCGTGCTCGGTGCGGTCACGACGTCAGCCCCGACCTACACCACGGGCCAGAGCAATGCGGTCTCGTTGCAGACGGATGGCAGCCTCCGGGTAGCGGTGACGAACGGCGGGAGCGGCGGCACGGCGATGGCGGACGACGCCAACTTCGTGCCTGGAACGACGAGCGTGACGCCTGTCGCTGGCACCTACCGCACCTCTCGCGACACGCTGAACGACAACGACGCTGGTGCGATCGCCATCACGGAACGTCGCGCCGTGCTGACCGCCATCGAGACGCCAGCCGGCGATTCAGCGATGGACGACACGAATGATGCCGTGCGCGTCAACATCGTGGCTGGCGCTGCAGCGGGCGGCACGTCCATGACGGATGGCGCCACATTCACGCCCGGATCATCGGCGCTCACACCGATTGGCGGCACGTTCGACGACGTCACTCCGGCTACGGTTACGGAAGGCGATGCGGCGGCGTGCCGGATTACCGAGAATCGCGCCCTGCACGTCAATCTGCGTGCGGCTGATGGCAGCGAGCTCGCGGTCGGGGGCGCCACGCAGTACGCCGTTGATACGGCGGCCAACGGCGCCGAAGAACTGACGATGGCAGGCTTCGTCCGGGTGGATGCGCCCTCGACGCTGACACCGGCCGACGGCGACCGCGTGAATGCGCGTGTGGATGCACTGGGACGGCAGTGGGTGAATGGTAGCGGGGTCACGCAGCCGGTCTCCGATGCGTCCGGTTCCTTGACAGTGGATGCACCTGTTGGCACGCCGGTGTTCGTCCGGCTGTCGGATGGGTCGGCGGCGATCACCACGTTGCCGGTCTCGCTGGCGAGCGTCCCGAGTCACGCGGTGACCAATGGCGGGACGTTCGTCGTCCAGGAGAACGGGGCTGCGCTGACGGCCCTTCAACTCATCGACAATCTCCCGAACACGATCGGCAGTACGACGTCTGGTCAGTCAGGCGCGCTCAGCATGGGCGCGGTCACGACTGGTGCCCCGACCTACACGACCGCGCAAACGAATCCGCTCTCGCTCCAAACAGACGGCTCTCTCCGGGCGGCAATCACGAACACCGTCACGGTGGCCAGTCATGCGGTGACAAACGCGGGCACCTTCGCCACGCAGGTAGACGGCGCGGCGCTCACCGCCCTGCAGTTGATCGACAACCTGCCCAACACACTGGGGTCGACCACATCAGGGCAGTCAGGCGCGCTGGTGCTCGGGGCCGTCACGACAGCCGCACCGACGTATACGACGGCCCAGAGCAACGCCATTTCGTTGCAGACAGATGGTTCAGTGCGCGCGGCCATCACGAACACGGTCACGGTCGGATCGCACGCCGTGACGAATGCCGGGACGTTTGCAGTGCAGCCGACGGCAGGCACCTCTGGTGGGTGGACGCCCGGCAAACTGATCTCGGCGGCGACCACGAACGCGACGAGCGTCAAGGCCTCTGCCGGGCAGGTTGGTTATCTCCAGGTCACCAACATCAACGCGGCCGTGCGCTACCTGAAGATCTACAACAAAGCGAGCGCGCCCACGGTCGGCACGGATACGCCCGTCCAGACGTTCGGCATCCCCGGCAACACGGCTGGCGCGGGTTTTACACTGTCATTCGGACCGGGGATGGAACTCACGACTGGCTTCGCGTTCGCGCTCACCACTGGGGCCGCAGACTCCGATACGGGCGGAGTCGGTGCCGGGGACATCATCGTCAACTACGGGTATCGCTGAGTGGCGACACGGTTTTCGTGGGGATTGCGCGTGGCCAACGCGGCGGCGCCTTCGGAGCGGACGTTGTTACAGGAGAGCGACTTGACGTTCGCGGGGATGTTCTTCCTCCCTGAGAGTTTTGGTGGCGGTGGGTTCGACGCCACGGCCGGGCGTGGTCTCGCCTTCCGCTACGTCGACGGCGCGCTCCGCGTCTTCAGCACGGTGTACCGGATCGACGTCGGCTTCGACATCTTTGAGGCGGTGGTGCCGGAGTCGCTGGGAATGACATTCAACACCGCCCCCTCTGCGACGCTGTTGCGCAACTGGGGCTTCCCATCGCCCGTCGTGTCCGGCATCAACAACCTGTATTGGGACTCGGTCGACTCACTGCTGTATTTCACGGGCGGTGACACCTACATCGACAACGGGACGTTCATGTGCTTCGGGCGCGTCCCGCTCAATGACGGAAACGGCACCTTTGGCACGAGCATGGTGTGGCGGCTGGACGGGCGCAGCAGCAAGTTCTGCATGCACGGCATCACGCCGGTCCCGCAGTGGTTTCAGGATGCGAACTGCCCCGGCATGCGCTTGGCGCTTGGCTTCGGCGGCTATGAGAGCGAGGTCGCAGCAGGGCCTGCGTCGCTCGGCCACGCCGTGACCGCGTTCAACCCAGAGCAGCTTGGAAGCAGCGGTTCTGCGCTGTCGTCAGCGTATTGGAAGTCGCTGGTGGGCTTCCCCTACAATCCGAACCCGTACACCGCGCCGACGCGGCAGCATCGCGACAACAACTACAACACGCAAATGGCCAACTTCCCCTATTGGAATCCCCAAGGGGCGACGGGCTACTGGGCCGAGCAGGATTACATCCAGGGGGGCGGCTGCTGGGTCGACACCCTGACGAAAAGTGGCTTCGTCGGTGCGGCGGTCATGGGCAATGGTGACCTGCGCTACGTCTCGTCCGATCTCGAGGCGCAGTCGACGACGCATGCGAGGGTCATCTACGCCCCCGCGAACTTCGCGCTCGTGGCCCAGGGCGGTGTCGGGGAGTCTGAAATCCAGCCCTCCAGCTACACGCTGGTGGAATACCCGGACATCACCTACCCGATGGCTGGTTGGCGGGCGCTGCCCGAGCAGCTCATCACCGGCAGTTGGTTCGATGCCGAGACGAGCCTCTACTACGTGAGCGTCAAGCATCCGCAGGGCAACATCCACCCGACGCCGAACCCGCAGGTGGTCTACGCCTATCAGGTGGCGGCATAATGGCGATCGCAAAATCAGGATCGAGCGTCACGGTTTCCAACCTATCCGCTGGCTTCACGCAAGCCTTCACAGTTGCGGCGGGAACTGATCGGATTCTTGTCGTACGCGTGGTGTTCTGGGCGAATACCGGCGGAACGATCACAAGCCTCACCTACGGAGGCGTCGCCCTGACGCGCTTGGGCGGGAAGCAAATCAACGGGGGCGATGATCAGGTGGACTTCTGGTATCTCCTGAATCCCACCGCCGGGTCCGCCAATGTCGTCGTGACGCTCTCCGCGCCCGGCGAATCCTGCGGGGTGATCGACCAGTGGGATGGCGTGCATCAGACCACGCCGTGGGGGACGTCCGCCAACGGCAGCAACGGCAGCCCTGAAGGCAGCGCCTCCATCGTCGTGCCCTGCGTGACGGGGGAGATTGCCTTGGGCGCGGTTGGTGGATGGACCGGCAGCACCTTCACAATGACCGCAGGCGACACCTTAGATGGTGAGGAAGAGAACGGGAGTGACCAGATTAACGCCTCCAGGGGCACAGGCGATCCCTCCGTGACGCTGGACTGGACCTTCGGCACCAATGCGGTGTGGTGGGCATTTGGGGCGGCGCTCAAGCCCGCATCTGGGGGCGGTGGCGGTGCGGCGGCCTCGCAGAACTTGATGATGATGGGGATGAGTTGATGCTGCTTTTGTTATTGGTGCCGTCGGATGGGCCTGCGCCGATTGTCTACGACGTGATCGCCGCCACTAATGTGTCCCTGCGCGCGGCGTCTGCCGTGAACGTTTCGTTGGAGCCTGAATAGCCATGCCGCCCGTGATCCAGTTTCCGACCAGCCTTGCGCTTGCTGAAGCCTCGACCGGCTCCGTGCATGCAGAGTTCGTCGACAAAGATGGCAGCGCCCTTGATAACTCGGCCATCTCGGCGATCACGGCCACGTTGCTGAACCACCTCGGCGCGGCCGTCAACGGGCGAGAGGCTCAGAACGTCAAGGATGCCAACGGCGGCATCCTCAGCGCCGACGGCGTCTTCGACTTGCAACTGTCGCCACAAGATACGGCGGCGGTGGCGAGTGGGCCTGAATTTCAGGCGCGCTATCTCACGCTCGTCGTGACGCACTCTGGTGCGGAAACGCTTCCGCAGGAGATTCGCTTCTTCGTGCGGAAGCTCCACGGCCATGGTGTCTAGCGTGGGGGAGCCTGACACGCCTCTGATCCTGGAGGACAGGCATTCAGATCGATCGGTCTCGGCTGGGCCTCCATCCACATCGCCCAGATGACGACAACGGCCATGACGATCCAGATCGTGAACACCACCCAACGGGGATAAGCCGACATAGGCCTCCGCCTTTCTTCACTGAGCCACGCGTGCATCATCGTGTCACCTCTTCACCTACAGCGAGAGCTTCCTTGGCGAAGTCCGCCCTGGCGCGCAGTTCCGATCGGTATCCAGCAGTTGCAGGGCTGTGATTGTTCCACAGTGACGTGAACGCTTCGTATGAGGCGAGACGTTCCAGCGCTGTGCGTAGGCGTTTTACTTCCTCATCGCGTGCGAGGAGTTCTGTCTTGATTGCGTCGGCGCGGTCGTGTCCGGCCCAGCGTCCGGAATTAAGGTAGCTTTGCGCCCATTCCTGAAAGCGGTCATCGCGCTGGCGGTACATGCGTAGCGCGCCGACGATCCACTCCGGCTTATCAGGCGACATGCAGGCGATCTCTGCCACGTCATCTAGGAACTTCCGAAGTTCTGATTCTGATGCAGACATGACGCTGATCACCTCTCTACTTGTCGGTCAGGCCGATGTGCGGAATCTCGACGTGCTGAGCGCCGTCATCAAGGGCTGCCTCGTACATCTTGTCGATAAACAATGTCAACGGCGACGAACCGTCTTCCTGCTCGTGCAGCATCGCGTGAACGACCTCTTTGGCCCAGCCCGTCGCGTCAGTCACCTTGACGCGGTCGTGGTCCCAGTCGCCCTTGTCATCGTCCCATGCGAGCTTGTCGCCGACAGGTCCATGCACGAAGGCGTACGCGAGGACATCCACGCCGATAGCAATAACAAGGCGTCCGTCCTTCACCTCGCACACCAGCGGGGCATCTTCCGGACGTGCCTGCGTAGTCTGTTCAGCCATGGGAGTTCTGATCCCTTTCAGCTGCTTCCAGATTGAGCCGGTCGAATGCACGTTGAGGAACCTTCTGGCCAGCCTGTAGGTGTTTGCGGAGATGTGCGAGCATGGCGCGTTCGCTCTTGGCTACAAAGCCGCGTGGGCCTTCCAGTCGGCACGCGATGCACTCCACCTTTCCGGCGAGAGCCCGAATCAGATAGACATCGCTGTCGTCACCGACCCTGCAATAGCTCACGGTCTCATCTCCTCTTCTTGGCTATACGCTGTCTCAGCCTTGGATGCGCTCGACCGCGTTGGCTATGACCTTGTCCACGAGTTCATCTGTGAAGGCTGCCCGAACAGCATCGCGAATCTTCTCGCTATAGCGCGTGCGGAGTTCGTCGTGGACGATCTCTCGGACGTGCTGTTCGATGGCCTTCTTGATGACGCTTTCGCCGTAGAAACTGCCACGCGTGAGGCTGCCGACGGCTTCCACTACGGCCGTCTCGATATGTTTGCCGAGTGACGACTTCACGATGGCGTCGGCGACAATGCGGCCGAATCCCTCGGCGTCGAACGAAAGCGGAACTCCGTGCGAAGGTTCAATTGACACAGGCTGGTCTTATCCTTTCCTCTTCTTGCTCACTCGACGTTGTAGTACTTCCATCTCTCTCAAGACGAGAGGATCAGGGCTTGAGCAGTCCGGCGCTTTCGACGCCAGCGAGCATGACGCCATTAGTCATGACCATGCTCGGCACCCAACCCGGCCCGTTCACGAATGCCTCGGCGGCTTTGCGGCTGACCGGATGTCCCCAGCCGTCACCGATGGTCACGAGGTGTTCGATCAATCCTTCGGCCGTGCTGAACACCGGAGAGATCGGCGAGCCTTCGGAGACGGTCTCCCAAATCTGCCATCCTTCACCGGACGGCGGGTTGGTTGCCTCCCAGTTCTCGTATGCGTCTTTGATGGCTGGGTCAAGGCCGCTACCCTTACATGTGGGGCAGGTATGCCATTCACCGGTCAGCCCCGCTACTTCGCCCAGCTTAAGCACGGCGCTGTAGGCCGCGCAGGAGTCGTAGCCCATATGGCCGTGCGGCTCTCGTCCAGCCAGAAAGGTGATCACCTTGGCCGTGTTGGCGTCCGGCGAGCGCATCCACACCAGCCTGTTCAGGTGCTCAGCAATCTGGCGATAGGCGACGGAATAGCCGCCTCCACACTTCTCCGGACACTCCCGGTAGTGCGGATTGAGGAAGCCGTCCCAGACCTTGTTGAGCGGCCAATTAAAGTCGAGCGCAACGCGGCGAATTTCTCTGCCCATCGGTCACCTTCTCTTCTTTGTCCAGCGGGCTTGCACGACTTCGCGCATGCGCTGCGACCTTTCTTCCTTGGTCATCTTCGCTGCCGTAGACTTGCCGCCCTTGCGGCCGAGCGCGACGGCAGCGGCATTTTTCCGCTTTGCCATGTGCGACTAGTATACGCACCGCTGCGTATCAAAGCAATGGCTATTTAAGCTGATGGGGGGGGCTCAGAAATCGAGCGTCGGACAGCGGGCAAGACCTAGGCTCTGAAGGAGCGCGTTCAAGGCTGGTCGATAGTCTTCGTGGTGTGTGATCAGCAGATGGGGAATGCTGGCGCGGCCAAGTTTGTTGAGCATGTCCTTGGTGCCGCGTGAGGCGTTGATATTGTCGTGGAAGCCGAGGCCGATGTCCGGATGTTCTTCGTTGATCATTCGCAGATTGCGAATCGGGCCTGCGGGTTTGCCGAACTTCCTCCAGTCGGCATCAATGCGGCGTGAGCGCTGGCCGGTCACGGTTTGAGCCACGTTCCGCGCGCAGGTGTCCGCGCCGCGCTGGCCACCTTCGATCACGAGCGAGGCGCCGACGACTACCAGCACCTCTTCGACCAGCGCTTCGTCTGTCCAGTCACGATCGCCGCAGACCAGCACACGCATGTCAGCCATTCCCAGCAGGTCGCGCAGTCAGCCGCTTGAAGTACCGCACCCGTTGTCCACCTTCAAACGTGGTCCGCTCCAGCACGTAGCCGTAGTCTCCAATAACGAGGGCCGTCGCGTCTTCATAGACATCAGGGATGCGTTCTAGTTCTTGATCGCGAGCGTCTACGAGGACGACTTGGAAGCCGAGGAGGCGATCAGTCATCAGTGCTCCACTTGTTCGAATCGAAGCACTGGCCCGCATGCGGCAGACTGCTCCTCGTCTGCATCATGAAGCAACCTATCACCGCCGCCCGTATACAACCCTTCCGTCGAAGTGAAGCGCTGCAGGCACGATGCGCAGTAGTAGGGCGCGCCCTTCGCTTCAGGCTCGTTCGGAGCGTATCCCAGTGACAGCAGTCGCGATCGCGCCGATGGTTCGGTGTTGGCCATGTGCGTATTCTACCGCCCCTCTAGGGCGTGCTCCTGCAGAGACTCTAACGACGGAATCCACCGATCGGAACAGGACATGGGTTTCACCGTTTGGCCTTCGCCCATCGCGCCTGGACGGCGGTTCTCGCGTGGGCGCTTCGTTCATCGGCCGTCATGTTGGCCGCCCTTCGGGTGCCGCCCTTCTTGCCCATGGCCGCCGGGTCTCGTGGCTTCTCCGTCGCGTAGTCCTCGAAGAGTTGCTTCGTAACGGCTGCCAGTGACTGGCCTTCCGACCTGGCGCGCGCGCGGGCGCGCTCGATCGTGTCTGGCGACAGCCCCCTGATCAGATACGTGAATGCCATACGTATCGTTCAGTATAACACCACGAAGCGATACGTATGTGCCAACATTGGTGCCAGGATTTAGGCGTCCGGAGAGGCCCTGTCCTGCATCATGTTGCACTGCATGTACGTGGGAAGGCCCAATAAATACGCGTAGGTGTGCGATTTCCTGGGTGTTTGCGAGAGGGCGGGAATAGCTTAGAAGGCCGGTGCGCAGCTTCATTGCGTGCCTGTAAGTGTCTGCGAAGTCTATGACTTGCTGGAATGTCTTTTTCTTGCCAGTCTGTGGTGCCAGGATTTGAAAGGTGGCGCCCCCGGCAGGACTCGAACCTGCGGCCCTGAGCTTAGAAGGCTCATGCTCTATCCAACTGAGCTACGGGAGCGTCTGGCGCCGTCCCGCATCTTAGCATTCGGCCGTCCCTTCAGCAGCTTGAACATCTGCACCTGTTTCGCCTGGACGGGGGGCGCATAGATCGCTGATGTGGCTTCGTCGATGTGTCCATACACATCCCGAACATCCGCCAGATCAACGCCCCGCTGGCTTCGCAAGAATGAACCGACCGAGTGCTTGATCTGGTAGGTCGTGAACCGCGGCACCTTCAGGCTTGGACACGCCACAGTCAGTGCCTTGTTGGCCTCCACCGTGGTCCATTCGCCGAACAGCTCGAGCTCCAGGAACCGGCGCGCGGCCTGGATAGCCTCCTTGGTGACGAGAGGAATCCGCACGAGCTTTCCGCGCTTGCCGCGGGGCACGACGACAGACTTCTGTCGTCCGTCTAGATCAAAGTGCCCGCGCTCTAGTCGCCCTTGCTGCGACGGCCGCATGCCCGTCCAGCGCAGCAACGTGAGCCGAACGCGGATGGGTTCATCAGGAATGGTCGCGATGACGCGGTCGATCGTCTCAAGTGCCACGGCGCGCGGACGCGGGTCAGGCCCCGCAAAGCGGATCGCCCCTTCGACCGGACCGCCGCTGAGTTTGTGCCGCTTGTTCAGCGCGGCGCCGGCGCGATCGTGGTAGAAGTGGCTCAGCGCGTCTCGACGATGATTGCACGTGACCGGGCCTCGCTCCTTCCGCCATGCGAGGAGCTGGTCAGTAATCTCGGACGTTTTGATGGTCTCCGGTCTCCGGTGGCCGAATCCTGGTAGCCAGCAGTTGATGTCGGTGACACGCGACTGGTAGCCCTTGGGCGTGAAGAGCGGTTCGATCTTACTGAGATATATCGGGATCAGGGCGGCGAGCGTGCCACGTTGGATATCCCGCCGTGTGTTCTGACGCAGCGAGACCTTCGTCGAGTCTTGCCACTCCTTCATCGTCTTAAGGGGCGTGCCGAAGTCGTAGCGCTTCTCGCGCTGGTCCCGATCCTTCCCTGTGCCGATCGACACCGTGGCCGCGATGCCCGAATCGTCGCTATAGATGCCCTTCGCGATCCGATGACGTTGTCCGCGACCCATTTAGTTGAACCGCTTCGTCTTGAACGATGCCGCAAAGTCGTTGCCGACAATCGCCTCGGTCTGGATCTTCGTGACCTTGTGGATGAGTGGAGAGAATCGGGTGCCGTCAGCGCGTGCGCAGTTGCGCGTGTTCACGACGACGGTCAAATACGCGCCCACGGTGCCGACGACGCATTCGAATGTGTCGTTGATGTGGAGCTTTGTCTCGCGCCAACTGATGCTACTCGGATTGCGCAACGTCAACGAAGCGCTGGTGCCGCTGATGTCTGGATCGAATCCGGCGACACTCGTACTCGTGGCGGTTCCCGCGCGCGTGCTCGATTCCCTTCCGAATGCCGCGACGATGATGAGGATCATCGCAAACACCGAGACCGCCCCAAAGAGTAGGAGAACGTTCCGGCTCTGGTTCGTCTTCGGATTCATTGGTGCCGGTCCAGACGGCGGCGGCGTGGGTGGCAGGTCTCGCTGGCAGAAGCGGCACACAATGGCCGCGTCCTGAATCTCCTCCGCGCAGAACGGACAGCGCTTCATGGCTACGACGAGAGACGCACGAGCCAGGCGCGCACGACGAGCACGCCCATGTTGACGATGCCGATCCCTGCCACGATCGTCGTGACCGTGGCGAACGCGTAGACCGTGGCGTCCTGCGTCTTGCGATCAGGCGCCAACACGATCTGCAGCATCCGCGTGATCACGAATAACGAGAAGAGCAAGCCGATCTCCGGTAAGACGGTATCGCCCATGATGGTTCTCCAGGGTGGACGACGCACCGGGTGGGGGCGCACCCGGCGGGTGGAAATCTGTGGCGAATTACCGCGCCATGTGAGAGCGCCACACGCCAAGGTGTCGCTCCGTCTCGTCGCGTGCCGTCCGCTGGAAGGCCAGCACGCGGCCATGTTGTTCCTCGGAACCCCGCCCGACCCGAGAGCACCCTTCGTCTGCACTGAGCTCCCTAGAGACCGCGATCCTCCAGGACCTGTCGGGCACCATCATTTTTTTCCGGCCTCCTTTCGCCGCTCATGAGCCTGCTCGGGCTCGTGTTCCATCTGTTCGCTGAGAATCCGATCGGCCTGCGTCCAGACGGCCCGGACCAACTCGCGAAGTAAGCGCTCGTCACCGCCGACCTGCCGCTTGAAGCCTTCATAGACGCCAAGGATGGCCCTGGCGTCTGGATCCCGCCTGGGATCAGGGACATCGTCCATGGAGGCGCCCTCCGTCTCTCTCTCCGGTCGCGTATTGGAAGGCGACAGTTTTACGCCCCGCTGAGCGCTTGTGTCAAGCGATTTCGGAGGACGTTTCGATGGACCTCGGTTGTCCATATCGAAGGACTCACCAGACGGGTCTAGCTGCTCAAGTCTGACGCCTAAGAATTCGGCAAGGCGTGCGGCATTCTGTCTGGAAATCCGGTAGGCCCCTCGCTTCCACTTCCCGAATTGCTCGGCGCTCGACCAGCCCATGAAATCGGCTAACTCATTCTGAGTTTTGCCTTTGTCGTCCATGAACCTGACGAGATTCGCCCAGAGCGTTGGCTGAAGTGGGGTGGGCACAGGTGACGACGATACGCGCCTAGCAAAAATAATTCGAGGACACGTCAGAATTTGCTTGACGGACATGTCGGACGTGTCTAGAATCGCCTGCATGGTGAATACGCTTCGCGTTCGGCGAGCCGAACGTCGCCTGAGCCAGAAGCGACTGGCGCAGGCGGCTGGCATCAGCTTCGACCGCTATTTCCGCATCGAGAACGAATACACCGAACCGACTACCGAAGAGCGGGCGTCATTGGCGGCCGCTTTAGAAGTGGCGCAGGACGTGGTGTTTCCGGCTTCCGAGCAGGCCGTTGCGTAGGGGGCACTAAGGGGTTGGGGACGACGTTCACGGTGCAGCCATCGTAGCGACCACGTATCGGCATCAGCAAGCACACAAACGAGCGAATCTCGGACGAACCCAATGACGGTCAACAGAGTGTCCTGCACCCTTGGTATCGAGCGCTGCAACCCCCGCAGCGTGGCGGAATACATCCACTGCGTGGCTCGCCACTCGACGGTGCCGGCCAAAGAACTCGCGGATCGGATCGGCGTGCAGTACGACTGGTTCGTCAAGCGCACGTCTGACTCTGGTCGAGCTGAAGCTCCCGCGTGGTTGATGGTCGCGCTCGCGATCCACACCGGACGTACCGATCACATCGAAGCGGAAGCGCATAGCGCCGACCTCGTCTGCTACCGGATGCCGAAAGGCAACACACCGACCGATCGCCAGACGGCAGATGTGCTGCGTGAGATCGGCGAATGGCTGACGGTGCTCTCCACACGCATCGCCGACGGCACGGTCTGCGAAGACGACATCGCCGCGATCGACAAGGAATGGCGCGAAGCCGTGAACGTCGGCTCGGCGTTGATGGACACGTTGCGCGCTCGCGTGGATCGGCCGCGTCCACAGGCGGTGCTGCGATGAGCACGCCCACACTCACGATGGACATCAACGATCTGGCGCGTGAGCTGAAGACCTCGGTCCGCACCATCAAGTATCGGTTGAGCGCTGGCGAGTTCCCGATCCCACAGGTGCATGGCATCGACAAGAAACACCGATGGGCGAGGTCCAAGGTGGAAGAGTTCGTGGCGCGTGGTGGCGTGGTGCAGACGGGAAGTGCAAGCGGAAGAAGGCGGCGTAGTCGGGCGAGTCGGTAGGTAGATGGGAGCAGTGAAGCGAGGAGCGGAGATGGTCTGGGGAGGCTGTCCTGCTGAGCGTGATCGCTGCTGAGAATTCAGCAAAGGACGTGACCGCATGATGTCGGTAAATGTGCACTTGCGCGAGGTCTCTCTCGGCTCTGACCAGTTTGACGGCAGTGACGGTCCCGCCTTTACGAGCGTGAGGATCAAGGACGGCACCGGCAATGACGTCTCGCTCTTCGTCAATGCGGATGTCGCTGGGATCGCGCTTGAACTCGCCGACGCCATCCGCGCCGCAGCACTGAAGTACATGCCCGCGTCGGAACCTGCGGCCGTGGAGGTGTGAGATGGAGAGCACGGAAGGCAACGGCGGCGTCTACGTGGCGATGATGTGGGCCGGGACGATTGAACTGGTCGCATTCCTCGCAATCTACCTCGCGTATTCATGGTGGCTGTCATGAGCGAGCTGCTCCACACCGCCATCATTGTGTTCGCCGTGATCGTCGCGGTGGTCTGCTTCGTCGGCGCGGCCTTCTTCTTCGGCTTGTTCATCTACTTCTATCGCTGGCAAGAGACGATCGAGGAACCTGGAGAACAGGCATGAGGCTTCGACGCTGGCTCCGGCAACGCTGGTGTGGCCTGACAACCGGCCATCTGATGACACGCCACTGCGGTGATGGGTGGTTCGGTGAGCAGTGCTTCCTGTGTGACCACAGACGGACGGGCATTGACGTAGGCCCGCAACGGTTCGCAGTCACCGCCAAGGTCGCCAAGCGTCGACTCGCATGGCTCAGAGGCGTGCATCTCGGGAAGGGAGCGTAGATGGACTCGCAGCGCGTCAACTTGGAAGCGATCGTGTTCGATGCGGGAACACAGGTCCGTGCAGCCATCAGCGAGCAGACCGTTGCCGACTACGCCGAAGCAATGAGTGAAGGCGTGGCGTTCCCGGCGATCGTGTTGTTCCACGACGGCAATCGCTACTACCTCGCCGATGGCTTCCATCGCGCAATGGCGAGCAAGCGCGTCGGCTACGTCGATATCGATGCGCGCGTTGAGGCTGGCACGCAGGCTGACGCACTGTGGTACGCGCTCGGCGCCAATAAGGCCAATGGTCACCGTATGACGTTGGCTGATAAAAAGCACGCAATCGTTCTGGCGATCCAGACGTGGCCCGATCGCAGCATGCATCAGATCGCTGAGCAGATCGGCTGCACGTATCAGTACGTTCAACAGGAGAAGGCCAAGGTGGCAAGTACTTGCCACCTGCCAGAAAGAGTGACCGGTAAAGACGGCAAGAGTTATCCCGCAACACGAAGGAATATGCCTAGAGAATCAACGACGGCTGCGCCAGTTGCTGCGTCGCCTGAGCCACCTGCGTTCAAGTCTCGCGCTGCCGTGGAGGAACGCCGCGAACGCATGCGAGCTATGGCCAGTGAGGGCTACAGTTCCGTGCAGATTGCCGCGACTGTCGGTCTCAGCGAGGAAAACGTCCGCGTGACCTTGCGGGCTGAGGGCGTGGATGTCCCGGCGGATCGTGTGACTCGTGGGACGCACAGGCACGATTCAAATCGCATTCTGGAACACATCGTCGCGGATGCGGAGACGCTGACCGCTGACGTCAAGCTGATCGACTTCGACGCGTTGGACTCCGAGCGTCTTGGCGCATGGATCGACTCCCTGAGGGCATCACGGCGCGCGCTCGGCTCATTCATTGACCGACTTATCAAGGAGCAGCAGAAGCATGGCGAAGCAGCCTAAGCCGGAAGCGCCCACGACACGTCCGTGGAAGGTTCGTCCTGTGTGGATTCGCGAAATGCGTGTGCCGCCTGAAGACGTCGCCCAGCGGAAGTTTCGCAAAGCACACGCCGAAGAGATCGCGGCGAATCTCGATCTGAACAAGCTCGGGATTCCAATCGTGAACTTCCGCAGCGGCATCTACTGGCTGATTGATGGCCAGCATCGCGTGGCTGCGCTGAAGACGTTTTTTGCGCCAGAGGATGCAGGCCAGATCGAGTGCCAAGTATTCCACGATCTCCAGGACAGCGAGATGGCCGAGATTTTCTTGGCGGTCAACGCCGAGCGTCGAGCCGTCAGCGCCTTCACGAACTTTCAGGTGAGCTGCACAGCGGACCGCGAGAGCGAGTCGGACATCCGCCGCATCGTTGAGGCCAACAAGCTGAAGATTAGTCGCGAGCACGACACCGGATGCATTAATGCCGTATCCGCCATGCGCAAGGTCTACG